>Ga0310811_10013146_pt1 | contig 10778 bp, 4 predicted proteins | sample YCmetagenome_FD_207642 | JGI IMG/M metagenome (GOLD analysis project Ga0310811, IMG submission 207642) | Soil microbial communities from experimental microcosm in Duke University, North Carolina, United States - YC | ecosystem: Engineered > Artificial ecosystem > Soil microcosm > Unclassified ...
GGGAAGGAATGCTCCACCTTGAAGTCCTCGACCGCGGAGCGCAAGGGCAGGACCTCCTCCAGGAGGGTGCGGAGTGCGGGAATGTTCCACTGGCCGTTTCCGAGATCGAAAATCTGCTTCCGGAGCGTTTCGGTCTCGCTCGTCCCGAAGACCCGGTAGAACGATCGGTTGGCCGCCAGGACGCACAGCTTCGCATCCAGGACCAGGAGCGGCTCCCGGATCGTCTGCACGATGGCTTCCGCCTGGCGGCCCCGCTTGAGCGCGTCGATGTCCAGGAACATGATGGTCGCGCCGTCGATCTTGTTCTCCCCCGTGCGGTAGGGCCGGATCCGGAGCGAGTACCAGCGTCCGTCCTTGGCTCGGACCTCGCGCTCCTTGGTCGTCATGTTCTCGATGACCTCCGAGACCAGCTGGTCGATCCGCGGGAGTTCGATGTTGGGATTGATGTCGGTGATCGGGCGTCCCGCGTCGCTCGGGATCAGGTTGAGCAGCGCGCCCGCGAGCGGCGTGAAGCGACGAATCCGCAGGTCCCGAGAGAGCATCAGGATGGGGACGCTGATGCTCGAGAGAAGGTTGGTGATGTCGCTGTTCAACTGGCCCAACTCCGCGTTCCGGGTCAGGAGCTCCTCGTTGAGGGTCGTCAGTTCCTCGTTGGCGGACTGGAGCTCCTCCTTGGCGGTCTCCAGCTCCTCGTTGGTGCTCTGCAGTTCCTCGTTGCTCGAGAGGATCTCCTCGTTGGCGGACTTGAACTCCTCCTGCGCCGCCTCCTGCTCCTCGACGACGGTCTGGAGCTCTTCGCGGACGGCATGGAGCTCGCGACGGAGTTGGGCGACGAGACGGGACTCCGCCTTGGCCGACAGCGGCGCTATGGTCTTTCCGCCCTTGCCCGCGGTCACGGACTCCTCGTGGAACACCGACAGGAGGAAGGGCCGCTCGGAGAGGGACGCCTTGATCGGGATGACTTCGATCGCGACCTGCCGGACGCGGCCGTCGTGGTGGATCGCGATCGGGGAGCTGCGGACCGCGGTACGCTCCTTCAGGGCCCGCTCGCACGCGGACTTGAGCTCGAACGCCAGGCCTTCGCGGACCAGCTTCAGGACGTTCACCGTCGGCTTCCCCGGCGCGTGCTCGAGGTAGGGCCCCGTGTGTCCCCGGAACTGCAGGGCTTCCAGATCCGCGTTGAGCAGCACCCCGGCGGGGGCGAAGCGGCTCAGGATGATCTTGTCCGCTTCCTTGAACAGATCCGTTTCGCTGGCGGGAATCGCGGCCGGCTTCCCGGCCCGCTTTTTGGACAGAAGCTTGGGGATCGTCGACCGGACGGGAGGGTAATCGACCCGGCTTGCGACGGGGACTTGCTTCTTGAGGTAGATCTTCCCCTTCTTGTCGGTCAGCGTGAACAGGTTGGAGAAGCTTCCGATGGATTCCGCGCTCCCCAGCATGAGGTATCCGCCCGGCTTCAGCGCGTAGTGAAAGATCGGGATGACCCGTTTCTGCAGGTCGGAGCCCATGTAGATCAGCACGTTTCTGCAGCTGATCAGGTCCAGCCTCGAGAAGGGCGGGTCCTTGGTGAGGTCTTGCTTCGCGAAAATGCACATGTCGCGCACGGCCTTGGCGATGCGGTAGCCGTCGGCCGTCTTGACGAAGAACCGTCTCAGCCGCTGGAGAGAAACGTCCTGCTTGATGGTCTCGGGGTAGAACCCGCCCCGGGCCCGGTCGATCGCCGCCTCGCTGATGTCGGTCGCGAAGATCTGGCACTGGAGGCCGGGCGAGTGCTCGCCGACCGCCTCGATCAGCGTCATACCGATCGAATACACCTCTTCACCGGTGGAGCAGCCGGGCACCCAGATCCGGAAAGGGTCGCCGTCCTTGCGCTGCTTGAGCAGGGCCGGGAAGATCTTCTTCAGAAGCGCCTCGAACGCGTCCGGATCGCGGAAGAAGGTCGTGACCTTGATCAGCAGGTCCTGCGACAGCGCCTCCACCTCGGCCCGGTTCTTCTGGAGATACCCGATGTAGTCTTCGATCGTGGCGGCCTTGCGGAGGGTCATCCGCCGGGCGATCCGGCGCCGGATGGTGCTGCGTTTGTAGGACGAGAAATCCAGGGCGGTGACTTCCCGCAGCAGTTCGAAGACCCGGTTGAACTGGTCGGGGCTGCCGGGCACCCCGACGTCCTCCAGGGCGAGGGCGGCCGGCGGGGAGTCGGGCGGACGGCGGCTGAGTTTCGCGAGCTCCCGCGCGATCCCCGCCGGCGGAAGGACGACGTCGACGCAGCCGGAGGCAAGGGCGCTCTCCGGCATCCCGGGATACTGGGCCGACTTCGCGTCCTGCGCGAACGTGAGGCCGCCCTCCGCCTTGATCGCCTCCAGGCCGAGCGTGCCGTCGTTGGCGGTGCCGGACAGAATGACGCCGATTGCCCGGCTCTGCATCTCGGCGGCGAGAGACCGCATGAAGTGGTCGATCGGCAAAAACTTCCTCTCGGACTCCCGAGGCGCCAGGCGGAGCGCTCCCTTTGAGAGGGTCATGACGGTGTCGGGAGGGATGACATACACCCGGTCCCGCTGAACCCGGACGCCGTCCTTCGCCTCCTTGACGGGCAGGCTGGTTTTCTTGCTCAGGAGGGGAGGGAGGGCGCTGGGATGGTTGGGGTCGAGGTGCTGGATGAGGACGTACGCCATGCCGGTGTCCGGCGGGAGGTTCCCGAGGAGTTTCGCGAACGCGTCGAGACCGCCCGCCGAGGCGCCGATGCAGACGATGGGGACGTTCCGGCCTCGGGGAGCGGAACGGGAATTCCGTTCGGGGCGGGCCTTCCTGGAGGCCAGGACCTCTTTCTTGTTACTAATTCGTCGAACCCTCCTCCTCGAGCTGTATGGCAGCAAAACCCAATTGCCGCCGCAAGGAATATCTCCTTGTTTGAGTTTCTGGCGATTACTAGAATTCGAGAACGATGCAACGACCGTGAAGGGGTAATGCGCGCCTTGCGACCGATTCCGGAACGACCCCTCCCTCGAGCGACGACGCTCCAGCGTTCAAAAACGTCAGGAACACTGGCGACCTGGCGGACGAATGAGAACCTGAAAATCGTCGCGGTGAACGGGCAGCCGGGCGCGAGGTTCCGCGCGTTGCCGGCGGTCGGGCAGGTCGTGTCCAAGGCCCGACGCCGAACCGGCCTGCTGGACTACCTCGCTCACGCCCGGGCGCTCTCGGGGGAGCGGGTCCGATACGAGTTCAGCCTGTTCCGCCGGCGATACGAGGTCCGCCTTTCCCCCAGCCGGAACCGGCGCCGGCGAATCGTCGGCGTCCGGGGGGCGCTCCGGCTGCTGTCCACGCTCCCGGCGTCGGGCGACGCGAACCGCCCGGGGGAGCGGGTCCGCGATCCACGCGACCTGCGGACGTCTCCGCAGCTCACGCGCCGCCTGAGGAAGGGCTCCCAACGATCCGCCCTCGAGTCCCTGAAGCTGGCGAGATTGATTGCCGAAACCGCCCGGATCAACGTCGCGATCCGCGAAGAGTGGGCCGTCGCCCAGAACCGAAAGGCCGTGGAGGCCCAGCGGAACGCCCAGGAGGAAGAACGGCGGGCGCGGCTCCTGGCCGACGCCAGCGCCTGCCTGGATTCGTCTCTCGACCGGCAGGAGGCCCTGAACCAGGTCGGGAGGCTCCTCGTCTTGGAGACGGTCGACTGGTGCGTTCTCTACCTTCGGGACGGGAATCGGCTCGTCCGATTCATGATCCATCACCGGGACTCGCGAGCGCTGGAGAGGCTGGAGGAGGCCTTTCCTTCGGGCGGGGAGTCGGAATTCCCTGAATCCCGATTCCTCGGGCAGGATTTTCTCGAGGAGGAATTCTTCGAGGGACGGAACGACCAGCGCAAGCAGTTCCTCAGCATTGAGGCGGCCGACGATCCGGCGACGGTCCTTCCGGAAGGTCCGCGGCGGCACGCCCTCCGGAATCTGGGAGTGCATTCCCTGATCCGGGTGCCGGTGGCCTCTCATTCCCGCCTGGTCGGCGTCCTCCTCGTCGGATCCCAGGACTCCCAGCGGTCCTTGACTTTGAAGGACCTTCGGACGTCGAGGGATCTGGCGCGTCGGATCGCGCTCTCCCACGAGTCTTCCCAGCTGTACGAGGAGGCCCAGCGGGAGCTGGCCCTCCGCCGGGAAGCGGAGGCGCGGCTGCGCGCCTTCAACGTCGAGCTGGAACGTCGCGTCGCCGAGCGCACCGCGTTGCTGGAAGAGGCGACCCGCGAAGCGAACAGCTTCGCCTACACGGTCGCGCACGACCTCCGTGCGCCGCTGCGGGCGATCACGGGCTTCTGCCAGGCGTTGAAGGATGATTACTCCCACGCCGTCGACGAGGTGGGACAGGACTATCTCGATCGGGTCGTCCAGGGCGCCCGCCGGATGGACGACCTCATCCGCGACCTGCTGGACTACGCCCGCCTGAACCGGGCCGAGATCCGCAAGGGGATCGTGGACCTGGATGAGCTGATGACGGAGCTGCTGGAGCCGATGAGCCCCGAGCTGACGGATAGGAAGGCCCGGGTGGAGGTCGCGACGCCGCTGGGGCGGGTGGTCGGTCAGGCCGGCGTCCTGAGCCAGGCGCTGAGGAATCTCCTCTCCAACGCCGTCAAGTTCGTCGCGCCGGGGGTGGCGCCGCTGGTGCGGATCCGCGCGGAACAGAACGGTCCCCGGACGCGGATCCTGATCGAGGACAACGGGATCGGGATTGCTTCGGAGCACCAGGAACGGATCTTCGGGATCTTCGAGCGGCTCAACCGGGCGGAGCAGTACCCCGGGACGGGCATCGGGCTGGCGATCGTCCGCCGGGCGGTCGAGCGGCTGGGCGGCAGCGTCGGGGTAGAGTCCCGAATCGGCCATGGCTCGCGGTTCTGGATCGAGTTCCCGTCGGCCTGACCCCCCGCACTCCCCATAACTCCTCCTTTCCCCATACCCCGCCGTCGTCGCGGTTCAACATTTCATCGGGGGGTTCAACCATTTTAGATGTAATATTCGGGGGATCGACGGGAAAGAGGGAGGTTCCAATTTCCCTACCGGAAGTCGGCGAAATGACTAATTGAACGGAAATGCCCCCGGGCGGGGGCGAGCAGGTTGCGGACCGGGGTAAAAGGCCGCGGCCTCCAGAAAAGGGAGACGCGATGGGTGGGAAGGCGACCGGGGCGTTCATCTTCATTGTTCTCGGGGCGTCGATGGCGGCAGCGCAGGAGCCGGCCGCTCCGCAGGGCCCCGTCTCCTACTGGAAGTTCGACGAAACAACCGGCACCACCACCACGAACAACGTCACCGGCGGCCCGACCGGCACCCACCAGGGGGGCGTGACCATCGTCACGACGGGGCTTCCCCCGGCCATTTCCTATAAGAACACCGCCTGCCGGAGCTTCAACGGCACCAACGCGGTCATTCAGGTCCCCAACTTCGGAAGTTTCCCCAACATGTCCGTCTCGACGTGGATCTACCGGACCGGCGGGCCCGGGTCGCGGCAGAGCATCGTCTCCTATAAGGAGACCGGGGGCGGCTTTGTGCTGAGCCTGAACGAGTCGAACCCGAACGAGTATCCGCGGATCTGGCTGAACCAGGGCGGCTGGCAGAACAAGGAACAGGGCGTGGCGATCCCCCTCAATACGTGGACCCATCTTGCCGCCACGTACGATGCGACGACCCTCACCCTTTATCGGGACGGCGTTTCGGTGGCGACCGGCGCCATCGCCGGCAACATGACGAACCCCACGGCGAATACCGGAATCGGCGCTCGAAACAGCTGGGACCAGCACTGGTTCCAGGGCTTGATCGACGACGTCCGGATCTACCAGCGGGCGCTGGATGCGACGGAGGTCAGCGTCCTGGCGGCCGGCTGCCCCGTGCCGCAGAACCTGACGACGACGCTCACCACCGGTCCGGTGACGCTCACCTGGGCGGCCCCGACCGGGGCGACGCCGCTGGGCGGCTACAAGTACAACGTCATGCGCGGCGACGTGTCGGGCACGTACAACTATCAGGTCGCCACCGGCATCAGCGCCACCACCTTCGTCGACAACACGATCGTGGTCGGGAACACCTACTACTACGTGGTGACCGCGCTCAGCTGCGCGGAGAGCGGCAACTCCGTGGAGGCGGTGGCGTTTCCCCCGATCAGCGTGTCGCCGACAACGGGGCTCTTCACGAGCGAACTCCCCACCTCGGCCCCCTTCAACATCAAATTCAACCTCGCGGTCCCCGCGGGCGATACGGTCCGCCTGACCATCACGAGCAGCGATTCGAGCGAGGGACAGGTCACGGACGGCCTGACGTCGGGGGCTCAGATCATCCACGATGTCGTCGGCCCGGTGAGCGTTCCTTTCACGCTGCCCATCACGATCAACGGCCAGCCCGACCTGATCGCGGACGGGCCGATCAACTACACCGTGACCGTGACGACCTCCTGCCTGACCAACGCGACCTTCAACAACCTGACGATCCCGCCGATCAACGTGACCAACAACGACGACAATGACGCGGCCGGCATCTCTTTCAACAAGACGGCGGGTCTCCTCACGACCGAGGCCGGAGGCACGGACAGCTTCTCGGTGACGCTGCTGTCGCAGCCCAACAACGTCATCACGGTGACGCTGACGAACAACCGGCCGACGGAGGTGTCGCTGTCGCAGTCGGTGCTGACGTTCAACCCCGCCAATTGGAACATCCCCCAGGTGGTGACGCTGACGGGCTTGGACGACACGGTGCTGGACTTCACCCAGCCCTTCACCATTACGGGAGTCGTCGGGGTGACGGATCCGGTGTTGGACAGCGCCTACGTCGGAATGCTCGTGCCCGCCGTCAACGGCATCAACCTCGATGACGAGGTCATCCCCCCGGCGAAGGGCGCCTGGGGAGGCAGCGGCGGCGGCTGCGGACTGCTGGGCCTGGAGGCCGCGTTGCTGCTCCTCCTGAGGAAGGGCGCACGTCGGCAAAGGTGAACGGTGTCTATACGGGGGTCCAGGGGTGAAGGGCGGACAGAGGCGGGTTGTGGTCCCCATTGAGGCGGCCGCGATCCTTTGGGAGGCATGATGGGTAAGCGGGCAGCGGCGTCGTTTCTCTTCGTCCTCGGGCTCATGTCGGTCACGACGGGAGCCGTGTTCTTCCAGCAGCTCGGCTCGGGCATGCTCGGATATTGGAAGTGCGACGACACCGGGGCTCCCACCGTAGATTCGTCCGGCAACGGCAATGACGGGACCTGGACGGGCGCGGTCTCCGCGCTGACCGGGGCCGCCAATACGCCGGCCGCCACCTCGTTTTCGACGGGGTGCCTGAACTTCAACAGCGTCGACGCGAAAGTGTCGGTCCCCGGCACGAATGCCCTGACCTTGACGGGGGATTTCACCATCGCGTTCTGGATGTATCCGAATGCCGACGCGGCGGACTGGCAGAGAATGGTGGGGAAGGGGGAGGGAGCGACTCCGGCCGCTGCCGTGAACCGCACGTTCGGAGTCTGGAGAGAGCCGGGCGGCGGCCATCACATCCTGTTCCAGCAGTACAACAACGGCAACGCCGTGATCAACATCACCACCAACGCGGCCGGTCCCGCCAGCAACGGCACCACGCCCAACACGGCGTGGACCCACGTCGCCTGCCGCGTCTCCGGGACCGCCGCGACGGTGTGGCTGAACGGCGCTCAGGGCATCGCCGGCACCCGCAGCGGCACCCCGACCGCCGTCGCTACCGACCCTCTGACCTTCGGCGGCGCGAGCTTTCACACATCGTTCCCGGGCAGGCTCGACGACATCCGGTACTACAACCGGGCGTTGAGCAACCAGGAGATCATCGACCTGGCCGCGGGCCTCCAGGGGCCGCCCGCTCCGGTGCTGTCGGCCACCTACGGCACCACGACGACGGCGCTGACCTGGACCGGCACGGCCACCGTGTTCAACGTGAAGCGGTCGAGCAGTCCCGGCGGACCCTACACGACGGTGGCGTCGAACGTGGCGGCCAACGCGTATACGGACAACGCCATCGGGTATTTCTACGTGGTGTCGGGCGTGACGTACGGCGAGGGACCGAACTCGAACGAAGTGGCGCCCCCGGTCAGCGCCCTGCCGAACACCGGCCTGACCACCAGCGAGATCCCGACCTCGACGAACTTCAGGGTCACGTTCAACCAGGCGATTCCGGCCGGGGACACGGTCCGCCTGACCATCACGAGCAGCGACTCGACCGAGGGCACCGTGAGCGACGGCGGGGCCTCCGCGGCGCAGATCACCCACGACGTGGTGGGGCCGCAGCTCGCGGGCTACTACGTCGGCATTTCGGTGGACGGCGTTCCCGACCTGATCGCCGACGGCCCCCAGCCCTACAGCATCAGCGTGACGACCTCCTGCACGACCAACGCGACCTTCAACAACCTGACGATTCCGCCCGTCCAGGTGACCAACCTGGAGGACAGCGATACCGCCGGCGTATCGTTCAACAAGACGGTCGGCCTCCTGACGACCGAAGCCGGGGCCACGGACACGTTCTCGGCGACGCTCCGCTCGCAACCCAACAACGTCATCACGGTGACGCTGACGAACAACAACCCGGGCGAGGTGTCGCTGTCGCAGTCGGTGCTGACCTTCAACCCGACCAACTGGAACGTTCCCCAGGTAGTGACGCTGACCGGCGTGGACGACACCCTGCTGGACTTCACCCAGCCGTTCACCATCACGGGGGCCGTCGGGGTCACGGACCCGGTGCTGGACTTCGCCTATGTCGGCCTGGCCGTTCCGACCATCAGCGGCATCAACCTCGATGACGAGGTCATCCCGCCGGCCAAGGGCGCCTGGGGCGGCGGCAACGGCGGCTGCGGCCTGCTGGGCCTCGAGATCGGGCTGCCGCTTCTCGCGCTGCGGCTCCGGCGGCGACGCCGCTCGGCCTGAGTCCCGCCCCGCGGCCGATCACTATTTCTTGAATTTCCCGGTCCAATCGGATTCCATCACGGAACAGAGATCGAAAGCTAATTCGATTAACTTTAAAAGCTAATTCGTATTAGGTTTCGGTGTCTGAAAGGCAAGGGCGGGCCTAGGGGAGGCGAGGCATGAAAATCACGTCGGCGGTCGTTGTCGCACTCTTTCTTCTGGCAGCCGGGGCTCTGGCGTTCCAGGCCGCCGGCGTCGGCATCGTCGGGTACTGGAAGCTGGACGAAACCAGCGGCAGCACCGCCGTGGACACGGCGGGCGCCAACAACCTGACCACCGCGGGCAATCCCACCTGGTCGACCGACATCCCCGCCGCGATGCCCGCCGGCACCCACAGCCTCAGCTTCGACGGCGTCGACGACGAGGCGAGCAAGGCGGCCCTGAGCGGCCTGGCGACGGGCAACACGATCCACAGCATCGCCGCCTGGGTCAAGGTGACGGCGCTGCCGGCCAACCGGGCCTGGATCCTCCTCCTGGGCAACGAGGGCACCGGCTCGCATCACTGGCTCATCGACAAGAACGGCACCACGCAGTTCGGCACCTGGGGCGGTCCGGGCCAAGTCGCTCCCGCCCTGACGGTCGGGCAGTGGCAGCACGTGGCCGTCACCTTCGACGGGACCAACCTCCGGGGGTACCTGAACGGGACCCTGTTCAGCACCGTCGCCACCAATTTCAACCTGCAGGGCGTCCCGCTCACGCTGGGCAAGGTCCACATCGGCGAGAACTACTTCAACGGACTGATGGACGACGTCCGGGTCTACAGCCGCGCCCTGACCCAGACCGAAATCACGGACCTCGCCGCGGGGAGCTTCGGGCCCCCGGCGCCGGTCGGGCTCACCGCGATCCCCGGCAGCGGGTCGGTCATCCTCAACTGGACCTCCGCGCCCAGCGGCACGGTCTGGAACGTCAAGATGTCGTCGGTGCAGGGCGGTCCCTACCCGACGATCGCGAGCGACGTCGCGACGAACACCTACACCGTCACCGGCCTCACGCCCGGCCAGACGTACTACTTCGTCATCTCGGCGGTGACGTTCGGGGAAGGGCCGGACTGCCCCGAAGTGCCGGGCACGCCGCTCGCCGTGACGGCCCTGCCGAACGCCGGGCTCCAGACCAGCGAAGCCCCGACCGGAACCTCCTTCAAGGTCACGTTCGAGGCCGCGGTGCCGGCCGGGACGACCGTCACCCTGACGATCACCAGCAGCAACTCGGGAGAAGGGCTGGTCAGTGACGGCGTGCAAGCCCTGCAGTCGCAGATCACGGTTCCGGTCGTGGGTCCTCAAAACGCGGGGTATTTCGTCACGATCACGGTAATGGGCGTCAACGACAACGTCATCGACCCGGCCCACCCGTACAGCGTCACCGTGACGACGTCCAGCAGCAACTCTACCTTCAACAACCTTCCCATCCCGGCGGTCAACCTCGTGAACAACGACAACGACACGGCCGGCGTCACCTTCACCCAGACCGCGGGCTTCGTCACCACCGAGGCGGGAGGGACGGCCACCTTCAAGGTATCGCTCACGACGCAGCCAAGCCAGCCGGTGACGATCACGCTCGTGAGCTCGAACACGGCCGAGGTCCTGGTCTCGCCGAACACGCTGACGTTCAGCAGCGGCAACTGGTCCGTGCAGCAGCAGGTGACGCTGACGGGCGTGGACGACGCGCTGCTCGACTTCACCCAGCCCTTCACGATCACGGTGCTGCCGCTGTCGGCGCCGGGTGAACCCAATTACAACAACCTGAGCGTCGGGTCACTCAGCGGCATCAATCTCGACGACGAGGTCATCCCGCCGGCCAAGGGCGCCTGGGGCGGCGGCAACGGCGGCTGCGGCCTGCTGGGCCT
>Ga0310811_10013148_pt1 | contig 10777 bp, 14 predicted proteins | sample YCmetagenome_FD_207642 | JGI IMG/M metagenome (GOLD analysis project Ga0310811, IMG submission 207642) | Soil microbial communities from experimental microcosm in Duke University, North Carolina, United States - YC | ecosystem: Engineered > Artificial ecosystem > Soil microcosm > Unclassified ...
CTGGTTCACCAATTGAGCAACGGAGCATACAACGAAATGCAGGAAAATTACAATGCCATCAGAGAGTCTTTTCAAATGACTCTCGAGGTATAACTTGATTATCTGAGTAGAGCGCATGGCTTTCTGGCAAAGAGTCCAGTCAGAAGCAGGATCTTTGTTCAAATACAGGTAGCTATGCACACGTCAGTGATGGGAGGTTAGTCACAGCGGATAGACTTACTGTGCAATGGTGAAAAAGGTTTTGTGCCAAAATTCTGAAGTCATTTGTGACGATGATTTGTCTATCAATGGTAATCCAACCTGACCAACAAAAAACAAGTTAAACTCCAAGCAGCCTGTGTTGATGTATCAGAAAGCGGACCAAAATGTCGCCCACCCAATAAACGGGAAGGAGGTTCAGGATTTCAATTATGTCGACGTGCTCATTGACTTCCCGTCTCTTGCGTATCAGCTCACTTGTAAGATGCGCAAAATGCGAAGTAGACGCGGTGTATTCAGCAACTTTATCAGAGATAGGCTTTCTAATCTGAATAATGAGTAGCGATGAGAGCCAATGAATAACGGAGAGCGTAAAAAGGTCTTACCGTTTCGTTCCGTACCCTGGGGGGCATGTGTAAGTTTGAAAGTCGACGCTCATAATCTCTGACAACGTTCCTATCAGCAGCCACGAACGCAGCTGGCTGAACTGTGAAAGGCCTGTCCCAATCGTAAAGATGCAGGATTTCGGCACTCCGCGGCGTCTTGGCCATACTCGAGGCAAGGAACTCTGGGGTCAAGAAAGGAAAATGCGCATAGACTGAGCCTGCGGGGTAGTGATTGGGGAGCATGCGAAAGAGAAGCTTGGTGAGCATGCCGCCATAGGATCCATCCATTTTGTTGACCATGCAATGCTCATAACCCCATGTTGTCAAGTTGAACGCTACCATGAGAAACTCAGTATCGACGAACGATGTGTAGGCTCGAAAATCAGTTGACTCACGAGTGAAGTCTACTGTAAGAAACCTGTCTCCACGGGTCAAGCATACGGCATCGGCGAGGATGGCACGTGAGATGGTGTATCCAGGGCAAAGGCCAGCGCCAGGAATGGGAGGTTTTGTTTCCTCAGCGTGTAGGCCCACCTGAGTATGAATCAGCAAATGCAAACCGTCCAAGGCTGCTGTCGAGACTTGCATGTAGTTCCAGGTTTTCAATATCCCCGTACAGGCGTTCGGCTGCGATCTATCGATAGTTAATATGCGGGTGAGCACAGACAGCGGGATTGATCCGTACATGAATCTCTGGATCAGGATTCCATTCACTGAAGCTCTTATATGCTGGGAAAGTGAATTATAAGTCAATGAACTGACGAAGTGAAAACTACCCCACGTTTCAAGCCAATGAAGCGACGAAATTCGTTCAGCTGGATTTCAATGCTTAGGGTCACTGCGAGTCTTTGCAACCTACATTGGACTTACTGAACAAGCGCCCCAGCCTCGTGCCTGCTCCATGCCCAAAATTTCCACAATTCGCATCACGGCCGGAACGCCCCTCGCACGAAAGGCACAAGCCCTGTCGGCCGTTGCATCCTGTAAAACACGAGCAATATCGGCGTCGCTGAATCGACCATCTTCCTTACGGGTGAGACTGTGACTCGTTAGCTGGTAATACATGACAAAGTGAACACCTCATACCCGCCAAATGTCCAGCTACGAATGTCAGGCATTTGAGCACTACCCTTGCGGACGCCAGTCTTGAACTCTTCAACAGTGATCTAAGGAAGCAAATAAAACTCTTGAAAACTCCGTATAAGGACGGATACACGCACAGTTGAAGGGTCTTTGCCAGGAAGAATGCCTTCGAAGGTGTGTTCAATCCACGCTTCGTCTTGACGAGATATCGCCGCGTGCCAACGATAGAGCATGTCGAACTCCAGCGAAACAGCGTTCCCAGCTCCTCGTTGGGAAACATCATGCGTTTGCTCGCGAAACCCCTGAATGAAAGTCAAGATAGATGGTGAGTATTACGAACAATTCCAAACCTGAAGTGGATTTAATCGCCAAGTCAATCCATCTCTGACAAGACCAAGAATGCCTCCAACATAGTCTGTTAAGATAATCTGCATGAAGAACGCTGTATTGACCAGTCGAGCACGGTGAAAGATCTCGTCGCATTGGGCAGTACGTGGCGCTTCTTGAAGAGTCGCTGGATGTTTGAATGTCCTTCGCTCGTTGAGGCTAAGGATCTTGCTTGCAATATACTGTTTGAGGAGTTAGCATCTCTCCATTTACGCAGCAGGACAAAAACGGACATTGTGGTGACGACTGAATAGGACTGCAAGGGCACCCACGGAGGGGGGCATGAACAAGAGACGCTTGTCAGCAAATACATCTTCCCAAATATGACCAGTTCCATCCTTCTTGCGTATGCTATCAACCTGCTCTTCGTTGGGCCCATATATGATACTCAGGTCGAGGTAGCTGCTGGCATTGTTAATCGTCCAATCGTGTGAGTTCGTATCAAATATACTGTGAATGATGAGATCTGCAAATGCGAAGAATAGACTGGAGAGGCCCCCAGGATGAGGGACGAAGTCATTCTGACGGCGACACAGAAGGGTATCAAATACCTCTCCTGGATCTGGTAACGGATGACGGGATGAAACGTGCGTTGAAGGCACAGATCGCGCATATGGTTGGCCTGCTTGACCAAGGTTCGGCGCAGACATTGAATAATTGGAGCCATCAGCACTACGGAAAACATATGACACGCTACTGGAGCTGGACAGAGACGTCGTTACAGGAGTCTTCAAGAAGCTGCAAGGTGGGTGAGGAAGGTCCTTATAAACTAAACGCGGCTGATAAGAACTATACTTGTAAGTTGTCGACAAAGATTACACGTACGAATATCAATCACGGAAATCTGAAGTTCTTTAGCGAAGACTGAGTCGTCGGGAAGGCGTGACATCAATATCAAGAGTTTTTCTAGCTAAGTTACAAATAAAGCAGCGTGAGTTTACATCGAACGAAAGACGGCGCATACACCTACCAAAAATTCCCGGTCATTGATCCCCGACTTGAGGTTCTTCAATGCATCAACATATGCTGGCTGATAATAAATAGCTTTCATTCAGCTCAAATTTCACAGCGGACGACAGCCTACGCACCAGATCTGCCAAGGTAAAGGGGGGTCCCCGCATGATTATTTGTTCAAAGTCTTCTACTGACTTGATCTTGTCAAAGCATGCGGGGATGTCAATCTGGGATATGCGTGGAAGAATATTGATCTTCTGTACAAGTGATGCTGCTGCTCGTTTCATGGTTTGGATGATGGAACTGAATGTTGGTTGGAGGGAGGGCGCGGTCAAGGGATATGGTGCTGAGAAGGGCTCAGCGCGACTGGCTATATATGCATCAGGTCTGAAAGGTATTCAGTGACAGATGTAAAAGGCCGCCAAAAGCAAGCCAAAAGGAATTCCAGTGTCAAGCAATAATTAAATAATAAATGTTACCCTTGCAGCTGGAGAGCGCGGTGGGGGAGTCATTCAATATACTATGTGTGAGCGCGAAATCCGAAATTTGGGCTACTACCATGCTGCACGCAACGGCTGCGTGATAATTAATACTTATTTTCGAATCAGACATATGTTCATGGACCACCTTCAGATTCTCCAAAATGCGTGGCTCGGTAGTATGCGCAACTTGAAGGATTACAGCGTCGACGCGTTGGTGGTCGAATTTATATTCGCGTATGTAATACCGATTGCGTAATATATGCTGACATAATCATTACGATTTCAAATTTCTCCTGGACCGACTGATTCTACTGGCCAGGAGGATGACTATTATAAATTATAATTATCGGCGCCGCAATAATACGAATGGGAGCTCATAGCGGTAGACCCCATGGGTGCCTACAATGTATTATTTTTGCTGTGTCTACAATTGCACCTCTAGTATCTCATCGATGCATCGTTGGTTCATGGAACTTTGTGCCACATTACAACGTATACGTACTGCGGCTATGAATTTATCCTAGCACAATGAATCACTGCTCACACCTCTGGCAGTCCAGCATAGACTTCTTTGCCTGCCATTCTGCGGCAAGGTGAAGCAAGTCCTCGATAATTGGTGCTCTTCTCCGTTATCACGTAATTGCTACCTAGCACTGGCGAAGCAATGTTTTGTGTCTGCTAAATGTGACATGTCAACAGTCGCTCGAACAAACTTGCTGGTCTTTTGGATTTTTGTACGACTGGTGGTACGGAAAGGATTTTGCAATGGTCGATCACCACCAACGGGGTTAATTATACATCGTGCTCCTCTAGTCAACGATTCACTACTTCACCCGTATTCCTCTCGCCCATGTTAGTATCGTATATATTGTCAGGTGCCCCGACAGATGAGGTAGAGTAATGTCAATTAGTTGCTGCTCTCCCAGAAGGCTTGCAGTTGTTCTCCACAATTCACTATTACACTACCTCTCAAGACGCATGTCCTGCGTTTTGTAACATTGCTGATCTCCAGCCTCTGCGCTTCCCTGGTACTTCAAGTTACTTTGCAAAGGGGATATGGTGGCATAGAAAACCCATTATCAGATGATAATGCCATTGGAATTAGGTGCCCTCAAAAGCCTTGTGGTCTATACCAATCGTATGTAACGGTAATCATATTTCATCCTTCGCGTCGCTGCCCCACTATTATCCAAATTTTCCATCACGCATTGAAAATGCGTGCTCAAAAAGGATGTTAGGGAGTTCGTGCTATCTCTCCTCACATCTTGCCAAACATTCGTGTCCCTGGAAGACATCTCTGTTGTTTGCCGTCCATGGCACCTGGACCCTCACCTTGCTAGCCCACTCCCTCCTGACATTTCCTGGCCACTGTTTGAACTCGGAAAGCTGGCGATTATCGACCTCGTCAATGTGGGATACCATCCCGACGATGCGTTCATCAAGGATAACTGCAGTTACTTAGCCGGAAACTTGTCAGTAGAGATTTTCCTTAGGTATACCGATACTTCAGGTCGTGTCAAGAGATACCGAGAATAAGAGTCCAAAGAGTCCTAGGGGGCGACGAAAAATTAAACGGTCAATTACTTGTTAGTTAGTTCATGAATGCAGGGGTTGATCTTACACGACAAGTCTACAGTGGTATATTGGTGGTAAGCCGCTAATTCCAAATAATTGAAGCTACAGCCACGACGTCTCGCATATCCTGTACATCATGGACTCTCACAACGCTTGCGCCCTGTTGAATAGCACAAGCCACGGTCGCTGCCGTTGCCCACCCTCGTTCTTTCGGTTGGGTTTTTCTCCCCTTGTATGCCCCATCCGCATCCGGGCGTTCTAAAATCGCGCCGAGAAACGATTTCCGGGACGATCCAATGAGTTGCGGGTATCCTGCGAGTGGATTCGTGGGAGTGTTCGCTATCATCGAAGAAGCTTCGCGAAGCAGTGCGCAGTTTGCTTCAACAGTCTTGCTGAAACCAATACCAGGGTCAACGATAACGAACCATCTTCGCACTCCGCCTTTGCCCTTAATAATTGCCTCCACTTTCTCTCCCAGCTCGATCCGCGCACCTTCCAAAACTCCACCCTTGTACTGGCTGTAGTCTTTGTTTGAGCCTGCATCACCGCGTGAATGCATCAAGATGACAGGAACAGCGAGTTTTCGTGCCACCTCTCGCATTTTCAGGAGGTGCTTTGCTGAAGCTTGCGTAAGGGGGTACTCAGGACCCGTGAAGGAATACACGTCATTGATGCAGTTTGCACCAGCCAGGACAGCAGCTTCCGCGACCTCCCAACGGAATGTATCAATTGAAATAAGAACAGAACTGATGTCCTGATCTTCCTGTGACCGTATGGCCTGAATGACAGGCACCACACGTTGGCACTCCTCTTCGGGTGAGACAAATGCTGCTCCCGGACGAGTCGAATAACCCCCTATATCGATTATATCGGCACCTGCTCGTACGGATGTCGCAGAGTAAGTCAGAGCAGCTGACAGTGTATTATTAACGGAACCATCCGAGAATGAATCTGGAGTCGCATTCAAGGTGGCCATCAGCCTCACTTTCGTCGGACGCTGGATATCATTTGAACAATGGATGCTCCAGTACCTTCCCATAGAGGGTACCTGATGGATACCCAGGAGCCGCCGTGTTTCTGCGATCGGATAATCGGCGAAAGGGGTGACTTTGAGCATTGGGAAGTCGACGCTCGACTGCCTGATAACGTCATCCAGAAGAGTGCGTATTGATTTCTTATGAACTGGATGCACGAATTCCGGGATCATACTGATTTTGCAAGTTTAGTTACCGCCAATAACCAAAGCTATTACACACACTCAGCTAGAGGGCGTAAAACAAACTCTCGTTCTGCCATGCGTGGATGTGGTACAACAAGTTCACCGGCCAGACCATCAAGGGTATCTCTCAGGCCTTCAGCACGAGTATCAACGATCTCATTGTCGTACAATATTATATCCAAGTCAACCGCACGAGGTCCATTCTGGATAGAAGGCACCCTCCCCACTGTTGTTTCAATGTTTTTAAGTAATCTTAATAATATCCGCGGCTCCATGTTCGTCTCGACCTAAAGGGCCCCAGACTAAGTAACAGACTGTGGCTATCAGTTATTAAATGGACGAACTCACTAAGCACGCACAATTTGCAAATCTTGGCTGGTCCGTGACGTACATGGGCGCGGTTTCATACATGAAGCTTGTGTCGACAACTGATATGGCGTCAGCAGCCACACTGGTCAACAGTTGATTGGGTTGTTCAATCAAGCGCAAAGCGGTTTCGATATTGGCGAATCGATCGCCAAGGTTCGAGCCTAGTGCTATGGCCACGCTGTGCTTTGCTGTTGATGGGGAAGCATTCCGAATTGCGGATGCTAGGAGGCCAGCCATAAATATTTATTAAAGACGCTGAGGAGAAAGGACAGTCTGCAATGTATGAGAACGAGTGTCGGTCGGCGGGTTTTATGATTATGTAATCCTGATATCCTTTTGACAAGAGAACCACGACGGTCGAGGTTGCACTTGTACTATTTTCCCCAGGCCTGCAGACATGACAATGCCAAAAGATAATCCATACCTTGCTCATCGACATCCCACTGAGCGAGCTACTTCAAGCGCAAGCATTCTCAATGGTGCCAGCGCCTCCTCGAGGGAGCCTCTCTATGGTTTTGTTCCTCGGATGGTTAATGCAGATCAAGTCCGTCAGGCATTGGTATGTCCTTTCAATACTTAGCATCAATATTGGTTAACTGACTTGGGTATTCGCTTAGGAACATGATTTAAACCCATTCACAAAGCAGCCCCATACTGCACAATACAAAAAGATACTGGAAGCTCGCAAAAAGCTCCCTGTGTTTACACAGATGACTGAGTTCTACAAAATAGTAAGCTCCTCTCCCTGTCCTACCCCATTCACCCCAACTTACATTTACAGTTCAACAAACACCAAATCATTGTTATGGTCGGCGAGACTGGCTCAGGCAAGACCACGCAGTAAGTTGGCACCCCCAAGACAAATATTCTCCCTCGTCATTTTTGAACAGTCGCTTATAGACTCTTTTTGTCACTGATAGAATACCCCAGTTCGTCGCCTACTCTGATCTTCCGCACACCAAGAACAAATTGGTGGCATGTACTCAGCCCCGCAGGGTCGCTGCCATGTCTGTGGCTAAACGTGTAGCGGATGAGATGGACGGTCCGTTTTTTTTTTTACTTCATATCGTCATCAAATTTTGAGTTCCTTTCTTCTTCTAGTCCAACTCGGTCGACAGGTCGGTTACTCGATACGTTTCGAAGATATGACTGAGCCTGGCACTACCTTTCTCAAATACATGACCGATGGAATGCTCCTCCGCGAAGCCATGAACGACCCTGATCTCACCCGCTACTCCACTATCATCCTCGACGAAGCTCACGAACGTACCCTTGCTACTGATATCCTCATGGGCATCCTCAAAGCCCTCGCCCAACGCCGTCCAGACCTCAAACTCATCATCATGTCCGCTACTCTAGACGCCCTCAAGTTTCAGAAGTACTTCGCTGTCTCTGGTGACACCCCCGCTCCGCTCTTTAAGGTCCCAGGTCGTACCCATCCTGTCGAGGTGTTTTACACTCAGGAACCGGAGCCGGACTATGTCGAGGCTGCTATCCGCACGGTGCTCATGATCCATCGCGCCGAGGAGCCAGGAGATATCCTATTGTTCCTGACGGGTGAGGAGGAGATAGAGGATGCGTGTCGGAAGATCAAGCTCGAGGCGGATGACCTTATCAACTCCGACCCCGAGTCTGTTGGCCCCCTCATGTGCATCCCACTGTACTCGTCACTACCGCCGCAACAACAGCAACGCATCTTCGACCCGCCACCGAAAGCAAGCAGTCCTGATGGTCCCCCTGGACGCAAGGTTGTAATCAGCACAAACATTGCGGAGACGTCGCTGACAATCGATGGGATCGTGTACGTCGTCGACCCAGGATTTTCCAAACAAAACGTGTATAACCCTCGTATCCGTGTGGAGAGCTTGCTTGTGAGTCCGATCTCCAAGGCATCTGCACAGCAGCGTGCTGGCCGGGCTGGGAGAACGAGGCCAGGCAAATGTTTTAGGTTGTACACGGAGAAGGACTTCATGTCGGAGCTCGAAGAACAGACGCACCCAGAAATTTTAAGAAGTAATTTGGCGAATACGGTGCTGCAGCTTGTCAAGGCTGGGATCAAGGTGAGTGTGCCGTGGGGGTGGATGTCTTCAGATGGGCTGACGCGTGTGTAGGATCTTGTCAAGTTTGATTATGTGGATGCGCCGGCGCCAGAGACACTAATGAGAGCACTGGAACTGCTTAATTACCTTGCTGCGTTGGACGATGATGGGAACCTCACAGCATTGGGGAGTATCATGGCTGAATTCCCTCTGGATCCACAGGTACGCTATTGTTCTGATGGCGGGGTTATTATTCACGGTTCTAACACACGTTCCTAGCTCTCGAAGATGCTGATCACCAGCCCAGAGTTCAAGTGTAGCAATGAGATCTTGACGATTACTGCGATGTTATCAGGTGCGCACTCGGCCTCGACGTTTACTGTCATCTAACGCTCTTGCAGTACCAAATGTGTGGCTGCGGCCGAATAACCAGCGAAAAGAGGCAGATGCTGCAAAGGCACTACTTACCGTTCCTGATGGTGACCATCTAACGCTTCTCAACGTATACAACAACTACATCCAAAGTAAGTTCTTTTTTTCATACACATTATACTCGCTTACATGCACTCCAGATCAATACGACAAAAACTGGGCGTGGAACAACTACCTCTCTGCTCGGGCGCTGATGCAAGCAGACAACGTGCGCGAGCAGTTGAAACGGACGATGGAGCGGTTTGAGGTGGAAGTTATCAGCTTGCAAGATCAGAAGAAGATGTATATGGCGATTAGGCAAGCATTGTGTTGTGGATTTTTCATGCAAGTCGCGCATAAAGAGGGAGAGAAAGGGAACTACATGACCGTGAAAGATAATCAGGTGCGTTATAATTATTTTGGGTGAGTTTGGCATGCCAAAGGTTTTATTTTGTGGAAGGTCGTTGCGCTGCATCCATCGTGCGGGCTGGACACGCAGCCGGAGTGGGTAATTTTCAATGAGTTTGTGCTCACGACGAGACCTTATATACGGACCGTTACGGATGTGCGACCGGATTGGTACGTGCTCATGCTTCTTGGCTCCGTGAATTTGCATTGACGTTCCGACAGGCTCCTGGAATATGCGCCTTTGTATTTTGATCTAAAGAATTGGCCAGACAGCGAGATGAAGCGCGCGTTGCTGAGGACTGTGAAAAAGCAGGCGGGAAAATTTGGGGCGCATTTTGACCAAGTGGAGGCGCCAAATGAAGGAGGAAGTTCGACGAAGAAGAGGAAGAAGATTAAACAGCAGGGGTAGGATTGGTACTACAGGGTTCGCTTTTGTGTGTTATGCGTACTCGTTATTTTCTGCGATCTAGAATATATGTACGTATTACCTCCCAAAGGCTGTAATCTGCAGGTGTCCTCCGCAGCTTCGTATTCCGACTGTGTTTGGACTGCATTAGACCAGTGCATGTATTCTGCTGGACAGTAACTCCGTAAACTTTTGATCTCTACTTGACAGTCAAGAGCGCATGTATTTCTATCGTGTCTAGTATAAACTGTTGGCTGGTGCACAAGTCTGGAGTGTGGAGACGCTCATGTGTAGAACTTCCTGTTCTCATTCGGCCCAAATAAGTCTCTTCTAATCTCAGGGAGCATCTACAAGAGTACGTAAGACGAGAATGGACCCAACATTTAGCAAGACCCACCTTGTCCTCTAAAAGTCTCAGTCGCTCGTCCAACGTGTTGTCGATGGTAATTCGTCGAGAGCTACTCACAAGCTTGACACCACCCGCACTGAATTGGGTTTGTTGAGAGAATAGTACCCCAGGAAAGTCGATCGACTTACCAATCCTTGCTCAGAGTTGTCTCCAACTCGAAAGACACCTCGCGCCCGCTGATCCCAGTATATGTATCTGCAGCTAGTTCTCCTGCCATTTTCACGATATCGGCATCCTGTTCACGAACATGTAATGTGACTCTTGTTTCCATGAGCTGAAGAAAGCCTTGCACAACAGCGCCTTCGAGGAACTGAGAGTAACGCCCTTCGTCTTCGGCAAATGTCAGAATTGATGTCCGAGCGATAGAAAATAGTTCCTGCAGTTGTTCCTCGCGACGCTGTAGAAGCTTCAATCGCGATTTGTTAGTCAGGTTAGACTGTGCGCTGAATAA
>Ga0310811_10013149_pt1 | contig 10776 bp, 7 predicted proteins | sample YCmetagenome_FD_207642 | JGI IMG/M metagenome (GOLD analysis project Ga0310811, IMG submission 207642) | Soil microbial communities from experimental microcosm in Duke University, North Carolina, United States - YC | ecosystem: Engineered > Artificial ecosystem > Soil microcosm > Unclassified ...
TACGCTTCATACCGCCTCAGGTGAGCCCTCGTTCGAGCTTGCAGGCCATCTTGCAGGCATGGGCGTTCGTGACTGCTTCGATTGCCTCTACGGCCCCGATCTGATCGATACCTTCAAAATCAGCCCCGCCTACTACGAACGCATCTTTGCCGATCTCAACATCAGCCCGTCAGATGCCCTGATCATCGACGATTCCCCCGACGCCGTACAATGGGCCACACAGGTCGGAGCCCACGCCGCCTTGATCAGCAACAATCCATCATTTGCCGAAACAGAGACACTCTTCCATTGCAAAAGCGCAGCCGAACTTCCCGCTCTCCTGCAACGCTTATCCTGACCTTGACGCTCTCCTCTGGCATCCTATCTGTTGCGCTCTATCTGTGGTAGAGGTACCTCCGAGAAATACGGTATCGGCACTCTGCAAACAAAATCAACCCTTTGGTCGATGGTCACTCAGGCTCTATAGGCTATACTCTCTCTCAAGCATACACTCACCGCCTTTTAAAAATGATATGAGCTGAACCAGGAGGAATATGCTCTCCATCACGTTCTGCTCATCCCTCATCTCCAGGCATCGTCTACGTAGCACGTTTCTTGTAGGATCGACATTACGCGGCTATTATCACTACTTGTCCACCCATTTTTTTGCCCACGTATCGGAAAGGGAACGCACATGGTGAGACAGAAAACGCCCCTGCTGAAACGCCTGCTCGTTGGCAGTCTACTGAGCGGCCTGCTCTTCGGCTTCGGTGGCTTTATTGCGCATACGCCAGCGGCATTCGCACAACCAGCCGTCCATAGTATTCACCAGACCTCTTTGACGGAACGTCTCTACGCTCAAGTTATTGATCCCTATAGCGATCCGGATGTTATTGAGCAGGAACGTAGCGGTGAATAGTATTGCTATCATTTGATGTCGCTCTCAAATAGGCGAGATCAGAACCGTACAACACGCTCTCGTTCTCTGCAATGTGTTCTACTACGTAGGTGCCACAAAGTGCAACGTGTGAGGAGAGAATATCCTGAAGGAGAAAGATCTATGCTACCAGGAATAAAACAGTTTTTCCTGCGCCTGGTGACCATCAGTGTCTTGTTGTCAGGTTTGCTTTTGGCTCTTGTTGCCATGACGCCGATCTCCGCCTTTGCTAGCAGTTCAGCTCATTACTCCGTTACCCGCACCAGGACTACACGGTCGTGTTCCTGGGTTACGACTCCATCTCATGTGGTTACGACCCCAGGTCATCAGGATGTAGTTCTAGCTCATGTGATTACGGTCCCGGGCCATCTGGTGATCGTCCCGGCTTATAACATTCACATTCCGCCTCGTGTGGCTGTGATCTATGGCACCCTTCGCATACTACCAGGAACGACCCGTGAAGTTCCTGCCCATGCGACCTGGAAACCAGAAACGACCCGTGTCATTCCGGAGCATACGGTCTGGATACCCGCTACGACTCGTGTGGTAGCTGCGACCCGCTCCTGGGTCTGTCACTAACGGGGATGGTGCTACCATCATTGCCACTGGCTCATGACTTATACTGGCACGTTGTGCCGACCGGTCAGCATCGATCGGTCGGCACAATCATTACTCTCCTGTGCGCAACTTGTAGACTTTGATCGCAACCTGCAATGTGAGCCAGTTTGCACGTTCCTGGAGATCAATATTGCAGAGCGATTGCAGACGCTCCAGGCGCTGAATCAAGGTATTACGATGGACGAACAGCCGTTCAGAGGTTTTCGTCAGATTCCCCGCACATTCGAGATAGGTTTCCAACGTATCGAGCAGGTCCGTATTTTTGCGTCGATCATAGCTGTCAATGCGCGCAATCTGATCCTGATAAACATCGCGCAGATCATCCATCCGCGCGATTTTGTAGAGGTAGCGATAGACGCCGAGATCGTTGAAGTGCGTCACAATCGGCTGGCGTTTGGCCTCCGGACTTCGATCCTGTGCCAGATTCTGTCCCATCTGGAGTGCTTCATTGGCCTCCGCAAAACCTCGTCGGTAATCGCTAATATGCTGACAGGCGTTGCCAATGCCAATGGAAAGGCTGACCATGTATTCGGTGCGCATCTGCGTCGAGAGCTCCTGCAACCAGGCTTTGAGCCGTAGCCCCACGGTATCCTTGTTCAAGGCAATGATGCAGGTGAGCAGGTTCTCGTGCTCATCAAAGACGGAGCCGGGATAGCTATCCTGAATGCGTCGGCGTACCACTCCGCTGATACGCTTGTAGGTGGCCTGAAGCGCGGCCCCCTGCGTAATGCTGGATTCGTCAGCCACAACGGACGCTTTTGTCCCCGGACGCTCCTCTTTGGCTGGACGCGCAATGGCGTCGTTGCGCCGCTCGTCGACATGCGCAATCTCTACGACGACGACGGTGTGCAGGCGCGTTAAATCACACCCCAGAAAATGCGCTCGCTGCCGCAGCGAATCCTCGGAATCCGACGTTCCATGCATCAGATCCTCAAAGAACCCCTTGACGAGGTTCTTTTGTGCGAGCTGATTGACCAGATGGCTGTTTTTGATGGCAATTGCCGCTTGATTGGCAATCGTTGTCAGTAGCGTCTGGTCCTCGGGGGTGAAGCGCCGCGCCCGGCTGGCGTAACAATTAATTAGCCCCAGTTGTTCCGCTCCCGCAATCAGCGGAGCCGAAATTAACGATTTATACTGTGAGTCTTTGAGCGGGTTCAGGCGCTCCAGGCTCTCTTCCTGGAAAGATATAGCTCCTTGTCCCTGCATTGCCCGTGTGCCGATCGTGTGAATAGAGAGTTCGTTATTCTCGCGCAGACGTTCCAATGTATGTCTATCAACGTCGATAGTTTGAAAATGGACGCGATCGTTGAGATTCGGTGAGGTTGCATGCACGGTCAGACGGCGTGGCTGACGGGGCGACTCTAACTCTCGCTCACGCGCCTGATCCATGAGCATAATCACGCATAGATCAATCTCCATAATCTGCACCGTGAGCGTGGCCAGCGAACGGAGCATATCGTCGAGATAAAGGCCGGAACTGATGGTCTGGCTGAGCACGGAGAGCGTGGTCAGAATGCTGAGTTTACGCTGCGTGTTTTCGTAGAGCTGGGCGTTTTCAATTGCACCCGCCACCAGGGAGGCGGTGTTACTGATGAAGATGCGATGCTGTTCGGTAAATTCGTGCGGCGCGACTGCCTGGAGCGTAATTGCTCCGATCAATAGTCGATCCTTGCCGATAATTGGTACGGTCATGATCGACTGGTATTTCTCTTCCTCGAGCTCAGGAAAGTAGCAGAAGCGCGGATCTTCCATCGCCTCATCCTTAAGAATAACGGCCTTGCGATGCAAGGCCGCCCAGCCCGCGATCCCTTCTCCCAGCCCCATCGTGATTTTTCCCACCAGGTGCTGATAGGTCTCGCTCGTATTGGCGAGGATGAGCTTCTCTTTGTCTTTATCATAGAGATAGATGAATGCGACCTCGCAGGAAGTAGCGCGGACAACTGTGTCCACCAGGTGACGTAGCACTTCATCAAGCCTCAACGTTGAGCCAACGGTAGAAATGACTTCATTAAGCACTGCGTTCTCTCGGGTACGCAGTTCAAGCTCGTTGCGTAATTTGATAATTTCTTCATGCTGCTGATCGCTACTCAGCACCCCAGGAGTGGGATCGCATGAAGGAAGCTGATGATTGGTACTGGCCTTGGAAGACATGCAACCTCCTGATCTAACACGAGAATAAAACGGATAAGGTCCTTGTGCCACGGCCACGGCCCTTGGAACTGCGGCATAGGAAAACGCTTTGTCTAGTGTAAGCGTGCTAGAAATGGACACAAAAGACGCCGTTGTGAGTTGTTCTATCGGCTTACCTGCTTCGTAGCAAGGTGTGGCTCCGCTTCGAGACCAGGGGAAGTATGCCTAAGCCTTTACCCTTCCTTTTCATGTTCGCCATCACTGCTCTGTAAGGCCTTGCAGGTGTAGTGGTTTGTTACGTTCAATCTCTACCCTGTATCTATGAATAATAGCAGACTTTCCAGACATACAAGAATGCATAACAGCAAACGAGCCGTAAATACCTGCAATGACGGCTTTTACTATGATTAACTATGAATAACAATAGCTTGAAATGGACTCCCTCGCTGTTTCAACTGTATGGATACTACGTACATAGTAGTATATGAGACATTGTAACCATTTTCTGGTCCTACGTCTAGGGGTGAGAGCAAACGCGCTTTTTTTGGCCCCCAAAAAGCGAATTCTCACGACCAATACTCACTTTTTTGTCGATATTTTATGTTATACTAATCGTAGCTCTTCATTTCTGTGTACAGCGCTGTATGCTATTTTTCATGCAGCGTTTTTTTGTAGGCAGAGAAAACTGTATTTATCGTTTTCAATTTTTACGCATCGTTCTCTTTGCACAAAGGAGTATTTGCTGGCATGTCGACAGATCTGGTGACCCTCCCCGAAGAAAGGGGAGTCGAAACTCATGGTATTGAGCGCGTCTCACCAACTGCCCGCGCCCATGTGCGCATCTTTGATAATTTTACGATGTGGCTGTCTGCCAATCTGGTCATCTCGACAGTCGGTCTGGGCGCGCTCGCCCTCTTTTTTAATCTCGGCTTCTGGGATGCCCTGCTGGCGATTGTCTTATTTAATGCTCTCGGCGTTCTTCCTGTCGCTTTTTTCTCGACGCTGGGTCCAAAATTGGGCCTACGCCAGATGACGATCTCTCGCTTCTCTTTCGGCTGGGTGGGCGCGATTGTGATGGCGGTCTTTAATATCGCCGCCTGCATCGGCTGGTCAACGGTCAATGTGATCGCGGGCGGACAACTGGTGGCGGCTCTGAGCAATGGGGTTATCCCTGCCTGGGCTGGCATTCTGATCATTGCGGTGATTACGACGATCATCAGTATTTATGGCTATCGCTATGTGCATCGCTACGAGCGCTACGCATGGATACCCATGGCTATCATTTTTCTGATCCTCTTTTTTGCTGCGGCCCCGCATATGAATATCGCTTCTCTGCCCGGATTTGGCACCGCTGGCCTGGCTTCTTTTATCACGTTCGGCGGCGCGATCTTCGGTTTTGCTACGGGCTGGAGCTCCTATGCCGCTGACTACAATGTCAATCAGCCTGAGGAGACGCCTTCTTCGCGCGTGTTCTGGCTGACGTTCCTGGGCGTCTTTATCCCCTGTGTGCTGCTGGAAACTCTGGGCCTGTTACTGATTTCGGTGCCGGACTGGGCCAAGGTGTTCGGCGACAGTGGCGGGAATGTCGGCGATATGTTGCACTCTGCTGTAAGCTCGCTGGGTCCTCTCGGGCTCCTTATTCTGGTATTTCTGGCCTGGAGCGTTATTGCGAATAATGTTCCCAATGACTATAGCCTGGGACTTAGTATCCAGGTCTTCGGCAAACCCTTCCAGCGTGTGCCCAGGGCGATCTGGACGCTGGTCGGCGCGGTGATCTATGTGCTGATTGCGCTCCCTTCGGCTCAAAACTTTGGCGCAACGCTGGATTCGTTCCTCTTGCTTGTTGCCTACTGGCTCGGCCCCTGGTCGATTATTCTGGTGCTCGAACATTTCGTGTTTCGCCGCACAGTCTATAATGTCGATGACTGGAATACACGCGAGAAATTGCCTCTCGGTTGGGCGGCCCTGGTCTCGATGGCCCTGGGTCTCGTGGGCGTGTATCTGGGCGCATCTCAGCAACTCTTTGTTGGTCCTCTCGCGGCTGTATTGGACAAAGTCGATATTGGCTTTGAGCTAGGGGTTGTCTTTGCTGCCATCTCCTACTTGATCTTACGCCGTATCGAACTCAATTCGAGCAAACGCTAATTCATAGAAATGACGGCCATCGTGACCTTCGCCAGGTCATGATGGCCGTCATCCATACTGTGCCTCTACTGGGTCTGGGCGAATTCTCCCTCCCCGCCTTCGGTTTGACCTCCCGTTTCAATCGATGGCGGAATGGGTTCGTGGAAGGGCAAGGTGGTCGGTGGGGGTCGCGTGGGATGGTATAAAACGCATCCCCTACCTGTTATCGAGGGCAAGAGGGTCGGTGGGGAAACCCCGCGTGACACGATAGCCCCTCTCGGCTTTCCATTGCAGGTAGGGGATGCGTTTTATACCATCCCACGTGACCCCATCGACCCACGCGGCTATCCATTGACCCACATCATGGCATCTGAACCATTCTTCTGTTGATGCGTATTCATTGCAGACAAGCGGCGACTCTACGGGATTGATGGGAGATTCTCCTTCTCTACGATTGATCCATCACTCCCCAACGTAGAGGCCGATCCAATCCGCATTCAGATCAGTTCTTCACACCACCTACGCCCAGTCCACCCTTCCAGAAGCGTTGCAGCAGAATACAGCCAATGATCAGGGGGATCGACGAGATCAGCGCCCCAGTCACGATTTGTGTATAGAGAAACTTATTGACTCCTCCTGTCGTCACATTCCAGGTCTGCAAACCAAGCGTAATCGGAAAGAGCCGTTCATTGCTGAGCATGACCAGCGGCAAGAAGTAGTTATTCCATATCGCCACAAACTGGAAGAGCAGAACCGTCACCAACGCTGGCGTCATCAGGCGCATGGCAATGGTTACGAAAATATTCATTTCTCCCGCGCCATCGATGCGCGCCGCCTCGATCAATTCATCGGGGACCGATGCAGAGGCGTAGATCCGCGAGAGGTAGACGCCGAAGGGACTGACAATGCTGGGCAGCAACACAGACCAGTACGTATTGGTTAATCCCCATTTACTCATCAGCAGGTAGAGGGGCAGCGCCAGTGCGGTGGTGGGCACGAGAATTGCCCCTAAGACACAGGAGAAGATGAAGTCACGCCCGCGAAAGACGTATTTGGCAAGTGCATAGCCCGCCAGCGATGACAGGAACATGGCGATGATGGAGCCGATGCCTGCATAGATGAGCGAATTGAGCAACCATTGCAGATAGACCGAATTATCATAGGTGAAAAGCTGTTGCAGGTTGGCGAACAGGTTGAAGCTGGGCGCAAACCAGAGTCCGAATGTGCCGAACAGGTCTCCGGTACTCTTGGTCGAGGAGATCAGCAACCAGAGAAAAGGCACAATAAAGTAGATGGTGGAAATGAACAGGAAGATCATGGCGATGATGCCGCTGAGCTTGATTGGCTGACCGGTGTGACTGGCCTTCACGATTGCCTGTTCTTTGACACGCGCGCGCGCGATAGAAGCGGTCTGACTCATATACTTATACTCCTGCCTGTCGCTGTGTAACGCGTAAGAAGCCAAATGAGAGGATGGCGGTAACAACTGCAAGCACAACAGCAAGTGCGGCTGCATAGTAATAGTTGTTGGTGCCAAAGGCGGTATAGTAGGCGTAGAGGTTAGGGGTATACGAGGTGGAGATGTTATTCGAGATGGGCGTTAAGACGACGGGCTCGTTGAAGAGCTGGGCCGTGCCAATGATGGAGAAGACGCACGTCAGAATCAGGGCCGGGGCGACCAGCGGGATTTTGATATACCAGGCGATATGCCAGCCCGAGCCACCATCCATGCGTGCAGCCTCGTAGAGCTCCGGTGAAATTGCCTGCAATGCTGCGAAAATGATGAGCATGTTGTATCCAGTCCACGCCCAGGTGGCGATATTGGCGATGGACCACAGGATATCTTGCGGCCCCAGGAAATTCGGCGCGTTCAGGTGCAGTGCGTTGAAGATGGCGACGATAGGACTGAGCTCGGGATCGTAGAAATAGCCCCACAGGAGCGCGGCAACGATCCCTGGAATGGCATATGGGAGGAAAAATGCCAGCCGGAAGAAGGCTTTGAAGCGCACGATGGTCGAATCCAGCAGCAATGCCAGGATGAGCGCGAAGCAGAGCATCACGGGCACCTGTACGACGCCATAGAGCAAGACGTGCCCGATGCCTTCGTAAAACTTGGGATCGTGTATCACATCCCCGTAGTTGCCCAGACCATTGAAGGCAATCGTGGCTGGACCCAGTCCCAGACCACTGCGCTGTGAACGGAAGAGGCTCTGATAGATGGCATAACCCACGGGCAATACAAAAAACAGCAGAAAGAGAATGCCGAAGGGGAGAACAAAAAGATAGGGTGTGGCTGCAAGACGGGCAGATTGGCGAGGTGGCTTCTGCTTAGACAGGCGAATGGAGCTTACACTGCTCAGCGTATTTTCAAGCGCCATACATTCATTTCCTTTCTGTACTGTGTCCGCTTCTACAGATGCAAACACGGTTATTTACGTGTATTGTAACCCTTGCGCGCCCGCAGGGGTTACAATACACGAAGATGGTGTTGTCAAGCGCCCGGCATGTGAGCACCTATGCGTAGAGAACGCAGGGAAATGTGCAAGCATAGGACGCAAGGCAACGAAGCATGCTCTTACTTGGCAACAGTAAAACCTTGCTTCTGCATGAATGTAAGGGTGCTTTGCTGCACTGCGTTCAGTGCATCGTTCAGTGTCCCTTTCCCATTGACTGCGTTGGCAAACTGATCGCCCATGTCATTGTAGACCTGGTCCATCGTCGGACCCCAGAGGAAGTTGGTGTCAACATGGGCCGCGGTAGGCTTGAGCACTTCGTTGATGTTCTGACCGCCAAAGAACTGCTGAGGATTATTCAAGGTCGGAGAACTCGCCGAGGCTGAGGTCAGGGCCGGGTACGTTCCACCTCCACTGATCTCCATTTCCTCACTCTGCGGATTTCCACTGATCCATTCAGCAAACTCGGTTGCTTCTTTTGCGTGCTGGGTGTTTTTGAAGACGACAGTCGTTGATCCACCCCAGTTCCCATAGGCCTGGTCTCCCGCATTCCATTGGGGCAGGAGCGCAACTTTCCATTTTCCACTACTCTGCGGCGCATTTTGTTCGAGGATACCTGCTCCCCATGCTCCTGACAGCCAGGTCGCCACGGCACCGGTCTGGAGATCGTGATACCAGCCGTTATCGAAGTCTGGCTCGGTCTTCACGAGCTTCTTACTTATCAGGTCTTGCCAGTAGGTCGCGACTTTTTGCGAGGCTGCGTCGTTAATGCCAACTTTCCAGGATTGTCCGCTGATCTGGAACCAGCGTGCTCCGGCCTGCCACATTAATCCCGCAAGTTGTCCCGGCTGTTTCGGGTTGAAGTCGGTGATATACTCTTTGGGATCGGCTGCATGCAACTTGGCTGCCGCCGCTGCATACTCAGCCCAGGTGGTTGGCACGGCGATGTTGTACTTTTTGAAGATGTCTGTTCGATAGAATAGGGCCATTGGGCCGGTGTCCTGGGGGATGGCATAGATTGCACTTCCCTGTGCAACCTGGCTCCAGGTCCAGCCCTGATATTGATCTTTTACTGAGGCGGCTCCGTAGGGCGACAGGTCGAGTAGACCTCCTGTCGTCTCAAATGTAGGTAGCAACTGGAACTCGACCTGGGCAAGATCGGGCGCGTTATTTGCTTTGATGGCCGGGTACAGCTTGTTGTACTCGGCTGGGCCTGAGCCTACGTTTTGTAGCTTGACGCGAATGTTGGGGTGCGTCTGGTTGAAGAGGTCAACCTGTTTCGCCATGTTGGGTATCCAGGACCAATAAGTCAAATTGACTGGACCGCTTGCGGCTGGTGGTGTGGCTGCGGTTGAGCCTCCACAGGCGGTAAACAGGAGCGCAAACAGCGCTGCGAAGATGAAAAATAGCATAGGACGCGTGCTACGCGACATCAGGAACCTCCTTCATTGTAAGGGCCATAATCTGCAATGTCTCGACTTCGAGCTGTGAAGATACGGATAGTATAGCATGTATACTATCGGGGAAAACATGGAATATGCATCATCTCCTTTCATCTCACTACATACTGTACCATCTCGCCCACACACACACGTGATACTCTTCCTAAAAGGGACGCAATAAAGCCTGGCAGACTGCAAAAAAGATATATGTATATACATAAAAATAGATGATCGGGATGAAAAATTATCTGGCTATGTCCTTGAGGTCGAGACGTTTTTGCGTCCTCCAACGTTCTCGAAAAAGTCTTCTACGACTAACATCGCTGCACCAATACTGACGCCATCGCGCCCTAAACGACTCAAGCCGATTTCGGCGATCTCGTAGGGCTGTTTCAGCGCATACTGTTCAACTATCTGGAGCAGCTCTGGCAGGGCGAACTCTCCCAGTTGTAGTCCTAGCCAGCCCCCAATGATGACGCGCCGAGGATTAAATAAGTTGAGCAGATTTGCCACTCCAGCTCCCAGGTATTGGATGGTATCGCGCAAAACTTGCGTTGCCAGCGGATCACCATTGCGCGCAATCCGGATAAGCGCTAAAATCGTACCGATCTCGTCCCCAATCTGGAGCAAGGGATGGTTTGCATCAAACTCACTCAGATGATGAATGATTCCCGGCGCTCCGACGTAAGCTTCCAGGCAGCCGCGATGTCCACAGCGGCAGGGCTGCCCATCCAGGGCCATGATCATATGCCCCCATTCTCCTGCACTATTCGTCGCTCCCCGGTAGAGTTTGCCCTCGTAAATAATACCTGCCCCAACGCCCGTCCCAATCTGAAGCGTGGCTAGCGTCTCCGTTGGCGCTCCCGGGTTGATCTGCATCTCAGCCAATGCCATCGTTTTCGCGCCATTGTCTATATAGAGCGGAAACGTGACATGGGCTCTGAGCATTGCCTTCAAGGGAACTGGCTCCCATCCCCAGGCCGGTGCCGAAACTACTTCATGCTCCGTATACTCGACGATTCCGGGCAGCCCCAGACCCATCCCCAGAATTTTGTCTTGCGGCACCTGACTCTCTCGCAAGAGCGAGGTCGCA
>Ga0310811_10013150_pt1 | contig 10776 bp, 5 predicted proteins | sample YCmetagenome_FD_207642 | JGI IMG/M metagenome (GOLD analysis project Ga0310811, IMG submission 207642) | Soil microbial communities from experimental microcosm in Duke University, North Carolina, United States - YC | ecosystem: Engineered > Artificial ecosystem > Soil microcosm > Unclassified ...
TGGATGGTGCCCTGCCCCGGATCCTCCACGTCGAGGACGATACCGACGTGGCCAATGTCGTGGCCGGGATATTGGGGGGGTTGGCGACGATCGACCGCGCGGACGGCCTGCGAGCCGCCAAGCATCTGATCCAGACAAGACCCTACGACCTCGTCATTCTCGATCTCGCGTTTCCCGACGGATCGGGAAACGAGTTGCTGCCGCTGCTGCCGGAGGGGACTCAGATCGTCGTCTTTTCAGCCTCCGAGCCTTCCAAGGAAATCGCGCGGCGGGCCGCTGCCGTGCTCGTCAAGACGCGCGCGTCGAATGCCATGTTCCTCGCCACGATCCGCCAGCTACTCCGCGACACGGCCAGCCGTGGCGCAAGACAAGGGAGGGTCGCATGACCATCGATGACCAGGAACCGATCCCGGACGACCTGGAACGGATTCTATATGTCGACGACGAGCCCGATATCCGCGCCATCGCCAAGGTTGCCCTCGAGGTGGTCGGGGAATTCCAGGTCCTCTTCTGCGCCTCAGGGCGGGAAGCGGTCGATCAGGCGTCGAAATTCGCGCCCGATCTCATCATCCTCGACGTGATGATGCCGGAGATGGATGGTCCTTCCGCTTTGGCGGCCCTGCGCAGCCTGCCGGAAACGGCGACGACACCCGTCATATTCATGACGGCAAAGGTCCAGAAGCGCGAGATAGCGCACTATCTCGCCCTCGGCGCCGTCGGCGTGATCCACAAGCCTTTCGATCCCATGATGCTGGCCGATGACGTGCGGCAGCTATGGCTTTCCGCTCAGCAAGGCCGATGAAAAGCTTACCGCCGATGCCGCCGGCCGCCGGCAAAGAAGACAGCCTTGTCTGAGGTAAAAGGCGACGCCCGTTTCGGGCGGCAGTGGCCGAAGGCATTGCCCCCCCTCGCCCGCAATCTGATATTTTTGACGGCCTTCGTCGCGCTCGTTCTTGCCGAGATCCTGCTGAGCCTCGCCAATCTCAATACGCTGGTCGCTCAGCAGGCCCGGACCATAGCCGCCTATGAGACCAAGGACGAAGTGCAGAACCTTCGAATCGCGGCCGACAACAGCCTGATGGCGACGCGCTCCTACGTGCTCTTCGGGGATTCCGGCTACACGAATGCATTCGGCCAGGCGAAGGATGAGGTCATGGCGTCGCTGGCGCGGCTGAAGCTTCTGTTAGCCGACGAACCGTCGCAGCGCCAACGCCTCGCCGAGATCGAAGCCCTGTTTCCGCAGTTTCTTGGGAACTTCGACAAGGTCATACACCAGTACCACGCCTCGGGGGCCGAGGCGGCCATCGCGCAGCTGCGACTGCGAGACGACGCCCTGCTCGCCGAACATCTGAATGATCTTCTCGCCCAATTGAGCAGCGAGCAAGGCCGGCTGCTGCGCGAACGCTTCGCCTTCGACGCCCGGCAGGAGCGGCAGACCTGGGCCCTCATCCTCCTCGGCGCCGCCCTGTCGGCGCTGGTCGTGCTCGGGGGTGCCTTCTTTGCCTACCGGGACCTCGCCGAGCGCAAGCGGATCGAGAAGGAGATTTTGCAAAAGACAGCCCTGCTCCAGATGACGTTCGACAACATCGACCAGGGCGTTGCCGTCTTCGACCGGGACTCCAACCTCATTTCCTGGAGTCAGCGGTTCGTCGACTTCTTCGATCTGCCCCCAGACCTTGTCCGGGTGGGCCAGTCCTATTCCGCCTTGTTGCGCTACGGGGTCACCAAGGGCGACTTCGTCGCGGACGACGTCGATATCGACACCTATGTCGAGAAACGCGCCGAGGGACTGCGCAATGCCACAAATGTCGCGATGGCCCCGCGCCCCGACGGCCGCGCCTTCGAAGTTACCCGCAAGCGCATGCCGGACGGATCGACGATCGCGACATACACCGAAGTGACCGACCGCAGGAAGGTCGAGCGGCTGAAGGACGAGTTCGTGTCCACCGTCAGCCACGAGCTGCGCACGCCGCTGACCTCGATACGCGGCGCCCTGGGGCTGATTTCCGGCGGCGCCTTCGGTGCCGTGCCCGGCGAGATGAAGCCGATGATCGACATCGCCCATGCCAATAGTGAGCGGCTCGTCCGACTGATCAACGACATTCTCGACATCGAGAAGATCGCCTCGGGCAGCATGGACTTCCGGATTCATCGTCAGCGGCTCTCGCCCTTGATCCGGCAAGCCGTGGAAGCCAATAGTGGCTATGCGGCCCAGTACAAGGTGAACATCCGGTACGAGGACCGGGCGCCGGATGCGGAAGCAAGCGTCGATGCCGACCGGCTGATGCAGGTGATGGCCAATCTGTTGTCCAACGCGGCGAAATTCTCCGCCCCCGGCGCCGACGTCATTGTGAGCCTCGATCGCCAGGAGGGAGGGTTGCGCATTGCGGTTCGGGACACCGGGCCCGGCATTCCGGTCGAATTCCGCCGAAAGGTGTTCGACCGCTTTGCCCAGGCCGATACCTCGGATTCGAAGAAGCTGGGGGGGACGGGCCTCGGGCTCAGCATCGTAAAACTGATCGTCGAGCGGATGCTGGGCACCATCGGATTCACCTCGGAGGTCGGCGTCGGAACGATTTTCTTCGTCGATCTGCCGGAGCAGCTGCGTGTCGAGCAACGATTGCTCGGGGTGTCCGCCGGTCAACAGCCCGATCGGCCAAGGGTTCTGGTCTGCGAGGACCATCAGGACGTCGCCCTTCTGCTCCGCACCCTGCTCGAGCATGGCGGCTTTGCCGTGGACGTCGTCTATACGGCGCGGGAAGCCCGCGCAGCTCTTGCCCGGCGGGAATATACGGTCATGACATTGGATCTCGTTCTGCCCGACGAGGACGGGCTGAGTTTTTTCCGGGCCCTGCGCAGCGACGACAAATACCGCCATCTCCCGGTCGTGATCGTATCGGTAAAGGTGGAGCAGGCGAGGAAGGAGCTGGGCGGCCCATCGAGCGGGACATTGGACTGGGTTCAGAAGCCGATCGATCCCGAGGTCCTCCTGAAGGCGGTCAAATGGGCGGCCGGCGGAAGGAAGGATCACAAGCCCCGGATCCTTCATGTCGAGGACGATGGCGATGTAGCGAAGGTGGTCGCCGCCATCGCTGCAGGGGTCGCGTCCGTCGAGCGGGCCGACACGCTTCAAGCGGCCAAGCAAATGCTGGAAGCGGGATCCTATGATCTCGTGATTCTCGATCTGAATCTTCCCGATGGCTCCGGCGGCGACCTTGTGCCCTTTCTGAGCTCCGGCACGCCGGCAGTCATCTTTGCCGCGGCCGACCCGCCCGAGCATCTGACCGGGCAGGTCGCCGCCTCGCTGGTGAAGACCCGCGCCTCGAACCAGATCGTTCTGGCGACGATCCGCCGGGTGTTGGAGGATTCGGCCCGCCAGAAGAAGCGCCCGGCAGGCCCGACGGAGGCGAGCGGCGTCCGCGGCGGTCCGGACTAGCTAGCTCAGCTGCTCGGAGCGCGCCCGATAGCGGTCCCGGGTTTAGTCCAAATCCTCTCGATGCGACGCGAGGCTGGCCGCGAGCCGTCGGGTGATCCTCACCATATCGGCCTCTTCGCGTTCGAGCCCGTAGACCGTGAGGGGGAAATTGAGCGGCTTCTGGATCTCCCAGATCCGTTCATGCCGATCGGGCGGCAGGATGCTGGCGGGGTCGCCGACCGCGACCCAGCCGATGGGGACCGTTGTGCCCGGCGCAAGCCGTGTCTTCAAATGCACGACGCCATTCACCCGGACCTCGCAGCCCTTGCCGAGCTGCGCACCATGGAAGACCGCGGCGCCAGTCGCGATGAAGACTTCATCGGCCACCGTGCACCCCACGACATGGGCGTTGGGGCCGATCAGGCAGTTGTTGCCGATGGCGAGGGCGTGGCGTGCGCCGGCACGCAACACCGCATTCTCCATGACGATGCATTCGTGGCCGAGGACGATCGCCCCACCTTCCGCGATGATCTGGGCACCGAAAAGGATCCGGCAATCGGCACCAATCGTCACATCGCCGCAGACGACGGCATTGGGGGCCACATAGGCCGTCGAATCGATCTTCGGGCTCTTGCCGAGATGAGTGAGGATCATGGCCGGCCCGCCAGCAGGAGCGCCAATTCCTCCAGGATCGGGATCTGGCCCGGATTGAGGCGACGCTTCGCTTCGGCAAAGCCGAACCACTGCCCGCGGTCTACTTCGGGGAAACGCTGCGTCCTGCCCGAGCGCGGCGGCCATTCCATCTCGAACTCGTTGCTCACCAGCCTGGCTTCGTCGATATCGCCCTCGACTGCCCAGGCATGGATCGTCTTGCCGGTCTTCTGCCGGCGGGGTCCCAGCGCGATAAAACTCCCATCGATGCCCTGGCCCACTTCCTCGCGGAATTCCCGCTTGGCGGCGATCAGCGCATCTTCCTCTTCCGTAAACTCGCCCTTGGGCATGGACCAGGCGCCGAGGTCCTTCTTCGCCCAGAAGGGCCCACCGGGATGGACGAGAAAGACCTGCCATTCCTCGCCGGCCCGCCGATAGGCCAGAATCCCCGCGCTCTGCTTGGCCACGCTACTGGACCCAGATCTCGCTGGAGGCCACGCGGCCCGCGCCGTCGATCACGGTGATCCGCACCTCCCCGGGCCCGTCAGGCTGCCATTCGGCCTGGCGGCGGAAGGGCGTGGAGTCGATGCGCTTGCCGTTCACCAGCCAGAGCAACGGCAAGGCCCCGCCATCGGCATCGAGCGGCAGGCTCTTCAGCGCCTGGCCCTGGCGGACCAGCGCGATGGTCGAGCCGTCGACGGGAAAGGCGATCTCCGGGCCGCCCTTGCCCTCACTGGAGGCGCGCAGCCGGGCCAGGATCGGCCGGGCATCGAAGTAGCGGAGCATGGCGGGGAGCTCGGCATTGGTCGCCACCAGCGCCCCCTCGGGCGGCGGCGGAAGCGGAATCTGGCGCATCGGCAGTTGATCGAAGACGCCGAAGAGGATCGGCGCCGCCGCCTCGCGCCCCATGCGGCCGGGGGAGAAACTGCCGTCGGGACGGCCGACCCAGACGCCGACGGTATAGTCGGCCGTATAGCCGATGGCCCAGGCATCGCGGAAGCCATAGGAGGTACCGGTCTTATAGGCCACCAGCGGGGCATGGGCCCGGTTGGTGCCGGCGAGCCAGCTCGGCGGCGGCGGGGTCTCGCCCAGGATCTTGGTCAGATACCAGGCGGCGACCGGGCTCATGAATTTGCGCGGCGTGCCGACGGGGTCCGCCGGCGTCAGCCGCAGCGGCCGGATGCTGCCGCCCGTGGCGATGCCGGCATAGGCCGTCACCAGATCTTCCAGGCTCGTCCCCACCCCGCCCAGCACGATGGGAAGGCCCGGGGCCTGGCCCGGATCGGGCAGCTGCAGGGGCAAGCCCACATCCCGGAACAGGCTGGCGAAGCGCAGCGGCCCGACCCGGCTCAGCAGCGCCACCGCCGGCAGATTGAGCGAGAGCTGCAAGGCTTCCCGGGCCGTCAGCTCGCCATGGAAGCGATGATCGAAATTCTGCGGCGCGTAATCGCCGAAGCGCATCGGCCGGTCGGTGACGATGGTCTCGGGGTGGATCAGCAGATCGTCGAAGGCCAGGCCGTAGACGAAAGGCTTCAGGGTCGACCCGGGCGAGCGGATGGCGCGGACCATGTCGTTCTGGCTGCGGCTGCCGGCATCGAAATAATCCGCCGCGGCCACATAGGCGCGGACCGCCATGGTGGAATTCTCCACCACCAGGATCGCGAGCGTCGCGCCGGCCTCGAGACCCAGCCGCTGACGCGCCGCCAGCGCCTGCAGCCGGCGCTGCAGATCGCCGTCGACAAGGCTCACGATCTCGCTTTTGCCGGGCGCGGCGGCAACCAGCCGCTCGGCCAGATGCGGAGCGTCGAGGGCGGCCGGCAGGCGACCGGCGGGAATCGGCCCGCTCGCCGCTTCGACCGCGGCCGTCGGCGTCAGTATGCCGGCCGCCTGGAGACGGACCAGCACCCGCGATCTTGCCGCAGCTGCCGCCTTGGGCTGACGATCCGGCCGGAAGCGCTCCGGCGATTGCGGCAGCGCCACCAGCAGCGCCGCCTCGCTGTCGCTGAGCTCCCCCGGCTCCTTGCCGAAATAGAACCGCGCGGCGGCGCGGATGCCCGAGAGATTGCCGCCATAGGGCGCCAGGGTCAGATACATCGCGAGGATCTGATCCTTGCTGTAGCGCGCCTCGAGCTGGAAGGCGCGCGCCATCTCGATCAGCTTGGCACCCAGGGTCCGGGGCCGAGGCTCCAGCAGGCGGGCGGTCTGCATGGTGAGGGTCGACGCGCCCGAGACCACATGGCCCTGGGTCACGAGCTGGCCCATGGCCCGGAGCAAGGCCAGGGGATCGACCCCCCAGTGGCTCTCGAAGCGCTTGTCCTCATAGGCCAGCAGCATGCGCCGGTAGCGCGGATCCACCTCGTCCACCGTCACCGGCAGGCGCCAGCCGCCGTCCCTGGCGGTGAAGGCGCGCAATAGCCCGCCGTCCTTGTCCTCGACCAGGACGGAGAGGTTGTCTAGGCGCGAGAGGTCCGGGGGCAACAGACGGTCGAGCAGCAAGGCCCCTGCGGCGACCAATAGCAGGACGCCGGCCGAGACGCCGAGCCAGCGGCCGATGCGCTTCATCGGCCAGGTCATATCAAGAGCTCCGCTTCCTCACGCGCTCCCGCTCCTTGCCTCTGCCCTCTGGCTCCCTACTCGCTCTGCCGTTGATAGGGCGCGATGGTGACCTTGCCCGTGGCCGAGGTCCGCGCCCGCAAGCTGGGCCGGTACATATCCTCCACCGAGCTCGCCGGCAGGCCATAGCTCCCCGGCGTCACCGCCCGCACGAGATAGGCGAATTGGAAGTCGCTGTTGTCGGAGTCGAGGTTGATCGCGGCGACGAAGCGGTCGTCGCGGTACTCTGCATAGAGCGGATTGGTCAGATCGCCCAGCCAAGCGAACTCATCGGTCTTCTTGCTGCCGGAGATGCGGGCATTCTCGATCTCGAAACCGGCGGGCAAAAGATCGACCACCAGGGTCTGGTGCGAATCCGAATCCGTCACCTTGCCGTTGATCTTGACCACCAGGACATCGCTCTGCTTCAGCTTGGCGAGATCGGCCGGCTTGCCGTCGGGGGTGAAGAAGCTGCGATGGATCTCGTAGCCGTTGCTGACGGGCGGCAGCGGCTCCACCGGCACGCCGATCAGCGTGGCGCTGGCATAGACCGGGGCGGTCCCTGCATTCTTGACCACGATCCCCTTCGCCAGATCCACCGCATCGGGCTTCACATAATAAGGCGCGTTCATCGCCGGCTGCGCCTTGCCGTTGACCTCGAGGCTCATGGCCGTCGAGAGCGGGCTCATGGACGCGGCAGCCATGATCAGCCAGCCTTCCTCCTGGGTCGACAGCCATCGTTGGCTGGCCTGCAGGCCCGCGACCCGGGCCAGCAAGGCGACGGGATCGATACCCGGCGCCTTGGTCTCGGCGGCGAGCGTGATCATCGCCGCGGAATCGCGTAGCGCCCCGCCGTAATCGCCATACCAGTCGGAATCGCCGCTCTCGCGCTTCAGGGTTGCCTGGGCCTTCTTGAAGGCATCGGCCGCCCTCGTCTGGTCACCGTGAAGGGCGAGGGCCGCACCGATCTGGGCCTGGGCCAGCGCGGTGGGCAGCTTGTCGATCTGATTGTCGGCGACATAGCGGAGTGCCGAGAGATTCTCGTCGCCCACCGTGGCCAGGACATAGAGCGCATAGGCCCGGGCCGAGAGGGTGTCGGTATCGTTCTCGTCGCGGCGCTGGGCAAAATCGGCGAGCCAGCGCAGCCCGTTCTGATAATTGACATCGGAGACGTCATAGCCCTTGGTCTTGGCCCGGGTCAGGAAATCCATGGCATAGGACGTCAGCCATGGCTCCACCTCGCCGGTGGCGCTCCACAGGGCGAAGCCGCCGTCATAGCGCTGCATCTCCAGGATATGGTCGATCGCCTTCTGGATCCGCACGGCCGGCGGCAGCTCCGTCTTCACGTCCCAGAGCTTGGCGACATCGCCGACATAGAGCAGCGGCATGGCGCGGCTCGTGGTCTGCTCCAGGCAGCCATAGGGGTAGAGCTCGAGCTGCCGCAGCAGCCCGGGAACGTCGAGATTGGGCAGGCTCCAGAAGCTCGCCAGGAGCTGGCCCGTATTTGGCAGGAAACGCGCCAGCGCCGCGTCATTGAGGGTCATGCCCTCGCCGGGCTGCAGACGCTTCACCGTGCGCTCCACCACCGGCAGCTGGGCTGCCCTGACGAAGAGCATGCTGCTGTGCTCGAACTTCACGCTGTCCGGGCCGGAGACGACCATGTGGATATTGGTCTCCCCCACCTCGTTGCCGGCGAGGGGCACGCGCACCACGGCATGGCCGCCGGAATCGAGATGCTGCTTCACATTGGTCGTCGTGCCGAGCGAAGCGCCGCCGACGGCGCTGAAAGCCAGCTGATAATCCCCCGCCGGGCCCGAGATATTCTCCAGGCTGACGGTGATCTGGCTCTTGTCGCCGGGGGCCAGGAAGCGCGGCATGGCCATGGTGACCACGATCGGATCGCGGACCACGAGACCCGCCTCGCCCGACCCCACCTTCTCGGCATCCCAGGCGATGGCCATCAGCCGGAGCCGCCCGTTGTAGTCGGGAATGTCGAGATGCACCGTGGCATTGCCCTGGTCGTCGAGGGCCACGATGCCGGAATAGAGGGCGACGAGCTTGATCTCCGGCGGGGCGCCGCGGCCGGCCAGGGCGTCGGAATCGCCACCCTCGCGGATCTGGCCGCGCTTGCCGTTTCGCCCGTCGATGAGCTGGCCGTAGAAGTCGCGGATCTCCACACCCAGGCTGCGTTTGCCGAAGTAGTAGCCCTGCGGCGCGGGGGTGACGTAGTCGGTGAGCTGCAGGATGCCCTCATCCACCGCCGCCAGGGTCACATAGGCCGGGTGGCCCTTGGTGAGGCCGGCGACATGGATCGGCACGTCGAAGCCGCCCCGCGGGGCGACATGATCGGGCAAGGTGAAGGAGACCGTGAGGCTGCGCGCCGCCGGATCGATACCGATCCAGGAAACGCCGATGGCGCGGCCGGGGCCGTGATCATTGTCATGGCCGGGCCGGAAGGCGGTGGCGAGAAGATAGGCACCCGGTCCCCAGGCCCCGTCGACCGGCACCTCGACGGCCGTGCCTTCGGGCGAGGCATCGACCGTCCAGGACTTGATCAGATGATCGGTCGCGATCGCGAGCAGCACGGGTCCCGCGAAGGGCGGCTTCAGCAGCAGGGTCGCCGTCTCCCCCGCCTTGTACATCTTCTTGTCCGCGACGACCTGCAGGCGGTCCGGCGTATCGCCGGTGCCCGGCGAGGCACCCCAGCCGGCATAGAAGCGGTAGCTGGTGGCGGCGCCCGACGCGGAATCATAGACCTCGAGCCGGTAATAGCCCCAATCGACCTTCATGGAGAGCTTGGCGGATTCGCCCGCCTTCAGATCCACCTTGCCCGTCGCCACGGCCGGCTTGTCGCGGGTGACGATCTTGTAGTCCCAATTCGAGTCCTTATAGAACCACTGGTAGTCCCAATCCTCCGGCACCAGCCGGTACTGGACGCCGTTGGCCGCGGCCATCGCGCCCGCCTTGTCGACGGCGATGAGCTCGAAGCCGGCATCCACGCCGCTCGCGACCGCATCGTCGCTGAACTGCGGCTTGACGCCGAGGAAGACCGGCTTGTTGCGGACCGGCAAAGTGAGGGATTTGATCACGGGCCGGCCGCCGAACTCATAGACCTCTGTGCGCAGGGTGATCTTCAGGGGCTGGGGCGTATCCGGCAGGTCGCTGGGCGTCATGTCGAAGCTCGCCTGCCCCTTGGCATCGGTCGTGGTGTCGTCCCAGGTCTCGACCTGGGGATCGACCTTCTCGTCCACGAGGCCGAAGTGATAGCCCGGGAAATTGGCGAAGGGGTCGTTGTCCTGCTCGATGGTGATGCTGGCCTTCACCAGCAGATCGGCGGCCGGGGCGCCATAGAGATAGTCGCTCTGCAGCGCGACCTCGGTCGGCTGGCCGGGCTCGATCGCCGTCGCCTTGGTCGTGAGCTTGGACTCGATCTTCGCCGGCACGACATCCTCGACCAGGAAGTTGAGGCTGCCGATGGGATCGCCCTTGGGGTCGAGATAGGCCTGGACGACCCAGGCGCCGGTGCGCGCCGAGGCCGAGATCGGGATATCCACGGCATAGCCGCCGGCCTTGGCCTGGGTCAGCGTGTAGCGATGGGCTTCGACCTCATCGGGCCGCACGAGGCGGATGGTCAGCGGCAGGCCGTCCATGGCATTGCCGGTGGTATCGCGCAGCAGCGCCGCCAGATGCACCGTCTCGCCCGGCCGATAGACGCCGCGATCGGCATAGAGGAAGACGTCGGCCCCGCTCGGCGCCAGCCGCCCGCCGACGCCGCGGTCGGAGAGATCGAAGGCGGGCCGGGTCAGATCGAGGAAAGCGAAATCGCCGTCCTTGCCGAAGGCCATCACCGCCGTGGCGGTGCGCCCTTCCGTCGCCCGCATCAGCCCGGGCGCGAAACCCGCCTGGCCCGAACCGTCGGAGACCCCGCTGCCGAGCTCGCCGTTGTTGCGCGCGTAGAGCTTGACGGTGACGCCCTCGACCGGCTTGCCGGTATCGAGGGAGCGCAGGAAGACATGCAGCCCGTCGTCCCCGGTCATGGTGGTGAGGCCATAATCGGTGACGATCAGCCACTGCGTCGCCTTGTAGCCGTATTTGTCCTCGCCGCCGTCGGTGCGCTC
>Ga0310811_10013152_pt1 | contig 10775 bp, 10 predicted proteins | sample YCmetagenome_FD_207642 | JGI IMG/M metagenome (GOLD analysis project Ga0310811, IMG submission 207642) | Soil microbial communities from experimental microcosm in Duke University, North Carolina, United States - YC | ecosystem: Engineered > Artificial ecosystem > Soil microcosm > Unclassified ...
AACCCGGCCGCCCACCGGCGGCCCCTCAGGTTTAACACAGTTTACCTTCTTCACATATTGTGATCAAATCGTCACCCTTATCTTGACTGTTCAGGTGCGTCCGGGATGATCTGCACGTTCCGCCTGTGCACTGCCAGAGCGGGTCACCGCGCACCTGCCCGCGATCGTTGCGGTCGTAGACTATTTCCCGATAAGACGGAAATGACGTGGAGGGCGCAGGTGGAGGATTCCCCGGTCCCGCAGGTCGATACCGGCCGGCCGCATTCGGCCCGGATGTACGACTACTTCCTGGGCGGCAAGAACCATTTCGCGGCCGACCGGGAAATGGCGCGGAAGGTGCTGGCCAGCACGCCGATGGCGGTTACCTCGGCCCGCGAGAACCGTGCGTTCCTGGGCCGGGTGGTCAGGTTCCTGGCCGCCGAGGCGGGCATCCGGCAGTTCCTCGACATCGGCACCGGCCTGCCGACCGCCAGCAACGTGCACGAGGTCGCCCAGGCGGCCGCCCCGGCGTCGCGCGTGGTGTACGCCGACAACGACCCGATGGTCCTGGCGCACGCGCGGGCGCTGCTCACCAGCTCACCTGAGGGACGCACCGCCTATATCCAGGCTGACCTGCGGGACCCGGGATCGATCCTGGCGAGCCCGGTGCTCCGCGAGGTCCTTGACCTCGGCCAGCCGGTCGCGCTGATGCTCATCGCCGTCTTGCACTTCATCCCCGACGAGGACGACCCGGGCAAGGTCATCGCCGCCCTCCTGGACGCACTGCCGCCCGGCAGCTACCTCGCCGCCTCCCACACCACCGCGGAGCACGACCGGGAGCGGTGGGCAAGCCTGGAGGAGTCCTACCGGAGCGGCGGCATCCGCGGGCAGCTGCGAGACTCGGGCGACTTCGCCCGGCTGGCGTTCGCCGGCCTTCAGCTAGTGCCGCCGGGCGTGACGCTGGTATCGGAGTGGCGGCCCGAGCGCGTCGGCCCGCCTCCCACCCCAGCGGAGGTAAGCATCTACGGGGGCGTCGCCCGCAAGGGATGATCCCCTGGCACGGCCGCACTGCGATCATTTCTAACAAGCAAATGATCATGGACCCTGAGCCGGCTCACGTGTCCGGGTCGAACACCGTCGGCCAAAGATCGTTGTCGGCGTAAAGAGCGTTGACGTCGTCCAGTTCGACGGCAACGCTTTCCAGGGCAGTGCAGGCACTGTCGGCGACCCACCACTCGGCTCCCGGAAGCCCAGCGGACGCGTACGCCCGCGATCCTGGTTGCTGCTCCTTGTACCACCGCCGTGCCCGGGCGACGACCTCTCCGTGGGCCGGCTCCCACAGCCGGACCGAGCCGTCCTCGTCAGTGTCCAGGACCACCGCGTCGTACCATCTCCACACCACGACACCTGTCCCGTCCGGTCCTGCGGCGATCGCGACCAGGTGGCCGGGAGACACCCGCTCGGTCCGCGGGGAAGGGAACATCGGGGCGAACTTGGCCTGGCTAACACCGCCGTCGCTCCAGACTTCGCAGGCATGCTCTCCCACCCGTATCACGCGCGCAATCCGGAGGTCGTGCGGGGCGGAGGTCGAATCGAGCGGAGCCAGCATGTGTCCGAGTCTCACACAGCGCGCACGCGCGCGCCTACCGTGTATCGCATGAGGCGGGAATCCCAGGGGATGCTGTCGCCCACGCCGCATTACTACATGGTCGAGGGCCGGGCCGTCGAGACGCCCTCATGGGGAGCTCAGGGTCGGCGGCCCGGGGCCTGAGCGGAGGCCGTCGAGCACGATGGCGACGCGTTTGGCTCGGTCTGCGCCGCTGATCAGCTGCCGCGCTGTAGCGCTGCGAAGCAGGCGCGGAGGGTGTCGCCGGGAGTTGCTGCCGGCGACACCCCGGCGCGGGCGTTGCGCGCGGAGATGATGAATGCCGTGCGCAGGGCGCCGATGCTCGCCCGAGCCCACACCGCCGGGGTGATCTGGTCCTCGGCGGGCAGCGCGTAGCGGTCGCGCAGGACCTCGGCGAGGGTGTCCTCGAAGTCGATCAGCGGTCGCTGCGGTCCGTCGGCGGGGATGTCGAGGTCTCCCTGGGATGCCAGGACCAGGGCCATCATGCCCTGATGGCGTAGCCCGAAGTCGTGGATTCCCTCGCAGACCGCCTGGTAGGGCGGTTCGGCGGCGGGCCGCTGGCGGATGGACTCGGCCATCTCGGGCAGCAGGGCGATGACCTCGTCGAGGACGAGCGCGATCTTGCTCGGGAAGTACCGGAAGAGAGTGCGCTCAGTCACTCCGGCTCCGGCGGCGATGTCGGCGGCGCTGGTGGCCTGGTAGCCGCGCTCGGCGAACAGCGTGCGCGCCGAGGCGAGCAGGTCGCGCCGTGTGCGCTCCTTGTGCGCCTGCCACCGCAGTGCCTTCCGCGAGGTCACCGCGGCTGATTTCGGTGTCACAGCCTGCACCTTACCTTCCTGTCAGCGCTGACACAAAATTTGCGTCAGCGCTGACAGGCATGTTACTGTCAGCGCTGCCTGTCAGTACTGACAGGCAATTGGAGATCGACACTCGCGCACGGCCGGCTGGCCGGAAGGGAGTTCCAGATGTCAGGAGCGCTGTACCGGATCGGCCGGGCTTGCTTCACCCGCCGGTGGCTCGTGGTGGCGGTCTGGCTGGTCGTGCTCGGCGCGGCCGCCGCCGGCATGAAGATCGACGGGGGCCAGCTCGATAACACCTTCACCATCCCCGGCTCCCAGTCGCAGACCGCGCTAGACCAGGTCAAGAGCGATTTCCCGGCCGCCGGGGGGACCAGCGCCCAGCTGGTTTTCGCCGCCCGCGGTGGCACCACGGTGACCAGCCCGGCCAACGCCGCGGCGATCAGCCAGGCGCTGTCGAAGGCGTCCGCGGCGCCGCAGGTGGCTGCGGTCATCCCGCCACGGCAGTCGCACCTGGTGACCGGGGACGGCAGGACGGCGATCGCCACGGTGCAGTACCGGGTCAGCGCGTCCGACCTGGACAGCGGGACGCTGGATGCGCTGGACAGTATCGCCAGCGCCGCCGATAGCACGACGCTATCCGTGCAGCCTGGCGGGCAGGCCTTCTCGTCACTATCCAGCGGATCGGGCAGCAGCGAGGTGACCGGCCTGCTCATCGCCTTCGCCGTGCTGGCGGTGGCCCTGGGCTCGCTGGCCGCGGCGGGCATGCCGCTGCTGACCGCGCTCACCGGCGTGGCCGTGTCCGTGCTCACCCTGCACGGCCTGGCGGCGGCACTGTCGGTCTCCAACACCGCCGTGACCCTCGCGGTGATGATCGGACTGGCCGTCGGCGTCGACTACGCGCTGTTCATCCTCTCTCGCCACCGCGCGCAGCTGGCCACCGGGCTCCCTCCGGCCGAGTCGGCCGCGGCCGCAGTTGGCACGGCCGGCACTGCCGTGGTGTTCGCCGGCTTTACCGTGATCATCGCCCTTGCTGCCCTGTCGGTGGTCGGCATTCCGTTCCTGACCGTGATGGGCCTGGCCGCCGCGGGCACTGTGCTGACGGCCGTCCTGATCGCCACCACCCTGCTGCCCGCCATCTTCGGCATCGCCGGGTCCCGGCTCGCGCCGAGGCCGGGATCGCGGGCGGCCCGGCTGGCCGCCCGGACCGCCCACGCCGACGGGCCGGACCGCGTCCGGCCGACCCGCGGCGCGCGCTGGCTGGCCGCTATCACTCGTCGTCCTGCGGCGGCCCTGGCGGCGTCGGTCGCGGTGCTGGCCGTGCTGGCCCTGCCGGCGATCAAACTGAGCCTCGCGCTCCCCGACAACGGCTCGGCCGCCAGCGGCACCTCCCAGCGGGCCGCGTTCGACACCATCAGCAGCACCTTCGGCCCCGGTTATAACGGGCCACTGCTGGTGCTGGCCAGCCTGAACCCGGCGGCGAACCCGGCCGCCGCCGAACACGAGGCCGACGCGGTGAGCGCGGAACTGAAGGGCTTCCCCGGCGTCGCTGCGGTCACGCCGCCGCAGTTGGACCAGGCACACACCGCCGCGCTGATTGAGGTCGTCCCGGCCAGTGCCCCCTCCGCCCCCGCCACCGCCGCCCTGGTCAACTCCATCCGCGGCCAGGCCGGGGCCATTAGCCACGCCACCGGTGCCGGCGTCGCCGTCACCGGCACCACCGCGATTGACGTCGACGTCTCGGCCAAGCTGACCGCCGCCCTCCTGCCGTTCGCCGGCATCGTCGTCGGCCTGTCGCTGCTGCTGCTGATGCTGGTGTTCCGGTCCTTGGTCGTGCCGGTCAAGGCAGCCATAGGCTTCCTGCTCTCGGTGGGCGCCAGCTTCGGCGCCACCGTCGCCGTCTTCCAGTGGGGCTGGCTGGCCGGACCGCTCCGCGTGACCGCCGGGCCGGTCGCCAGCTTCCTGCCTATTGTCTTGATGGCCGTGCTGTTTGGCCTGGCCATGGACTACGAGGTGTTCCTGGCCTCCCGGATCCGCGAAGATTACGTCCGCACCGGGGACGCGCGTCACGCGATCATCACGGGCGGCGGCGCCGCCGCCCGTGTGGTGGTCGCCGCGGCGGTAATCATGACCTGTATCTTCGCCAGCTTCCTGCTGTCCGGCGACACCGCCATCAAGTCCCTCGCCCTGGCCCTGGCCGTCGGAGTGGCCTGTGATGCGCTGCTCGTCCGCATGACCATCGTGCCCGCCGTGCTCGCTCTGGTCGGCAAGCACGCCTGGTACATCCCTCGCTGGCTCAACCGGCTCCTGCCCGACCTCGACATTGAAGGCACCTCACTCCCGCGGCCGACGGCGCCGCCCGCCGCGGACGGAGAACGGCCGGGCGCCGGGCAGCGCCACGCTCCCATGTGGAGGTACCAGCAGTGAACGCAACCGCCAACAGAACATCTCAGCTTAGACAGGACCGTTCCCGCCCGCCGGGTGGCCTGCGACAGGTCTGTCAGGTGCTGAGGACCATGCAGAACCGCCTCGAGCCCACCGCGGTGGGCCAGGTCTGGAGGCAGCTGAGCGAGTTCGAGATCACCAACAATTCGCTACAGTTCGCCGCCGCCTTCACGGTCGGATTCATCCCCTTCCTAATGCTCCTCTCGGTTGCGCTCGGGCCCGGCTTGACCCGCGCCGTCGTCACGCAGAGCGGATTCAGCAGCCAGGCCAGCGATGACCTCGCCATGTTGTTCACCCATGCCCGCACAGCACCCGCCACCCTCACGGTGCTCGCTCTCGCGCTGGCGGTGCTCGGCGGCAGCGCCGTCGCCCACATGATCCAGACCTGGTACGCGAAAACCTTCCGGCTACAGGTCCGCGGCTGGAAGGCCATCGCGCGCCGGGCCCAGTGGCTCGCCGGAGTCTTCGGGTTCCTGGCCCTGCAAGCAGTCATCGGCCGCAGGATCCAGCCGCACAGCGGGGACGTCGCCGCGGCCGGCGCGCAATTCGTCCTGTCCCTCGCCTTCTGGTGGTGGAGCCTGCACGCCCTGCTTTCCGGGCAGATCCCCTGGCGGCGGCTCTTCCCCGCCGGGCTGGCCACCGCCGCCTGCTACACCGGCCTCGGCGCTTTCATCAGCTACGTCATGTCCTCATCGATCGTCGCCAACGAAGCCACATACGGCCCAATCGGCATCGTGATCACGCTCCTCTCCGCCGAGACCGGACTGGCAGTCGTCGTGCAACTGGGCGCTGCCATCGGAGCCGCGATCGGAGGCAGAAAGGATGGCCACCGTCCTGCCCGGTCCCGTACGCCGGTCGGCCAAGGAAGGACATCATGACCCAGCAGCTCTCGCTCCACCCCGCCGACCGCCGGGGGGCATCCGCCGTGGCGCTCGTTGACGAAGAGGCTTCGCCAACGCGGACCACTGACCAGGCGAAGCAGATGTTCGCGCTATTGCTTGTCCTTGCCATCACGTCGGTGGCAGTGGCGGAGTACTGCGGACTGATCCCGGTCGCATGGCTGGCGGTCGGACCGTTGCTGGGCTCGCTGGTGCTGTCTCCCCGGATCACCGCGGTCCTTGCGGGCTGGTCGGTGCTGCTGGGCCTGGGGCTCACAATGGGCGCGCCGCACCCGACGGGGGGACTTGCCTCGCACCTGGGCGATATGGCCTTGCTGGCTGTGTTCGCCGTCGCCAACGCCGTGGTCCTCACCGCACTACAGCGGCGGCTCGGCCAAGTCCGGGACGTGGCCAGGGCGGCGCAAAGCGCGCTGCTGCCGGAGGTCCCGGCCAGGGTTAACGCGGGGCGGCTGGCCTCGCGGTATGTCTCGGCCGCAGCCGAGGCGCGGGTGGGCGGCGACCTGCTAGCCGTCAGCCCGGACGAACGTCGCCCGCGGTGGCTGATCGGGGACACACGCGGACACGGCCTGCCCGCGGTGCGCCTGGCCAGCGTCGCGATGACCAGCTTCCGCGATGCCTGCGCCCAGCCGAGCCTGTCGCTGCCCGAGATCGCCCAGGTAGTAGACCGGTCCGTCACCTGCGCTGCGGGAGATGAGGACTTCGTGACCGCCATGTTCGCCGAGCTCGACCCCCGCGGCTGGCTGCAGCTAGTGATCTGCGGGCACCCACCGCCGCTGCGGCTGACCGCAGACGGCGACCTGCAGGCGCTAACCCCTCGCTCCTACGCGACGCCGCTGGGCCTGCACCCCGACATACAGCCATCCACCTTCACCGTCAGCGCGGGCGACCGGCTGGTCTTCTACACCGACGGCCTGCTCGAGGCACGTGACCAGTCGGGCTGCTACTTCCGGCTAGAGGACTGCGTCGGCACGCTGCGCCAACCGGACCTCCAGACAGCCGCGGACCAACTGCTCAGCCAGGTCCTCGCCCATACCGGACGCAAGCTCGACGACGACGCCACACTGCTGCTGCTGGAAGTGACATCCCCACTCCAGGACGAGCCTGACGGCCACACCGTCGTGAGGACAGCAGCAGGGCTAGCAAGCCCACCACCACCTGGCACCCGCTGGCAAACCGAAATCCGCGCTATCCAAGGGAGTGACCGCAATGCTAATGAGCACCTGCCGCAACTGCGGGAAGTCCATCATCAAGCTCGGACTGTCGCAGGGGCCGGAAACGTCGCCAGACCGCAGGTCATGGATGACGAATGACAGCGACGGAAACACTATCTGCCACGCCCCTCCGTGGGGCATGCCCATGCCCCGCGAGCCCCAGAACGACGCCCACTCGAACGTCCCCGACGAGCACCACCAGTCACACCGCTCGGCCGCAGCCGGCCGATGAATCCGGGACGCTGCACCGGTCTGCCTACCGATGCCACCTGACTTGAAAGGACCACCGCGATGGCAATGGTCATCTCAACGCTGTTCATCTCGGCCGACGGCGTGGCCGAGATCGACCCCGACTGGCACTTCCCGTACTTCGACGAGAACATGGGCCGCGCCGTCGGCGAAGACTACGACACCGCTGACGTATTGCTGATCGGCCGGGAGACCTACGACAGCTTCGCCGGAGCGTGGCCCGGCCGCGAGGCCGCGGGCGGGGCCGACGCACCGTTCGCCAAGCAGCTCGGGGACATGCGCAAGGTGGTCGTCTCGCGGCAGCCGCTGGAGTTCTCCTGGCGCAACTCCGAGCTGATCAAGGGCGACCTCGTCGGTGCCGTCACCTCGCTCAAGGGCGATGCCGGCATCAAGGGCATCCTTATCCCCGGCTCGATCTCCGTGGTACAGCAGCTGCTCGCCGCGGGACTGGTCGACGAGCTGCGCCTGCTGGTGCACCCGGTGGCGGCACGCAAGGGCCGCAGGCTGTTCGACGACGGCGACGCGCCGTACCACCTGAAGACGACGGCGACGGAGGCATTCCCGACGGGCGTGATCCGAGTGATCTACTCGCCGGTCGAGGCACCCGCCAAGGTCGGCTACAACGAGGTCAAGGACCAGGTGCCCGGCGGGGAACAGCCGTAGCAAGTCACGATTCCAGCGGTAGGCGCTATCCGGCCGGGTGCCGCTCCCGCCATGCCTGCCACCAGGCCGTGACCCGTCGGCGGAGCCCGGCACGCCAGCCGCGCCAGCCCGTCTCCCCGAGCGCCCGCAGGTCGCGGGCCAGGTTCCCGGCCGAGCGCCTGGTATCAGGGTGGTCCCTGCCTAGCACCCGGCGGCGGCGCTTCAGGGTGTCGGCGTCCAGCTCCCGGGCCGCCTCGTGGTTCCCCATTTCGGAGAGGATGTCGGCGAGGTCGCTGGCGGCCGTGAGGGTGCCGGGGTGGTCGTCTCCGTGCAGGCTGCGGCGCCTGGCGAGGGTCCGCGTGCCGTAGCTCCGGGCCAAGCCGTACCTTCCCAGCGCCCGGTTGGCGGCGGCGCGGGCGGCGGCGGCACGGAGGGTGTCTTCGTGGTCGGGGCCGAGGGCGTGGGGGTACTCCCAGCTTCCGTGCAGGCGGGCGGCCCGGGTCTCGGCCTCGGAGGCGTTGCCTGAGCTGATGAGGTACCAGACCGCGGTTAGCACCGTGTCGTCCAGGGCCGGCCCGGTGTCCTGACGGCGGGGAGGGAGGACGGGAAGGTGCGGGTAGAGCCGGGCCCAGGCGGGCCAGGCCGCAGGGGACCCGGGATCCGGCGGCACGTTCGCGGTGATGATCGTCGTGGCGCAGGCACGGGCCTCCGTCTGGACCTCCGGGATGGCACGGCAGATGGCGTCCTGGACGAAGCGGTGCATGGTAAGGCCGGCATCGTCGAGGCGGGCCAGCCCGGTGCGGGTAAGGGCGTCCAGGAGGCGCGGGCGGGCCAAGTCGTCCGTGAGGCGGGCGGCCAGGGCTGCCGGGAGGCCACCCGCCGCCGTGGTGAGCCAGCCGACGGGGATCGGCCAGCGGGCGAGGTAGGCGCAGATGGCGGCAAGGAGGGCGGCGTCCGGGTCGATGAAACGGAGGCGGGTCCAGGCGTAGCTGACGACCGGTGTCAGGAAGTCGCGGGGGCCCCAGGTCCTGCCTGCGCGCGACAGGTTGACGGCGAGCTCCGCGTGCAGGCGGACGTATTCGGCGGGCGGCATCCCGGTCTCCGCGATCCCGGCGGAGGCCACGGCGAGGGCCAGCGGGAGGTCGTCCAGGGCATCGGCCAGCGCGTCGGCGTCCCCGTCGGCAAAGCCGGGGACACGCCGCCGGAGCAGGTGGACGGACTCGGGACGGGGGAGAGGCCCGACCGGGACAGCGGTGGCGAGCCCTTTCCAGTAGTCCTGGTAGGAGGTGATGAGGACGTGGCCCGGCCCGTCCGGGAGCCATTGCCGGAAGGTCGCCGGGTCCGTGACGTTGTCGAAGACGAGAAGCCAGCTCGGGTGCTGCCGGAGGGCGCTGACAGCCGCGCGGCGCATCTCCTCCGGCGGGGCATCGCGGGTGACGTGGCCGAGGTGGATCGCGAGCTCGGCGTACTGCTGGCCAAGCAGCACCGTGTTCTCGCAGTCCAGCCACCAGGTGAGGGCGTAGTCGCCGGCATGCCGGTGCGCGTACTCGATGGCGACCTGACTCTTCCCCGCGCCGCCCATCCCCCGCACTGCATGGACCACGACCGGCCCCCCGGCGAGCAGCCCGGCCCGGATGGCGGCGAGCTGTTCCTCCCGCCCGGCGAAATCCGGGTCCCGGGCCGGCACGTCCCCCCAGCCGCGCACCATCCCAGCCGCCCGCTCCGCCGGTACCGGGTCCAAGTGAATGCCCTGGCCCTCGGCACGCGTGGCGTCCGGGGCCACGTCGGCGTTGCTGCCCTCGTCCCCGCTCATCCCGCCGCGATCCCCTCGCCCGCGCTGACCCCTCTGCCCGGTATCTGCCTAGTACGTGCCCAACCACCCGCCCGCGGGACCAGAACGCGCTGGACCCCTTGCGCAGGCCGGGCTAAGAACGTCCGCGGTGCAGTGCGGCGAAGTAAGCCTCACCGTACTGCCTCGATGAGGTACCGCATCCCGGAACACGGGCCAGACCGGGTTTTCTGCGCGCGGCGCACGGGCCCAACGAAGCGATTGCCAGCCGCGCTAAATCGGCAACTTGTTTAGATCGTTGCCAGGCGCTCGTGGATGTGTGATCCTCGGGGCGCTGAGCGGGGACGGGCTCGCTCGCGGTCAGCGTTCGTTGCCGGCCCGGAGCCAGGCGATGTAGTCGGCCGCCGCGCGCGCCGTGTCGTACTCCGGCTCGAACCCGGTGTCATCGTGGATCCGCGTGATGTCGAGGGCCGATCCAGGGCGGCCGGTACCCGCCGGGAGTTCGAGGTCGGATTCCGGGACGGTCCCGCGGATCGCCGCGATGACGTCAGCGTTGGTGGTCACCCGGCCCGACGCGACGTTGTAGGTGCGGTGCCCGAGGTGCCCGGCGGTCTGCAGCAGCGCGATCGCGCGGCCGGTGTCCTTGACGTAGCACAGGTCGAGCCCGTCTCCGGTCTGCGGCTGGACGAGCAGGCCGGACAGGTCAAGGGGCTTGCCGCTCGCCGCCGCGTGGATGAGCGCGGGCGCCGCGAAGAACGGGTCCTCGTGGCCGAGCGGTCCCCAGGTGCCGGAGATCCGCAGGTTGACGATTTCGACGCCGGTCGCCTCGGCCAGTTGCTCGCCGAGCAGCTCGCTGATTTTCTTCCACCGTGGGATCGGGTGCGGGGCGGTGAGGTGCACTGGCAGGTCCTCGGTCAGCGGGCTACCCGTCTCGATGCCGCCGTAGACCCCGATCGTGCTCGCGAGGCCCACCCGGCGCACGCCCCACTCCTGCGCCACGCGGGCGATGCTGAGGAGGCCGTTAAGGAGGCCCTGCGTGGATTCGATGCCCCCGGCGGTGCCGCCCGGAGCGGGATAGCCGGCGAGGTGGACGATGCCTGAGATCTGGTGACGGGCACCGATGGCACGCAGCGCGCC
>Ga0310811_10013153_pt1 | contig 10775 bp, 9 predicted proteins | sample YCmetagenome_FD_207642 | JGI IMG/M metagenome (GOLD analysis project Ga0310811, IMG submission 207642) | Soil microbial communities from experimental microcosm in Duke University, North Carolina, United States - YC | ecosystem: Engineered > Artificial ecosystem > Soil microcosm > Unclassified ...
AAATGACGCTGTGCACATCGGCGCTCGCTCGGCTGCGTAGCCGCGCGTCGGTATCGCCCTCCCGAGAACGGCTCGATGCCTGGCTTTCCAGCTTCGGTGAGCAATGGCGCTTGCGGCATCCGCACGTCAAGTTCGTGCGCCTGGATGCGGCGGTAGCCGATACATGGCTCGACGAAACGGCGGCCGTCGGCCAGATCTTGACGATTTTGCTCGACAACGCGGCGCGCGTGAGCCCCGATCGGGTGACGCTGGCCGCAGCCGTGGCGGATGGTTTCATCGAATTTCAGGTCGGCGATTCGGGGCCCGGCATATCGCCGGCGCTGCGCGCGAAGCTCGGCAGCACGCCCGTCGACAGCACGCAAGGCGGGCACGGCGTCGGTCTGTATTTGGCCTTTGCCGCGGCTTCGCGCTTGAACGGATCGGTCGAATTGCTCGACGGCGAGCCGCGCGGCACGCGGGCCGTGCTGCGCGTACCGGCGGCGAAGGCCGGCGGACAGCCGCTTCCGGCCGCGACCTCTTCATCGAATACGAAGGAGAATGAACTATGAGCGACAACACTTTTCTCGTCATCGACGACGACGAGGTTTTCTCGGGCATCCTGGCTCGCGGCCTGACGCGTCGCGGTTTTACCACGCACCAGGCGCACAACGCGGAAGAGGCGATCGCGCTCGCGAACCATCACCGCTTCGACTACATCACCGTCGATCTGCATCTGGGCAGCGATTCGGGCTTGAGCCTGGTGGCGCCGCTGCGTGATTTGCAACCCGATGCCCGCATGCTCGTGCTCACTGGCTATGCGAGCATCGCGACGGCCGTGCAGGCGGTGAAGGACGGCGCCGACAACTATCTGGCCAAGCCGGCCAACGTCGAATCGATTTTGGCCGCGCTGCAAACCGAGGCGAGCGAGGCGCAGGCGGAGGCCGCGATCGAGCACCCGACGCTGTTGTCGGTGGCGCGGCTGGAATGGGAACACATTCAGCGCGCGCTGGCCGAGAACGACGGGAACATTTCGGCCACGGCGCGGGCCCTGAACATGCACCGCCGGACGCTGCAAAGGAAGCTGGCGAAGCGGCCGGTGAAGCAGTAAGGGGCGAGGCGGCGAACCTCGCCCTGGTCGATGAGCCGCCGCGCCGCTTCGCCGGGTCGGCTACGCTCGGCACGGCGCCCCGCTTTGGCTATTGAGCGCTATCTTCCGCTTGGATCGCCGGAATCGTGGGTCCAGCCCATTGCCCGTTCTCGACCAGCCGCTGAATCAGCCCTTGCCGCGGCGCCTCGCGGTCCCAGACCGAGTGAGTCTTCTCGCCGATGATCTGCATCAGCATGCCTCGGTTGTCGGTCCGAACGGCCGGCCATCGAGGCAGCCAGCCCCCGCTCTGCTGCGTTGCTTCTTCCGTCGACGTTGCGTCCGCCGCGGTAGGCGTCCCATTGGGATTGCCCGTCTTCACGAAGTGCTCGACGTAGCTCGAGAAAATGCGGGAGACGTCGTAATCCGCGGCAGTCCAGGTGTATCGACGATCGTTGCCGAGATTGCCGAGCGAATAGCTGAGTTGGGCGTCATGGGCGGCGCCGAGTACCGGCTGCGGCGCCGGGACAGAGACAGCTGCGGACGCCGTTGCCGTCTTTGGCGGTAACGGCTGCGTGTAGCGGTAGTAAAAGACGGGAGCATTTCCCGTTTGCCGGTGCTGGTTCATCCACTTCCAAGTGCCGTGGCCGATGAAGAAATCGCCGGCGAGCGCCGTGGCGGCGTGCATGACTTCGTCGCTGGTGTTGCCCGGATAGTGGGCGAGCACTTCCTCCGCCTGGTCTTTGAATCGCCTTTTGATCGTCGCCTGCCAATTCTCCGGGGTCGGCTGCGCATCGCCTAAGATGGCCGTGTAGGGAGCCTCTTGAGAATTGGCGCCCACCAGCAGCGGGACTTGCGCTTGCGCGCCGTTGGCAAACGTCTGCTCGGGCGAATCGGTCAGGAAATGACCGTCGACGTTCGGCCAGAATGCGAGCGAGTCCCACGTGAGCTTCGACCCGGAGGCCGCGACGAGCAGCGTTTTTGCGGGCAAAGACCGCAGTTGCTGCAAGGAGCTGGCGCCAACGCGCGTCGCGAATTTCGTCGCCGCCGCTTCGGCTTGCTCGCGCCGCCAAATACCGCTGGGGGCGAGCGCGGCGCCGCTTTCGCCGATCGCGCCTGCGAACAACCCGCGGGAGAGCGGCGAGGCCATGTGTGCGCTAACGGAAACCGAGCCCGCCGAATTGCCAGAGATCGTGACTTTCGACGGATCGCCTCCGAATTGGGCGATGTTCTGCTTCACCCAACGCAACGCGGCCGCCTGATCGAGCAAGCCGTAGTTGCCGGTGGCGCCGTGCGACGATTCGCTAGCCGCCTCGGACGGCGCGAGAAAGCCGAATACGCCCAGGCGGTAGTTGACGGTGACCACCACGATGCCGCGCGATGCGAGATTCGCGCCGTCATAGCGGGGTCGCGAGGCGTCCCCGGCCACGAATCCGCCGCCGTGGAAGTGTACGAGCACGGGCAATTTGCCCGTCGCCTCGCGAGCGGGCGTCCAGACGTTCAAGTACAGGCAGTCCTCGCTCATCTGAGGCGCGCGGGAGTCGCTTTTACCCTCGGCTAGCGGCTGCATGCACCGAGCGCCGAACTGCCGCGCTGGCCGCACGTCCGCCCAACGGGGAACGGGTTGCGGCTCGCGAAAGCGTAATTCGTTGACGGGGGCCGCCGCGTATGGAATGCCCCGGAACACGCGTACGTCTTTGTGCTGTCCGCGCATTTGCATGCCTTCGACCTTGCCGCTGTCGAGCTGGACCTGCGGCGCCAGCGGCGCTCGAGCTGCGCTGGCGGGGCCAGACGCCGCGAACAGCATTGATGCGGTTGCAGCCATGACCGTCATGACATGGCGCGCTAGTGTGCGATTCGACGATGGTTTCACGCTGTTTGCCTCCGTGTTGGCCGAACGCTGGTTCGGCGACCCGCTTGCGCGGTAGGAGGCTCGATCATCGGCGTCGCATTATTCGAAATGTCATTTGGGCGCGCAATTCCGACTGAATTACCCCAGAACGTCGTTTGAAGGACGCTCGTTCGATGATCGCGGGTAGGCGTGCGCGGCGCACCGATGCGTTCAGCTATCCGTTTCGAGCGCGATCTTGAGGTCGACGATGGGTGTGCCGTCGACGGCTTCGATGGGGCCGACGCGCAGCCTGCTGCCGTCGATTTCCCGCACCGTCACGCGATGCAACCCGATCGGATTCGGACGATGCGGCGCGCGCGTGGCGAACACGCCCGTCAACGGCCGATCGCGTTCGCCGCGCGGATGGACGGCAAGCTTGCCGCGGTCGGCCAAGTGAAACCAAGCTAGCACGATGACTTCGTCGCCGCTTGCGAGGCCTTTCAATCCTTCGATGTATTGAGGATCGAGATCGATCCACGCGTCGGGGGCGCCTTCGATCCCTTGACGCGGCGCCTGGGTCAAATCTTCGAGCGCCGATCGGATGTAGCCGATCGGCTTGAGTGTGAATGCGTCTGACGGCTGCGGCATCGGCCATACTCCTAGACGAGATCAATGCCGCATTCTAGTCGATGGCCGGTGAGGGCGCGGATCGAGGCGGCACCCCTGGGCGCCTGCTTCGACCCGCTGGGCAGTTACAGCACGTAGCGCGACAAATCTTCGCTCTGCGAAACCTCTCCGAGCGCGCGGTCGACGTAAGCCGCATCGATCGTCACCTTCGTGCCGGCATGATTGCCGGCTGCGAACGACACTTCCTCGAGCAGTTTTTCGATCACGGTGTAGAGCCGGCGCGCGCCGATGTTCTCGGTACGCTCGTTGACCGAAAATGCGATCTCGGCCATGCGCTTGATGCCGTCCGGCGCAAATTCGAGTTCGACGTCCTCGGTCGCGAGCAAAGCCTGATACTGCTTGACGAGGCTCGCATCGGTCGCAATCAGGATCGATTCGAAATCTTCCACCGACAGCGAATCGAGTTCGACGCGAATCGGAAAGCGCCCTTGCAGCTCAGGGATCAGATCGCTCGGCTTGGACAGATGGAAGGCGCCGCTCGCGATGAACAGGATGTGATCGGTCTTCACCATGCCGTAGCGCGTGTTGATCGTCGTGCCTTCGACGAGCGGCAGCAGGTCGCGCTGCACGCCTTGGCGGGACACCTCGGCGCCGCCCGCTTCGCTGCGCGAGGCGATCTTGTCGATCTCGTCGAGAAACACGATGCCGTTTTGCTCGACGTTCTGCACGGCCTTCGCTTTCACTTCCTCGTCGTTGAGCATCTTCGACGCTTCCTCGTCGGTCAGCACTTTCAGCGCTTCCTTGACCTTGAGCTTGCGGCGCGTTTTCTTGCCGCCGCCGAGGTTCGCGAACATCGAGCGAATCTGCTCCGTCATGTCCTCCATGCCCGGCGGGCCCATGATGTCCATGCCCGCTTGCGGCAGCTCGACGTCGAGTTCGATTTCCTTATCGTCGAGTTGGCCTTCGCGCAAGCGCTTGCGAAACGTCTGGCGCGTTGCGTTGTCGGCGCCCGATGCCTCGGTCGCCGCGCCGAAGCCGACGGGGCGAGCGCTTGGCAGCAGGATGTCGAGGATGCGGTCCTCGGCTTGATCCTGCGCTTTCGTGCGGACCTTGCGCATCTCCGTTTCGCGGGTTTGCTTCAAGGCGATCTCGATCAGGTCGCGCACGATGCTGTCGACGTCGCGGCCCACATAGCCCACTTCCGTGAACTTCGTCGCTTCGATCTTGATGAACGGTGCGTCGGCGAGCTTGGCCAGGCGCCGGGCGATCTCGGTCTTGCCGACGCCCGTCGGCCCGATCATCAAAATGTTCTTCGGCGTGATTTCCTGGCGCAGCGGTTCGCCCACCTGCTGGCGGCGCCAGCGGTTTCGCAGCGCGACCGCGACCGCTTTCTTCGCCTTGTTCTGGCCGATGATGTGTTTGTCGAGTTCCGAAACGATCTCGGCTGGGGTCATGGTGCTCATCGGTTGCTTACCTCACTCACTCGATCGTCTCGATGACGCGGTTATGGTTCGTGTAGATGCACATGTCGCCGGCGATCGCGAGCGATTTCTCGACGATCTCGCGCGGCGACAGCGCAGTGTTCTCGGCGAGCGCGCGTGCGGCGGCCTGGGCATAAGCGCCGCCCGAGCCGATCGCGCAAATGCCGCCTTCCGGGTCGAGCACGTCGCCGTTGCCGGTGATGACAAGGGTCGTTTGCGCGTCGGCCGTGATCAGCATCGCTTCGAGCCGGCGCAACATGCGGTCGGTGCGCCAGTCCTTGGCGAGTTCGACGGCGGCGCGCGTCAAGTTGCCCTGATGCTTCTCGAGCTTCGCTTCGAAGCGATCGAGCAGCGAGAACGCATCGGCCGTCCCGCCGGCGAACCCGACGAGAACCTTGCCGTTATAAATGCGCCGCACTTTCTTGGCGCCGCCTTTCATGACGATGTTGCCGAGGGTCACTTGGCCGTCGCCGCCAAGCGCAACTTTGTCGCCGTTGCGCACCGACACGATCGTCGTGCCGTGATATTGCTCCATGGTGCATTCCTCGAGAATACGAAAAGGGGCTCGGCGGCGCGTCGCCGCACGAGCGGAAAACGGGTGGCGCAAGGCGCACGGAGCGCGCGCGGATGTCCAGACCCGCGCGCATTTAGCCCATTTTAGGGCGTGCGCGGCTTTATCAAGAGGGCGGCGTACGAAGAGGATCCACAGCTTGCCGGGCCGAAGCGCTTTGTGTCCGCTGGGTGCCCGCTGGATCCCTTTAACCAGCGCATATCGGTAAGCTTTGCCGACGTTGAGCGGCGGGGGAGCTCGTGGACGCCGTCCGAGAGGGGCGGGGCGTGACGGTGCGATCGCTCGAATCGCGCCATCGCAAAAAGAAAAAGCGCGCGGGAGACCGCGCGCCTCTTTCGAAGCAGCGTGAATGCGCGTAGCGCGAAGGCCGCGCTACGCGTGCATCAATCGCCGAACAGCTTTTGGCGCAGCTCGCGGCGTTCCTGCGCTTCGAGCGACAGCGTAGCCGTGGGCCGCGCGAGCATACGGGGCACGCCGATCGGCTCGCCCGTTTCCTCGCACCAGCCGTACTCGCCCGATTCGATGCGAGCCAGAGACTGCTGCACTTTCTTCAGCAGCTTGCGTTCGCGGTCGCGCGTACGCAGCTCGAGTGCATGCTCTTCCTCGATCGTGGCGCGATCGGCCGGATCGGGAACGATCACCGTCTCGCGCAGGTTTTCCGTCGTTTGCCCGGCATTGCGGAGAATCTCCGCCTGCAGCTGTTCGAGCCTGTTCTTGAAGAAGGCGAGCTGATCTTCATTCATGTAATCCTTGTCGCTCATCTTCAGGATTTCGGCTTCGGTCAAGAGTCGTTTCGTCGTCATCTGCGTGCTTCTTCAATGTGAGGCAAAACCCATACATATTGCCCGCACTTTCGTATTGCCCGCAAGCGGTGCCTTAAAGGCGCCGACGCCCGCGGCCCGGTGGCCGTCAAGACGCCGTCGCGCCGATGCGGGGCCGAACTCCTCTGGAAACCGATCCTCGGGTGCTCCTACCCATTCGATACGGCATTGCAGCAGCGCCGCTCGCGGGTCCAAACGCGAGCCGCGCCGCGGCGTCTTTCGGTGTCTCTTTGGTTTTGTTTCGGCTTTGCCCGGATAAGGTTTTCCGGCGCCGTCGCGTTACCCGCCGCCCCTGGCGGCGGGGACGTATTGTAACTGAATCGTTCTTGGGCGCCGCAACAGAGAAAACCCTGCCGGCGCGCCGCTAATATCCTGAAAATATAGCGCGCGCGCGTCCAAAAAGCGAACCTCGGGGCGACTGCGCGCGTGCGCCATCCCACGTGGCGCACAGCCTTACGCGAGGCAGGCGTCCAGGCCGTCGGTAATGAGATCCTGCGGCAGATCGATGCCGATGAAGACCATTTTGTTCGTCTTCTTCTCCACCGGCAGCCATTTGGCCGCGAGGTCGCTTCCCATCATTTGATGCACGCCCTGGAATACGACCTTGCGGTCGACGCCCTTCATGTAGAGCACGCCCTTGTAGCGCAGCAGTCGCTCGCCGTAGATCTGCAGCACGCCGCCCAGGAAATCCTCGAGCTTGTTCGGATCGAACGGGCGGTCGTTGCGATAGACGAACGACTTGATGCGATCGTCGTGGTGCGCATGATGATGGGCGTGCCCCTCGTGGGCGCACTGGCCGTGGTCGTGATCGCAGTGCTCGTGGTCATGGCCGTGCTCATGATCGTGGTCGTGACCATGATGCGCGTGCGCGTGATCGTCCTCGGCCAGGAAATCCGGATCGATCTCGAGTTTGGCGTTCAGATTGAAGCCGCGCAGATCGAAGATTTCCTTGATGTCGGCTTCTCCGAAGTTGACGACCTTGATCGTCGCTTTCGGATTCATGTGCATGAGGCGGTGGCGCAGATCGGCCACTTCCGCTTCGGCGACGAGATCGGACTTCGTGATGAACAGACGATCGGCAAAGCCGACTTGCCGCTGCACGACCTCGTGCTCGTCGAGCTGCGCATTCGCGTGCTTGGCGTCCACGAGCGTGATGATCGCGTCGAGCAGGAATTCGTCGGAGATCTCACTGTCGATGAAGAAGGTCTGCGCCACGGGGCCGGGGTTGGCCAAGCCTGTGGTTTCGATCACGACCCGGTCGAACGCGATTTCGCCGGCGCGCTTGCGCGATGCCAAATCGCCGAGCGCGCGCGCCAAGTCGCCGCGGATCGTGCAGCAGATGCAGCCGTTGCTCATCTGCACGATTTGCTCGGCCTGGTTTTGCACGAGGATCTCGTTGTCGATGTTCTCCTCGCCGAACTCGTTTTCGATCACGGCGATCTTCATACCGTGCTTTTCGTTGAGGATGCGCTTGAGCAGCGTGGTTTTGCCGCTGCCTAGGAAGCCGGTCAAGATGGTGACGGGGATCATGTTCAATCGCCTATGGGTCGAAAATCAGGGACGGTTCAGACGAGCCGGCCACGAAAATATTGAAGCATACCGGCGAGCGCGCATTCGCGCCTGCCGGCCGATCGGCCAATGCGGACGCACCGTACGTCCTGAACGCACCGCCGAACGAAAGCTCGCCGTAGTTGGGGGCGATCAGACGATTTGCAACAGCAAGCCCTTCAAGTACTCCCCTTCGGGGAATGCCGCCAGCAGCGGATGGTCCAGGCCCGCGCCCAAGCGCTTCAAAATGCGGGCGTCGACGCGGGCGTCGGCCGCCGCGCCGGCAACGATCTTTTGGAACAAGTCCGCATCGATCGCGCCCGAGCACGAATAGGTGAACAGCAGGCCGCCCGGGCGCAGCAGGCGAAAGCCCGAAAGGTTGATGTCCTTATAGGCGCGCGCCGCCCGATCGACGTGCTCGCGCGCCGGCGCGAACTTCGGCGGATCGAGGACGACGAGGTCGAACCGCTCGCCGCTTTCGACGAGGCTGCGCAGCGTGCGAAACGCGTCGGCGTCGAGCCACTGCGCGCGCTCGGCGTCGAACCCGTTGGCCGTAACGTTTGCGCGCGCGAGCGCGAGCGCTTCGCCCGACGAATCGATCGAGACGACGCGCTTCGCGCCGCCGCCGAGCGCGGCCAGCGAAAAGCCGCCGGTGTAGCAGAAGCAGTTCAGGACGTCCTTGCCGGCCGCGTAGGTTTGCACGAGCGCGCGATTGTCGCGCTGGTCGACGTAGAAGCCGGTTTTGTGCCCGCCACGCACGTCGACGTGATACCGCACGCCGTTCTCGCGCGCGATGAGGGTGTCGGGCGGCGCGTCGCCGGCCAGCACGCCCGTCGTTTGTTCGAGGCCTTCCTTTTCGCGGATCGACACGTCCGAGCGCTCATAGACATTCGGGCAGAGCGTCGCGCCGACAAGCGCGGCGACGATGGCGTCCTTCCACGCCTCGACGCCGGCCGCCATGAACTGGCAGACCAGCTGGCCGCGCCCGGCGCCCGCGGCCGTGTCCTCGATGTAGTGATCGACGATGAGGCCCGGCAGGCCATCCGATTCGCCGAAGATCAACCTCACGGCGCCCGTGTCGCGCACGAAGGCTTGTCGATGGGCGAGCGCGCGCTGCACGCGCCGCTTGAAGAAGGCATGGTCGATCGGCTCGCCTTCGTCGAAACTCCAGACGCGCAGGCGGATCTGCGAGTGGGGGCTGTAGGCCGCGCGCGCGAGAAAGCGGCCGTCATGGGCGCGCACGACCACGGTGGCGCCGAGCGCCGGCTTGCCCTCGACGCGCTCGATAGCATTGGCGTACACCCACGGGTGGCGGCGCAGCAGCGATTTTTCCTTCGAGGGCTTGAGCGTAACGGTGTTCATCGGTCGGTAAAAAACGAAAACGAAGTTGAGCGGCGCGAGCGATCCGCGCGGCGGCTGGCCGCGTTGGGAGCGTCAATCGCGCTTTTTGGCGCGCGGGTGGGCCGTGTCGTAGATCCGCGCGAGATGTTGAAAGTCGAGCGACGTATAGATTTGCGTCGCGGCCACGCTGGCGTGACCGAGGAGCTCCTGCACCGCCCGCAGGTCGCCGCTCGATTGCAGGACATGCGTCGCGAATGAATGGCGCAGGACGTGCGGGTGCACGTTGGCCGGAATGCCGGCGCGCAGCGCGGCGCGTTTGACACGGTCGCGCACGACGTTCGGCGACATGCGTGCGCCGCGCACCGACAAAAAGAGCGGGTGCGGATCGGCCTTGACGAACTGCCCGCGCACCGAGAGCCAGGCGGCGAGCGCTTGCATCGCCTTGCTGCCGACCGGCACGGTGCGGCGCCGTTGACCTTTGCCCAGCACCGTGACTTCGGCGGCTTCGAGGTTGAGCCAGCCCGCCGAGCGATAGCCGTCGCCTTCGGCGAAGGCAGCATCGAGCCCGACGAGTTCGGAAAGCCGCAACCCCGAAGAGTAGAACAGCTCGAGGATGGCGTGATCGCGCAAGCCCTCTGCGTTCTGCGCGGCGCTTGCTTCCATCAGCGCGGTGGCGTCGTCGACCGACAAGGCCTTGGGCAGCCGCTTCGGCTGCTTCGGCGCGCGCACGGCGGCCACTGGGTTCGCAGCAATCTCGGTATGCTCGGCGAGCCACCGGTAGAACGCGCGCCAGGCGGACAGGCGGTGGGCGATCGAGCGCGGCGATAGGCCGCCGGCGTGCGCCTTGGCGACGGCGCCGCGCATGTCGGCGGCCGACAGGCTCGCAAGCGGCCGGCCCTTCGCGAGCTGCGCGAGCAGCTCGAGTTCATGCGCATAGCTGCGCAGCGTATGCTCCGACAGCCGGCGCGCATGCGCGAGGCCGGACAGGTATTGCGCGATCAGTTCGGCGTCGGTCGGGGGCACGGTGGGACCGCTCGCGGCAGGCTCAGCGCGCGAGCAGGCGGCTAAGCGCCGCGCTGGCGAGCGTGCCGATCTGCATGAGGAAATCGGTCGCCATGCCTTCGTGGAAGCGCCGCGGATCGGGCGAGCCCATCACCAGCAAGCCGAACGCGGGGGCGCTCGGCGCCGGGGGCGCGCCTTCCTGCGAATCGCCGCTCGCCGCGGCGACGTTGTTTGCGCGAGGCTCGCGCAGCGTGAGCAGCGCGACCGACTGCGTGAGCGCGGCGTCGCCGCTGCCGGCTGCATCGCCGGCCGCGGCGGCATAGTCGCCCGAACTCAGCCATTGCGCCGCCTCGAAGCCCGTATTGGCGCCGCAGTACGGCGCGTCGAGACCGTTGGCGAACAAGCGCACCTCCTCGCCCACCTGCCGCGCGAACTCGGCGTCGCGATAGGTGTCGGCCACGTCCCAAAGCCGCAGCGCCGCTTGCGGCAC
>Ga0310811_10013154_pt1 | contig 10774 bp, 11 predicted proteins | sample YCmetagenome_FD_207642 | JGI IMG/M metagenome (GOLD analysis project Ga0310811, IMG submission 207642) | Soil microbial communities from experimental microcosm in Duke University, North Carolina, United States - YC | ecosystem: Engineered > Artificial ecosystem > Soil microcosm > Unclassified ...
CAACTCGATCTGAAGCCGGCCGAACCGGTCGTGCTGATCAAGCGCTTGCTGCAGTTCGACGGCGAAATCACCGTACTCGACGAAATCTGGCTGCCCGGCGCCGTGTTCCGCGGACTCACGCTCGAACGGCTGTCGGAGTACAAGGGTCCCCTCTACGCGATGTTCGAGACGGAATTCGGCACCCGCATGATCCGCGCGACGGAGAAGATCCGCGCGGTGGCGGCCGAGCCGTCGGTGGCCGACCTGCTGCGCGTGCCGGCGGGTTTTCCGTTGCTGTCGGTCGAGCGCGTGTCCTATACATACGGGGACCGGCCGGTTGAAGTCCGGCGAGGTTGGTATGTCACAACCGGGTATTACTATCAGAACGATCTGAGCTGAATCGGGCTGGATCGAGGTGCGCATCCCACGCGCGCGCCTGTTTGACGGCGCCTTTATCGCGCGCACTGTAACGGACCTGTAGTGGTTTTCGCTGCAGCGCGATATGAAAAGGCGCTAAAATTGCGGATTAGTGTGACTACATAGTAGGGGTCTAGCATGGCTGAAGCCGTAAAAAAACCGAGGCCGGAATTCCGGAACATCGGTATTGGGCAAATATTGACGGCATACCGTCTCCCGCTAGCGGGGCGAGTGTCGATCCTGCACCGCTTGAGTGGTGGTCTGCTGTTTGTTTTTCTTCCGTTCCTGCTGTACCTCTTTGATCAGAGCCTGACTTCCGAATTGAGTTTCGAAGTCTTCAAAGGTTTCCTCTCCAACATCATCGTCAAGCTCATCACGCTGGTTCTCGCGTGGGCTTTCCTGTTTCACTTCTGCGCCGGCATCCGTCACCTCGTGATGGATACCAACCACAACGCGGTGACGAAGGAAAAAGGCAAGTCGACCTCGATCGTGGTCCTCGTCGTGTCGTCGCTGCTCACCATTGCATTCGCGGCAAAACTGTTCGGAGCATTCTAAAAAATGTCAGCTAATAACCGAATCGGTTCGAAGCGTCTCGTCGTCGGCGCGCATTACGGTCTGCGCGACTGGCTCGCGCAACGCATCACCGCCGCCGTGATGGCGGTCTACACGGTGATCCTGCTCGCGTGGTTCTTCGGCGCGCACGATTTCTCGTACGACGGCTGGGCGTCGATCTTCGCGACGCAATGGATGAAGCTCGCCACGTTTGTCACGCTGCTGTCGCTGTTCTATCACGCGTGGGTTGGTATCCGCGACATCTGGATGGACTATGTGAAGCCCGTTGGCGTGCGCCTGTTGCTTCAGGCGCTGACGATCGTCTGGCTGCTCGCATGTGCGGGCTACGCTGCGCAGATTCTCTGGAGAGTGTAAAAGAATGGCTGCAATCAAGAATTCTCTGCCGCGTCGCAAGTTTGACGTGGTTATCGTCGGCGCAGGCGGCTCGGGGATGCGCGCTTCGCTGCAACTCGCGCGCGCCGGTCTGTCGGTGTGCGTGCTGTCCAAGGTGTTCCCGACGCGTTCGCACACGGTCGCGGCACAAGGCGGCATCGGCGCCTCGCTTGGCAACATGAGCGAAGACAACTGGCACTATCACTTCTACGACACGATCAAGGGTTCCGACTGGCTCGGCGACCAGGACGCGATCGAGTTCATGTGCCGTGAAGCACCGAATGCAGTCTACGAACTCGAACACTTTGGCATGCCGTTCGACCGTAACGCGGACGGCACGATTTATCAGCGCCCGTTCGGCGGCCACACCGCGAACTACGGCGAAAAGCCGGTGCAACGCGCTTGCGCGGCCGCTGACCGGACCGGTCACGCATTGCTGCACACGCTGTACCAGCAGAACGTCGCGGCCAAGACGCAGTTCTTCGTCGAATGGATGGCGCTGGACCTGATCCGCGACGCCGACGGCGACGTGCTCGGCGTGACCGCGCTGGAAATGGAAACCGGCGACGTCTACATCCTCGAAGGCAAGACCACGCTGTTCGCTACGGGCGGCGCGGGCCGGATCTTCGCGGCATCGACCAACGCGTTCATCAACACCGGTGACGGCCTGGGCATGGCCGCGCGTTCGGGCATCGCGCTGCAAGACATGGAATTCTGGCAATTCCACCCCACCGGCGTGGCCGGCGCGGGCGTGCTGATTACCGAAGGCGTGCGTGGTGAAGGCGGCATTCTGCGCAACTCGAACGGCGAGCGTTTCATGGAACGCTACGCGCCTACTTTGAAGGATCTGGCACCGCGCGATTTCGTTTCGCGTTCGATGGACCAGGAAATCAAGGAAGGCCGCGGCGTGGGTCCGAACAAGGATCACGTGCTGCTCGACCTGTCGCACATCGGCGCAGAGACGATCATGAAGCGTCTGCCGTCGATCCGCGAAATCGCGATGAAGTTCGCGAACGTCGATTGCATCAAGGAACCGATTCCGGTTGTGCCGACCATCCACTACCAGATGGGCGGGATCCCGACGAACATCAACGGTCAGGTCGTCGGTACGCCGAGGGGTCACGAAGAGGTCGTCAACGGTTTCTACGCTGTGGGCGAATGCTCTTGTGTGTCGGTGCACGGCGCGAACCGCCTCGGCACGAACTCGCTGCTCGACCTGGTGGTGTTCGGCCGCGCGGCCGGCAACCACATCGTCAAGCACGTGAAGGACATGAAGGAGCACAAGCCGCTGCCGGCCGACGCCGCCGACTTCGCGCTGTCGCGTCTGGACAAGCTCGACAAGTCCTCGTCGGGCGAGTACGCGCAGTCGGTCGCGAACGACATCCGCAGCACGATGCAGGGGCACGCTGGCGTGTTCCGCACGTCGGAGCTGCTGTCCAAGGGCGTCGAGCGCATCCGTGAAGTGGCTGAACGTGTCGACAACATCCATCTGAAGGACAAGTCGAAGGTCTTCAACACGGCCCGTATCGAAGCGCTGGAAGTGGCGAACCTGATCGAAGTGGCACGCGCCACGATGGTCTCCGCCGAAGCGCGCAAGGAAAGCCGTGGCGCGCACGCGCAGAACGACTTCGAACATCGCGACGACGAAAACTGGCTGCGCCATACGCTGTGGTTCAGCGAAGGCGACCGCCTCGACTACAAGCCGGTTCACATGAAACCGCTGACCGTCGAATCGGTGCCGCCGAAAGCGCGTACCTTCTAAGGCACAAGTCAAAGGAATTCAGAAATGGCAAAGCGTACATTTGAAATTTACCGCTACGACCCGGATAAGGATGCGGCTCCCCGCATGCAAACGTATGAGATCGAAATCGACTCGCACGAACGCATGCTGCTCGACGCGTTGATCAAGCTGAAGGCAATGGACGAGACCTTGTCGTTCCGCCGTTCGTGCCGCGAAGGCGTTTGCGGTTCGGATGCGATGAACATCAACGGCAAGAACGGTCTGGCCTGCTTGCAGAACATGAACGACCTGCCGCAAAAGATCGTGCTGCGTCCGCTGCCGGGCCTGCCGGTCGTGCGCGACCTGATCTGCGACTTCACGCAGTTCTTCAACCAGTATCACTCGATCAAGCCGTACCTGATCAACGATACGCCGCCGCCGGAAAAGGAACGCCTGCAGTCGCCGGAAGAACGCGACGAGTTGGATGGCCTCTACGAATGTATTCTGTGCGCTAGCTGCTCGACCTCGTGCCCAAGCTTCTGGTGGAATCCGGATAAGTTCGTCGGCCCGGCAGGTCTATTGCAAGCCTACCGTTTCATCGCGGACAGCCGCGACGAAGCGACGGGTGAACGCCTCGACAACCTGGAAGATCCGTATCGTCTGTTCCGTTGCCACACCATCATGAATTGCGTCGACGTTTGCCCGAAGGGCCTGAACCCGACCAAGGCGATTGGCAAGATCAAGGAATTGATGGTTCGCCGCGCTGTCTGAGATGGACGAAATATCGCATCAGTCCGACCCTCTCCGCCGCGCGCGCCTTCGCTGGCGTGCGCGGCGGGGCCTGCTGGAAAACGATCTGATCTTTGAACGTTTTTTCGGCCGATATGAGCATGACCTCAGCGATGCCGATGTGGGCGCACTCACGCGCCTGCTCGAGCTGAGCGATAACGACCTGATGGACTTGCTGCTGGTGCGCAAGGAACCGGAAGGCGAGCTTGCCGACCCGGATGTGATCCGGGTGCTGGAGCTGCTGCGCAACGCTTAAGCGCAGCCAGTCCGTTGTCCCGGGCGTGCAATTATCGAAAACCTGTATCCATACTTCGATTGAGGATGTGCTATGACCCCGTCAGATGTTAAAGCCACGCTATCGTTCAGCGACAATTCGCCGAGCGTTGAAATGCCGATTTACAAGGGCACACTCGGCCCGGATGTGATCGACATTCGTAAACTTTACGGCCAGACCGGCAAGTTCACGTACGACCCGGGCTTCATGTCGACGGCGGCGTGCAATTCGGCGATCACCTACATTGACGGCGACAAGGGCGAGCTGCTGTACCGCGGCTACCCGATCGACAACCTGGCCGAAAACGCCGACTTCCTCGAAAGCTGCTATCTGCTGCTGAAGGGCGAACTGCCCAACGCAAAGCAGAAAGAAGAGTTCGTCAACACCGTCACCAAGCACACGATGGTGCACGAGCAGATGCAGTTCTTCTTCCGCGGCTTCCGTCGCGATGCGCACCCGATGGCGATTCTGGTCGCCGCAGTCGGCGCGCTGTCGGCGTTCTATCACGACTCGCTCGACATCAACAATCCGCGTCACCGTGACGTGTCGGCGATCCGCATGATCGCGAAGCTGCCGACGCTTGTCGCGATGGCGTACAAGTACAGCATCGGCCAGCCGTTCGTTTATCCGAAGAACGACCTGTCGTACAGCGCGAACTTCATGCGCATGATGTTCTCGAACCCGTGCGAAGAGTATCAAGTCAACGACGTGCTGGTGCGCGCGCTCGACCGTATCCTGATCCTGCACGCTGACCACGAGCAGAACGCGTCGACCTCGACCGTGCGTCTCGCGGGTTCGTCGGGTGCGAATCCGTTTGCGTGTATCGCAGCGGGTATCGCCTGTCTGTGGGGTCCGGCGCACGGCGGCGCGAACGAAGCCGCGCTGAACATGCTGGAAGAAATCGGCTCGGTCGACAACATTCCTGAGTTCATCAGGCAGGTGAAGGACAAGAACTCGGGCGTGAAGCTGATGGGTTTCGGCCACCGCGTGTACAAGAACTACGATCCGCGCGCGAAGCTGATGCGCGAAACCTGCCACGAAGTGCTGGAAGAGCTGGGCCTGCACGACGACCCGCTGTTCAAGCTGGCAATGGCGCTGGAAAAGATCGCACTGGAAGACGAATACTTCGTGTCGCGCAAGCTGTACCCGAACGTCGACTTTTACTCGGGCATCGTGCAGCGCGCACTGGGCATCCCGACGTCGATGTTCACGTGTATCTTCGCGATGGCGCGTACGGTCGGCTGGATTGCGCAGTGGAACGAAATGATTGCCGATCCTGAACAGAAGATCGGGCGCCCGCGTCAGTTGTTCATTGGCGAGACGCAACGTGAAGCGAAGCCGATCGCGCAACGTTGATCGAGATTGAGTCTGCGTAGTTCGTAGCGGTTGGTTTGTTGCGAACGCGCGTGGAGTCTGCACTGATAGGAAACGCCTCAACGGGCTTTACCGTTGGGGCGTTTTGTTTTTGCGACGCGGCGCGGCATGTGCTGTGGCGTTGCGGCGCCCACGCATCAGCCAGGCGTGCGCGCCTGGCGAGTTCGCCGTCGCGGCCGTTCGAGCGAAGGCGGGCGCGTCTCCAGATTGAGCGGCGCGGCGGCCGCATCCTTCGGTGCATGGCCGTGTGTTTCGAAATGGCGGCGATAGGCACTCGGCGTCATGCCGCGCGCCGACAGGAACTGTCGATTGAAATTGGCGAGGTTTGGAAAGCCGGCCTTCGTGGCGATCAGCGCGATGGGCCAGCCTGTGCCCGTCAATTGCCGCGCTGCATAGCCGATGCGCAGCCGGCTCAGATAGCGTCCGACGCTTTCGCCCACGTGCCGCAAGAAGTAGCGGTGCAAGGAGCGCTCCGAGAGGTTAGCCACGTCACATAGTTCGGCGACGCGCAGCGGTTCGTGGAAACGCCGGTCGAGCAGATCGAGCACGCGATTCAGACGCTCGGCTTCCGATGCGCTTCCGCCCGGCGTGACAGTTGGCGCGCCGGTGACTCGTTGCGATGCGAGCGGTGATGGAGCTGAAGGGGTAGACGACGTACCGGGCACCGTCTGCACTGCCCCACCTCGCCGAGCATCATGAACGCCCGTGCGCCGATGCGCAGCCGGCGACGCCAGCGGCTCCGATTCCGCCTCAGCAAGAAACGCGAGCACCTCCAGCACAGCACCCAGCCGCACACGCGGCGACTCATCCAGCAACGCGTCCCTCTGCCCGCGCATCATCGTCGCGGCTTCGTTCGCGAACCGGAGCCCCGGCGCGCCGCGCCTGAGCAGCGTGCGCAGCGCGGCGAATTCCGGGCAGCAATCAGCCATCCGTCGCGCCCAATCGCCGCTGAACCAGACCACGATCGCCACCTGCGGCTCGCGCGCGTCGATTGGCTCCGTGGACGCCCACGTGTGCGGCATGTCTGGCGGCACGAGCACGAGATCGTCGCCGCAATAATCGGCGATATGGTCGCCAATGAAGCGGCGGCCACGGCTGTTCATCGTCAGCGTGAGTTCGTATTCGGGATGGTGGTGCCATTCGAACGGGATCTGCGCGAGTTGCCGATGGTAGACGCGAATCGAGCAGCCATCGGGAATGGTGACGCGTTCGTATTGAGGTTTCACGGGACGCACCCTGGCCGCATGGAAGATATGGCGACGAATGTCCATATTGTATCGGTAATTGGCCGGACAAGATGCGTTTAGCGCGTCGAAGCCCCGTACTCTGAGCGCAGGTCAGGCCCATACAGAATCCAAGGAGACAGCATCATGCCCCTCGTCATCGACGACATTCCCGAGGCAGTTCGCGCTACCAAACGCGCATTGCGCGCCGCATTGCCCAACTACACCGAAGTCTTCAACGAAGTCGAAGACGCGATCCGCCAGCAGGTCGACGCGATTCGCCACGACCGCGAGCAAGGACGCGATGCGATTCCCGTGCTCGACTACGCGTCGATTGTTTCCGGCGAGGTCGATTCGCGCACGATCGCCGGCATCAAAACGCGCGGCGCGTGCGTGGTGCGCGGCGTCTTCGACCGGCAGCAGGCGAGCGACTGGAACAACGAAATCGCCGATTACGTGCGGCGTAACAACCTCGACGACAAGCTCGCGCATCGTGCCGAGGACAAATACTTCGGCAACCTGTCGTCGAGCAAGCCGCAGATTTACGGCGTCTACTGGTCGAAGCCGCAGACCGCCGCGCGCCAGTCCGAGCAACTGGCGAACACGCGCGTGTTTCTGAACCGCCTGTGGACCTCGGAGAGCGACGGCAAGCGGCACTTCGATCCCGACCGCGTGCCCGTCTACGCGGACCGGATTCGTCGCCGGCCGCCGGGCTCGGAGTCGTTGGGTCTGTCGCCGCATGTCGATGGCGGCTCCGTCGAGCGCTGGCTCGATCCGAATTTTCAGAAGGTGTACCGGCATGTGTTGTCGGGCAACTGGCGCGCGTACGATCCGTTCGATGCTGCTCACCGCCCCGACGTGCAGGAGATTCCATCGCCGGCGGTGTGTTCGATGTTCCGCACCTTCCAGGGCTGGACCGCGCTGACGCCACAAGGCCCGGGCGACGGCACCTTGCAGTTGATCCCGATCGCCAACGCAATGGCCTACGTGATTCTGCGGGCGCTGCAGGACGACGTTCCCGACGACGACCTCTGCGGCGCGCAACCGGCCCGCGCGCTGTCGATCCAGCCGGCCTGGCACGGCCTGTTGCTCGAAGCGGTCACGCCCATCCCGCAGATGCAGCCAGGCGACGCTGTGTTCTGGCACTGCGATGTCGTGCATTCGGTCGAGGATGCGCATCGTGGCAGCGGCTACAGCAATGTGATGTACATCTCGTCCGCGCCGTGGTGCGCGAAAAACGACGCGTATTTGAAGCGCCAGTTGCCGAGCTTCCTGCGCGGCGAAAGCCCGCCTGATTTCCCCGCCGATCACTTCGAGACGGACTTCATCGGCCGCGCTCAGGAGAGCGATTTGACGCCGCTGGGGCGTGCGCAACTCGGCTTCGATCTCTCACGTTGAACATGCGTGCGCGTGACGGCGCACGACGCCGCCGCCACGCGCACCGTTTCCGGGTAACGTCGATACAGGTATCGGCACTACCACCCAACTCTATGTTTTTTATCGGTTTTTTAGCCGATTGAAGGGCCCACGGCGGAGCGCTGCGTGGCATAATCGACCGACACAGTCAGCCCGCAGTCATTACTACCCCGCATACACCATGGCACAGACTCTCTACGACAAATTGTGGAACACGCACGTGGTCCACACGGAAGAAGACGGCACGACGATTCTCTATATCGACCGTCAACTGCTGCACGAAGTGACCAGCCCGCAGGCGTTCGAAGGCCTGAAGCTGGGCAAGCGGCCGGTCTGGCGCATCAGCGCGAACCTGGCTGTCTCGGACCACAACGTCCCGACCACGGACCGCACGCACGGCATCGCCGACCCGGTGTCGAGGCTGCAAGTCGACACCCTCGATTCGAACTGCGACGCCTACGGCATTACGCAGTTCAAGATGAACGACATGCGTCAGGGCATCGTGCACATCATCGGGCCGGAGCAGGGCGCCACGCTGCCGGGCATGACGATCGTCTGCGGTGACTCGCACACGTCCACGCACGGTGCGTTCGGCGCGCTGGCGCATGGCATCGGCACGTCGGAAGTGGAGCACGTGCTGGCCACGCAAACGCTCTTGCAGAAGAAAAGCAAGAACATGCTGATCAAGGTCGAAGGCCAGTTGCCGCGCGGCTGCACCGCGAAAGACATCGTGCTTGCGATCATCGGCAAGATCGGCACGGCGGGCGGCACCGGCTACGCAATCGAGTTCGGCGGATCGACGCTCCGCGCGTTGTCGATGGAAGGCCGCATGACGGTCTGCAACATGGCGATCGAAGCAGGCGCGCGCGCCGGCATGGTCGCGGTCGACGACACCACCGTCGAATACCTGAAGGGCCGCCCGTTCTCGCCGCAGGGTGTGGAGTGGGATCACGCGGTCGAGTACTGGAAGCAGTTCAAGTCGGACGACGGTGCGCAATTCGATCGCGTGGTCGAACTGAACGCCGCGGAAATCGTGCCGCAAGTCACGTGGGGCACGTCGCCGGAAATGGTCACGGCCGTGGACGGCCGCGTGCCGGACCCGGAACGCGAAAAGGACCCGGTCAAGCGCGATGCGATGGAGCGCGCGCTGAAGTACATGGCGCTCGAACCGAATGCGCCGATCGAATCGATCAAGCCGGATAAAATCTTCATTGGGTCGTGCACCAACGCGCGCATTGAAGACATTCGCGCCGCGGCTTACGTGGTGAGGAAACTGGGCCGCCGCGTCGCGCCGAACATCCGTCTGGCGATGGTGGTGCCGGGTTCGGGCCTCGTGAAGGCGCAGGCCGAGCGCGAAGGCCTCGACAAGGTCTTTACCGACGCCGGTTTCGAATGGCGCGAGCCGGGCTGCTCGATGTGTCTCGCGATGAACGCCGACCGGTTGGATCCGGGCGAGCGTTGCGCGTCCACGTCGAACCGTAATTTCGAAGGTCGTCAGGGCGCCGGTGGCCGCACCCACCTCGTGAGCCCCGCGATGGCCGCGGCTGCGGCGATCGAAGGGCATTTCGTCGACATTCGCAAGCTTGGATAAATCGCATGATGAAGAACATGAATCGCACCACTCTATTGCGCCGCTTCGCACTCGGTACGCTGGCCGGGCTATTGCTCGGTCTGGCCGGCTGCAACACGGTGCACGGATTCGGCCAGGACATGTCTCACCTCGGCAATTCGATCAGCAATCACGCTGAGAAATAAGCGGTTTTTGATTGTTGCCGGCGATGCGGCGAGCGGCTTTCCGGCCGCCGCCCGCGTTGCCCGGTCTTGAAACAGGCGCAAGCGTCATGGATAAATTCATCGTACACACCGGCGTCGTGGCGCCGCTCGATCGCGACAACGTCGACACGGACGCGATCATTCCGAAGCAATTCCTGAAGTCGATCAAGCGCACGGGCTTCGGTCCGAACGCGTTCGACGAATGGCGTTACCTCGACCACGGCGAACCGGGCCAGGACAACTCGAAGCGTCCGCTGAATCCGGATTTCGTGCTGAATCAGCCGCGTTACCAGGGCGCATCGGTGCTGCTGGCGCGCAAGAACTTCGGCTGCGGCAGCTCGCGTGAGCACGCGCCGTGGGCGTTGCAGCAATACGGCTTTCGCGCGCTGATCGCGCCGAGCTTCGCCGACATCTTCTACAACAACTGCTTCAAGAACGGCCTGCTGCCGATCGTGCTGACCGAACAGCAAGTCGATCACCTGTTCAATGAAACGTATGCGTTCAACGGCTTCGAGCTGACCGTCGACCTGGAAGCGCAAGTCGTGCGCACGTCGGACGGCAGCGTCGAATATCCGTTTGAGGTCGCCGGGTTCCGCAAGTACTGCCTGCTGAACGGTTTCGACGATATCGGCCTGACGCTGCGTCACGCGGACAAGATTCGCCAGTTCGAAGCGGAGCGCATCGCGAAGCAGCCGTGGCTGAATCACCGCATCGTCGGATAAGCGCGTGAGGGCCTACGGCCCGCGCGCTGATTCGCGCTCAACAGTCTCGAAGAAAATCATCAAGGAATTGGCATGAAGATCGCAGTGTTGCCGGGCGACGGCATCGGTCCCGAAATCGTCAAGGAAGCCGTGAAGGTCCTGA
>Ga0310811_10013155_pt1 | contig 10774 bp, 12 predicted proteins | sample YCmetagenome_FD_207642 | JGI IMG/M metagenome (GOLD analysis project Ga0310811, IMG submission 207642) | Soil microbial communities from experimental microcosm in Duke University, North Carolina, United States - YC | ecosystem: Engineered > Artificial ecosystem > Soil microcosm > Unclassified ...
GCCGGACGACGTGCGCAGCCGCGCCGACATCATGCGCTGGCAGAGCTGGACCTTGGCGCACTGGGAAAAGGACTCGTGCATGCCGCTGATCGTCGAGCGCATCGTCAAGCAGATCCTCGGCGCCGGACCGCCGGACGAGGCGGTCGTGGCCCGCGCGCTGGAGAATTTCGCGCGCGACGCCAAGGTGCTCGAGGCGCATCTGGCCAAACAGCCCTACCTCGCCGGCAATGCGCTCACGCTGGCCGACTTCTCGGTTGCCGGCCCCCTGCTCTATGCCGAGCGCGCCGGCATGCCGCTCGCCGATTATCCGCGGTTGCGCGAATGGTTCGGCCGCGTCGCCGCGCTGCCGTGTTGGAAGGAGACCGCGCCGCAGGTGTCGGCCGCCGCGGCGTGAGGATCTTGCCGGCGCGCTCTCAGCGCGTCGGCACCGGCTTTTCGCCGCGATAGTCGTAGAAGCCGCGCTGCGTCTTGCGCCCGAGCCAGCCGGCCTCGACGTATTTCACCAGCAGCGGGCACGGCCGGTATTTCGAATCCGCCAGGCCCTCGTGCAGCACCTGCATCACCGAGAGGCACGTATCGAGGCCGATGAAGTCGGCCAATTCGAGCGGGCCCATCGGATGGTGCGCGCCGAGCCGCATCGCGGTGTCGATCGCCTCGACGTTGCCGACGCCTTCGTACAGCGTGTAGATCGCTTCGTTGATCATCGGCAGCAGAATGCGGTTGACGATGAAGGCCGGGAAATCCTCCGACACCGCGATGGTCTTGCCGAGCTTCGAGATGAACGCCTTGCTCGACTCGAAGGTGGCGTCGTCGGTGGCGATGCCGCGAATGAGCTCGACGAGCTCCATCAGCGGCACCGGATTCATGAAGTGGATGCCGATGAAGCGTTCCGGCCGGTCGGTCGACGACGCGAGGCGCGTGATCGAGATCGACGAGGTATTCGAGGCGACGATCGCTTCCGGCTTCAGCGAGGCGCAAAGATCCGAATAGATCTTGCGCTTGACGTCTTCCTTCTCGGTCGCGGTCTCGATGACCAGATCGCAATGGGCGAGATCGTCGTATTTCTCCGCCGGCTTGATCAGGCCGAGCGCGCTCTTGCGCTCGTCCTCGGTGATCGTCTTCTTGGCGACCTGGCGCGTCATGTTGCCGTTGATCGTCGCCATGCCGGCCTTGATGCGGTCGGGGGCGATGTCGTTGAGCATCACCGCATAGCCGGCGAGCGAGCAGACGTGCGCGATGCCGTTGCCCATCTGGCCGGCGCCGATCACCCCGACAGTCTTGATGTTAACCGCCATGTTCCGATCCGATCGATAGTAGGCGACGGTTTCGCCTTCGCGTCTCGTCCGCCGGCCTGTTTCCGTTCTACGCCGATCCGCCAGATGTTACCATCGGCGGGCCGGCCTTGCTTGCCCGTTCAGCGCTTGATCTTGTCGAGCTCGGTCGCGAGCTCCGGCAGCGCCTGGTAGAGGTCGGCGACCAGGCCGTAGTCGGCGACCTGGAAGATCGGCGCCTCCTCGTCCTTGTTGATCGCGACGATGACTTTCGAGTCCTTCATGCCGGCGAGATGCTGGATCGCGCCGGAAATGCCGACCGCGATGTAGAGCTCCGGGGCGACCACCTTGCCGGTCTGCCCCACCTGCCAGTCGTTTGGCGCGTAGCCGGCGTCGACCGCCGCGCGCGAGGCGCCGACGGCGGCGCCGAGCTTGTCGGCGACCGGCTCGATATATTTGGTGAAGTTCTCGCGGCTCTGCATGGCGCGGCCGCCGGAGATGATGATGCGCGCGGAGGTCAATTCCGGACGATCCGACTTCGACAGCTCCTCGCCGACGAAGCTCGACAGACCGGGATCGGCCGCCGCCGCGGCGCTCTCGACCGCCGCCGAGCCGCCCGCACCGGCCGCCTGGAAGGTCGACGTGCGCACGGTGATGACCTTCTTCTTGTCCGACGACTTCACCGTCTGCATGGCGTTGCCGGCATAGATCGGCCGCTCGAACGTGTCGGGACCGAGCACCTTGGTGACGTCGGAAACCTGCATCACGTCGAGCAGCGCGGCGACGCGCGGCATCGTGTTCTTGCCGTTGGTGGTCGCCGGCGCGACCAGCGCATCGTAATTGCCGGCGAGCGAGACGATCAGCGCCGCCATCGGCTCGGCGAGCTGATGTTCGTAAGCCGCACCGTCGGCGAGCAGCACCTTGGCGACGCCGTCGAGCTTGGCGGCGGCATCGGCGGCTGGCCTGGCGTCCTTGCCGGCGACGAGAACATGCACGTCGCCGCCGAGCGCCCTGGCCGCCGTGAGCGCCTTGGCGGTCGCGTCCTTGAGCGACTTGTTGTCGTGTTCGGCGATGAGGAGGGTGGTCATGATTACAGCACCCCCGCTTCGTCTTTGAGCTTGGCAACGAGATCGGCGACCGAGGCGACCTTGGCGCCGGACTTGCGGCCGGCGGGCTCGGCCGTGGTCACGACCTGAAGCCGCGGCGTGACGTCGACGCCGTAATCGGCGGGCGACTTCTCGTCGATCGGCTTCTTCTTCGCCTTCATGATATTCGGCAGCGAGGCGTAGCGCGGCTCGTTCAGGCGCAGGTCGGTGGTGACGATCGCCGGCGCTTTCAATTTGACGGTCTGCAAGCCGCCGTCGACCTCGCGCGTAACGCTGACGCTGTCGCCGTCGAGGGCGAGCTTCGACGCGAACGTGCCTTGGGACCAGCCGAGCAACGCGGCGAGCATCTGGCCGGTCTGGTTGCTGTCGTCGTCGATCGCCTGCTTGCCGAGGATGACGAGGCCCGGCTTCTCCGCGTCGACGATGGCTTTGAGAATTTTTGCGACCGCGAGCGGCTCGATCACGCCGTCGGCCTTCACCAGGATGCCGCGGTCGGCGCCCATGGCCAGCGCAGTGCGGATCGTCTCTGAGGCCTGCTGCGGGCCGATCGACACGGCGACGATCTCGGTCGCCTTGCCCGCTTCCTTCTGCCGGATCGCCTCCTCGACGGCGATCTCGTCGAAGGGGTTCATCGACATCTTCACATTGGCGAGTTCGACGCCGGAGCCGTCCGGCCGGACGCGAATTTTGACGTTGTAATCGACCACCCGCTTCACGGGGACGAGAATCTTCATGATCTCAAACTGCTCCGCAGGCCGTTTTGTTGCTGAATTCAGGCCCGAAATTGGTGCGGCGCACCCTAATAGCGCGTTTATGCGGGGTCAACGGCGGGGCCGGAATGCCGGTTCAGCGGTGCTGGCCGGGCGCCCAAAGCACGTCGGACGCGCCCTTGCCGTTGGCATGGCGGCCGGCGACGAACAGGTAGTCGGACAGCCGGTTCACATATTGCAGCGACGGCGCCGACACCTCCTCGCCCGGCTGGTCCATCAGCGCGACCATGATCCGCTCGGCGCGGCGGCAGACGGTGCGGGCGAGATGCAGCCAGGCCGATGCGGCGCTGCCGCCGGGCAGGATGAAGGATTTCAGCGGCGCCAGCCCCTCATTGAGCCGGTCAATCTCGCCTTCCAGCCATTTCACCTGCGCCTCGGTGACCGTCAGCCGGGCGCCGCCGGGACCCTTTTCCGACAGGCAGAGGTCGGCCTCGACGTCGAACAGGTCGTTCTGGATGCGGCCCAGCGCCGCATCGAGCGTGGGATCGCCGGCGGTATGCAGACGCACCAGGCCGAGCACGGCATTCACCTCGTCCAGGGTTCCATAAGCGTCGACGCGCAGGTCGTATTTCTTCCGCCGGGCGCCGGAGCCGAGCGAGGTGGTGCCATCATCCCCGGTGCGGGTGTAGATGCGGTTGAGCACGACCATGCGTTGGGACCCTTCGATTCGGCGGCGGGGCGGGCTAATCTGAACCCGTTCTCGGACGAGATACAGGGGGCTCGACCATGATCCGACTGACCGTGATTGCCGTCGCCGGGGCGCTCATGCTGCTGCCGGCCGCCGCGTCCGCCTGCGGCGCCAATTCTGCAAAAGCCGCGGCCACCGACCTCTCCGCCGCCAAGAAGAAGAAGGCCGTCAAGGTCGCGGCGAAGAAGAAGGAGAAGGTCGAATATATGCGCGCGGTGCCGGTGAAGTAGCCGGCTGCTAGCCGCGCATCGCCCAGATCGTGACCATGATCACGACGATGGCGATGAATTGCAGCAGCACGCGCATGCGCATGAGCTTCTGCGACGTGTTGGGCGAACCGCCGCGCATCATGTTGAGGAGGCCGAGCACGAGCACGATCGCCACCGCACCGATGGCGACGGGCACGAGGTAGTGCGACATGAAGTTCGACATGGGCTCGGCTTAGCACCATCCGCCCGGCGGGCCAACCGGGGCCTCATAACCGTCTTGCCCGGCCATGACGCGGAGAGGTTGGTCACCGCCCCCGCGCTTGCCGCGCGCGGTCAACGAGGTCGAGCCAGCGCGCCTTGGCCTGCACCGAGCGGCGCATGGCGTCGTCATAGGCTTCGACGCAGAACGCGCAGCAGAACTGCCGGCCGGCGCGGCGGCGGCGGATGAGACCGAACGGCCCGCCGCAATGGGCGCAGCGATTTCGCGCATGCGAGGCGGAAACAGGCTCTGCGTCCGGCGACGGCCGGGCGTCGGTCAAATCGGTCATGGGGAGGTCTCGTCTGCGGATCGTGTAGTCCGCCAACGTGACGCGCGCGTGAAGGTTTCCGAAACGCGCCGATTGTTTCGTCATGCCAGCCGGGCGGCGAAGAAACGCGCGATTTCGGCGATCGCCTCGCGAGCTTCCGGCAGCACCGACGCGAGCAACTGCCAGGTGTGCGGCATCCGCGGCCAGACCTGAAGCTCGACCTCGCAGCCGGCCGCCCGCATCCTCTCCGCCATCCGCACGGAGTCGTCGCGCAGAATCTCGTCGCTCCCCGCCTGGATCAATGTCGGCGGCAGGCCGCGCGGATCGCCGTAGAGCGGCGAGGCGTAGGGGTTGCGCGGATCGGCGCCGGCGAGATAGGCGGCGGCGAGGCGCGGCACGTCCCCGGCGACCAGCATCGGATCGGATTTCGCGTTGCTGCGCAGTGACGGCGCGGTCAGCGCCAGATCGGTCCACGGCGACATCGCCGCTGCCGCTGCCGGCAAGGGCAGCCCAGCGTCGCGCAATTTCAGCATTGCGGCGAGCGCCAGCCCGCCGCCGGCGGAGTCGCCGGCGAAGGCGCTGGCCGCGGGCGCCGCGCCGTTGGCGACGAGCCAGCGCCACGCCGCGACAGTGTCGTCCAGCGCCGCCGGGAACGGATGCTCCGGCGCCAGCCGGAAATCGAGAAACAGAACGCGGGCGCGCGCCGCGTCGGCCATGCGCCAGGTGAAGTGCCGGTACAGCCGGGCCGAGCCGAAGATGTAGGCGCCGCCGTGCAGATAAAGGAGATGACGGCCGGGCAGCGATGCGCGCGTCGTGATGAACTCGCCCGCGACACCGCCGGCGTCGACCTGCTCGATGCGCGTGCCGCGCGGCGGCGGCGGCACCAGGCGCTCCATGCGCTCGAAACGCCGCTTTATTTCCGCGAACGAAAGGTCGCGCTCCGAGCGCTTCATGAAAAAGCGGAGGGCGAGCCGCGCCAGCCTCGCCCGCAGGCTGAGGCGCCTGCGCGCGGCCATCAGCGCGGCCCGGCGGATGCCGCTCGCAATTCCGCCTTGCGCGCCGGCCCGGTCTCGACGCCGACGATGAGGCCGTCCTCGATGCGGTGGATGCGGTCGGCGAACGGCAACAGCCGCGTGTCGTGGGTGACGACGAGCACGCCGCGGCCGGGCTCGTTCGCGATGTCGGCGAGGATCGCCATGATCGCCTGGCCGTTCTCGGTGTCGAGCGCGGCGGTCGGCTCGTCGGCGAGGATCGCCGACGGGTTGGAGACGATGGCGCGGGCGATGGCGACGCGCTGCTGCTCGCCGCCGCTCATCTCGCGCGGGAACGAACCGAGCTTGTGCGACAGCCCGACGCGGGCGAGCGCGTCCTCAGCGCGCGGGCGCGCCTTGGCGGCCGCCTCGCCGCGCACGTCGAGCGCGAGCTGCACGTTCTCCGCGGCGGTCAGGGTCGGAAACAGATGGTACGTCTGGAAGATGAAGCCAATGTGGTCGCGGCGGAGCTGCGCCAGCACTTCGGGACCGGCATCGGCGGTGCCGTGGCCGCAAACCGACACCGTGCCCGATGTCGGCGCCAGCATGCAGCCGAGCACCGACAGGAGCGTCGTCTTGCCGCTGCCGGATGGACCCATCAGCAGCGTCAACTCGCCGCCGCGCAGCGACAAATCGACGCCGCGCAGGGCATGCACCTGCCCGGCGCCGTGGCCCAGCACCTTGGCGACCTTGATCGCTTCGAGGACCGGGCTGGTCATCGCGAGAACACCACGACCGGATCGATGCGCACGACCCTGAGGATGGCGGCGAAGGCCGAGACCACGCACATCACCACCGTGAGGAGGAAGATCGCCGCCATCAGCCATGGCGTGATCACCACCGGTAGCGCGCCGCTGCGGGTGAAGAACACGACCGCCATGCCGATCAGCGCGGCGAAACAGAAGCCGGCGACGGCGTTCAGCAGCGCCTGGTAGATGATGACGGTATATATGTAGCGGTTCGATGAACCCATGGCGCGCAACGTGGCGAACTCGTCGATGTGATCCTTGGTGCTGGAATACAACGTCTGCGCCACGATGACGGTGCCGACAATGACGCCGAGCAGCGCACCCGCGAACAGGGCCGCGCCGGCGCCGGTTCCGAACAGCCAGAACGAACGGCTGCGCTCGCGGAACTGGGCGGTGGTCAGCACCTCGTATTTCGGGCTCTGCTCGCGGATCGCGCTCGCCACCTTCGCCGCATCGGCGCCGGGCTTGAGCTTGATGAGGAAGTAATTGGCATAGGTCTTCGGGATGCCGACATAGGTGCGGGCGCGGCTCATGTCGACGAATACGTATGGTGTCGTCGTGAACGAACGAACACCATCGGTCAACGCCGTGACCTTGACCGGCTGGCCGCGGATCTCGGCCTTGGCGCCGAGGCCGGAGATGCCGAGACGTTCGTAATAGGTCTTGTCGACTGCGACCGCGTCCTCGTCCCTGAGCGTCTGCGCCGAGCCTGCCGTCACGTCCCAGGGCTTGAGGCCGGGACCGTCGAGGTTCGAGCCGACGATGAAGACGGGCGTGATCGCGCCGTTCGCCATGTGCCAGTCGGAGAAGCCGATCACCAGCGGCTCGGCGCTGGCGACGCCGGCGATGGCCTGATAGGCGCCCTGCTTGCGCGCGTCGATCAGCGAGGGATCCTCGAAGCACTTGGTGCCGTCGCGCATGACCCACAGGTCGGCGTCGGCGTGGTCGATCATCTTGGTGACCATGTCGCCGAAGCCGAGATAAAGCCCCATCTGCACCATCACCAGCACGACCGAAAAGACGATGCCGATCATGGTCGCGACGAAACGCAGCCGGTCATGGAACAGGTTGCGCGAGGCGAGCGTGAAATTCAGCGGCATGAAGCCTCTTGATCAGAGTTCGGTGCGGGGCGTCAGCGCGTCGCGGTCCGGATCGGGCGCTTGGCCGCGAAAGCGAGCGTGCCGGTCAGCAGCCGGCTGATGACGACGCTGGCGGGCCAACTCAGCACGAGGCTGCCGGCAAAGACAAGGAAGGCTTTCGCGGGCGCCGGGAGATCGGCCGGCAGCAGCGCGTATTGCAGCCAGACGACGAACACGTAGTGCACGAGATACATGCCGTAGGCGTTGGCGGAGAGGCTGTCGAGGATGCGCGAGCGCATGCGACTGAAACGCAGGAAGATCGCGACCATGTAGAGCCCGCCGGCGATACAGGCCGGCGGATAGGCGAGCGCCGAGCCGAGTTTGGCGGCGGCCGGGGCGGCGAACCAGTCGGGCATGGTCAGCGAGGTCAATCCGGCCCAGAGGAAGAAAGTGATCAGCGCCAGCCCCGTCCACCACGCCCATTGCCGCGCCAGCGGCCCGTCGACCGCCAGCAGGCCGCGCTCGAGGCCGCGGCTGCCAAGCGCCATGCCGGCGAAGAAGACGAGGATGTAGAGCAGCGGCCGGCAGATCTGCAACGCGAACGGCCCGAACTCGTGCCAGGTGAACGGCGAGTAGACGTAGGCGAGCGGCGTGTAGGTGAGCACCGCGGCGGCGGAGATCGCGGCGTAATACCGGACCGGCCGCGCGCCCGCCCAGTCGGCGAAACGGCGGAAGGGAGCGAGCACGTGCGGCGCGGCCGCGAACAGGCCGGCGGCGAGCGCGTTCAGCACCAGCAGTTGCCAGAGGAACCATTGCGGGCCGATCGGCCAGAACGGCAGCGAGAGGAGTTGCTGCCAGTAGCCGGCGGCGTCGGGGTTGATGGTGCGCACGGCATAGGCCGGGTAGAGCGCGATCGGGCAGAGGACGATCACCACCAGCACGAAGGGCACGCCGATGCGGCGCAGCCGGTCGACGAGATAGAGCCGGCTGCCCTTGCGCTCGAGGCTCGGGCCGGTGAGCAGGCCCGAAAGGAAGAACATGAGCGCCATCAGGCTCACGTCCTGCGTGGCGCAGAAGATGTCGAAGCCGAGCCAGCGATGGGCATCGGCGACGGGGAACGCCTCCCAGGTGTAGGGTTCCTGGTTAAAGGCGACCTGGGCCGGGATATTGACGAGATAAGCGAGGCTGGAATGGAACGCGAGCACGATCACGATCACGACCGCGCGGAGATTGCTCAGTGCGAGGCTCGATTTTGACATTCCGGACGTTGCCTCTCGCGGCGCGTTATATCGCGTCGGCCGCCTGTGTATCCCCATGGATCGGCGTTAACGTCATTTCGGATCGCAGAGTTCCAACTTATCATAACCTCAGCAACTCCTTTTTGCTTTCGCGAAAGAGCCATATTCTGGTGTGATGAGAACGGTCTCGGCTATTCGCATGGGGAATGAAATGAAGGCACGCGTGGCGGCTCTCGTGCTCACGGCCGGCGTTGCGATCGCCGGCTTCGGCACCGCAGCGGAGGCGCAGTCCTCCGCCTGGCAGCACCCCGCCCGCGCCGCGACCCCGCAGCAGCCCGCCTGGCAGCAGCCGCGCGCCGGGCAGCCGATGCCCCAGGCCCAGCAGCAACCGAGCGTTGCCGGGCTGTGGGAGAAGCGCATCGATGGCAAGCCGGTGATCTGGGTGCTGTTCGTCGACGACGGCGGCGGGGTCTATGAAGGCGCAATCGCCAAGGCCTTCCCGCGGCCGAACGATCCCCCGCACCCGGTCTGCGACCGCTGCACCGACGACCGCCGCAACCAGCCGTGGCTCGGCCTGTCGTTCATCCGCAACATGCAGCAGCACGGGCTCGATTACGACAACGGCAACATCCTCGACCCGCGCGACGGCAGCATCTATCGCGCCAAGATGACGCTCTCGCCCGACGGCCAGTCTCTCACCGTGCGCGGCTATCTCGGCATCCCGCTGTTCGGCATGGACGAGGTCTGGCAGCGCCTGCCCGACCAGGCGATGGCGGCGGTCGAGCCGGAGATCCTGGCGCGCTACGTGCCGGACAAGCTCGCCGCCCTGCAGGAGCAGACCGCGGCGGCGAAGTCGAAGAAGCCCGCGCGGACGCACGCGCCGGCGCGTTGAACCGCATCCTTGACGGCCATTAACTCTTTGCCCGTGGGGCCAGTCCGGCCCTTGATCGACGTCAACGCGCGGTAGCGCGGGCGCGCGATAGTGTCGGCATGACCGACACCACCGTCATCGCCCCGCCGCTCGCCCCTGACGCTTCAACCGCGCCGGCCGGCCGCCCCGGCTGTCCGCCGGCCGAGCAAGCCGACGTCGAACTGCCGTCCTTCGACACCCTCAATCGCATCGCGCGCGCGATGACGGCGCGCTTCACGCAGGGCATCTCGCCGCACGCGCAGTTCAGCGCCTGGTTCGACTGGTTCTCGCATATGTCGCGGGCGCCGGGACGGCAGGCCGAGCTTGCGGCGCTGGCGCAAATTTACGCCGCGCGGCTGCTTGCGCTGTCGCTGCAGGCGGGCGCGCCGGCGGCGATGCCGTTCGCGCCGCGACCGGGCGACCGCCGCTTCGACGATCCCGGCTGGAGCAAGGCGCCCTACCGCTACTTCCAGCAGGCGTTCCTGGCGCAGGAAGCGTGGTGGCGCGAGGCGACCAGGCCGGTGCGCGGCATGCAGGCGAAGGATGCCGCGCGCGCCGCCTTCATGGTGCGGCAGTTGCTCGACGCGGTGTCGCCGTCGAACGCGCCATGGCTCAACCCGACCATTGTCGAGCGCACGCTGGCCGAGGGCGGCGCCAATCTCGCGCGCGGGTTCGATAATTTGATGCAGGACATGCGGCGCGCGCTCACCCTGACGCCGGCGCCGAGCCCTCGCGGATTCGACCTTGGCAAGGACATCGCCGCCACGCCCGGCCAGGTGGTGTACCGCAATGAGTTGATCGAACTGATCCAGTACACGCCGGCGACGCCGAACGTCTTCGCCGAGCCACTGCTAATCGTGCCGGCGTGGATCATGAAATACTACGTGCTCGACCTCCTCCCCGAGCACTCGCTCGTCCGTTTTCTTGTCGATCGCGGCTTCACCGTGTTCATGATCTCGTGGCGTAACCCGACCGAGCGCGATCGCGACCTGACGCTGGGGCATTATCGCGGCCAGGGTGTCATTGCCGCGCTCGACGCGATCAACGCCATCGTGCCGGGCCGCAAGGTTCACGCCTGCGGCTACTGCATCGGCGGCACGCTGCTCGCGATCGCCGCCGCGACGATGGCGCGCGACGGCGACGACCGCCTGAAGACCGCGACCTTGCTCGCCGCGCAAACCGATTTCAGCGAGGCC
>Ga0310811_10013156_pt1 | contig 10773 bp, 8 predicted proteins | sample YCmetagenome_FD_207642 | JGI IMG/M metagenome (GOLD analysis project Ga0310811, IMG submission 207642) | Soil microbial communities from experimental microcosm in Duke University, North Carolina, United States - YC | ecosystem: Engineered > Artificial ecosystem > Soil microcosm > Unclassified ...
GAGAAGCATGCTATCTCTGATGCTTTTCTTTTTAACGCTTACATCTTACGCACAAATTCTCTACACCCAAAATACTCCTGCGCATGGCGATGTTATTGCGAAGGAAGATGCGGAATTTGGTGGCGGCGCAATTTCACATGTTGCTGATGATTTTGAAGTACCTGCAGGCCAGACATGGACCATCACACAGATTGACCTTCCTGGCCGTTATAAAGATGGAGTAGAACCGTATGCTGGTGTTACAGTCATGTTTCATAAAAATAATAATTTCGGCAAGCCTGGAGATGTGATTTTTAATAAAACCGTTCTTGTTTTAAATGGGCAGACTAACTTTGAAGTACCTATTACTGACAGTGTAGTATTGGAATCTGGAGTGTATTGGATGGCAATCTATACAGGAATTCCGGATGAAGTTCCTAATTCGTGGTATTGGAAATCAACTGATTCTATAAAGCGCAATTCAGCATTATTCAGAAGTACACTTCCTCTGGACCCCGATGTTTTTAACTGGACTTCCGTTGGAGAAGTTTATTCCCATCCTGATGTTGACATGTTATTCACATTACATGGAACAAGTGACGGAGTTGCTGCTCCTGCTGCACCGTATGGATTGAAGGTTACATTCGGTAGCTCAACTTTCAACCTGCTCTGGCATGACAATTCTACAAATGAATCAGGCTTTGTAATCGAAAGATCAACCGATTATATGAATTTCACAGCAATAGCGACAGTAGGTTCTAATATTACCGGCTATACTGATGCAGATAGTTTTGATTTTACAAACCGGTATTACTATCGTGTAAGAGCCATTGGTGCTACAGGTAATTCTGTTGCTTCTGAAATCGTGTTTATAGATACGCCTTCAATACTTTACAAACATGATCCAGGTGTTGGACCTGCAGACGGAACCTTCTCTGTGCAATGGCACGACATATATACAGAGGATTATCCCGGTGCAACAAAGGGTGTAGATGATTTTGTTATTCCTGAAAATCAGACATGGACTATTAATAAGGTTTCTGTGCTTGGAAATTTGCTGGACACATCACATGGACTTGAGAGCGCCGTTGTAGAAATTTTCTCGGATGGTGGACCTTTTAAAATTAAAACCCCTTATGATTCAACTACACTTCAAGCATATCCATCTGTGTCTCTTTATAAAAGTCCTCTTATTCTTTTTCCATATTCTGAACGGTTTAGTTCTTCATTTGAAATAGTGCTTCCTCAAACTGTAAAACTTTCCCATGGTCATTACTGGATAAGTATTTATGTCTCAACGTTGGAGAACCAGTACTGGATTTGGGGTGCAACAGATACTATTCGAGATACACGTGCACTCTTCAGTAATACACTTGGGGTAGGAAACTCTACTTGGGGATATGAATGGGCGCCGATCCATGATGAACTCAGTGAAAATGGTGTTGTGGACTTACTGTTCACACTTTTTGGCTCATCAACATTAACAGATTCATTACCAGCACCCATTGCCAAGCCTGCGCTTTATGTTACGCCAACTTCTTTTACTGCACGATGGACATCTGTAGCCGGTGCCGATCATTATGAACTTGATGTGATCAGAACACCTGACTCTACTTTTCTTGCAGGGTATGAAAACAAAATTGTAAATGACACATCCTTTGCCATAACCGGAACAAAAGAAGGCAGACATTATTTTTATGTAGTACGTGCTGTTAATGAAAATGGTAAATCCATTAATTCAAATAGCATCTATGTTGCGCCCACAAAAAATTTGACGTTGCGCACAGTCTGCTCTGATGATCCACAAACATACAGACGATGGAAAATTATCAATAATAATCCTTTTGCAGTTGATGTAACCTGGCAGGTTCCGGGCACAGCGCAAACAGGTACACTTTCAGTGACAACAGGAGATTCATTTTTCATTACACAAAAAGTTGACGGCATTAACTATGCCTTGATAACATGGCATAACGATCAGCTCACAGAATTGAGTAGTTTGAAATCAGCTACGTGGAAATCTTGTTCATCTACACTGGCAAGAGGTGCAACTATCAATGATGATGAAGTTGGTGAAGCTGAGTTGTCTCTTACTGTTCAAACATCACCAAATCCTGTTGTTGATAAATTTAATCTGCTGGTGTCATCGCCCGATGATGGCGATGTAGATGTTGAGATTATAAATATTCAGGGACAACATGTGTTAAATACAAGAGTGAGAGGAAACGCATCTTCAGAAGTTGATGGCACCACATTCACGTCAGGACTTTATATTATCAGAGCCACACAAAACAGAAGTGTGCAAACCACTAAGATGATTAAGAAATAGCTGCAATAAAATAGATCTCACTGATATTCGTCGGTGAGATCTATTTCTCAGGTAAACAACAATATTTTAAAATTTATTCAACACAACATCAAACCCCTCTAGTATGAAAAAAAATTTTAACTCTCGCATGAGAAGCATACTATCTCTGATGCTTTTCTTTTTAACGCTTACATCTTACGCACAAATTCTCTACACTCAAAATACTGCTGTGCATGGCGATGTTCTTGTCAAGGAAGATCTTGAGTATGGTTACGGAGCAGCAGTATCACATGCTGCAGACGATTTTGAAGTACCGGCTGGTCAGACATGGACGATTACTCAGATTGACCTTCCAGGAAGATATCTGACTGGTGGATTGGGTGATTATTATTCTGCCGTTGGAGCTGTCAGAATTAAATTTTTAGCTGATGATTCAGGAAAGCCTGGTGCTGAAATAGCTGACCAGAATATTGAGATTGCTGGAATACAATATGATCCCAATCTTGAATTAGTAATTCCTGGAGGCGTGACGTTACCTTCAGGAATTTACTGGATGGCAATTTACACAGATATTTGGGGCGAGCTTTGGCAATCATGGTTTTGGAAATCAACCGATACCCTAACTCGCCATCCAGCATTGTTCAGAAATAATCATCCGGACCTTCCTGATGTTTATAACTGGACTCCTGTTGGAGAAGTATTCTCTCATCCAGATGTTGACATGTTATTCACATTACATGGAACAAGTGATGGAGTTGCTGCTCCTGCTGCACCTTACGGGCTGACTGTTACCCATCCTGCTTCAACTTTCAATCTTACCTGGCGTGACAATTCTACAAATGAGTCAGGCTTTATAATTGAAAGATCAACAGATAATATAAATTACATTGCAAGAGCAACGGTAGGTTATAACATAACTACCTATATTGATGCAGATAGTTTTGATTTTGCAAACCGATATTACTATCGCGTAAGGGCAACGGGAGCTACTGGTAATTCTCTTGCTTCTGAAATTGCATTCTCCGATACTTTTGAAATGCTCTATAAACAAGATGAACCAGGAGAAGCCGCTGGCACAGAATCATATCAGTCGAGAGGTTATCTTGGAGATAGTTATGGAGGAGTGAAAGGTGCCGACGATTTTATTGTTCCTGAAAATCAGGTATGGACTATTAAAAAGGTAAATGTCTTGGGTAGCTTGACAAATCAATATATAGCATTTGAAAATGTGATTGTAGAAATTATTTCAGATGGAGGACCTATTACATATTTAACATCGTATGATACTACAGTAGTGACAGGTCATCCAACCACAACTTATTATAAGAGCTCTCCTGTTCTTATTCCATATGCTGACCAATATAATCCAACATTTGAAATTACATTACCGCAGGTCTTGACATTTACACACGGTCATTATTGGATAAGTGTATATCCTTCAACCAAAGAAGATCAACAATGGATCTGGTCAGGCACGCCTGTTATCCATAATGTACGAGCATTCAATGATCACAAATACATGCAACCCGTTGGAGAGTGGAAACCACTTGATGATGAAATTGCTGGTAGTGCAGACTTATTGTTCACACTTTTTGGTTCATTAACAACAACAGATTCATTACCCGCACCTATTGCCAAACCTGCTCTTTATGTAACGCATACTTCATTCACAGCACGATGGACATCTGTAGCCGGTGCAGATCATTATGAACTTGATGTGATTAGAACCCCTGACTCTACTTTTCTTGCAGGATATGAAAACAAAATTGTAAATGACACATCTTTTGCTGTAACCGGAACAAAAGACGGCAGACATTATTTTTACGTAGTACGAGCTGTTAATGAAAATGGTGAATCCGTTAATTCAAATAGCATTTATGTTGCGCCTACGAAAAACCTGACGTTGCGCACAGTTTGTTCGGATGATCCACAAACATACAGACGATGGAAAATTATCAACAACAATCCATTTGCTGTTGATGTAACCTGGCAGGTTCCGGGCACAGCGCAAACAGGTACACTTTCAGCGACATCAGGAGATTCATTTTTCATTACACAAAAAGTTGACGGCATTAACTATGCCTTGATAACATGGCATAACGATCAGCTCACAGAATTGAGTAGTTTGAAATCAGCTACGTGGAAACCTTGTTCATCTACACTGGCAAGAGGTGCAACCATTAATGATGATGAAGTTGGTGAAGCTGAGTTATCGCTTACGGTTCAAACATCACCAAATCCTGTTGTTGATAAATTTAATCTGCTGGTGTCATCGCCTGATGATGGTGATGTAGATGTTGAGATTATAAATATTCAGGGACAGCATGTGTTAAATACAAGAGTGAGAGGAAACGCATCTTCAGAAGTTGATGGCACATCATTTACTTCAGGACTTTATATTATCAGAGCCACACAAAACAGAAGTGTACAGACTATTAAGATGCTTAAGAAATAGTTTCGATTATAATTTGAGATATATAAAAGCCCATCAATATTCGTTGATGGGCTTTTATAGCTTTTGACAACTATATTTTTAATAAAGTCGTTTAGCCGCTGCTGGTTTAATGAGGCTTAACCAGAAAATGTGCAAGGGTTCTCTTTTATCGATAATACCATTGGCGTTAGCATCATGCTTCGCAAAAATATACATGACGTCATTTTTTGAATCATACTGAGATCGTACTACTGAATAGTCAGGTGGAAGGAGCTGAATCTTTTCGCTGCAGGATGCATTGAAGTAGTAAAATCTTCTAAGATCTTTTTTATTAAGCAATGTGTCGCTGTTAGTGTCCGCATCGTAAGCAGAAACCAGATAGTAGTTTCGTGTTATTGGTTTTTTGTAAAGTGAATCCTGAATGAAAGAAGGATAGTACAAGGACTTAACTAATACAGGTTGTTCAAACAGGTAATTAAGTTTTTCAGTTGTAAGATCGTAGTGAGCAATGTTGAGTAAGTTATAACCGTAGATCAGATCAAGGCCAGGCATAAAATGTTCTTCGCGCTCGCTCTCACCACTCTCGTAATAGTTTCCATACATTCTGTCATAAGAACCTGTATTTGTTGTTCTGGCAGTAGATTTATAAATGGTTACTAATCGATGTTGTGCCATGCCTGTTAACACAACACTAGTAGGTGTGGTTTGAATTTGATTTAAAGATAAATTTCCTCTGATGGAATTATAATGCATTGTATCAACGGCACTTGTATCATTAACGGATTCCTGAATTCGAATCTGCTCTTCTTTTTCAGGTTGCTTGGAAGAACATGAAACGATAAATGAAATCAATAATAGATAGCTGAAAAACAGCAATACAGAAGTTGATAAATGTAGTGTGTTTTGAATGCCTGGTTTAAGTAGATTCTTCATTAAGAGTATTTTAAAAAAGATAGACCTTCTAAAAATACTGCATTTTAATGAAGTTTTGAATTTTAATGATTTTGATTTTATCTCTTGCGAAACGCCAGCCCCTTTAACTGAAGTGCTTCATTTAACTTTGTTATGCTGGTTGGACCCATACCATGCAATTGCATAATTGCAGCCTTACTTCTTTTGGAGAGTTGTTCGAGCGTTTTTATTTGTTCACGTTCAAGTGCGCGGCGTGCAGGAGCTGATAGCAGTGAAAGAAAACCATCGACAGGTTTACGTTCTTCTTCACATATTGGGCACGTGGGGCAATCGCTACTTTTATAATAGCGATGCCCTTGCTTACAAATTCTAAGTGTACCCTTCATTAGAACTTCTTGTGAACAGAATTAATTTGCCTCTGTATATTTCTTGAAGCTGTCCAGGATAGCTTGCCAGCCACCTTGCTGCATCTCGATTGGGTTTGTGTCTTCAGCTTCAAATGTTTCGACTACTTTTGTTTCATTGCCATTGGCTGAAAATGTTACTTTCACTTTACGACCATCACCAATAACGTACTCAATTACTTTGTAAGGTTGGACATTTGTATAAACACCTTCAAAATCAAAACTGAAGCTTCCGTCCTTGGCAGCCATTGTAACTTTAAATTTTCCATCCTTGCGCAAATCATTTTCAGCAAAAGGTGAATGCCAATCAGGTGATGCCTGGTTCCATTTAGTAATGTGTTTTGGTTCAGACCAGTTAGTCCAGACTTTTTCTACAGGAGCTTTTACAAGAGTTTCAACTGTAATGGATGTTTTGGTTGGTGTTTCCATAGTATTAGATTTTAATGTGATTGTTTGTGCTTGAATTACATTACAAACCTACTATAAAGATTTTACCTAGAGGCTGGTGAAAAACGACATTTTAAGGGGATGATTGCGACAATGAGGGATTATTTATTCGGGCTATCTTTTTTATTCGTTTTTTTCTTTTCTTCCTCGCCTTTCTTTTTTTCCTCTTTCTTGAGCTTGATTAATTCTTTTAGTGTGCCCTCACCTTTTAAAATTACTTTGCTGTCTTTTATAACATTACTTTTTGACACTAATCTTATGTTTAGCTCAAATTTATAGTCAACGTTCTTTCCATTGCGAATGATAGGCCCAACGCTTTGAAAGATTTCTTTAAAAGAAATACGCAATGGCAATGTAAGTGTTGTGCTATCCTGTTTTCTGATATTAATAGGATGGGTCTTTTTGCTTTCAATCCAGGGATTTTTGGCAAGCGCAAACTTGTATTCCAAATTCTTAAACTTGATTGGAAATACATTCTTATTTCCAATGTTGACTTTTACAAATAAGGTTACACCTTTTTCGCTAAGTGATTTGTAGCTGATGCTTTTTACAGTGGCAGTTGGTATGTAAATCAGCGGTAATAATTTCTCAACGCTGATGTTGAGTTTCTTTTTAAAGGGAGTTCGTGCATAAAAAGACGTTTCGATTCGATATACAACACTATCTTTATTTTGATTTTCACTGGCTTTTAAAATGTCTATAAGCTTATCATTAAACACTGTTACCGGCATGGTTATCGAAGCTTTATTCCATCTGGGTATAGAAAGAGGTTTTGCGTAAGTGCTTTTGATAATCTCTACATCGCTGATGTAAATTTTGTATTCAAGACTATCTACATTAATACCGAAGGGTAATGGATTATGAATAAGTAACGAGCCGTTCATGATTGTTTTATCGGCGCTCATACTTGTCACCTCAAACAATCCTACCTCAAGGCGCGGAATAAAAAGTGTCCGGTACTTACTTTTATTTTTTGAATAATGATAATAGTCAACAGTAAGAAATGCTGTAATAATCAGGATCACCAGCAACGCTAATGATAAGAAGAGGATTCTCCTGATGCTGAACTTCTTGTGTTTGCTAAACATTATATGAAGAGTTATCAATTCAAATTTTAGCAATAAAAAAAATGCAGCATTGCTGCTGCATTTTTTACCTACTTAAAATAATGTTTAGAAAGGGTAAACATTATGTAAGGACTTATTGTATTAACAAATGACTTTACATTTTCGCACATTTTTCCTGACAGGTCATAGCGTGATCTAGATGAGTACGCAAGGCTGGAACCATAGAAGTGGCCCATGTTCTAATATCCGCATCAGTTGCATCGGTAGATTCTTTTTCAAATTTATCGATGGCATCTTTATGACCTTTAACCATCATATCGCAATAGTCTTTATCAAAATCTTTTCCTGTTTTATCTTTAAGTTTTTTAACAGCATCAAGACCGTTGTCAGTAAGAACAGTTGGTATAGTAATCTGCTTCGATGATGCAAGAGCCTGAAGATCTTTCAATGCCTTGATATGATCTTCTTCAATCATCTTTCCAAGTTCTTTTACATCGGCTAATGAACTGTTTTGTTGAGCCAGTTTGCCAAGCTCAATTTCTTCCAGGTTAGTTTCTGCTGCCGATACAAGAAATTTTGCATCTTCTTCATTGGCATTATCAAATTTTGCATCATTATGCTCAGTGGCAACTTCTTTCGAATCTTCTGTCTTTCCATTTTTGCAGGATGGTAATGCAATTACCAATGCCAGTGCCGACGAAAGAAAGGCAGTTCTTATAATGCCTGATTTAAGATTATGATTGTTTTTCATGATTAGTCTTTATTAAATGGAGATTTGGTTGCTTTAGCTAATAGTTGAAAAAAGGTGCAACATTGCTGCTACACCTTTTTAAACCTATAAACCATCGGATACTGTATTCAAATAATTGTGCCAAAAGGAATAGGCGCGAGGAATACTGGAAAATCCCTTAATAGAGACATTGTACTGGGGAGTATGTTCTACAAAACGGGTGGCATGCGGAAAATTCTTACCAATTTATTACTCAATTCCAGTCAACTTGTCTTTTAATTTTTTATCTCTTTGCTCGGGGGTTAGTTTTCTTTCATAGTCATATAAAGCATTCTCCCATTCACCGTAAGTGGCATTTGGTAGTACGATAAACTTGTTACCCCATTCATTTTTTACATTATCAGTTTCAGTTTTTCTGTCGTTACTGGATTTCTTTTCAAAGAGTTGGGTAAAATCATTCAGGTTGTCGCCGAGAAGCATGACGACATTGTATTTCTTACTTATGATTTGACGACGTTCTTCTTTGGATGATTTGTTTGAATAGAACAAAAGATGATTAGCATCAGCATCAGGTAATTGAAATTTCTTGAGATTAAGAATGGTACTCTTCACTTCGCTGGTGTCTCTGTTACTCACATAAAAAATAGTTATACCTTTTTGTTTTGCCTTTTGGAGAAATTCTACGGCACCAGGGACAGGTGTGGCCGATGCTTTATATGTCCACTGCTTCCAGGTTTGCATATCAAACTCCGTATGATCTTTAATTCGCTGAGCTTCATAGTAGCTGTTATCCAGAATGGTTTCATCGATATCTGTAATGATGGCGTAGTTGTTCGCTTTGCCGCTCGTCTTTATTTTTTCTAGTCGCAATGTGGCCAGATTAAAAGCCTGGTAACATAGTGCCCGGTATTCAGCGGATTGTTGTTGCCATAGAACAGGTAATAACTTGATGTCTTCTCCGACTTGTTTTACAAGGGCACTGTCTTGTGCGAATGTTGCAGTAGTAAAAAAGGACAGAACAAGAAATAGGTGTTTCATATGTATCAAAATTTAGCCTTAAAGATTATGCAGTTTATGGAAGTAAAAGCTTTGCTTTAAAAAGTTTACTTTCACCATTATCATTATCAGAGACTAGATGAATGACAAGTGTTTTGTCATGAACAGACTCAACACAAATACCTTCAATCTTTTCATTCTTAAAGTCAGCATGTACTTGAGATAGATTGATGAGCGTATCAATTATCAGCTGATTGTTGTTTAGCTTGCTGGTGATATTGTTAATAAACCCAACATAACTATTACCAATGGCGCCATCGTCATAAGCATTGTCTGATGCCTCTGTCGAAAGTGTAAGCAGAAGCATATCGAATGTTTCAACATAACATATTTCTGATATACTCGGCGCATCTGATGCATTAATCTGGACAGGAACAATATTGAGATTTACTTTCTTGTCTTCACGCCAAAAGCCAACTTCTGTAATCAAAAAATGATTATCTGGATTTTTCCGATTGCCTCTGTTGGTAAGTATCAGATAATCATTAATTAAGGTGATGCCTTCCATGTTCACCTCATCAATACCTTTTCTTTTCAGGCGGTCCGTAAACTTATCATCATCGTAAATACGCAACGATTTCATGTCAAGACCTGTCTCAGTGAAGGGAATGAGAAATACTTTTTCTCGTTGAGGTTTTGATGCAGAGCCAACGAGTAGAAAATATTCCTGCTGATGAATAGTTATGAAAGCTGATGCCTCCAGATCAACCTTATCGGCTTTAGGAATTCTTTTGCCAGGATAATCAAAGAGTTGTAATGATTCAATTTGCAGATAGTCTTTATCAAGAATCAGAATGTTGTTGGCGTCATCACCGATGAGATAAAGTCTTTCGTGATGATAATTAACAGATGATCCGGATGGGAACTCGGTTAAGACCTTTGAATTTAGCAGTTCAATTTTTGGCATCTGTTAATACTTCGTTAATAAAACCACAGTAAAGTAAGTTCAATTTCTTAAATGCAAGGTTAATCCTTTCAAAGGAAATAAACGTTATATTAAAGTATGCAAAAATTAATTCTGATACGACACGGTGAGAGTGTCTGGAATAAAGAAGATCGTTTTACGGGCTGGACAGATGTTGGCCTTTCTGACAATGGTTACACCCAGGCAAAAAAGGCTGGGGCTCTGTTAAAGCAACGTGGATATACTGTTGATGCCGGATTTACATCGGTGTTAAAGAGAGCTATCCAGACACTAGATATCATACTCGAAGAACTTGATCAGCTTTGGGTGCCTGTGCAAAAATCATGGCGACTCAATGAGAGATTTTATGGTGCATTGCAAGGACTCAACAAAGCTGAGACCGCGGCTAAATATGGAGCAGAGCAAGTTCATAAGTGGAGGCGCGATCCAAACGAAAATCCACCACCAATAACAAAAGATGATGAACGCTATCCGGGACACGATCCGCGCTATAAACATTTAACAGAACATG
>Ga0310811_10013159_pt1 | contig 10772 bp, 9 predicted proteins | sample YCmetagenome_FD_207642 | JGI IMG/M metagenome (GOLD analysis project Ga0310811, IMG submission 207642) | Soil microbial communities from experimental microcosm in Duke University, North Carolina, United States - YC | ecosystem: Engineered > Artificial ecosystem > Soil microcosm > Unclassified ...
TCGCTGGGTGGCTTCGTCTGCCCCGCGACGATCCTCACCAGCCAGCGGTGGAAGCTCGGACAGCTGCGGCCCGGTGACACCGTCCGCTTCGTCCCTGTCACCGAGGACGGGCAGTCGCGCCGCATGGTGCGCGACGGCGGAATCCTCGGGCGCGTCGCTGAGTCCGGGACCCGGCCGGCCGTGACCTACCGGCGCAGCGGCGACGACAACCTGCTCATCGAGTACGGCCCCATGCAGCTCGACCTCGCGCTGCGGATGCGCGTCCACGCGCTCCAGGAACGGCTCGCCGCCGAGCGGATCCCCGGAGTCGTGGACCTCACCCCCGGTATCCGGTCACTGCAGGTGCACGTCGACCCGCGGGTGCTGCCGACCACCAAACTGCTCGATCTGGTGCGCGAGGCGGAGGAGTCGCTGCCTTCCAGCGATGAGCTGGTGGTGCCCAGCCGCACCGTGCATCTGCCGCTGTCATGGGATGACCCGGCCACGCGTGAGGCCATCGCGCGCTATATGGCCGGCGTGCGGGACGACGCGCCCTGGTGCCCCTGGAACATCGAGTTCATCCGCCGGATCAACGGCCTTGAGTCCGTCGACGATGTGTACCGCACCGTCTTCGACGCCGAATACCTGGTGCTGGGACTCGGCGATGTGTACCTGGGCGCACCGGTCGCCACCCCGCTCGACCCGCGGCACCGGCTGGTGACGACGAAGTACAACCCCGCACGGACCTGGACCGCTGAGAACTCCGTCGGCATCGGTGGGGCCTATCTCTGTGTCTACGGTATGGAAGGGCCCGGCGGCTACCAGTTCGTGGGACGTACGGTGCAGGTCTGGTCGGGCTGGCAGCAGTCGAGGAGCCCCTGGCTGCTGCGCTTCTTCGACCGCATCAAGTGGTACCCGGTCGAGGCGGACGAACTTCTGGAGATGCGCGCGGAGATGGCCGCCGGGCGGCTGGAACTGCGTATCGAGGAGGGCGAGTTCTCCCTCGCCGAGCATCAGCGGTTCCTCGCCGCGAACGCGGAGTCCATCGCCGGCTTCCAGGCCCGGCAGGGTGCCGCCTTCTCGGCCGAGCGGGACGCCTGGGAGGCCTCCGGGGAGTTCGCCCGCGCGGAGCAGATCGCGGCGCCCGCCAGTCCGGCGGCCGGCGTCGCCGTCCCGGACGGCGGTCACGCGGTGGAGGCCGAATTCACCGCCGGCGTCTGGCAGATCGCGGTGCGCCCCGGCGACCGGGTCCGCGCCGGGCAGAAGCTGGTGACCCTGGAGGCCATGAAGATGGAATCCGCCGTCCAGGCCCCCTCCGACGGCACCGTCGCCGACATCCTCGTCGCCCCCGGCGACCAGGTCGAAGCCGGAACGGTTCTGCTGACCCTGGCCCCGGTGCCCGGCACCGCCGGCTGACCGGTGGCCGGGGGCGCGTCAGCGCGGGTGGCCGACCCCGGCCGAACGCCGTCCGGCGGTGCCGGGCACGGCCGGAACGCAGGAGACCAGCTTCCGCGCCAGGCGCGGGGCACCATCTGCCGGACGGGCGGCCGGACCGCCCCGTACCCACGACCGCAAGGAGACGACCATGACCGGAACAGCCCTGACCCGGGTGCGCGCGGCATACGCGCGGATCGCCGAGGCCGACCGCCCCGAGATCTGGATCCGGCTGCGCCCGCAGGCCGACACCGAGGCCGAGGCCCAGGCCGTCGACGCGCGCGTCGCGGCGGGCGAGCCGCTACCGCTGGCGGGCACGGTGGTCGCGGTGAAGGGCAACATCGACATCGCCGGACTGCCGACAACCGCCGGCTGCCCCTCCTACGCGTACGAGCCCGGGGCGGACGCCCCCGCCGTGGCCCGGCTTCGGGCTGCCGGGGCGGTGGTGCTGGGCAGTACCAACCTGGACCAGTTCGCGACCGGCCTGGTGGGGACGCGGAGCCCGTACGGCGCGGTTCGGAACGCGCACGACCCGCAGCGGGTCAGCGGCGGCTCCAGTTCGGGTTCGGCGGTCGCCGTGGCGCTGGGGATCGCGGACCTGGCGCTGGGCACGGACACTGCGGGCTCGGGCCGGGTACCGGCGGCGTTCAACGGGATCGTCGGCATCAAACCGACCCGCGGTCTGGTACCGACCGAGGGTGTGGTGCCGGCCTGCGCGAGCCTGGACTGCGTCACGGTGTTCGCCCGGACGATCCCGGAGGCGGAGCGTGCCTTCGCCCGGCTGGCCTCGCCCCCGGCCCGTGAGCCGGCCGGCTCCGGGGCCCGGCGCCCGGGGCCATGGCGGGTGGCCGTGCCGCCCACCGAGCAGCTCGGCGAGTTGGACCCGGGCTGGGCGGAGGCGTTCGAGACGACGGCTGAGCGGCTGGCCCTCGCAGGTGTGGAACTGGTGCCGCTCGACCTCACCCCTTTCTCGAGGGCGGCCGAGCTGCTCTACGAAGGCGCGTTCGTGGCGGAGCGCTACACCGCCGTGGGCGAGTTCGTGGACAAGCGGGCCGGCGCGCCCGATCTCGATCCGACGGTGGCCCGTATCATCACCGCCGCCCGCGACCTCCCGGCGCACCGTCTCTTCGCCGACCAGGACCGGCTCGCCGAACTGCGCACCCTGGCCATGGCGGAACTCGGGGACGCCGACGCGCTGTTGCTGCCCACAGCGCCTGGTCATCCCACCCTGGCCGAGGTGGCGGCAGAGCCGCTCGCCGCGAACGCCCGGCTCGGCCGCTTCACCAACTCCGCCAATCTGCTGGACATGTGCGCCATCGCCGTCCCGGCCGGTCAGGTGAACGGTCTGCCGTTCGGGGTGATGCTGGTCGCCCGGGCCTTCACCGACGAGCGGGCGTCGGCGATCGCCCGGCTGCTGACGCCGGCTGTCCGGCTCGCGGTGGTCGGCGCGCACCTGTCGGACCAGCCGCTCAACGGACAACTGCGCGCGCTGGGTGCCCGGCTGGCCGAAACCACGACCACCGCACCGGCGTACCGCCTCTACGCGCTGGACACCACGCCGGCCAAGCCCGGCCTGGTACGTACGCCCCAGGACGGCGCGGCCGTCGAGGCCGAGGTCTGGGAGCTGCCGGTGGAAGGCCTTGGCGCCCTGGTCGCTGCGCTGCCCCGCCCCATGGCGATCGGCAGGGTCGTACTCGCCGACGGCAGCGAGGCTTCGGGCTTCCTCTGCGAGCCCGAAGCGATCGCCGGCGCCGAGGACATCACCGTGCACGGCGGCTGGCGCGGGTATCTCGCGAACCGTCGCTGACCGGGGGGCTCTGCGTCGCCGGGCGGCGCCCGGCGACGCAGACGCTCCTCAGCCCACGGACGAGTAAGCCACCACGCCGCGCAGCAGCCCGTCGACCGCCTTGCGGGCATTGCGGCGGACCGGACTGCCGTCCGGCGCCGCTTCGGCTATCTGGCCCAGGACATCGATCAGCTGCTTGGTCCAGCGCACGAAGTCGCCGGCCGGCATATCGGCGTCGCGCAGCACCGCATCCAGCCCATGGCCCGATGCCCAGCGGTAAGCGGGCCAGGCGAATCCGAGATCGGGCTCACGCTGGCCGACGCCTTCTGTCTGGTTGATGCCGTGCGCTTCCTCCAGGGCGTCCAGGCGCCCCCAGATGCGGACCATCTCGCCCAGCGTCGCCTTGGCGTTTCCAGTGGGGAGCTTGGGCGCGACCGCGTCGTCGGCCTGACGGGACTCGTAGACCAGGGCGGAGGCGCACGCGGCCAGCTCGGCGGGGCCCAGCCCGTCCCAGACGCCCTCGCGGAGGCATTCGCTGGCCAGCAGGTCGAGCTCCCCGTAGAGACGGGCCAGACGGCGGCCGTCACCGGTGACCTTGTCGGCTTCGAGATAGCCGAGTTCGGTGAGGAGCGCGGACACCCGGTCGAAGGTGCGGGCGATGGTGTTCGTACGGCCCTCTATGCGCCGCTCGAGCTGCTTGGTGTCGCGGAGCAGCCGATGGTAGCGCTCGGCCCAGCGAGCGTGGTCCTCGCGGTCGGAGCAGCCGTGGCAGGGGTGTGCACGGATCTCGGCACGGAGCTGGGCCAGCTGGACGTCGTCGGCCGCGGCGGACCGCTCCTTGCGGTGCCGCCTGGGCCCGGCGGTCCCGGCGGTGCCCGCCTTGGAGCGCATGGCGGAGGCGAGGTCACGGCGGGACTGGGGACTGCGCGGGTTGAACGACTTGGGGATGCGCATCCGGTCCAGCGCCTCGACAGGGACCGGGAAGTCGATCGAGGCGAGCCGCTTGACCTGGCGTTCAGCGGTGAGCACCAGCGGGCGCGGTCCGTCCTGGAGGTGCTGGTCGCCCCGGAGGTGGCCGGGACTGCGCCCCGCCGGGACGCCCGGGTCGAGCACCAGGGCCAGCCCGGCGAACTTGCCGGCCGGCACATGGATGATGTCGCCGGGCTTGAGCTTCTCCAGCGCCTCGGCCGCGGCCGCCCGGCGCAGTGAGGCGCCCTGCCGCGAAAGCTCGGTCTCGCGGTCCTTCAACTGCCTGCGCAGCGCCATGTACTCATCGAAGTCGCCGAGGTGGCAGTTCATGGACTCCTGATAGCCGTCCAGGCCCTCCTCGTTGCGCTGCACCTGCCGCGAAATGCCGACCACCGACCGGTCCGCCTGGAACTGCGCGAAGGAAGTCTCCAGCAGCTCCCGGGAGCGGTGCCGGCCGAACTGGCCGACCAGGTTGACAGCCATGTTGTACGAGGGCTTGAAGGACGAACGCAGCGGGTACGTCCGGGTGCCTGCGAGGCCGGCCAGCCCGGCCGGGTCGAAGCCTCGCTGCCACAGCACCACCGCGTGGCCCTCGACATCGATGCCGCGCCGCCCCGCACGCCCGGTCAGCTGGGTGAACTCGCCGGGAGTGATGTCGGCGTGGGTCTCGCCGTTCCACTTGACGAGCTTCTCCAGGACCACCGAGCGGGCCGGCATGTTGATGCCCAGCGCGAGCGTCTCGGTCGCGAAGACCGCCTTCACCAGGCCTCTGACGAAGAGCTCCTCGACGACCTCCTTGAAGGTCGGCAGCATGCCGGCGTGGTGTGCCGCGATACCGCGCTCCAGGCCCTCGAGCCACTCGAAGTAGCCCAGTACATGCAGGTCCTCGTCGGGAATGCTCTGGGTGCGCGCCTCGACGATGCTCCGGACCTGGGCCCGCCCCTGCTCGTTGTTGAGCCGCAGCCCGGAGTACAGGCACTGCTGCACGGCGGCCTCGCAGCCTGCCCGGCTGAAGATGAAGGTGATGGCCGGCAGCAGCCCCTCGGCGTCGAGCCGTTCGATCACCTCTGGCCGGCTCGGCGTCCACACCCGGCTGCGCTGGCGGCGCTCGCGCTCCCGGTCGGCCTCCCGGACACGGCCGCGGCCATTGCCGCGGAAGGAGTTCTGGCTCTCGGCGCGGGCCAGGCTCACCAAGTCGGGGTTGACCTCACGCCGGGAGGGCGCGGTCACCCCTTCCTTCTCCTCGAAGAGGTCGTACATCTTCCGCCCGGCCAGAACGTGCTGCCACAGCGGCACCGGCCGGTGTTCGGAGACGATCACTTCGGTGTCGCCGCGTACGGTGTCCAGCCAGTCGCCGAACTCCTCGGCGTTGGACACCGTCGCCGACAGTGAGACCAGGGTCACGGACTGGGGAAGGTGGATGATCACCTCTTCCCATACGGCGCCCCGGAACCGGTCGGAGAGGTAGTGCACCTCATCCATGACCACATAGCCGAGGCCGTCGAGGGCCTGCGAGCCGGCGTAGAGCATGTTGCGGAGCACCTCGGTGGTCATCACAACCACCGGGGCGTCGCCGTTGACGCTGTTGTCGCCGGTGAGCAAGCCCACCTTGTCCGCCCCGTAGCGCTTCACGAGGTCGGTGAACTTCTGGTTCGACAGTGCCTTGATCGGTGTGGTGTAGAAGCACTTCCGGCCCTCGGCGAGGGCCAGGTGGACGGCGAACTCGCCCACGATGGTCTTGCCCGATCCGGTGGGGGCGGCGACCAGCACTCCCTTTCCGTCCTCCAGGGCCTGGCAGGCCTCGATCTGGAAAGGGTCCAGGCCGAAGTCGTACATGGCGCGAAAGGGCGCAAGGGCTGTGGCCTGCTCGGCCGCGCGGAGCTTGGCGGCGGCGTAACGCTCGGCGGGGGACATCTCGTCACTCATCTTGGAACCGAGACTACCGGCCACCACTGACACTCGTCGTGATCTTTTCGTTCCCCGGGACCGGACGGAGCCTCCTGCGACGCCGGGCAGGCCCCGGGACCCGGGTCAGGTGGCGTCGTCGAAGTCGTCGTCATGGCCGGTGGACTGCTCGGGCAGGGACGCGCCGACCGCCTCGGGGGTCAGATCGAGGTGGGAGGCCTCATCGTCGTCGAGGTCCGCGTCCGGGTTGGCCTTGCGGCGGCGGGCGTCATTCGCCAGCGAGACGCCGCAGGCGATGAAGTAGAGCAGCCAGATCGGCCCGGCCAGCGCCAGCATGCTCAGCGGGTCGGTGCTCGGCGTGGCCACAGCGGCGAAGACCGTGATGCTCATGATCATGATCCGCCACCAGCCGACCATGCGCTTGCCGGTGATGACACCGCCGAAGTTGAGCATCACCAGCAGCAGGGGCAGCTCGAAGGAGAGGCCGAAGACCACGACCATCCGTGTGACGAGGTCCAGATAGTCGTCGAGCGGCAGAAGGTTGTCGACGTTCTTGGGCGTGAAGCCAATGAGCACTTTCGCCGTGGTCGGCAGGATCTTGTAAGCGAAGAAGGCGCCCATCAGGAAGAGCGGTATACCGGCCCCGACGAATCCGAGCGAGTACTTCTTCTCATGCTTGTGCAGACCGGGGGCGAGGAACGCCCACACCTGGTACAGCCATACCGGCGTGGCCAGCACCACACCGGCCATCAGCGAGACCTTGAGCGCGAGGGTGAACGGCGTGAGGAGGCCGTTCATGGTCATATGCGCGCAGTGGCCGTCGTTCTTCACCGAGTCCGCCTGTTGGGCGATGTCGGTGAGCGATGCCTTGCAGCCGACCGATTTCAGGACCGGGTCGACGAGGAAGGAGATCAGGTTGTTGTAGTACATCGCGGCGACGACAGTGATGACGCCGATCGCGAGAACGGACTTGAGCAATCGGTTCCGCAGCTCACGCAGGTGGTCAGCCAGGGGCATCCGCCCCTCGGTGTCCTTCTCCTGCTTGCGGGCGGACTTGAGCAACCCACGCCTCATCTCGTGCGGCAGCCGCCGTCGCCGTCGGCTTACTGGTCCTTCTTAGTCGGTTTTGTCAGCCCTGGGAAGACTGCGTCGTCTCCTGCTTGGCCTGGGGCTGGTCGTCGACGACACGGGCGCTGGCGACGTCACCGGGCGCGGCCTGGATGGTCCTGGGCGCCTGCTGGGCCGTGTCGGCGGGCGGGTTGGGCGGAGCCGCGCCGTCCTCCTTCATCGCCTTCGCCTCGCTCTTGAGGATGCGGGCGGACTTGCCGAGGGATCGCGCCATGTCCGGGAGCTTCTTGGCTCCGAACAGCAGGACGACCACGACGAGAATGAGAATGATCTCGGGAGCGCCGAGCCTTCCGAACATAAGCGTTTACCTTCTCACCGAGGCGGCTTGGGTCCATGTCTACCGGTCTGATCGGGCAACGGGCCGACCGTCGCCCTGGCAGTGATCGTAACCCGCGTGGGTGAACACCTGGCAATCCCCCGGCGGCGATCGTATTGCGGCCCCGCCGCACTCTGTAGGGCCCGCGTCAGCAGCGTACCCTCCGACGGTGCGAAGAACGAGAGGCCGCCGCTGAGTGCCCTGCCTCATCGGCCTCCCGCATTCTCAGCGCCGGGAGGTCCCGCCGGACTGGCGTGCCAGCGTTTCGGCGCCCCGGCGGAGCCTTTCGGCCGCCACGCCCAGATCATCGGCGCTCTTCCCCACCTGGCGCGCCAGCGCGCTCACCTCCGCATAGACCCGCAGGCCGAGCGCACCGAGCAGAAGAATGCCGGCCGTCGCCAGGCCGACCATGAGATAAAGCCACCACATGCAGAGTCCTCTAATCGCCGGGCGAACTGGAGAAGTGCAGCCGCATCGTGCTGACCCCGCCACGGGTGAGCAGCTCGACGATCCGCTCTCCCGCCGGCTTGCGGATCAGGCCGCCGCAATCAGGACAGGTGAAGGAGTAGAACGTCGTTTTACTCGTACCGCCTATCGCCAGCCGAAACGAACTCGCGGCCAGTTCGAAGCGGCCGTGGCAGTCGGGACAGGCGGCCTTGAACAGCACCGACGGCACCATCTGTCATCCTCCCCATTGCGGAAACGAAACTGTTCAGGACATCAAGGCGGGACTGGGAACGGTTTCGCGGCACATTAGGCCTACAGGGCGGTGCCGGGCAGTCGCCGGGCCCAGCCGCCCTGCGCCCCTCCCCCAGCTCCGTCGCCTCGCCTGCGAAACCGCACGTCGACGCCCGGTCCGGCGCCTGTCGTGCACCGAACCGTCAGTCACCGTAAGCCGCCAGGGCGAGCTCGGCCGCGGCCCTGGCGCTGTCCGCGAGGGCCTGCGGTGAGACGATCCGCCCGTCGCGGCCCAGGCGCAGGGCGAGTCGGCGCAGGGAGCCCGGGTCAGGGGTTCGCAGGGTGATCCGCAGGCCGCCGTCGGGGAGTTCGAGCGCGCTGTCGTGCGGGTAGTACTCGGCGACCCAGCGGCCGCCGGGCCCGACTTCGACGACGACCTCGGGGTCGTCACCCGCGGGCTGCACCAGGCCGAGGGACAGATCGCGCGGCTCGATCCGCGGCGGGTCGGACGGCTCGTCGAGAATCTTGATCTCGGCGACCCGGTCGAGGCGGAAGGTGCGCCGGTCCTCCGACAGTCGGCACCAGGCCTCGAAGTAGGTGTGGCCGACGGCGAACAGCCGGATCGGGTCGACCTCCCGCTCGGTGAGGGCGTCACGCGCGGGTGAGTAGTAGCGGATCCGCAACCGGCGCCGCTCGGCGATCGCCCGGTCGACATCGGCGAAGACACTGCCCTCGGACTCGAAGCTCACCGAAAGGCTGGCGCCCGCCTCGGCGGACTCCCCCGCGGCGGACTCGATCTTGGCGGTGGCCCGCAGCAGCGCCTGCCGGTCGCTGTCGCGCAGCCCCGGCAGATCGGCCACCGCTCGCGCGGCCACCAGGAGCGCTGCGGCCTCGTCGGCGGCCAGCCTCAGCGGCTGCGCCACATCGTCGACGTTGTGCCACCAGATCCGCTCACCGTCGGTGTCGATGTCCAGCAGATCCCCGCCGCGGAAACTGGTGCCGCACAGCGGCAGTACGTTCAGGTCCCCGATCAGCTCGGCCTCGGTCACCCCGAAGGCCCGGGCCACATCGCTGACGTGCGCGCCGGGACGCTCCCGCAGATAGGTCACCAGGGACAGCATCCGCCGGGTCTGGTCGATCGCGTTCGCCACGTTCCGTTACCCCGTTCAGCCCTTGGCCACGGCACGCAGCCGGTCGATGACATCGGCCCGGAGCTCCGCCGGCTCCACGGCGATCGCGTCGGGTCCGAACTCGACGATCCAGGCGTCGAGCCCGTGCCCGTAGGGAATCTCCAGCTCGTCCCACTCCTCGTCCACCGGGACCGTCCGCAGTGCCTTGGCCCGCAGCGGGTACCCGGCGTCGCGGCGCAGCCGGATCCGGGCCGTCGCGGTGGCGCCCTCTCCCGCCCAGGCCGCCACGGTGGCCCTCACGTCCACATGGTCCGGCACCCGCACGGTGAGGCCGCCTGCCCTGGTTCGAACCCGGCCGGTTATCCGGGAGAGCCGGAAGACCCGCACCGCCGCGCGGTCGCGGTCCCATCCGGCGACATACCAGTGGCCGCGCCAGCACTCCAGGGCCCATGGTTCGACCTGGCGGGGCTCAGGACGGGCGGCGTTGGCCTTGCGGTACTCGAAGGCCACCGCCCGGCGCTCGCGGGTCGCGACCATCAGCGGTTCGAAAGCGGGCTCCGGAACGGGGATCCGCGGTTCCAGCGCGCTGTGCACCTCTTCGAAGGGCACCCCGGCGGCCCGCAGCTTCTGCAACGCGCCGCTGGCCGCCTCGGCGAAACGGGCCATCTCGGGGAGCCGGTTGCGGTCCCGGCGGGCCTGGTAACCGATGTCACCGTCCAGGTTCTCGACCGTGTCGATCACCAGACCGAGCTCGCGGAGATCGTCCTTGTCGCGCTCGAACATCCGGTTGAAGGCCTCATCGGAACCGGGCTCGTGGTACGCCTCGATGGAGGCACGCAGCTCGCGTTTGCTGATCGGACGCCGGGTGTTCATCAGGCACAGCGCCAGGTTCATCAGCCGCTCCGCCTTGGCAATGGCCACTGCACACACCCTCCTTCTTCAGCTCTCGACCGAGACCGTACCGCAAATCGCCGGGCGGGCTCCTGCGAGCCCGCCCGGCGATCAGGAACGACGGTGGCCGGCCGCTCTCAGTCCCTGGCCGTGTCAGACCGCGACCAGGTCGACGACGAAGATCAACGTCTCGCCGGGCTTGATGGCCGGGGTCGGGCTCTGGTTGCCGTAGGCGAGGTGCGCGGGGATGGTCAGCTGGCGGCGGCCGCCGACCTTCATGCCCTGCACGCCCTGGTCCCAGCCCTTGATGACCCGGCCGCCACCGAGCGGGAAGGTGAAGGGGGAGTTGCGGTTCCAGCTCGCGTCGAACTCCTCGCCGGTGCTGAACGCCACGCCCACATAGTGAACGGTCACGTTCTGTCCGGCCTTGGCTTCGGCGCCCGTGCCTTCCCAGATGTCCTTGATCTGCAGATCGGCCGGGGCCTCGCCCTCGGGGAAGTCGATCTCGGGCTTCTCGATGTTCACTGACTCGCTCCTCATCGTGTTGCTGTACTAC
>Ga0310811_10013160_pt1 | contig 10771 bp, 8 predicted proteins | sample YCmetagenome_FD_207642 | JGI IMG/M metagenome (GOLD analysis project Ga0310811, IMG submission 207642) | Soil microbial communities from experimental microcosm in Duke University, North Carolina, United States - YC | ecosystem: Engineered > Artificial ecosystem > Soil microcosm > Unclassified ...
GGGACTACGAAGAAATACAAAGGCGTTGCCAAACGAATGGTCACGCTGCGCGATGAGATGAAAGCTTTGCGCGCCGCCTGCGACGAGCGCGCTCTCGCCAAAGCTGCTGCCGCGCGTAGTTGATCGCTCCCTTCTGACGCCGAGAGCTCCGGACAAGGCTGGGGGCCGGTTGCCGGGACCACCTGGTTTCGACCACCAGCGGCAACGAACTTTGCTGATTCTGCACGTGACGTGAGAGCCAGCATCGTAACCGGCTTACGATGCACGAATCCGGTCCGTAGAGTCTGTGATCGTGACACGCGCGAGCGGAGAACTCGAGTATTCCAGCGATGTGCGTGCTGCATTCGCATCACGGCCGCAAAATAATTTTGCCGTCTGCGTGTCCGCTGGCCGACATTTGATGTGCCTTCTTAACTTCGGCGAGCGGCAACACTGTGGCGATGCGCACTTTCAGTTTCTCGCTTTCGAGCAAGTGATTGATCTCGGTTAGCTGATCTATATTCGGTCTCACTGCTACCATCGCCACCGTCACGCCAAACTTCTTCGCCTTTTCGGCTGATGGCGGGCTGACAGTGCTCACGAGCACGCCACCGCGTTTGATTGTTTGAAACGCGCGCTCCTGCGTTTCGCCTCCCACCGTGTCGAACACCAGATCCACGGCGCTGATTTTGTCTTCGAATTTCGCTTTCTTGTAGTCGATAAACTCATCCGCCCCGAGTCTTCTCACGAACTCTTCGTTCCGGCCGGACCCGGTGCCAATCACATAGGCGCCGTTGTTTTTCGCCAGCTGCACCGCCATCGACCCGACCGCGCCCGGCGCCCCAGTAATCAAAATGCGCTGACCCCTGGCAAGTCCGCCGTGATCAAAAATTCCCTGCCACGCAGTCAGCGCTGCGACTGGTACCGACGCAGCCGTATCGAAGTCAATGTGCTTCGGCTTACGCACGAATTCGTTTGCCGGCGCGGTCACATACTCGGCGTAACCGCCACTATACCTGCCGAGATATCCATAAACCTCATCGTCTGCTACAAAATCCTTGATGCCGGTCCGGCTCGGACCGCCCACCGCCTCCACTCTCCCGGCCACCTCGCATCCAAGAATCAGCGGCGGCTTCAATCCGAACATGTCGCCTAATCCTTCGCGAATTTTCCAATCGACCGGATTCACCGCCGCGGCCGTCACTTTCACCAGCAACTCATTATCTCCGGGCGTGGGCCGTTCCACTTCCGCAAGTTCCATCACGTCTTCGTTTCCATAACGCTCGATGCGCACTGCTTTCATACTTTTCTCCCTCTGTTTTCAGCTCACTCTGTCTTGCTCAACACCATTCCAGTTTCGGCGATGGTCAAATGGCAATCCCACGGTCAATGCATAAATCACCAGCTAGCACAGCAGCTGAAAAGAAGCGCGGGAACGCAGCCAGGAGGACCAGCGACGCAGGAGGTAGCTCTTTGATTGGACGTCCGGCTTTCCACAATCGACGTTCGATCTTTCTATGGCAGAGACGTCACCGATCGTCATCGCGAGCGCGAACAACCTTGTCGTCAAGTACGGCACTCAGGTCGTTCTCGACGGCGCGACGATTGCTTTCAGTGAGGGCGAACGCGTTGGGCTTGTCGGCCGCAACGGCTCGGGCAAATCTACTTTCCTGCACATTGCGGCGGGCGTGGCGCAACCGGATTCAGGCGAATTCACACGGCGGCGTGATCTTGTCACCGGGTACATGCCACAACTTTCCGGCCTGGATGATGCAACCACTGTCCATGCGAATATTCTCAGCGGTGCACAACGGATTCTCGATCTCATCGTCGAATACGAACGCGCTTCCGCCGACAGCCCTCTCAGCGCCACGCTCCTCGATCAGATTGGTGAGGCTGACGGTTGGAACTTGGAACATCGGATCAACTCGCTCATCACGAATCTGCACGCGCCGGAATCCGATCGCGTTGTAGGCACGCTTTCCGGCGGGGAAAAACGCCGCGTCGCGCTTTGTCGCGCGCTTCTCGCACGTCCTGATTTTCTGATTCTTGACGAACCGACGAACCATCTCGACACCGGCTCAATCGAATGGCTGGAGGAGTTTCTCGCCCGTTATGCAGGCACCTGTTTGTTCGTCACACACGACCGCTATTTTCTCGATCGGGTGGCGACGCGGATCGTCGAGCTGTCGCGCGGCCAGTTCATCAGTTACGACGGCAACTACACCGATTACCTGCTGTCGCGCGCGCAGCGGCAAGCGGTCGAGGAAGCGCAGGAACATCAACGCGAGAAGTTTTTGAAACGCGAACTGCAATGGGTGAGAAAAGCGCCGCGCGCGCGCCGGACGAAATCTGTGGACCGCGTGGAACGTTATTTCGAAATGGCTGCCCAGCAACCACCGGAGGCCGAACTCGACGTCGACTTGATTATTCCCACGCCGCCGAAACTCGCGAATCGTATCATCGAATTGCGCGACGTGAGTGTGGAGTTGGGCGGGCGCACACTTTTTCAGCACGTGAACCTCAAGCTCACAGCCGGAGAACGCCTCGGTGTTGTTGGTCGCAATGGACTCGGCAAGTCTTCGCTCCTCAAAGTCATTCTGCAGGAACTGCCCGCCGCGAGCGGTGCAGTGGAGATCGGCGCGCGGACCGAGATCAATTACGTCGATCAAAATCGTCTCCTCCTCGACGATGACAAAACGGTTTGGGAAGAAGTCGGCACCGGCGGAGAACACGTCACGCTCGGGGACCAAAGCATCACGTTGCGCGCTTATCTGCGGCGATTTCTTTTCAGCGAGGAGCGCATCAACACAAAGATTTCACAGCTTAGCGGCGGCGAACGCAGCCGGGTGCTGCTCGCCAAAATCTTGAAGCGTGGCGGCAACGTTCTGATGCTCGACGAACCGACGAACGATCTCGACCTCGGAACATTGCGCTTGCTCGAGGAAGCGCTCGTTGCCTTCGGCGGCTGCGTCATAGTGGTCAGTCACGATCGTTATTTTTTGAATCGCGTTTGCACCTCGATTCTCGCTTTCGAAGGCGAGGGCCGCGTCGTGTATCACGTGGGGAACTACGATTACTACCTGGAAAAACGAGGCGTACCCGAGCCGGTTCGAGAACCATGCCCCACGCCGCCTAAAACTGCCGCTGGGGAGACCAAAAACAAAGGCAAACCGCGTAAGCTCAAGTGGAAAGAAGAACGTGAATGGGCGTCGATGGAAGCCAATATTCTATCCGCAGAAAACGAGGTGGCGGAGCTGGAGGGCACGTTCGCCGCGCCGGATTTCTATACGAAACCGCGGTCAGAGATTTTCGAGTTAGAGACGCAATTGAAAACGGCACGCGACAAAGTCGCGCGGCTCTACGCCCGCTGGCAGGAACTCGAGCTTTTGCAAAGCGTCGCATCTCCCTAGATTTCGCATCTTACATCGTAAGCCGCTTATGATGCCCGCTTGCACTCGATGTTTAGCATTGTAAAGCGGGCGCTCCGCCTGCCATTCTCTGGATGCGAAGATGACGGAACCAGAAAAGAAAGTGCGGGCTTATCTCGCCGAGATTGGTCGACGCGGCGGAATCACCAGTCGTCGCAAACTGACCAAATCGCACGCAAGAAAGATGGTTGCGATCCGTGAAGCCAAACGCGTCGCCCTGCAAGCGGGGAAGACCTGGCCGCCGCGCAATCGCAAATTACTCAAGCTCTCCTGATCGGGCTTTTGATGAATGCATCATAAGCGGCTTATGATACATGAGGCGCAACTGCAGTGAGTAGCTCCCGGGTCTGCGGAGCACACGCGGCTCGCGTGTTGGTTGGAAAGCCCGGCCGCCCCTTCACCCGCGTTACGGCGGCGGCTCGCCGAAACCAGCTCGCAGCGCCGAGCTGAACCCGCCGCAGGCCGTTGGCTACAGCATTTTGTGAAATCTACACCGCCACAGATCCTGCATGAATATCGGATGCGGTCACTTCCCAACAGCTCGCTGCTGCAATGGAACCAATGTTGCAAGATCAACAGCGGATGTGGGCGAAGCCGTTTGATCCAGCAGTTCTTCGGACGCCGCTTTCAATTCCGTCCATCGCGACAACGGATATGCCGGCGCAACAACGATGTGGCGAAGTATGCTGCGCCACTCCACCAGCGCGCGTTCAATGTCGCCGTGACGCAACAGTTCGTTCGTGAGCTTGTGCTTTGAGCGTGGATCAGCCACCAGCGCGCGCACCACTTCCGATGCCCCCGCGCCGTATTGCACCGGCACGCCCATGGTGAGGTAACCTGGATAATCAGCCCGGCGGTACACTCGCTGGCACAAAATACCGAGTCGTCCGCCCATCGGCGAGTCCTCGCCGGCGAACCGCGGGCCGGCGCGGATATTGGCCAGATCGAAAACCAATTCGTCGATCGGATACGTTTGGTCTTCGAGCGCGACCGCCACCGCCAGACCTTCGCCGCCGTGGAAAAATGAAAAGATCATCCCGCGAGTGGTCGGTGTGCCGTCGGATTCAACCAATCCAAGATGTGCCCACGCGTACGTCGGCGAGTTCACGATTGCAACGGTTTCATCGTGCTCCAACTGATCGCACGCTCGACAAACCTCCGGCAGGTTCTTGCGTTCCGGCGGATCGATCAACGCGCTGCCTAACGAATCGATGTGTGCATTGATCGGGACATCTGCGTAATCCAGCCGGACCGCAAGCAGATTTCCGCGCATAATCCAATCGACGATCGTGCCCGGCCTAACGACTTCAACCAGTTGCGGCCGGATCTCAGCCTCAAATTGTTTATGGGTAAAAATTCCCCGCCGTGCCGCCAAATCTTTCATTGCACATTGAGCGCCTGCTCGCGATTTATCGGAGTTCGGCTTTGGGCATTCAACGTTTTTGCCTCGCTTTAACTCTCTATTCAGCCATTTCACCAACGCGACCTCTCCGGAAGCGAGCACCGTCGCGACTGGCAACTCGCGCCCGTAACGGTTCTGCTCGCGGAGCCGGCAGAGATTTCCCATGCCGACTCCTTCGAGCATACGCGCCAGAGTCAGCGCCCGCCGCCATCGATCGTCTTCGCGAATAAAAGCGCGACCGAGCGTCACACTTTCTGCCGCCGGTTTTGCTTCCCATTGTTCGCGCGAATTCAGCATCTCGATCATTCCCCGCCGGACGAACCGCGCGCGCTCATCGGTCACCCAGAGTCCACAGGGCCGCGGCCCTGTTTCGAGTGAGTGTTCAACGCCGAGTGGTACGCGTTGCACGCTGAACAATGACTGGGTCAGTTGCACCGCCGCCGCGAATGGTTGTTCGCCGCGCTCCTTGGCCGCATGCATCACGCTGATCAGGCTGGGCCAATCTACCTGGGCTGCCCGTCTCAACTGGCGGGCTTTTGCATCGCTCAACCGCGGTAGATCGTTCGTGTAAAGCGCGTGGCCGACTTCATCGAGACCACGGCGACCGGCCCTACCAAACATCTGGAGAAGCTCATCGGCTTCGACCTGTCGCTCGAAATTACCGGCGAAATAACGTCGATCCGTCACGATCACGGAGCGCATGGAAAAATTGATCCCGGCGGCAAGTCCCATCGTTGCGACGACGACGTTGAGTTGTCCCGCTTTAGCCAGCGATTCCACCACGCCGGCGCGCGCGGCGTAACTGAGTCCGCTGTGATGATACGCCACACGATTCCGCAAAAGTTTCGTCAGGCTCTTCCCCGCGGTTTGTTCTTGCGCCGGGGTCAATCGTAGCGGATCGCGCACGGGTATAGCCGACGCGATGGTTTGCGCGATCTGTTCGGCAGCGGCGCGACGCGGCGCGAACACCAACACCGGAGCCAGGTCCGCGCGCATGGCGCGGCCAATCATGCGCGGCCAGAAATTGCGCGACTGAACAAATTGTGAATCCGGCAAATTTGCGAGATCAGTTTCCTCCAGCGGCACCGGTCGCGTCTTATGTTCGATGAGGACGGCGTCACGTCCGATGCGTTGCAGCCAGGCGACCACATCGTGCGGGTTGGCGACGCTCCCGCTCAAAAAGAGCAGCTGTGTTGTTTTCGGTGCGAGGGCGACGGCGAGCTCGTAATGCACGCCCCGCATCGGATCGCCCAGCATTTGAAATTCATCCATCACCAGGAGACCCGGCCCTTCGCCGCGGAGAAAGCGCCCGCGCTGTGTCTCGAGCGTCGCGACCACAACCTTTGCATTGAGATTTAGCGCGACGTCACCCGTGGAAATTCCGACATCCCAGCCGCGCACGCGCCATTCCGACAATTTATCGTTAGCGAGTGCGCGGGTCGGGACGGTGAAAACAGCCTGCGTTTTCAGGTTCGGATAAAGCAGCTCGAAAATGTAAGTCTTACCCGATCCTGTCGGCGCCTGCACCACCACGTCCTTTCCCTGTTGCAACGCGCGCACTGCCTCCTGCTGCCACAGATCGGGAATAACCAGCCCAACCGACAATCCCTGAATCACCCGTTAAGATGTTTGCAACCTCGTCCCCTTGCAATGGAGCTGATGAGATCAGCGACATAGAACACGTCGCGATTGGGCATCGCGCGGGTAGACGGCAATGCAGCCAGGTAGCTGGCGCAAGCACTGGGAAGTGCGAGTGATCAAGGGAAAGTCGCCAGGGTAGCGACGAGTAATTGGGAAAATCAACAGGTTGCAAAGGGCGTCGGTTTGCTCTGGATTTCGTCGCCAGAAACGTATCTCCTCAAAGTGCTCGGGAACACCGCAGAAGCATGATGGCTGAAACCAAGGAGTTTATTTCGAAGGGTCGGCTCGATGCTCTGACCGACGGCGTTTTTGCCTTCGCGATGACGCTGCTCGTCGTCAATCTCGATCTGCCGGAAGACTTTCATCCCTCATCAGCTGCGGAGCTGATTTCCGCTCTTCTCGACCTGGGCGGCACATTGATCGCCTACGTCATCACCTTCCTGGTGCTCGCAAGTTTTTGGCTCGGCCGCGCGCGCACCAAGGAAGAACCGGAATCGGCGAGCGCGGCTTACGCCTGGTCGTTGCTCTCCCACCTGTTCTTCGTAACCCTTCTGCCCTTCTCGATGATTGTTGCTGGCCGCTACAACCTCGCGCCGGCGATATGGGTCTACGGCGCCAACATGATCCTCCTGGCCTTGACGGCAATTGGCATCACGCTCGTGATCGAACGTGACATCCACCGCCGGCTGATCCCAAGCGGCCGTACCGAATACGGCGTGCTGATCGCTTCGGCTATTCTCTCCATGGCAATCGGCTTCTACAGCCCCGAGAACGCGATGTACGCCTATTTCCTCAATCTTGCCTCGCCACTGATCGCGAGATGGATGGAGCGTGTTTGAGCCCGGGATGTTTAGCCGTCGACGCCTTAACTCCATGCGACGAATCGCGTCGGTTCCGCCAAAGCGTTTTTGCGCATCGAGAATTATCGCTTGCTGTTGCCACACATCGGGAATGGAGCTGAGGGATCAGCGACATAGAAGGTAAAGCTGCAAGGGTAGCAGCGAGCGAGTGGGGGCAGCGAGCGAGTTTCAATGGAGCTGAGGGATCAGCGACATAGAAGGTAAAGCGACGAGGGTAGGAGCGAGTGAGCGTGGGCAGCGAACGAGTTTCAATAACCAGGCCGACCTGAGTGTCCATTATCAGTGGACCACGACCGCGCTCGGCGCTGGACACGATCTTTAGATGGAGAAGCGCGAAGGATTTGGCGCGAAAATCGTAGCGAAAGGAACTTCTATCATGCCGACACCCAATGCTCTTGATAACTTCTTAAAACTTTTCGGCGGCGACGCCGCCGCTGATGAACAGCAGGCAGCGCAATTTCACGAACGCTTCGTGTCGACCAGACCCGAGGACAATCATTTCGATAACGGCACCTATCAAAAAGCCGTGGCCGAGCACGTCGCCACGATGCCGAACGATCAATTTCAACAAGCCGCGAAAAATGCAATTGCACAAGCTCCGCCACAGGAACGCCAGGATTTACTCGCCAGTTTGTTAGGCCGGCTTGGCGGGGCCGGTGGTGTGGCCGGAATGATCGGCGGCTTGGCTAGCGGCTCGGGCGGGGGAGCAGGTGGCGGCCTGGATCAAATCGCGAAAATGCTTGGTCTCGGTACGACCGACCCCAGGCAGATGAGCAACGACGACGCGGCAAAGGTCATCAATTATGCCCGGAACGAACATCCGGAAGTGATCCAGCAGACCGTCGCGGAAAAACCGTGGTTCGTTAAAGCGATGGGCAATCCGGTTGTGATGGGTGCGCTTACGGTCGCTGCTGCGAAGCTGCTTCAAAACATGAGCCGCCGGCGCAATTAATTTCACGCAGCCAAACAAAACCAGAAAGAAACTTATGGGCTTATTCAATACTCTAATGTCGAAAATCTTCAGTCATCCCCTAGCGTCCGCACAAACCGCCGCCGCCCAGCCCGCCGCAGCCACTGGGGGTCAATCAGCCGGCGCCCAGGCCCCGACTTTGTCGCGCTCAACTTCACCAGCCGCGGGCGTCCAGGCTCCTGCTGTCGCAACGGCGCCGGCAAGACAGGTCGATGTCGCCGCCGTTCTCGACGCCATGGCTGCGAAAAATTCCGAGAAGCTCGATTGGAAACATTCCATCGTCGACTTGATGAAACTGGTCGGCATGGACAGTAGCCTTGCCGCGCGCAAAGAATTGGCCGCCGATCTTCATTACACCGGCGATCAGAACGATTCAGCGACAATGAACATCTGGTTGCACAAACAAGTCCTGATAAAGCTCTCCGAAAACGGCGGCAAAGTTCCGCAGGAATTACTCAACAAGTAGTTTTCATTGCAGTCGCTGCCGGATAAATAGGTTACGCCTGCGACTAGAGCTGATGAAATCCGCGACATAGAACGTAACGCGCGCACGCCTGGTTAAAGATGCCGAGGCGAAGACGCGTTAGCGATAAGTCGAACCGCGCACTCTGCCAGGTGCGATCATTGTTTACGGAGATGATAGCCGCCTGCCGTTTGGGTTGGTCTGTTGCTCCGACTTTTAACAGACAGCCGAATGCACGACGATACGCCACAGCAGCGAGCCGCAACTCTCACAGTGGCGTCAATCCCCGCAGCCGAGTTGGACGCAGTGCACGAGGCGCTGCGCAAAACTGACGGATCGGTGCGCCGGCTGCTCGATTCGATTCCGCAAATCGTCTGGACAAACGACGCTGACGGAAACACGAATTATTTTAATCGCCGCTGGTACGAGTATACCGGGCTGAATTCCAAGCGATCGGCCGCTTTGATCTGGCAGACACTTATTCATCCCGACGACGAACCGATTTCGAAGAAGCGATGGCAGCGCGCACTCAAGACTGGCGAAGTATTTGAGTGCGAGTACCGGCTGCGTAACGCTGCCGGAGAGTATCACTGGTTTATTGGACGGACTGTGCCGTTGCGCGATAAGAATCGCATCGTTGCCTGGGTTGGATCGGCCACGGATGTCCAGGATTTGAAACAAGCTGAAGAGGCTTGGAAGGAAAGCGAAGAACGCTATCGATTGATGGTCGATGGCGCGCGTGATTATGCCATTTTCATGATGACCCCGAGCAACGAGATCGTGTATTGGAGCGCCGGTGCGGAGCGTGTATTCGGCTGGAGTGCTGGCGAAGCCGTGGGCCAATCCGGGGAAATCGTGTTCACGCCTGAAGATCGCGAGAACGAGGCGGAGGAAAAGGAGATCGAGACGGCACTGCGTAACGGCGTCGCCAGCGATCGGCGCTGGCATATCCGCAAGGATGGCATGCGCATCTGGGTCGATGGCATGATGAGACGGCTCAATGACGAGAAAACAGGCGCGCTGCGCGGTTTCGCGAAAATAGCTCGCGACGCGACCCAGCAGCACGAGGCCGAAGAGCAACTGCGGCGCGCGCACGACGAGCTGGACCAGCGGGTCCAGGAGCGCACGCGCGATCTGGAGCGCACGAATGCGAAGCTGCGCCGGGCCATGGAACAGCGGCAGATGCTGGAGAAACAGATTCTCATCATTACAGAGCAGGAACGGGCCCGTATCAGCAATGATCTGCATGACAGCCTTTGCCAGGAGTTAACGGCGACGGCCCTTCTCCTGAAGTCGCGCTCCCATGCAATCGAGAGGCAAAGTAAGGCGGCAGCGGATTCTCTGGCGGAAGCTGCAGAGACAGTGAGGGCGAACGCCCAAGTGGCACGGGACTTGGCGCGCGGACTACATCCGATGAACATCGGCGCGTCGGGATTGCCCTCGGCCCTGCGCGAACTTTGCTCCCGCATGAGTGGCAATGTGAGCTGCCGCTGTGATTCCCCCCGCTTCCTGCGAATGGATCACGACGTGGCGGTTAACCTCTACCGCATCGCGCAGGAAGCAGTGACGAACTCACTGAAGCACGCCAATGCCACCGAGATCACGGTTTCTCTGGAGCGCACCAAAGACGGAGTTGTGCTGAGAGTAAGTGACGATGGTTACGCCAAACGCCGGCGTGGTGGGCGCGGATTAGGCAGACTTATCATGAAGTATCGAGCGCACGCCATTGGTGCCGTCCTTACGATCGAGTCGACCAAAGGTCGCGGCACAACGGTGACCTGCTGCGTCCCGCGTAAAAGCTAGCAGGGAGAGAACGCTAAAGTCACCTTAGGATCATAAGTCGCTTATGATGCATGAGCGGAGCAGTGCTTGGCTTCGAGTATCTGAGCGCACCAGGCGCGCTGGCGCTCGTGCGCGCTCGAGGATGGAGCTGGATCAGCGACAAAGAACACGTCGCGATTGGCTGTCGCGCGGGTGGACGGCCACGCAGCTAGGTAGCTGGCGCAAGCAGAGGGCCTTGCGAGT
>Ga0310811_10013161_pt1 | contig 10771 bp, 12 predicted proteins | sample YCmetagenome_FD_207642 | JGI IMG/M metagenome (GOLD analysis project Ga0310811, IMG submission 207642) | Soil microbial communities from experimental microcosm in Duke University, North Carolina, United States - YC | ecosystem: Engineered > Artificial ecosystem > Soil microcosm > Unclassified ...
CCAGGCGGCGCAGCATCGCTCGCTTTCGTGGGACCAGTCGGAACCGCGTTCGCCTATTGGGCGATCGTCGAGGCGGGCCGCCACTTTCGCGCGACCGTCCTGTCGATGGCGCTCCTCTCGGCCCCGATGCTCGGCATACTGATCTCCGCACTGGCGCTCGGCGAGCGCGTCGGCGCATCGCTAGTCGGGGGCGTGCTGCTCATCGTGACCGGGATCCGGCTCGTGGCGGGCGGAACCGGGTCCCACAAATCTGCATCCCTGGGCTAGCGACCGATCCCCGCCGTTCTTAGAGCTACACCTGCTTGCGGCGATACCACTGGCGCAGCTCGATCGGATTGCCATCCGGATCGCGGATCTCGGCGCGGGCGTAGTCGGCCCGCTTCACTGGCCCCCAAGTTGCTTGCACGCCGTTCTCCCTCAGCATGTTCAGCGCGCTGTCCATATCGTCCACCTCGAGCGCGAGGCACTGCCAGCCGAGCCGCTGCTCTGCGTCACGCGACGGGATGGATTTTGCGTCCGGATAGCACATCACCTCGACGGTGGTGCCGCCGAGCTCGAGGTATACGAGATCCAGTGGTCCGGTCGGAGTTTCGGGAATGCGCATGTGCTCGCGCTCGCGGAAGCCGAGCACGCCGATGTAGAACGCGATCGTGCGCTCGGGCGCAGCGGTGAGGAGCTCGATATGGTCAATCCGTTTGAACATCCAGCCTCCGTATGCAGGCGCGCGCCGGGGACGCTTAATTTCCGCGGCTGTTCGGGACCGTCACGGTCGTGCTTCCGAGTGCGGAGTTGCCGCTGGCGTCCTTGCAGGCCATCGTGATCGTATAGTTGCGGCCGTTCCCGCTCCCAGAACGCTCCGCGCGCAACATCGCTGTGAAAGGCCCGACGAGTTGCGCGTCCGGAGCCGTGTCGCCGTCGCCGAGCCCGTTCTCCGGCTCGCTGCTCGACGCGCTGGCCGAGCTGCAAGCGACCGCGACGTCGCAATTGTCAGTCGCAACTGCTGCAAGCGAAACGGCTCGCATCGTATGGTCCGGAGGCCAGAGCGTTGCAGGCGTAGCCGTTACGCTCGTGATCGCGGGAGGCGTCGTGTCGACGACCGTGACGTCGACGTTCGCAGTGTCGCTTCCGCCGTTGCCATCGGAGACCACGAGCGTGATCGTGTTCTTGCCGAGCGGCAACGTCACGATGGGCCCAGCGCCGCTCGCGGAGCCAAACGGTCCTGACCACGCGTAACTCAGCGTATCGCCATCCGGATCGCTCGAGGCCGAACCGTCGAGCGCAACCTGCGCTTGGCAGCTTGCATTCGCGGACACCGTGCGATCGGCGCCCGCATCGGCAACGGGCGGACGGTTCGATGTCACCAGGAACACCGCGCCCGACCCCGCTTGTCCGCCGGTATTCTCGCCGGGCTTGCCGACGAGCAGATCGGCTTTGCCGTCACCATTGAGATCGCCGATGCGTGCGAGGCTACTTGCGAAGGCCGTGAGCGAATCGGGGGGCGGCGCGCCCGGGTCGGTTAGGGAAAGCAGCGTGACACCTTGCCCATTCAGCAAATAGGCGCGGTTCGCTGCCGGGATCCCGACCCAGAAGTCTTCCTTGCCATCGCCATCCCGATCACCCGCGAGCGCGAATGCAAGCAGTCCGCTCGCGGCGTCGGCAGGCGAAGCGATCGATCGCAACAGTGCGCCGGAAGCGCCGCTGAACAACAGCACTTCGTTACTGCCGCGGTCACCGATCACGTAGTCGTCGATCGAATCGCCGTTCTGATCACCCACGCCACTGACCGTTCCTCCAAACAATCCGTTGTCGAGCGGCACAGCGGCCTGGTGCGAGCGGATCACGGCACCGCTGAAGCCGGAGAGCACGAAGACCCTGCCTGCGAGCAACGTGCCGGCGCCGGTGCTGTCATGGAACGGAGCTGCCACAAGCAGATCGCGACGGCCGTCGCCGTTGAGATCGCCAACCGGTGCCATGAATGTCGCTAATGACGCAATGGCCTGCTTGTTTGGATAGGGTGGCTCGCGGAACACCCAGAGCTGAGCTCCCGTCTTGCCCGAGAATGCGTAGACCTCACCCCAGCGGTTGTTGAGAAATTCGGGGGCGCCCACCGCAACATCGGGCACGCCGTCGCCGTTCACGTCACCGAGCGGCGCGAGCGAAAATCCGAAGGCGAAGAATTCCGAGGAAGGAAGAATCTTGCGGAGCATCGTGCCCGTCGCCCCGCTGAACAGGAATACGCGGCCCCACTCTGGCGGGGGAGGGCACGACGGCTGCGTCGGGTCGCAGGGAAGCGGAAGAAGACCCGCGGGCCCCGGCGCGCCAACGGCAATGTCTTCGATCCCGTCACCATCGACATCGCCGATGCCGGCGACCGCGTAGCCGAAGCGCATTCCGGACCGTCCTTCCGGATCGTGCAGCGAACGGATACGCGTCCTGTCGGCGCCGGAAAATACGTCGACGCGATCGATGCCCGGCACCCCGACGGCGAAGTCAGGCACACCGTCTCCGTTCTGATCCGCGAGACCCACGACCGACGTTCCAAATCCGGCTTGCGCAGCGGGGCTCGGATTGTCTATCCGGAAAAGGGTGGCCAGGCAGGGGACGGCAAGTACCGATACGACAATGGTCACCAGTGCGGTGGCGAAGTGCAACGGCCGAGAGTGCATGGACGTCCTCCCCCTTATTGGCGCCATGCGGCGATGTTACCCCGCCAAAGTTACCTTATGCCGGGATAATGAGGCCGAACCGGACAAGCGGCGCGGCGGCACAGGGAGATTGCAGAGACCAGTACTGTTGTTGTCCAACATTCCGTGCCGGTGATCCGAAGGAGGCAGCGCATGGACCAATTCAACGGCGGTTGCCTGTGCGGCAACGTTCGAATCGCGGCGTCTGGACTCCCATACCGGGTCGGCCTTTGTCACTGTCTCGACTGCCGCAAGCACCATGGCGCCCTTTTTCACGCTTCGGCCGTGTTCTCTCAGGATGCGGTAACGATCGATGGCGAAACACGCGATTACGCGGGGCGGTTTTTCTGTCCCCGCTGCGGCTCGCCCGTTTTCGCGCGCACCGCAGACGAGATCGAAGTGAACCTGGGATCGCTGGATGCCCCTGACCAACTGACGCCAACCTACGAAAGCTGGACTTGCCGTCGCGAGTCCTGGTTGCCACCGTTTCCGCTCACGAAACGATACGACCGCGATCGCGACCCATCGAGTCGCGTTGAGGAGTAGGCCGCATGTTGCGGTAACCGGCGCGGAGACGACGCAGGACCCGAGCAGAATCAGACACGGCGCGCGTCATATGCCCAATGCAGCAGAGCCTGCCGTTGTCTGCGACGACAGGATATGTCGTAGCGCTCGCAGTTCCGCTGGACCTGTACGAGATGTCGGCGGATAGCTCGCCAGCGACGGATTTGTCGTTGATCGTCCGGGCAGCGCCGGCCCATGAAATAGCGGCAATACCATTGAAACCATCCTCGCGGATCCTCGTGATATATCCAGCCGTTCGCTCTCCACACTGAAAGTGGCTGGGAAGCATTGACCCCGAAGCAGTTCAACTCGGGGTCATGCAGCATGGGACATAAGCGAGCCCGTTCGAACCAATCTGCGGGAAACTCCGCAGAGCAATCCGTCATGTACTTGCCGCCGAAAATACCCAAGGCAAGGAGCTGCTTCGGCGTCAATTCGGGCCGGAAGTCCGCATGAAAATTCCTGCCGATCGGTTCCAGCAGACGATAGGTGTATCCGCGTTGCATGAGGTCGTTGACCTCAATGCGCCGTCCCTTAACCACCGCCAAGGATGCGCCACCTGACGGCTGGGTACCGGCGCGCCGACGAGATGCTCGCCAAGGTCAACACATATGCCGGGGCGTCCGGCTGAACGGCGTCGCAGGAAGACCTATTCCGCTCGCTCGAGGTAACTCTGGAACACGGCGACGTGCACCAGCGCTCGGTCGGCCGAGTCCGGCCATAGGTCTTCGGTTCGAAATCGCACGTCGTACGTCGGCTCGTCATCGGCGTCGATACCATGCGCGTGCGCATCCGGGAATGGGTACGCCGGCGATTCGCTGACGACCACGCCAATCTTGCCCCGAATATAGCCTGGCATGCGAACGTGCCCGGGCACATGGTCGCCGCGGACGCGAACACGATCGCCTGGCTGGAAAGATTCGCGCGCCGCAGCGTTGCCGCGCCCCGGCACACCGGGTCCGGACAGTGGAACGTGGCCACCCGCCCGCCCGTCGAGTTCGTCACTCGTCATCAAGCTTTTTTCGACCAACAACGTTGCGAGCCCCGTCAGTGACCGTTCGTAGTAGCTCGCAGTGAGGTAATGACGTGGATCCATGCGCTCGATCGCGTAACGGTACTCATCCATATTGAACAAACCACGCTGCACAGCAAGCGCATACAGCGAATTGGCCCGCACTTCCCAGCGCGTGTGAAAAGGCCGCGCATCGCGCGTGAAGCGCACCGGTCCAAATCCCTGGCGGCCGCCCATGTCGTGAATGCCGTCCATCGGTTCTCCGCTACAAGCGCGCCACGCCGATCATCGAATCGCGCGTGACGAGCGCGGCGAGTTCATCCTCCGACCATCCGATCGTATGCGGCGGCTGCTCGGGCAGCACCATGTAGCGCGTATCGGCAGTGGTGTCCCACACGCGGATCTCGACTTCCGGCGGCAGGTCGAGGCCCATCTCCTTCAACACGGTGCGCGACTCGCGAACTACGCGCGAGCGATACTCGAAATCCTTGTACCAGTCCGGCGGAAGGCCGATGACGGTGAAGGCAGTGCAGGAGCACAGCGTGCAGCAGATCACGTTCTGGACAGTCGACGTGTTTTCGAGAACCACCAGGTGCCGATGATGCTTCGGCATGGCAATCCCGAGCTCGGCAACGGCTTCCCGTCCGTTCGCTAGCAGGCGCTCGCGGAACGCCCGATCGACCCATGCGCGGGCCACGACGCGGGCACCGTTGTGCGGAATCCACTGTTCCTGCGCGAGGTGATCGAGCTGCTCGGCACCTTCCGTTGCATCAAGCCCGCGAGCGTCGAGCGCCGCCTGAATGGCCGCCACCCTTTGCTCGGGTGTGGCCGTTGCATGCAACGCGCGGTCGCGATCCGACATGTTTTCGCTCCTGACTTGGCTCTTCCTCGTGCGCCGGCCGGCCCACGCTCGGGATACTACTTCCACGGTGTCACGAGATAGTGCACGTCCTCGGACGCGACAGCAAGAGCCGAATTTGGGAGCATCGTGTCGAGGCATGATCGCCTGGCATTGACATGCGGGGCGGCCGCGAATGGGTGAAGCTCGCTTGTGGATGTACGCTCGATGGAAGCGTCAGGCCCCGGGTTGGTGGCAAACCACTTCGACGTTGTGCCCGTCCGGACCAATGACGAAAGCCGCATAGTAATTCGCGTGGTACTGCGGGCGCAGACCAGGGGCACCATTGTCTTTGCCACCCGCTTCCATAGCTGCGCGATAGAAAGCTTCGACTTGCAGTCGATTCTCGGCCGCGAACGCCAAGTGAAGATGCGAGGGCTTCTCTTCGGTTTGCCAGATGCACAACGAAGACTTGCCGTCTGCGCTTAGCTCGGCACCGAGCGGTCCCTCCAGGACAACAGCTACGCCGAGCGGTTCGAGCGCCTTGAGAAAGAACGCTTTGCTCGCTGCATAGTCGCTGACTCCGAATACGACGTGGTCGAACATTCGTGCTCCTGAAGTGCGTCGGCCTGCGCGCGGCCTAACGTTGGCGGTAACCGGCACGTGTCGCGCTGATGCTCGCCGAAGAGCAAGCATGTGCCGGCGCGTCTGATTGGGCGGCATGTTGGGCGTCGCGGTTTACCTACGCTACGTGCTCGATGCCGGCGGGTCCGGTTGCCCGGAAGGTTAGGCACCGCGGCGCTCAAGGAGATGGCGAAGATCATCCGGGATGGGCATAGGACGCATTGCGCTGACGTTGGCGCCGCCGGTGTTTCCCGTTGGAACCCAGATTCGAGAGAAGAGCGCCGCGGCAATGATACGAACGAATTGGCCGAAGATCTCTCGCGGGTTTCTTGCAACAATGCCGTGGTTGAGCATTAGCCAATGTACCTGAACGTGGCGGATCGTGAGGCGTTGGCTGAGTATGTGAGCGCGCTCCAAGTGGTGAAATGCATGAGCGTAGGCGCCACGCCAAGATGCCTCGGAGGCGCTAAGCACTTCGGCGTCGATAGCGTCATGCAGCGCATCGCTCATGGTTGGTGGTGCCTAACGAACGAAGGTAACCGACGATCGCGCCGTGCGCGACGCGCCGCACGCGCGGCGTCCGCGTTGACGGAGAGGTTGGCCGTCATTTCGGATGGCGCCTGAGAGTTTACGGATCCGCCGAAGCAAGAAATACCAACCGTGGGGTGCACCCTCTTCATTCCTTGTCGATTAACGAGGAGGCATGTGCCGGCGCGTCCGGTTGAGCAAGGTTAGACATCGCCCGGCTTCTCACGTGATGCGGATGCGTTGGCGATTTGCAGCCATCTCGAAACTCCAACGTGCCGGCCGACCATCACTCGCGTTTCAGACCATCTCGCCAGGCGATAACTTCGAGTTCGCCGCGGACGGCTTCTTCGACCGGTATGACAGGGTGCACCTCGAACACGAACGCAGGGAGCATCGAACAGAATTTGTGAATGGTCACCAGATCATCGCATTCCATCAGCATGTGACCGCCCCACTCCCCGACTCGGATCACAAAGAAGTCGATCTTGAAATTGGCTGGCGCCTTCCATTGGCCAAACACCTCAAGTATTCGTTTTTGTGCATTCTCGTATTCCGCGGGCGAACCTTGCGGGCGTTCGAACCAGCTGATCACGTACTTCATCGACGTTCTCCTCGATTGGGTAGGAAATCCTCAGAACGACTGCTTCGACGCGCTGAACGTTGGAGGTAAACGCCGCATCGACGAAATGCAGGTGAGAACGAAGGCGTGTGCCGGCGCGTCCGGTTGACCGCTAAGTTAGGGCTCGGAGCCCTTGGGATCGAGCTGTTCGTACGCGATAAGGTTGCCATCAGGATCCTTTACCACAAACCAGCGAGTACCCCAAGGCGTTGCCTCAGGACGCACGACCACTTCGGTACGAGAACCTGGATGAACGCTTTCGCGATCTATCGACTGTCAGGTGGAGTGCGGGGCGATGCCCGTTCATTCCCTGTGACCACGGTTGGGCGGCAAGAGTCGTTGCGCTCCGGAAGCGACAACCCGTTTCATTAGCGAATAACCGCGTCAGCGCGTGCCAGCAACGATTGCGGGATCGCGAGCCCAAGTGCACGCGCCGCCTTGAGATTGATCGCAAGTTCGTACTTTGTCGGTTGCTCTATCGGAAGATCACCCGCTTTGGCACCTTTGAGGATCTTGTCGACGAATAGCGCCGAACGGCGAATCACTTCCGCACTATCGGGCCCGTAGGCAACCAAACCGCCCGCATCGACGTACGATCGGGCCTCGTACATCGCGGGCAAACGGTATCGTGCCGCCAACTCTGCGATCTTTTCTCGACGGGCACCCGCAAAGGGACTCGTCTGCACGATTAGTGTCTCGGCACCTGCCTTCTCGAAACCAGCAAAGGCGCGCGACAGATCTTCGTCGGTCTTGACCAATTGAACTACGAGGTCGAGCTGCAATTGCTGTGCTGCCGACTTCATGGCACTTAGCAGCAATGGTGTGGCAAATGCATTGTCGATAGCAAGGAGGGACGTGCGCTTCGAGCGCGGGACGAGTTCTCGCATTATCTGCAGCCGTTTCGCCGCCAGTTCCGTCGATAAGATTGTTAGTCCGGTGACATTGCCACCGGGGCGTGCGAGATTCGTCATGAATCCGCTGCCGATCGGATCGGCCGCGCTCTGCATTACGATGGGGATCGTGCTCGTAGCTTGCTTGGCTGCGGCGATCGCCGGCGTCGCCGATGTGACGATTACTTCGACGTTCGCCTGAACCAGCTCTGCCGCGAGAGCAGGGAGCCTCTCCTCGTTGTCCGCAGCCCATCGGTACTCGATGGCCAGATTCCGGCCCTCGACGTAGCCGAGAGCTCGCAGAGCGGCAAGAAACTCCTCGTCAAACGGGCCCGGTCCAGCACGCAGGCTCAGATAACCGATGCGTCGAATTTCTCGTTCGCGCTGCGCACGTGTCGCAAGCGCGGTTCCTCCCAGGACAATCGCCCCGGCGATGCCGACAACAAACTTGCGCCGGTTCTTCATCGTAGTTAAGTCATGAATTCTTCGATCTCAACCAGATTACGTTCAAGTCGCTTCTGTCTGCTTCGACCGTCCCCATGGCTCGCGCTGCGGGGTCGATTTGCTATCCGACGTATCAGGTGAGCGGAGCGCCGCGCCGACGTTCGCCAAGTGTTCGGTATACGGAGCAAGCAAGCCAATTCTGAAGACCTTGCCCGCCTGCTGCGCGCCCAGGGCGAGCGGCTCGAGCAGGCATGTGCCGGCGACGAAGACGACAAAGTCCGGCGGTCACTGAAACGCCGCGTCTATTGAAGGAAGCCCGGAATCGTACGCCTACAGGGAGAATTGCGCGCCTCGAACGTGCGCCTGCTCGTTCGAACTCCGGGTCGTCGTGCGCTGGTCATGGCCGGGCGTGATTGGCGAAGCGACCGCCATAGGCTTCACGCGCTACCAGTTTCTCTTCGTGCTGTCGGCAGCATTGAAATCAGCGAGCGCGTGGTCATCCAGCAGTTCGCGCTGGAGGCGGTGCGCACGGTCAACCAGGTGTCGACCGTCACAGGTCTTCTCGGTAACCAGTTCGCGTTCGGGCGCCTGGTCGAGCGACGCCTGTATGCGCGCCGCTCGGCGGTGGCTTCCGAGCGCAACAGCGAGTCGTCCCGCGAGCACGAACAGGCACCACTGACCACCGAATGACGGCGCGCCGCTTCGGAACTGGGCAGCCCGACGTCAATCCCAGCTGAGTGCGCCGCCCGTCTGGTACTCGATAACGCGCGTCTCGAAGAAGTTCTTCTCCTTCTTGAGATCGATCATCTCGGCCATCCATGGGAACGGGTTGTCCGCCTTGTCGAACAGCGGGTCGACGCCTATCTGCTGGCAGCGCCGATTCGCGATGAAGCGCAGGTACTCCTTGAACATCGGCGCATTCAGGCCCAGCACACCCCGCGGCATCGTGTCCTCGGCGTATGCGTACTCGAGGTCGACGCCTTTCTTCATGAGCCCGCGGATCTCCTCGCGGAACTGCGGCGTCCACAGGTGCGGGTTCTCCATCTTGATCGTGTTCACGAGGTCGATGCCGAAGTTGCAATGCATCGACTCGTCGCGCAGGATGTATTGATACTGCTCGGACGCGCCGGTCATCTTGTTCTGGCGCCCCATCGCGAGGATCTGCACGAACCCCACGTAGAAGAACAGGCCTTCCATGATGCAGGAGAAGACGATCAGGCTCTTCAGGAGCTGCTGATCGGCCTCCATCGTGCCGGTCGTGAAGTCGGGGTTCGTCAGCGTCTCGATGAACGGGATCAGGAATTCGTCCTTGTCCCGGATCGACTTCACTTCGTGGTATGCGTTGAAGATCTCCGCCTGGTCGAGCCCGAGGCTTTCGACGATGTACTGATAAGCGTGCGTGTGGATCGCTTCCTCGAAAGCCTGCCGCAGCAGGTACTGGCGGCATTCGGGCGCGGTTATGTGCCGGTAGGTGCCGAGCACGATGTTGTTCGCGGCGAGGCTGTCGGCGGTCACGAAGAAGCCGAGGTTGCGCTTGACGATCAGTCGCTCGTCGTCGGTCAGGCCGCCGGGGTTCTTCCACAGCTCGATGTCGCGCTGCATGTTGATTTCCTGCGGCATCCAGTGGTTCGCGCAGCCCGCGAGGTACTTCTCCCACGCCCACTTGTACTTGAACGGCACGAGCTGGTTGACGTCGGCCTGGCCGTTGATGACGCGCTTGTCCTCCACGCGCACGCGCCGAAAGCCGTCTTGCAGCGCCTGCTGCTCGACGCCGAGGCCGTGCACCGGCTCGCGTGACGGCTGCGGCGCGAGGATACCGCCGCGGGCCGGCAGCGGCGTCGTCTTCGCCTTCCGCGCGGCGGGCGAGGCGGTGAAATCGTCGTCGAAACTCAGCATGGCGCGTTCTCCAGAATCGTTCTTCGTATCGGCTTGATGCGTGTCTGCGTCTGTTGCGGCGCCGTCGCCCCGCCTCGGCTTTCGGCTGGGCGACGGCGGGTTCCCGTGAGCGTCCGGCTAATGCATCGCCCTCAGCTTGTCGTAGAGAAATTCCGGCGTGAAATCCTGGCCGTCGAGCCAGGCGATCGACGCGAGTCCGTAGTCCAGATAGAACTGCGAGAAGCGATCGCGATCGCGCAGCGGCTCGAGCTCTTCGCCATGCAGCTCGTCCGCCAGATCGACGACGCCTTTGCGTCCATCGTTGAATTCCAGCCAGACCTTGTAGTCACCGAGCCAACGTGCATCGATCACGTGTCGGGGTGCATACTCGTACCGGGCCAACAGGAACCTCCTTTCGCGAAGTGATTGACGCGCGCGACCGCCGTCGATGCGCACGTGCGCGCACCGGCGAGCGGACGCACTGCACCGGGAACACAGCGCCGGGAAAAAACGGCGCGCGCCGGCCACTTCGCCGAAACGCGCGCCCCCGGTAGAAGAACTGCGAGCCGTTGCCGGCTTCTTCGGTCGTGCTGGTCCCTGGCGCGTCCACGCCAACTTCGCGTCCTGTCTGGGTTCGCGCGGGTCCATCGTCCCGGCGTCGCCGCGTCGTGCTCTCGAGGGCATCCGCTCGCT
>Ga0310811_10013162_pt1 | contig 10771 bp, 15 predicted proteins | sample YCmetagenome_FD_207642 | JGI IMG/M metagenome (GOLD analysis project Ga0310811, IMG submission 207642) | Soil microbial communities from experimental microcosm in Duke University, North Carolina, United States - YC | ecosystem: Engineered > Artificial ecosystem > Soil microcosm > Unclassified ...
GCAGGGAGTTGGGAACGCGCTGTTGCTGGCTCGACTGGCGGCTGGCAACTGGAAACTGGCGGCTGGTGACTGACACCGGCAGTGCGGAGGGTACCCGCCTATGAAGGTTTACGACGCTCAAAGCATCCGGAACGTGGCGCTCGTCGGCCACTCCGGATCCGGCAAGACCCAGCTCGTCTCGACGCTGCTCTTCGCAGCGGGCGCGGTGAATCGCCTCGGGCGCGTGGACGACGGGACCACCGTTACCGATTACGACGAAGAAGAGATCGCCCGCAAGCACACGCTCTCCGCGGCTCTCGCGCATGCGGAGTGGAACAAGCACAAAATCAATTTCATCGACACGCCGGGCATGGCGAACTTCCTGAGCGACGCGCGCGCGGCGCTTCGCGTTGCCGACGCCGCCCTCGTCGTGGTCGACGCCGTGTCGGGCGTGGAAGTCTCGACAGAGAAAGTCTGGGAAGTCGCATCGGACCTGAGCGTGCCGCGCCTCGTCGTGCTGAATCGGCTCGACCGCGAACGTTCGAGTCTGGACCGCTCGCTCGAGTCGCTGCGGACCGTCTTCGGACGCACCGTCGTCCCCGTCCAGCTGCCGATTGGCGAAGAGAAGACGTTCAAAGGCGTCGTCGATCTCGTCAGCATGAAGGCGTGGACCTTCGCAGACGGCAAGGCGTCGGAGGGGGCGATTCCGCCGGAGCTTCAGTCCGCCGCGGACACCGCGCGGGAAGCCCTCATCGAGATGGTCGCCGAAGCGGACGACGCGCTGATGGAGAAATTCTTCGACGCGGGGACGCTGACGCAGGACGAACTCGGCGCGGGGTTGAAGCGCGGCGTCGCCTCGGCGCGGATCTTTCCGCTCTATTGCACCTCGGCCGCGTCGAACATCGGCATGCAGCCGCTGCTCGACGCGATCGTCACCTACGTGCCGTCGCCGCTCGACCGGCCGCTGAAAGCGAAAACACAGACGGGCGACGAGGTCGAGATCCGCACCGTTGATGGCGGACCAGCGTCAGCGTTCGTCTGGAAGACCGTCGCGGACCCGTTTGCGGGACGCATCACGATGTTTCGCGTGCTGTCGGGCTCAGTGAAGGCGGACTCCACGATGCAGAACATCACGCGCGAGACGCCCGAGCGTCTCGGCCACGTCGTCCTGCTGCAGGGGAAAACGCAGACGAACGTGCCGGAGGTCAAAGCCGGCGATATCGGCGCTGTCGCGAAGCTGAAGGAAACGCAGACGAGCGACGTCATCGCGGACAAGAGCTCCCCCTTCAACGTGCCGCCGATCACGTTCCCGGAACCGGTGATCTCGTACGCCATCGAGCCGAAGAGCCGCGGAGACGAGGAAAAGATCAGCACGGCGCTGCATCGGCTTCAGGAGGAAGATCCCACGATCAACTACACGCGCGATGCGCAGACGAAGGAGCTGCTGCTCGCGGGCCAGGGGCAGTCGCACATCGAGGTCACCGTGGCGAAGCTGAAGCGCCGCTTCGGCGTGGAAGTGATGCTGAAGCTGCCGCGCATCCCGTACCGCGAAACGATCAAGTCCGCGGTCGAGGCGCACGGCCGCCACAAGAAGCAGACCGGCGGCCACGGTCAGTTCGGCGACTGCAAGGTCCGGTTCGAGCCGCTGCCGCCCGGCAGCGACTTCGAGTTCGCCAACGACATTTTCGGCGGCGCCATCCCCCGCCAGTTCGTGCCGGCGATCGAGAAAGGAATCCAGGATTCGCGGATGCGCGGGTTCCTGGCGGGCTATCCGATGGTGGATTTCCGCGCGACGGTGTTCGACGGCTCCTACCACGCGGTCGATTCGAGCGAAATGTCGTTCAAGATGGCCGGATCCCTGGCGTTCAAGGACGGCATGGCGCGGGCGCACGCGACGCTGCTCGAGCCGGTGATGAACGTCGAGGTCTACGCGCCGAGCGACTACGCGGGCGATCTCATGGGAGATCTGAACAGCCGCCGGGGACGGATCGGCGGCATGGACACCCGCGGAACCTCGACGATCATCCGCGCGAAGGTCCCGATGTCGGAGATGCTGACCTACGAGCAGCATCTGACGTCGGCGACAGGCGGGCGCGGTTCGTATCACATGGAGTTCTCGCACTACGAGGAAGTGCCGCAGCATCTCCACGCGAAGATCATCGCGGCATCGAAGGCCGAACGCGGGGCGGAGGCGACCGAAGAAGTCTAGGAACGCTGGACCGCGTCAGCTCCGGATCCAACGACTCGAGACGTCGGATTCAAAAACAAACGGCCGGGCACTCCATCGTGGCCCCGGCCGTCGCTTTTGAGATTTTGGGAGTTGGGAGTTGGGAGTTAACTACGCCCCTCCGCTCTTCCTCGGCGTGCTCGTCTTCGCTCCCTTGCCCCGCGTATCTGCCTTCCCTTTTCCGCGTTCCGGCTTCGGCCGGGACGACTTGGATTTTGTCGCGGCGTCGGTCTCAGCGGCTTCACCCTCGGCTGCGGGCTTCGGCTTGCGGAGACGCTGGGCAGCAGCGCGGAGACGGCCGCCCACGCCCTTCGGCTTCTGTTCTTCGGCTTCGCCCTCACCCCTGGCGGCAGCCTCCGCGTTGGGATCGTATTCGGAGCCGACCAGCTCGATGCGCGCCACCTCCGCGCTGTCGCCGCGGCGGTATCCCATCCGCAGGATGCGCGTGTAGCCTCCGGCCCGGGCTTCGAACCGCGGCGCAATCGTGTCGAACAACTTCGACACGACCTCGCGGTTCTGAATCTCCTGCAGCACGAGCCGGCGCGCGTGGAGCGTCCGTCCGGTCGCCTCGCCACCCGCGATGCCGCGCTTCGCGATGGTGATGATGCGCTCGACGAACGGCCGCAGCTCCTTCGCCTTCGGCATCGTCGTCTCGATGTGCTCGTGGCGGATGAGCGCCTCGGCCTGATTGCGGAGCAGCGCCAGGCGGTGCTCCGTCACGCGGCCCAGTTTTCGATGTCCTACTCGGTGTCGCATGGTCTCTGAATCCTTGCCGATATTCGATGGGCGACAGGCGATGGCTCGAGAGCCCCGCTCAACGCCTGTCGTCCATCGATCATCGATTTGCTATTCCTGCGACTGGGCCGCCGGCTGATCGAGACGCATGCCGAGGCTCAGCCCCATGCTGCCGAGAATCTCCTTGATCTCGTTCAGCGACTTCCGGCCGAAGTTCTTCGTCTTCAGCATCTCGCCTTCGGTCTTCTGCACCAGCTCGCGGATCGTGCGGATGTTGGCGTTCTTCAGGCAGTTGTACGAGCGCACGGACAGCTCAAGTTCCTCGACGCTCTTGTCGAGGTTCTCGTTGCTCGCCGCGCCGGGCTGTTCCCCGCCGCCTTCTGCCTGCGTTTCAGCCGCATCTTCGAGATTGATGAAGATGTTCAGGTGATCGCGAATCAGCTTCGCCGAGAGCGACACGGCGTCGCGCGGCGTGACCGATCCGTTCGTCCAGACGTCGACGGTCAGCTTGTCGTAGTCGGTGTTCTGGCCGATACGGGCCGCCTCGACGAGATAGTTGACCTTCTTGATCGGTGAATGGACGGAGTCGACCGGGATCCAGCCGATGCCGAGATCCTCGTCGAAGTTCTTGTCCGCCGACACGTACCCGCGGCCGCGCTTCACGCGCAGTTCCATGTGCAGCTTGCCGTGCTCGGCTACCGTCGCGATGTGCGCGTCGGGCTCGAGGATCTCGATATCGGCGTCCGCCTCGATGTCGCGTGCCCGCACTTCGCCGGCCTTGTCGACCCGGACGTAGAGCGTCTTCGTCGTGTCGACGTGCATCTTGAGCGGGATCTGCTTCAGGTTGAGGATGATGTCGGTCGCATCCTCCACAACGCCCGGAATGGGCGAGAACTCGTGCAGCACACCGTCGATCTTGACGGCAGTCACCGCTGCGCCTTCGATCGACGAGAGCAGCACGCGCCGCAGCGCGTTCCCCACCGTCGTCCCGAATCCCCGCTCGAACGGCTGCGCGTAAAAGCGGCCGAATCGATCCGTCAGGGTATCCCGCTCGAACTCCAGCCGCTTGGGCCGCTGAAAACCTTTCCAGAGCATTCTTGCTGTTCCTTTCAATCACCTGTCCATCATTGGACAGCCGCCGGACCTGGCGTTTCGCTCACCGCCTCCCACCCCAGATCCGGAACGGCTGCGGGCGGCGAGCTAATCTAACGCCCAATTCCCAACACCCAAAACCAAGACAAATTTGGGAATTGGGAATTGGGAGTTGGGAGTTATTTCGAGTACAACTCGACTATCAGTTGTTCCTGTACCGGCAGGTTGATCTGCGCGCGCGTCGGAAGCGACGCGATGCGGCCCGTCATCGAGCCTGCGTCGAACGACAGCCACTCGGGCACGCCGCGCCCCTTGACTTCCTCCATCGCGTGCTGAATCGCGGGATTCTGCGCGCTGGTGCCGCGGACGCCGATCACATCACCCGCCTTCACCGAATAGGACGGGATGTCGACCTTGCGGCCGTTCACCGTGAAGTGCCCATGACGCACGAGCTGCCGCGCCTGCGCGCGCGACGTCGAAAGCCCGAGCCTGTAGATCACGTTGTCGAGCCGCCGCTCGAGCAACTGGAGGAGCGTTTCGCCGGTGATGCCGCGGGTGCGCTCGGCGACCTCGAAGTACCGGCGGAACTGGTTTTCCAGCACTCCGTAAATGCGCTTCACCTTCTGCTTCTCGCGCAGCTGAAGCCCGTAGCCGACCAGCTTGGCTTTCCGCAGTTTCCCGTGCTGCCCCGGCGGCAGGTTGCGCTTCTCGATCGCGCACTTCTCCGTGTAACAGCGCTCTCCCTTCAGGAAGAGCTTCATGCCCTCGCGCCGGCACAACCGGCAAACAGGTCCGATGTAACGTGCCATTAATGCTGCCTCTTGTTAATTGTCAGACCCGACGCCGCTTCGGCGGTCTACAACCGTTATGGGGAATCGGCGTGACGTCACGGATCGACTTCACGTCGAGGCCGATGGTCTGCAGCGCGCGGATCGCCGACTCGCGTCCAGCGCCGGGACCCTTCACGCGAACTTCCAGGGTGCGCATCCCGAACGCCTTGGCGGCGTTGCCCGCGGCGATCGCCGCCTGCGTCGCGGCGAACGGCGTGCCCTTGCGGGACCCCTTGAAGCCGATCCCGCCGGCGCTCGACCAGGCCACCACGTTCCCTTCGGGATCGGTGATCGTCACCGTCGTGTTGTTGAAGGAGGCGTGGATGTGCGCCAGCCCGTGATGGACGATGCGCTTCTCGCCACGCTTCTTGAACGTCTTCTTCTTGACCGGACGTCCCGCGGACTTTTTTCCGCCTTCGGTGCCAGTTGTCGGATCGACTGCGTCGTTTTTCGCCATAAGAAAGTCAGTTTCCAGTATCCAGTCTGCCAGGGTCAGTCACAGCTTCCGGAACTTACCGGAAAGTGGACGCTGGCTCCTGGAGACTTACACGGTTTTCTTCTTCGCGACCGCGCCCTTACGCGGTCCCTTGCGCGTGCGCGCGTTCGTGCGCGTGCGCTGTCCGCGAACCGGCAGGTTGCGGCGGTGGCGCATGCCGCGCCAGCTCCCGATTTCCATCAGCCGCTTGATGTTCATCGAGACTTCCTTCCGGAGGTCTCCTTCCACGCGGCCCTGCTCCTCTATGACACGGCTGATCTTGCGGACGTCGTCCTCCGACAGGTCCTTGACCCGGACGTCGGGGCTCACGCCGGCTTCCGTGAGGATGTCCGTCGAACGCTTCCGGCCGATCCCGTAGATGTAGGTCAGGCCAACCTCGACGCGCTTCGTGCGCGGCAGATCCACTCCAGCAATACGTGCCATAAAAACTCAGCTCCCAGTCACCAGTTTTCAGTTTCCAGTCTCCAGGTTCCAGGTTGTCCGTCCTGGCCACCGCAACTGGACAGAGGCTACTGGTTCCTATCCCTGTCGTTGCTTGTGCTTCTGGTTGGGGCAGATCACGCGCACGACGCCGCCGCGGCGGATGATCTTGCATTTGTCGCAAATCCGTTTCACCGATGCCCGTACCTTCATAGCTTTTCGACGATCCTTCCCCGCGTCACGTCTCTGGGGCTCAGCTCCAGCTTCACCCGATCCCCAATCAGCACCCGGATGAAATTGCGGCCGGGCCCGCTCGGCACGTGCGCCGTAATCTGCCGAGGTCCGTCGATCTCCACCCGATATTGACCGTAAGGGAGCGACTCACGCACGATCCCGACGGCCTCCAACATGCCATCCGCCGCACTACCGCGCCGCGACCGGCCGCAGCGTCAAAATCTCTGGGCCCGTCTTCGTCACCGCAACCGTGTGCTCGAAGTGAGCCGACAAGCTGCCGTCCCGCGTCACCGCCGTCCAGCCATCGGCGAGCACCCGCACCGCCGGCCGCCCCATGTTCACCATGGGCTCGATGGCGAACGTCATCCCCTCTGCCATCCGCGGACCGCGGTTCGCATCGCCGTAGTTCGCAATCTGCGGCTCCTCGTGCAGCGACGCTCCGATGCCGTGCCCCACGAACTCGCGGACGACCGACAGACCGTTCGTCTCCACGTGGAGCTGAATCGCATGACCGATGTCCGAAATCCGGCCGCCGATGCGAACCTGTGCGATCCCGCGCTCGAGCGCTTCCTCGGTCACCCGCAGCAGCTTCCTGACGTCGTCCGACACCGTCCCCACCGGCACGGTCACCGCCGAATCGCCGTAGTACCCGTTCAGCTTCACGCCCATGTCGAGCGAAATGATGTCGCCCGATACGAGTCCGCGGCCGTTCGGGATCCCGTGCACGACCTGCTCGTTCACCGACGCGCACAGCGTCGCCGGATACCCGCGGTAACCCTTGAACGCCGGTTCGGCGCCCGCAGCCCGGACGCGCGATTCCGCTTCGGCATCGAGTTCCGCCGTGGTGATGCCTGGCTGTACCATCGCCGCGAGTTCCTCGAGGATCCGCGCGACCAGCTGGTTGGCGGCCCGCATCTTCTCGATCTCCGCCGGCGACTTGCAGACGATCACGCCCCCGCTCCCCTCGTCGTGATTTGCGAAGCCTGGCAGATCGCCGAATCGAGCGCAGCCATCACGACGTCCGGAGGACGGTTTCCGTCGACGGCCCGGAACGACGGCCGTCCCGAGTAGTAATCCACCAGCGGCTTCGTCTCACGGAGGTACACCTTCAGACGCTCCCGCACGATTCCGTCGCCGTCGTCGGTTCGCTGCACGAGCGTTCCGCCGCACTTACCGCACACGGTCGTCCACTCCACCGGGGCGTTTGCGCCACACACCGAGCAGATCCGCCGCGCCGCGAGCCGCCGCACGAGCACGTCCTCCGGCACCACGATCTCGACGACCACGAGCACGCCGCGGCCGTTCATCATGCGATCGAGCGCCGAGGCCTGCACGACGGTCCGCGGAAATCCATCGAGCACGAACCCGCGGCCCGCGTCAGCCCGCGCCAGCCGCTCTTCGACGATCCCGATCATCACGTCGTCGCCGACGAGATTACCGGCGTCCATCGTGGCGCGTGCGACGCGTCCGAGTTCCGTCTCGGCGGTCACTGCTTCGCGCAGGATGTCGCCGGTCGAAATCTTCGGCACGCCGTGACGCCGCGCAAACCGCTCGGCCTGCGTACCCTTCCCTGCACCCGGAGGACCGAGCATGACGACGTTCAACGCCGCCCCGCTGTTGAGGGTCATTTATTGACCCCGTCGTCCGCGCAAACGGGTCTTCTTCATGAACCCGTCGTAGTGCCGCATGATGAGCTGCGACTCTACCTGTTGCACGGTATCCATCGCCACACCGACGACGATCAGCAGCGACGTGCCCCCGAACAGAAACTGCACCCCCATACCCTGCGTGATGAACGTAGGAAGCAGGGCGTCGAGCCGCTCACCGATGAACGGAATCGGCGCGACCTTGAAGCCGCTCATCAGGAACTGCGGCAGGAGCGCGATGATGCCCAGGTAAATCGCCCCGACCAGCGTGATGCGCGTCAGGATCGTGTCGATGTACTCGGCGGTCCGCTTGCCGGGACGAATGCCCGGGATGAACCCGCCGTATTTCCGCATGTTCTCGGCGACGTCATCCGGATTGAAGATGATCGCCGTGTAGAAGTAGCAGAAGAAAATGATGCCGCCGAAGTACAAAAGGTTGTACAGCGGCATCCCGTAGCCAATCTGATCGATCGCGCGCTGTGCCCAGGACCCATCGGCGACCATACCGCGAATCGTGATCGGGAACGCCAGAATCGACGACGCGAAGATCACCGGGATGACGCCGCCGGTGTTCACCTTCAGCGGAATATGGGTGCTCGAACCGCCGTACATCCGGCGGCCGACGACTCGTTTCGCATACTGCACCGTCACGCGCCGGTGACCGCGTTCGACGAACACGATGGCCGCGACGATGAGCGCCATCGCCACCAGCAGAATCGCCAGCGAAATCAGGCCGATCTGGCCCGTCCGCAACTGGTCGACCGTCGACAGCACTGCATGCGGGAAGTTGACGACGATGCCCGCATAGATGATGAGGGACATGCCGTTCCCGATGCCGCGCTCGGTAATCTGCTCGCCGAGCCACATGATGAACGTCGTGCCCGTCGTGAGCGTCAGCACGGTCATGAACCGGAAGCCCCAGCCCGTGTGATAGACGAGCGGCAGTCCGCCGGCGATGTTCGTCTGGTGCTCCAGGTAGATCGCGATGCCCAGCGACTGCACGATGCTGAGGAAAATCGTCCCGTAGCGCGTGTACTGGGTGATCTTGCGCCGGCCGAGCTCTCCTTCTTTCGAAAGACGCTCGAGGTACGGCCACACGACGGTCAGCAGCTGTAGGATGATCGACGCGCTGATGTACGGCATGATGCCGAGCGCGAAGATCGTCATCTGCGACAGGTTCTTGCCCGAGAACATGTCGTACAAGCCGAACATCGTGTTCTGCGCCTGCTCGGCCAGCACCGCGAGCGCCTGAGAGTTCACGCCCGGCGTCGGGATGCGGCCGCCGATCCGATACACCGCCAGCAGACCCAGCGTGAACAGGACGCGGTTCCGCAGGTCCTTGACGGCGAAGATGTTCTTGACACTGTCAGCCAGCATGATCTGATTCCCGATCCGCGGAACCGACGCTCCGCGCAACCTGAGCTACGCCAACACCTCCGCCTTGCCGCCGGCGGCTGCAATCTTCTCGGCGGCCTTGCCGCTGAACTTGTGCGCGCGCACCGTGAACGCCTTCCCGATGTCGCCGCGTGCGAGGACCTTCACCGCTCCGCTGCGGCCGACGAGGCCGTGCTCGCGGAGGAGTTCGGGCGTCACTTCCGTACCCGCCTCGAACCGCTCCGCGATCGTGTCGAGATTGACCACCTCGTACTCGACGCGGAACAGGTTGTGGAATCCGCGCTTCGGCACGCGGCGGTGCAGCGGCATCTGGCCGCCCTCGAACCCGCGCTTGTGCTTGAAGCCCGAACGCGACTTCGCGCCCTTGTGGCCGCGGCCCGCCTGCGCCCCCTGCCCGGAGCCCTGCCCGCGGCCGACGCGCTTCTTCGAATGCTTTGCGCCCTTCGGCGGGCGCAGATTTGAGAGGTCCATCGCTACTCCGTCACTTCCACCAGATGCCGAACCTTCAGAATCATCCCGCGCGTCGCGGGCGTGTCAGGGAGCTCGACGGTGTAGCCGATCCGCCGGAGTCCGAGTCCCTGCACGACGAGCTTCTGCTTCTTGTCGAACCCGATGGAACTCTTCCGAAGCGTAATCTTGACAGTCTTTTCAGCCATTGCCGTTTCCGTCTTCTGTCTTCGTTAGACGCCCGCCGGGTGCTCTTCCTCGTCGCGGCCGCGCAGCTTCAGCACGGCACGGGGATCCTTCAGTCCGAGGAGTCCCGCGAACGTCGCGCGAACGACGTTGTGCGGATTCGCCGACCCGATCGACTTCGTGAGCACGTTCTGAATGCCCGCGGATTCGACGACCGCGCGCACCGCGCCGCCCGCGATGATGCCCGTCCCGTCGGGCGCCGGCTTCAGGAGCACCTGGCCCGCGCCGAACCGTCCGAGCACCGGGTGCGGGACCGTGGTTCCCTTCAGCGGCACCTTGATGAGCGACTTCTTGGCCGCCTCGATGCCCTTCTTGATCGCCGACGGGACTTCCTTCGCCTTGCCCACGCCGAAGCCGACGACGCCGTGGCCGTCGCCGATGACGACGAGCGCGCTGAAGCTCAGGTTCTTGCCGCCTTTGACGACCTTCGTCACGCGGCTGATGTTGACCACCGTGTCCTTCAGATCCAGCTGCGACGCGTCAATCTTTTCGCGAGATTCGATCATGTCAGTGTCCAGTTTTCAGTTTCCAGTTTCCAGTCGCTTCAGCCTCAGTTTCCATCCAGTCGTTCTACTGGCCGCTGGCAACTGGGAAGTGGCAACTGCCGGTATCAGAATTCCAGGCCGGCCTCTCGTGCCGCATCCGCGACCGCCTTGATCCGCCCGTGATACAGGTAGCCGCCGCGGTCGAACACCACGCGGGTGATCCCCTTGTCCTTGAGCCGCTCGGCGATCGTCTTGCCGAGCGCCTTCGCGCCGGTGACGTTGCCGCCGCGCGTACTTCCCTCGAAGACCGACTTCAGCGCCGGCTCGGTGCTCGCAGCCGACGCGAGCGTCGTGCCGGTCATGTCGTCGATCACTTGCGCGTAGATGTGCGCGACGCTCCGGAACACCCGCAGCCGCGGCCGCTCAGCGGTGCCGTTGATCCGTTTGCGCTGGCGCAGCGAAATCCGCTTGCGGCGATCCTTGGTCGTCTTGATCTTCATAAGTCAGTTACCAGTTACGCGTGTGCAGTTTCCGGTTGC
>Ga0310811_10013163_pt1 | contig 10771 bp, 7 predicted proteins | sample YCmetagenome_FD_207642 | JGI IMG/M metagenome (GOLD analysis project Ga0310811, IMG submission 207642) | Soil microbial communities from experimental microcosm in Duke University, North Carolina, United States - YC | ecosystem: Engineered > Artificial ecosystem > Soil microcosm > Unclassified ...
CTGTCGTTCGGTTGACCGATGTTAGCGCGGCGCCTCCGGCGTGGGGAACAGCAGCGGGAAGGCACTGTGAACGTGCGGCTGCGTAACCAGGGGCGCGCCGAAATGCAGGAACGACCGGTTCAGCTCCGCCAGGCTGCGCGCGCCGGCGAGCGCCATCGCCACCATCACCTCCTGCTCGAGGATTTCCAACAGGCGGTGCACACCGCGATCACCCTCGGCGGCAAGCGCATAACAATAGAGGCGGCCAACCGCGATCGCGTCGGCACCGAGCGCGATCGCCTTCACCACATCGGTGCCGCGCGAGAAGCTGCCGTCGACCATCACCTTCGCACGGCCACGCACAGCATCCATCACCTCGGGCAGGATGTCCATCGAACCGCGGCCGGCATCAAGCTGCCGCCCGCCATGGTTCGATACATAGACCACATCGACGCCATGCTCGCAGGCGATCGCCGCGTCCTCGCCGGTGCCGATGCCCTTCAGGATCAGGGGAACGCTGTGCTTGTCCTTGAAGCGCTTCACATTGTCCCAGGAGAAGCTGGCCTGGAAGTTGTGGCCGGTCGCTGCCGTGCGCCATGGCTTGGCGAAACGTGCCGCGATGTCGCGCTCGCGCCGTGAATAGGCGGCCGTATCTACAGTGATGGCGAATGCGTTGTAGCCGTTGTCCACCGCGCGATGGACGTGATCGTCCACAAACGAATCATCGCCGCGCACATAAAGCTGGAAGACCTTCGGCCCGGTCACGGCCTTGGCGGTTTCCTCGAGCCCCGGCTTGGTGACCGAGCTCACGATGATCGGCACGCCGAATTCGGTGGCGCCGCGACCGGCGGTGGCCGCACCACCCGCATTGAACGACTCGAGCGAGCCGACCGGCGCCAGCATCACCGGCATCCGCATCTTCATGCCGAGGAACGTGGTGCTGGCATCCACCTTCGACACATTGCGCAGCGCGCGTGGCCGCAGCGCGATTGCGTCGAGCGCGGCGCGGTTCCGGCGCAGCGTCGTCTCACTCTCGGTCGCACCGATGAGATAGCCCCAGATATTGCTGTCCACCTTGGCCCGCGCGGCGGGAATGAATTCGTGCAGGCACTGATACTCGCCGGTGAGTTCGGTCAGGTGAACGGCGTCGGGCATTTTCTTCTCCCATCAGGTCGGCGCCATCTGGCCCGCACTGTGGGGGAACCGCAAGAGGCGGATCAGGCCGGCATCGGCTCCGGTGTTCCGGTCAACGGCTTGGCCTCGCGGGTCTCCGGCAACAGGAGCCAGATCACCAGCAGAGCAACAAAGCCGACCAGGGCCAGGCCGAAAAACGCCATTGGCGCACCGAGCGTGTAAGCCACCCAGCCCGCCGCCGTCGTGCTGAGCGTGGCTCCGAGGCCGCCAGCAAGCGCCAAGGAGTTGATGCCGAAATTCAGGAAGCCGCTCCGGCGAGTCACGTCGGCGGCAATCAGCGGCACCATCAGGCCAAACACGGCACCACTGACGCCATCCAGGACCTGGATCATGACCAGGGGAACCGCGTCCGGCAGCGTCATGAACAGCAGGCTGCGGATCGGCAACGCCAGGAAACCCACCAACAGAACCGGACGGCGCCCGACGCTTTGCGCCAGGCGGCCGACCAGCGGCGAGAATAGCGCGACGACAATCTGTGGCACGATGATGGCGGCAGATACGACCAGCCCGGCGCGGCCACTGCGTTTTGCCAGCTCGCTCAAGGCAAGCTGCAGCATGGCGGCATTGCTGAAATTGAACAGCACAGCGCCGATCACGAACACCACGAAGGGCGGTTCGTCGAATATATGCCAGGGACGGTGCTGCCGGCGCAGGCGTTCGGTCGGATGCAGGACAGCCGAGTGGTCATCCTCGGGCACGCGATCGCTGTTGCGAAACAGCGGCAGAACCACGAGCGCCGGCAGCACGAGCAGCAACGCGGCGACGAATACGGCGCGATTGGAGATGTAAGAGGCGAGAAGACCCAGAAGACCGGCGGCAACAGCATTGCCGATCGAGGCGTAACGCGCGTTGACCCCCAACTGCTCGCTGAACCGCGCCTGCCCGCACAGCACGAGCGTGAGGGCGGCAATGGCCGGCGTGAGGATACAACTCGCCAGCGAGTGGATGATCTGCGCCGTGATGACCGGTCCGCGCGACGGCGTTGCCACCATGATCCAGGCGCTGAACCCAAGCAGGACGAGGCCGATCAGATTGGCGAAGCGCTTCTGGTGGATCAGGTCCACCAGGCCTCCGGCCGGCAATTGCAGGGCGAAGACCGCGATGGTGCCGATACTGAGGGCAAAGCCGATATCGGCCGTGTTCCAGCCCTGCTCGATCAGATAGACGGACAGAAACGGCCCGAACCCGGTCTGCACCGCTGCCGTGAACAGGTTCAGGGTGTTGAGCCCGAGGGCGCAGCGATAGGCGAGCATAGGGTGTCTGGTGCCGTTTCCGAGGTTTGCGTTCTTGGATTAAAGCACCCTCGCAGGAATGGGAGCCGGCATTCAACCCCCTTCCATGCCGAGGACCGGACAGACACCCTGCCCGGCCCCCATGAACGCGAAATGTGACGCGAAGATCAGTCGCCGACAGCGCGCAGCAGCGGCATGGCCGGCTCGCACAGCTCGGCATAGAGATCCAGGTAGTCCTCGGCCATCCGCCGTGCGGTGAAGCGGCGGTCGAATGTCGCCCGCACTGTCGCGCGATCGAGCTCGCCCAGGCGATCGACCGCGGCGATGGCGCTCGCCTCGTCATGCACGATGAAGCCGGAGACGCCGTCATCGATGACCTCGGGCACCGAGCCGCGATTGAACGCGATGACCGGCGTGCCGCAGGCCATGCTCTCGATCATCACCAGGCCGAATGGTTCCGGCCAGTCGATCGGGAATAGCAGCGCATGCGCGCCGGACAGGAAGTCAGGCTTCTGCGCGTCGTTGATCTCGCCGATGAACTCGACCCATGGGCTCGCATCGATCAGCGGCTTGATCTCGTTCTCGTAGTATTTCTTGTCCGCGTTATCGACCTTGGCGGCGACCCTCAGTTTCATGCCCGCCGCGCCGGCGATGCGGATTGCCTTATCCAGGCCCTTTTCCGGTGATACGCGTCCCAGGAAGGCCAGATAGCCGGGCTTGACCGGCTGCGGGGTGAGCAGGTCCGCCGGCATGCCGTGGTGCACCGTGCGGATCCAGTTCAGGCGCGGGATCGGCCGCCGCTGGCTGTCGGAAATCGACACCATCGGCGCGTCGAACAACTCGTAGACGTCCTTGAACTCGGGGATGTCGAGCCGGCCATGCAGCGTGGTGAGGAACGGCGTCTTCTGGCGGCTGAACAACGAGAGCGGGAAATAGTCAGTATGGAAGTGCAGCACATCGAAGTCTTCCGCGCGGCGATAGATCAGCTCCATCATGCGCATATAGATCGCGATCCAGTCCACGACGGTCGGATCGAGACGCAACGCCTGATCGCGCATCGGCGCGAGCCTGGCGGACGTGACGGAATCCCCGGATGCGAACAGGGTCACGTCATGACCCATCGCCACCAGCTCCTCGGTCAGCGAATAAACAACGCGTTCAGTGCCACCGTACAGCTTGGGCGGCACCGCTTCGAAAAGCGGAGAGATCTGAGCAATACGCATGAAAGCGGCCCCGGTTTTTCTATGGGTTCACAAGTAACCAGCTCGGCTTTACTGACACTTGACTTATGCAGAGGCCGCGCTTAATCACAGTGTTGTTATAGGATGTGAATGTGGCGAAAAATCGGCGGGTTTCCTGCGGTAAACAGCCTCTGGACCAGGTGAAATGAAGACAATTACGGCAGAAATTAGGCGCGACGTGACGGAGAGCGACGCGACGGAGAGTTTCGAGGCGCCACGCCTCCGCGCTCATCCGCTCGGCTTCATGTGGCACTACGTGCGGCGCCATCCCTTGGGTCACGCCACGGTCTTTGTATCGGTTATGGTTGCGGTGGCCTGCGCAGTCTCCGTTCAGTACGGTCTGAAGAATCTGATCGATGTGATCTCCGCCGGACCCGGCAAGGCACAGGGTCTGTGGACGGCGTTTGCCGTGCTGTGCGGGCTGGTCGCGGCCGACAGCCTGCTGTGGCGTGTCGCCGGCTGGGCCGGCGCCTATACATTTGTGGCCGTGACCGGCGATATCCGGCGCGACCTGTTCGGACATCTGTCCGGACACTCGCCCAGCTATTTTTCCGAACGCCTGCCGGGCGCGCTGGCCAGCCGGATCACCGCCACCTCAAACGCCGCCTTCACAATAGAGAACACCGGATCGTGGAACGTGGTGCCGCCGGTCGTGGCGGTGGTCTGCTCGATCGGGTTCATCTCCTTTGTCAACTCGGCGATGGCCGCCACGCTGGTCGGCGCTTCAGCGGCCCTTGGCGCACTCATCTTCTACCTGGCCAAGCACGGCACGCCTTTGCACCGGTCATTCGCCTCCAAGGCGGCAGCGGTGGACGGCGAACTGGTGGACGTGGTCAGCAACATGTCGGTGGTCCGCGCGTTCGGCGCGATGTTCCGCGAGCAGCGGCGCATCGGCAGCACCATCGGCGTCGAGATGGGAGCGCGCCGCACCAGCCTGATTTATCTTGAACGGCTCCGGTTGATCCACGCGGTCATCACCGCAGGGCTGATCGCCGGGATCGTCGCCTGGGGCCTGATGCTGTGGCAGGATGGCCAGGCGACGGTCGGCGACCTTGTGCTGATCACGTCGCTCTCCATCGGCATCCTGCATTGCACGCGAGACCTCGCCGTGGCGCTGGTGGACCTGACCCAGCACGTCGCGCGCCTGGAGGAAGCCATCGGTTCATTGCTGATCGAGCACGAGCTGCCCGACCGCGCCGATGCGAAGCCACTGGTGCCCGGACCCGGCGAAGTGGTGTTCGATCACGTCGGCTTTGCTTACCCGGGACGCGCGGCCGTGCTGCGCGACTTCGACCTGACCATCCAGAAAGGCCAGCGCGTCGGCCTCGTCGGCTCCTCCGGCGCAGGCAAGTCAACGGTGCTGGCCCTGCTCCAGCGATTCTATGATGTGCATGGCGGCAGCATCACGATCGATGGCCAGGATATCCGCGATGTGACGCAGGAGAGCCTGCGCGCCGTCATGTCGATCGTGCCGCAGGACGTCAGCCTGTTCCATCGCACGGTGCTGGAGAACATTCGCTACGCCCGCCCCGATGCGCCGGAAGCGGATGTGCTGGCCGCCGCCGAAATGGCGAACTGCCGCGAGTTCATCGAGGCGCTGCCGGATGGTTTCGCCACCATGGTGGGCGATCGCGGCGTGAAGCTCTCCGGCGGGCAGCGGCAGCGTCTGGCCATCGCGCGGGCCCTGCTGAAGGATGCGCCGATCCTGCTGCTCGATGAGGCCACCAGCGCGCTGGACAGCGAAAGCGAACGAGCCATCCAGGAAGCACTGGACCGGCTGATGCATGGGCGGACGACGATCGCCATCGCGCACCGATTGGCGACATTGAAGAGCTTCGACCGGATCATCGTGATGGATCGCGGCCGGATCGTGGACGATGGGCCGCCGACAGAACTCGCCCTGCGCCCAGGCCCCTACCGCGACATGCTGCGGAAGCAGCAGTTCGCCGAGCCCATGCAGGAGGCGGCATAGGCCCTTACCCCCGGGTCGCGCTTCATCTGACATCAAAGCGTCACGTGCCGTCGCACTGATTTTGTGGCCACTTTGACCGCTGTCAGCCCGCCAACCTGGCCGCCAAGGCCAGGCGATGGCGGCCGCACGGTGGGGAAGAGTGGAACCGCAAATGCCCGATCTCGTACAGTCGGCGCCGGCAGTCGTGGGCGCAAAGACCGTTCAGGAGTATATCGACGAACTGCCCCGTTGGCCCGACGGCACCTCGCTGAAATCAACGCCCATGACGGGCATGCAGTGGCGCATCTGGACGCTCGCGGCGTTCGGCAAGTTCTTCGAGGGGTTCGTCGTCTTCATGGGCGGCGTGACGGTGCCGCTGATCAACCGCGAATTCCACCTTGCCGCCGCCGAGGCGGGCCTCGTCACCTCGGCGAGCCTCGCGGGCATCCTTGTCGGCACCATCACGCTCGGCGGCCTCGCGGACCATTTTGGCCGCAAGCGCATGTTCATTGCCGAGATGGTCATCTTCTGCCTGTTCCTTGCCCTGCTGATCATGGTCCAGGGGTTTGTGTCGCTGGTGATCTGCCTGTTCGGCGTCGGCATGGCGCTTGGCTGCGACTATCCGACCGCGCACATGATCATCTCGGAGAACATCCCGAGCCTCTCGCGCGGTAAGCTGGTGCTCGGCGCCTTCGCCTTCCAGGCGATCGGCGCCATGTGCGGCATCGCCGTTGGCGCCGCCGTGCTCATGATCGACCCGGAGCTCGATGCCTGGCGATGGATGTACGCGACCGCGCTGGTGCCGGCCGTGCTCATCACCATCGGCCGCTTCTACATCACCGAAAGCGCCAACTGGCTCATCGTGCGTGGTGCGCACGACGCGGCAGAGAAGGCCGTGACACGCCTCCTCCAGCGCACGCCGCGCTACCCGCAGGAGGTGGCTCTCGTCCGCAATGTCGCGCACGAGACGAGCTCATCATCAAAATCCTTCATGGCGCTGTTCAACAAGGACAACCGCCGTGCCACCATCTTCTCCTCGGCGCCGTGGTTCCTCCAGGATCTCGGCACGTACGGCATCGGGGTGTTCACCCCCACCATGATCGCGGCCGCACTTGGCAGCGGTCCGGATAAGATCCGCAGTCCCGCCGACCTGATCGCAAGCGGCATCCATTCAGCGCAGGCGGCAGCGCTCACGACCTCGCTGCTCATCGTCGGCATCATCTTCGCGATTGCGCTCGCCGATAAATACGGACGTATCCTCCTGCAAGCCGTCGGCTTCATCGGCTGCGCCATCGGACTCGTCATCGCCACGCTGTCGATCGATGCCACGGGGCCGATGCAGCTGTACCTGATCATGGCCGGCGTGATGTTCTTCAACTTCATGACCAATGTCGGTCCGAACGCGCAGACCTACCTGCTTGCTGGCGAAGTGTTCCCGACCGAGGTGCGCGGCATGGGCGCAGGCTTCGCGGCAATGATCGGCAAGGTCGGCGCGGTCGCCACCACTTTCGGCTTCCCGATCCTGCTCGACTCCATGGGAACCCGCACACTGCTTTACGTGCTCGCCCTCACCTCGGTGCTGGGCGCTGTCGTGACCTGGGCCTACCGCATCGAGACGACCGGGGTGAATCTCGACGAGATCGGGCGCGTTCCCCAAGGGGCACATTGATAGGGGGCGCACTGATGACCAGCAACCTTCGCCGCGCGATCACCGGGGCTGCCCTTGGCATCGGCTTCGCGATCTCTGCCGCCAACGCGGACAGCATCACGATCAACGAAACCGGCTCAACGCTTCTGTACCCGCTCTTCAAGGCCTGGATCGACGGCTACAAGAGCGTCGCGCCAGACGTCGTACTCACAGCGGCCAGCACCGGTTCCGGCGTCGGTATCGACTCGGCGCTCGGCGGCACCGTTCGTATCGGCGCCTCCGACGCCTATCTCTCCGACGAGGTCGCGGCGCATAATCCTGAGATCCTGAACATCCCGCTCGCGATCTCCGCGGTCGCCATCAACTACAATCTGCCCGGTCTCAATGGCGCGGCCATCAGGATCAGTGGCCCGGCGCTTGCGGCCATCTATTCCGGAGGCGTGACCGAGTGGGACGATCCGAAGATCAAGGCGCTGAATCCAGGCGTGGAGCTTCCCCATCAGGCCATCATTCCGGTCCGGCGTGCCGATGCATCCGGCGACACGTTCGTATTTACCCAATTCCTGGATTTCTCGGCCGAGAGCTGGGAAGACAATCCGGGCTATGGCACCGATATCCCCTGGCCCAAGGTCGCGGCGGAGAAAACCGCACCCGGCAATGACGGCGTCATCGCGACGCTAGCCGCCACGCCTTACGCGATCGGCTATGCCGGCGTCAGCTACGCCGGCGAGGTTGCCAAGGCAAAGCTCGGCACGGCCGTGGTTGAGAACCAGGCAGGCAAGTTCGTCCTCGCCTCGCGGCAGGCGATCGCCGATGCCGCCGCCCAGCTCGACCCGCGCACGCCTCCCTATGAGCGCATCAGCCTCGTGTATGCACCGGGCGACACCAGCTACCCGCTGGTCAACTATGAATACGCCTTGGTGTCGAAAACGCAGCCAAACACCGCGACGGCCGACGCGGTGCGGTCGTTTCTGATCTGGGCGATTTCGGCGACCGGCGGCAATGGCGACACTTACCTCACGCCCGTCGGATTCATCCCGCTGCCTGATTTCATCCGCGGACTGAGCCAAGCGCAGATCAAGCAGATCAGGTGACGCTTGTACGCAATCCGGCAGCAAAGTCGGTGCTAAACCGCCACGTATCAGACACAGTCATGTGATCCGATCCTTCCGGAAGGTGAGGATCCCGAGGGATGTCGCGGCTTGTTGTCGTCTCCAATCGTGTGGCGCCGATCACGGAAGGTGAACCCACAGCCGGCGGCCTCGCTGCCGGCGTGCTGGATGCACTGAAGCAGCAGGGTGGCCTGTGGTTTGGCTGGAGCGGTGAAGTCACTGACGACGCCGCGTCGCCCGCACACGTTGAACGCACTGTCGGGCCGATCACGCTGTATACGATCGATCTGTGCCGGCGCGACTACGACGCATATTACCGCGGCTTCGCCAACGGCACGCTATGGCCGACCCTGCACTACCAGATCAGCCACGCCCGTTTCTCCTGGGAGGATTTTTCCGGCTATCGCCGTGTCAATGCGGTGTTTGCCGAGGCGCTGGCGAAGCTGGTGCGGCCGGACGACATGATCTGGGCACACGACTACCATCTGCTCGGCCTGGCCGAGGCCCTGCGCAAACTCGGGCTGCGCAACCGCGTCGGCCTGTTCCTGCACACGCCCTTCCCCGCCCCCGGCGTTTTCATGACCATGCCGGCGCATGCCGAGCTGATCCGTGCGATGTGCCAGTTCGACCTGCTCGGGTTTCAGACGGAAGACGACATGACTGCGTTCACCGATTACGTGGAACGCCACGCGCCGGCGCTGGAGACCAGAACCGGGGTGTATCCGATAGGCGTGCATGTCGATGACGTCCGCCGCGAGGCAGAGGCGCCGGCACATCAGAACGACGCAACCCGGCTGCACGAAAGTCTGCTCGGACGACCGTTGATCCTCAGTGTCGACCGGTTGGACTACTCAAAGGGCCTTCGGCAGCGGTTCATCGCCCTGGAGCGATTCTTTGAAAAGCACCCGCAGCACCAGGGCAACGTGGTGTTCATGCAGATCGCCCCACCGTCGCGCGGCGACATCGAGACCTATCGCGAGATCCGCCACGCACTCGAAGCGGAAGCCGGCCGGATCAACGGCCGCTTCGCCGAGGTGGACTGGATGCCGCTCCGCTACCTCAACCGCGGCTTCGCCCGCAGCGCATTGATGCCATTGTACGCCGAGGCTCAGATAGGCCTCGTGACGCCCCTGCGCGACGGCATGAACCTGGTGGCGAAGGAGTATGTCGCGGCACAGAACCCAGCCGATCCTGGCGTGCTGGTCCTCTCGCAATTCGCCGGCGCCGCGCGCGAACTCGACGCCGCGCTGATCGTCAATCCTTACGATGAAGCCGGCGTCGCGACGGCGCTCGATCGCGCGCTCGCCATGCCCTGCGACGAACGCCAGGAGCGGCACCGGTCGATGCTGTCGGTAATGCGGCGCAATAGCCTGGATGCCTGGCGCGACCGGTTCGTGGCTGATCTCGCTACTTGATCTTGCCGCGCCCCGCGATACGCCAGATCGCGTCAATCCTGCCGTTGCGCACCGCGACGATCTCCTCGTGCAGGTGCACCGTCGTGTCGCCGTAGCCGACAACCAGCTCCACCTTGTCACCGATACGCGGCAGGTCATTCGGTTCGGCGAGATCGATTGTGCCATGTTCCGCCGACAGCCTTACCTGCGTCGCGTTCAGCCCGATCGGCTCGGGCGCCGCCGCATCGCTGCTCATCGCCTTCTTGCCGGCATCGATGATCACGCGCGTGGGCGTCGGCCGGCTCGTCACCGTCGCCAGAAGCGTCAGCGCCTGCGGGAAATCCAGATGGTAGTGGGTGCGATAATGCACGTCGCTGAAGATGATCCCGCCTGCCTCGATCTCCGTCACCCCAGGCTGCTGAGCGCAATAGGGGAACGTGCCGGTCCCACCGCAGCTTACGATCTCGACGGGCAGCCCGGCGTTGCGGCAGGCGTCCGCGCTGTCCGTCAACAGCTTGACCGCATCCCCGACGGCACGCGCCTTCTCCGCAGGGTCGGCAATGGTGACGGCATGGCTCTCCCAGCTCGTGACGCCAACAAACCGCAGACCTGGTGTATCGGCGATCACCCGCGCCAGCGCCACCACTGGTGCGCCTGGCTGTACACCTGCGCGGTGCATGCCGATATCCACCTCGATAGCGACCCGCAACGTCCGGCCAGTGCCATGCATCGCCGCCGAGAGCTGCTCGATATGCGCAATGCTGTCCACGGTCACGATCGGTTCGGCAACCGCCGTCAGAGCCGCGAGGCGTTGTGTCTTGGCTGCCCCCACGATCTGATTGTGGATCAGAATGTCGCGGACACCGTGCTCGGCCAGCACTTCGGCCTCGCCCAGCTTGGCGCACGTCATGCCGATGGCGCCGGCCGCCAGCTCTTTCTGGATGATCTCGGGAGTCTTCTGTCCCTTGGTGTGCGGTCGCCAGCTCACTCCATTGGCGCGGCAGGTGTCCGCGACGCGGC
>Ga0310811_10013167_pt1 | contig 10769 bp, 9 predicted proteins | sample YCmetagenome_FD_207642 | JGI IMG/M metagenome (GOLD analysis project Ga0310811, IMG submission 207642) | Soil microbial communities from experimental microcosm in Duke University, North Carolina, United States - YC | ecosystem: Engineered > Artificial ecosystem > Soil microcosm > Unclassified ...
ACACCTGCTTCAACTGCGTGAAGCCGCGCTCCAAGCGGTTTAGCATGCCGTTGAACGCACCGATCAATGCGTCGAGTTCGCGCGGCGCATCGCGTCGGTCGATGCGCGTCGACAGCGTGCCAATGCCGATTGACGCGGTCTGCGCAGCAAGACGCCGCAACGGATACATGCCGCGCCGAGCGAGACCGAAAGCGAGCAACGCAGCGAGAAACGCGGCCGTCGATGCGAATAGAAGTATCTGATTGCGATAGTCGTTCAGCATCCGCGTGCGCTCGGTCATCAGCCGGCCCGAGATGATTTGCAGATCGCGCTGCCCACCCACGCCGCGCGCGGCGGCCGCGACGTAAATGAAGGGCGTGCCGTCGCTTGCATGCGCGTGATGAACGGCGTCGAGCGAGAGCGCAAGGTCCGCCGGCACAGGCGTCACAACGGGCACTGCCGTGTGGTCGGGGTTCACGACGATGAGCGGCGCTTCGTGCAGATAGCGCACCACCAGCAGCGATTCGGTATTGCCGAGCATATTGGCGAACAGATGCGGCTTCTCATGGATCAGATCGCGCACATCGACATCCTGCATCAACGTACGGATCTGATCCACACGGGTGACGAGCGCCGCGTCGTCCCGCACGATAAGCTGCGCTTCGAGCTTGCGGTACAACACATAGCCGACGATCGACATCGCGCCGAATGCCAGCAGCGCGAATAGCAATGCGAGGCGCGTCGTGAGCGACAACTGCTTCATGCTTCATGCTCGCAACGGTACCCGACGCCGTGCACCGTATGGATTAGGCGTGTGACAAAGGGCTCATCGATTTTCTGCCGCAGCCGCCGCACCGCGACATCGACGACGTTGCTGTCGCTGTCGAAATTCATGTCCCACACGCGCGATGCGATCAGCGCGCGGGACAGTACCTGCCCTTGATGCTGCACGAAGAAGTGCAGTAGATTGAATTCCTTATTGGTCAGTGTAATGCGCAAGCCGCCGCGTTCGACGCGCCGCTTCGGCACGTCGATGCGCAGATCGCCTATTTCCAGCACCTCTTCCTGTTTCTGCGGATGCCCACGGCGCAAGATGATGCGGATGCGGGCCAGTAATTCGGCGAACGAAAACGGCTTGACGAGGTAATCGTCGGCGCCAAGGTCGAGACCCTTGAGCCGGTCTTCGAGCGTACCGCGTGCGCTCAGAAACAGCACCGGCGTGTTCGTGCGCGCGCCGAGCTTCTTCATGACGGTCCAGCCGTCCATCTCCGGCATCATCACGTCGAGCAGAATCAGGTCGTAGCGCATTTCCTGCGCCAGATGCAGCCCGTCGATGCCGTTTGCGGCAACGTCGACGACATAGCCGGCCTCCGTCAAGCCGTTGAACAGGTATTCGCCCGTCTTCGCTTCGTCTTCAATGACCAGGAGTCTCATATCGCCGTATCGCCGCAGTTTCGCTTACATGCCCGAAATCGGGAAGGCGCCCGCTGGTCTGCCCCCCGATCACACGCCGACGTTTCGCGACGCAAGAGGCGACCCCTTACTGGGCCGATTGCTGCGCCGCCTGTTCGATCAGCCCAGCGACTTCCTGCGGCTGGGATTCGTACACCGAATGGCTCGCGCCGTCGATTTCCACCCTGTGCGCGTGCGCGCGCGCCGCGTACATGCGTTCGAGGTCCGGGTTGATGATCTTGTCCGCTTTCGCGACCATATACCAGCTCGGCTTTGTTTTCCACGCCGGATCGACAATCTGCGCGGTGAACACAGCCGCCGAAGTCGGCATTTGCGCTTGCGCTTCGAATTCGGCCTGCGCGCGCGGCAGGTCCGCCGCGAAGTCCGACGGATAGTCGGCTGGATTCAGATAGAGGAAATTATCTGGCGTCTTGACGACCGCCTTCGTCGAATTCGGGTACTTCTTTCCGTTACTCGCTTCGGTTTCGCCGACATCGAGCGCATGCGCAGCGATGTAGACGAGCGACTTCACGTGATCGTCGTTGCCTGCTTCGGTGATGACCGCACCGCCGTAGCTGTGACCCACCAGCACGCACGGACCGTCGAGGCTGTCGAGCACGCGCTTGGTGGCCGTTACGTCTTCGTTGAACGAGGTCAGCGGTTCCTGCACCAGTGTGACCCTGTAGCCATCTTTGGTTAGGATGTCATAGACGGGACGCCAGCCCGCGCCGCCGACGAAGGCGCCGTGAACCAGCACGATGTTCTTCACCGGCGCGGCGAACGCAGGCGCAGCGGCAGCGGTGAGCAGGCAAAGCGCGGCGGCGGCCTGTGCGGCGGTCGAGCGAAAAGTGGGAAAGCGCATGGCAACTCCTCGAGTAAGCATCAGGTAAAAAAGATTGTGGTACAGCGTGATGCCAGTCTAGGGAGCGGGCTCCAACAGGGCGGTTACCCAATCATTACGAATAAATGACAGGAAGATGCTGCTTTTTTGTTGGCGGAACGCGCCGGCAGAATGCATAACACTCCTAATCGATCAATCCAGGCCTTCCGGCCCAGTTCTGTCCCGGTTTTAACGTTCAGCCCGAAAGCTCATTTACCCTCGGCATCGCCGGGAAGCTCGACTGCGCCCATCGTGTCCGCTCGAGGGCGGCGACTAAATATACATTCATAGCCGCGTCACCAGTCCGCTACATCACGGCTGCTATCTTAACCTTCACGCGATTGGTGGAGAAAATCGTGCCTAGGATCAAGGGTGTTCTCGGCAGGACAAGCCAAAAGTTGGAGGTAGGTCATCATGAAATTCCTGATTCAAATCGTTGTGGTTGCCGCCGCGCTTGCCGCGCCGGCCGTATCGTTCGCTCAACGATCGAACGCGCCACTCACGCGTGCGCAAGTGTACGCAAAGCTCGTCCAACTCGAAAAGGCCGGCTACAACCCAGGCACCGTGAGTGTTTATTACCCGGCGGACATCCAAGTTGCTGAAGCACGTCTGGCGGCACAAAGCGGTGCCTCGAGCAGTTCGTCGTCCCCTGGCGCCGCGCGCGTCGCCGGCACGCAGCCGAACGGTACCGTTTAGGGTTGCTGGCACCTTACCTGAACGGTCCTTTTATTGCCGCCAATGTGCGCAGCCACGCGGAATGTCGTACTCGACCAGCAGGAACGAGTCGGCCGGCATTCGATGTCGTCTCCCCGACGGTCGTCATGTCGGGCCGTGCCACCGCGCCATGAATTGAACAGCGCGCCCACCGGCGCGCTCAGCCTACTTCCACTTTGTCATTACTGATCCAAAATGCCACTCGACGCCTTACATCTCGCGCGCGGCCAGTTCGCCATGACCGCTATCTTCCACATCCTTTGGCCGATTCTGACGATTAGTCTGTCGGCCTTTCTGCTCGTCGTCGAAATTCTCTGGGTGCGCACGAGCGAGGTCGCGTGGTATCGCCATGCGCGCTTCTGGAGCAAGCTGCTTGTATTGAATTTTGCCGTCGGCGTCGTGAGCGGCATTCCGATGGAGTTTCAGTTCGGCACAAACTGGGGGCCGTTTTCGCTATTCACCGGTCAGTTCTTCGGCAACATCCTCGGATTTGAAGGCGCGATGGCCTTCATGCTCGAGGCCGGCTTCGTCGGCATCATGATGCTCGGCTGGGATCGCGTGCCAAAGGGTGTACATCTGTTCGCCACCGCAATGGTCACGCTCGGATCGTCGATCTCCGCGTTCTGGATCATGGTCGCCAATTCGTGGATGCAGACACCGTCTGGCGTCGCGGTCGTCGACGGCAAGGTCGTCGTCACCAACTATGCAAAAGCCATCTTCAGCCCTGACATGGTATGGGGCGCGTCGCACATGTGGTGCGCCGCGCTTGAAACCGGCCTCGTGGTCGTCGCCGGCCTGTCTGCCTACTACCTGCTGAAGCGCCGCAATCCCGAGTTCTTCGTGCGTTCGTTCAAGCTCGCGCTGCTGTTGCTCGTGTTCATCGCGCCGGTGCAGATTTGGCTCGGCGATTCGAGCGGCGTCGACGTGTTCAAAACCCAGCCTGCCAAGGGCGCGGCGATCGAAGGCCACTGGGACACCAACGCGCCCGGCACCGGTGCCTCGTGGTCGCTGCTCGCATGGCCCGACAAGGCGAAACAACGCAACGACTGGTCGATCGAAATCCCCGGCCTGCTGAGCGTCCTCGGCACCCACAGCCTGCACGGCCAGGTGACAGGTCTCGCGGATATCCCGGTCGCCGACCAGCCGCCCATGCTACCGCTTCTCTACTACACGTTCCGCGCGATGGCGGGCATCGGCTTTCTCTTCATGGTCCTTGCTTTCTGGACGGCATTCGCGTTGCGCAAAGCGCGCGGCCGGCTCGATGCCCTGCTCGCGCAACGCAAGCTGCTGCTCGCATGGGTGCTGGCCATTCCGTTGCCGTATATCGCGGTCGAATGCGGTTGGATCGTTCGCGAAGTCGGACGGCAGCCCTGGGTCGTGTACGGATTGTTGCGCACCGAACACGCGGCGTCCGCCATCTCGTCCACGGCGATTACCGGCAGCATGGCGATGTTCGCAGCTTTCTACGCGGTTCTGCTCTCGTCGTTCTTCTACTTCGCGCGCCGCTGGCTGAAGAACGGACCCGACCTCACGCTACGGCCCTTGGCCGCCCCGCCGCGTCAGTCCATCGCGCACGCCACGGTCGAGCATTAAGCCGGCCTGCGTCCACGATCATTGAGAAAGGTTACCCAAAATGAATCCAGTTTCCGCTGAAACTTTGCTGAGCCATACGTGGTTTGGCCTGATCGGGCTGTTCCTCGTGCTCTATGTGGTCACCGACGGCTTCGACCTCGGTGTCGGCATCCTGAGTCTCTTCCGTTCGAAGGAAGCCGACCGAAACCTGATGATCCAGTCGATCGGGCATGTCTGGGACGCCAACGAAACGTGGCTCGTCGTGCTCGGCGGCGCCCTCTTCGGCGCATTCCCGGCTGCCTACGCGATGTTGCTGTCGGACCTGTACGTGCCTGTGATGGTGCTGATCGCGAGCCTGATCATGCGCGGCGCCGCGATCGAATTTCGTCACGCCGCGACCGGCACGCGGCCGATATGGGACCGCGTGTTCGGCATCGGCAGCTTGCTTACCGCGGTGTGCCAGGGTGTGATTCTCGGTAAGGTCATCACCGGCATGTTGCCGGGCGGACTTCACGCGGGATTCGTCGCGATGACCGCAATCGGCGTCGTATCGGGCTATGCGCTGCTCGGCGCCACCTGGCTTGTCAAGAAGACCACCGGTCAGCTGGAAACGGCTGCGCGGCGCTACGCGACGATCTCGGTCGTCACGACGGTGGCCGCCGCCATCGTCATCTCGATCGGCACGCTGATGCTTAGCCCGGTGGGCGCCGAGCGCTGGGCACAAGCCGGCGTGTTCCATGTCCTCGCCGCACTCGCGATCGTCGCGGCGCTAGCTTGCTGCTACGTACTCTATTCGGTGCATATGGGTGGCGAGAACGGGCCGTTCAATGCGTCGATAGTTCTGTTCGTCGCGTCGTTCGCCGGCCTCGCTGTCAGCCTCTTCCCAGACATCGTGCCCGGACAATTAAGCATCGCGTCTGCCGCATCGAACAGCAGCACGCTGATCTTCATGCTGATCGGCATTGGCACCGTGATGCCGATCATGATCGGCTACAACCTGTATCAGTATTATCTGTTCCGCGGCAAGGTCGTTCCGGTCCACCATTGACGCGCAACCCGCGGCTGATCGTGATTCGTTGCATATGCTCTCCGGACTGCGGGCCCATCGATTTGCAATTAACCGAACGAGAGTCGGGTAAGCGTTTTTTTTGAAAAAGGTAATATTGGCTTGCGGTGCTGACAAGCCGACAGCGGCGACCTTTGGCATTCAGTGAGAGAATAAATGACAAGCCTTCTGAAAGCATTGGTCGGTGACGAGCGCGGCCACATGCGTCAAAAAATTACCGGACTCTACGCGCTGCTGCTGGTGTTCAACGTTGCCGCCTGGGTGTGGGCCTTCATCGCGTTTCACCACTATCCGTTACTCATGGGGACCAGCCTGCTGGCCTACTCATTTGGGCTACGGCACGCGGTGGACGCCGACCACATCGCGGCAATCGATAACGTCACTCGCAAGATGATGCAGGCCGGCAAGCGGCCGCTTGCGGCGGGACTGATGTTCTCGCTTGGGCATTCGACAATCGTGGTGCTCGCGTCGGCCGGTATTGCCGCGACCGCAATGGCGCTTCAGAGCCCGATGGACGGCTTCAAGGAACTCGGCGGCCTGGTCGGCACACTTGTTTCGACGTTCTTCCTATTCGCGATTGCGCTGATGAATCTCATGATTCTGCGTTCGATGATTCTCGCGTTTCGTCGCGTGCGCAGGGGCGAGCCTTACGTCGACGAACACTTTGACATGCTTCTGGCGAATCGCGGCTTTCTCGCGCGCATTTTTCGGCCTCTGTTCCGCCTGATCACTAAAAGCTGGCACATGTACTTCCTCGGCTTCCTGTTCGGCCTGGGCTTCGACACCGCCACCGAGGTGGGCTTGTTAGGAATCTCCGCCGCGAGCGCCGCGCAAGGCATGCCAATCTGGTCGATTCTCGTATTTCCGGTTCTATTCACTGCGGGCATGACGCTCGTCGATACCACGGATAGCATCCTGATGCTGGGCGCCTACGGCTGGGCCTTTGTCAAACCGATCCGCAAGCTCTATTACAACATCACGATTACAACGATTTCGGTAGTCGTTGCATTGCTCGTCGGCAGTATTGAAGGGCTTGGATTGCTCGCCGACAAGCTTCATCTGACCGGCCTCTTCTGGGATTTCATCGGCAGCCTGAACGACAACTTCGGAATAATCGGATATGTGATTGTCGGGGTTTTCGTTGCCAGTTGGCTACTCTCCGCAGCTGTCTACCGATGGAAGCGGTTCGAAGAATTAGATATTCGCCCCGAGCTCTGATTGCCCGCACATAGGGCGGCGGATCTGAACGTCTCCCCTGCGGCGTTGGACTGACCGGCCGAACTCGGAAGCTCAGCGCCGGACCGAGTTTGGCCAAATTTTCCCGTGTCGAACTTCTGTTAACGACCCTCTTCGGCCAGTCGTGCCGTCCAGCGTTCAATGGCTGAAAACTGAGTGTTCCGCACATTCAAGCCGGTTTCTCGGCGACGGTAGTTCGGCCTTTATAGACATTCAGATAACGGCGTTGGCGATGCGGCTAACCGTAGTCGAGGCGCTGCGCCTGCTTGAGCTTGACGCCATGGCGATAACCCGCGCCATACTTCTTTGATGGCGCGGTAGCCCTGCTTGTTCACGTGCTTGACCGGAGCCCGGTTTCCGGACGCTTGTACCGTTACCTTATGAACGTATACGCCGTTGTGAGCGCGGCCCGAATGACCGACTCCGCGTCCATTCCATCCGGCATGGCCTGTGAGATCGAGACCGCACCGACCATCAGCGAAATCACGCTCCAGGCCCGGCGTTCGCTATCTGCCGCATCGCCGCCGACCAGATTCCGCATCTTGTCCGCTAACACCTTCATTCGCTCGCCATAGGTTTGGCGAACAGAAAGACTCGCGCGCGAGACATCAGCGCTAAGCGTTGGCATGACGCAGCCCTGGTCTGGATTCTGGCGGTGATAGTCGCTGATATACATCGCGAGAAAAGCTCGCAACTGGGCCTGGCGTTCCTCCATCGTTCCGGTGTGGGGATCGACGAACGGCTCGCCCAAGCAGGTCTCGATGACTTCTTCAAGCAAGGCTTCCTTGTTGGCGAAGTTCGAATAGAAGGCGCCCGACGTCACACCGGCCGCAGCAGCAAGACCGTCTACGCCGATCCCGTTGAAGCCGTGTTTTCTGAGGGCCTGCGCGCCAGCATGAAGAATGGCGGCCTGCGCTTTCGCCTTTTGATCCGGAGGATATCTCATCTGCTTATTTGTGAGCTTGACAAGCGGTACCAGCGCACCGTAGCATAACGACCGTTATATAGCGACCGTTATCCTATCGTGGCATCCTGCTCGGCGAGGCGGCGCAACAAACGAGGAGGCAGGTCGATGTCTACCTTCAAAACAGCAGAAACTCGGTCTACAAACGTCAACGGTACGAAGTTCGTCTATCGGGAACTCGGGATAAAGGGCGGTGTGCCCATAGTTTTCCTTCATCATCTGACAGCAGTCCTTGAGGATTGGGATCCCCGCATCGTTGACGGCCTAGCCGCGCGACATCACGTGATCATTTTCGATAACCGCGGCGTGGGCGGATCGGAAGGCTCGACGCCGACCACCGTCGAAGAAATGGCCGACGATGCCGTCGGGCTGATCCGCGCGCTATGCTTGAAACAGGTTGACCTGTTCGGTTTCTCGTTGGGCGGCTTTGTGTCCCAAGTCATCTTGCAGAAACATCCGAAACTGGTGCGCAAAGCGATTTTGGCGGGCACCGGTCCGGCGGGCGGAGCCCATCCCCATGACAACGACGACGTGGGCACTCTTCTGCAGGGTGCATTCGCTCGCGCCTTCGAGACGGGCAAGCATCCCAAGCACTTTCTATTCTTCAGGCAATCGGAAGCAGGACAGGAGGCAGCTGACCACTTCCTGGCACGCCTGAGCGAGCGGACGGAGGATCGGGACAGCTCCGTGGCGGACGCGACGGTCGGCGCGCAACTCGCAGCGATCTCGGCTTGGGGGCATGGAGATTCGTCTGGGCTTGCTTCGGTCACGCATCCCGTTCTCGTAGCAAACGGCGACGACGATGTGATGGTGCCGACCTTACAGTCGTTCGAACTCGCGCGTCTGTTGCCGAACTCCCAACTGAGCATTTTGCCCGACGCCGGTCACGGCGGCATCTTCCAGCACCACGATGTCTTCGTAAAGCAAGCGCTCGATTTCCTCCGTTAGTCCGAGCTTTGAGCGCCGGCACACACAATCACGCTGGATGGTTGCGCTACGTCTCACCTCGCGGTGCGCGAAATGAATGCGGACCACCTGGGGAGACGACATTGCGATCGTCGAGTCGGAGCACCGCATTCGAAAGGGACAGTTCAACCAGTCCACTTCTTTAGTGCTCGAGATGGTGAAAACGTGAACCACGGCGAGGTATGCCAACGAATTTGAGCGCGCCGCAATTCGAGCATATTTGTCCAGACCGCTGCCGGTTTCGGTGCGACGTCGGGCTGAACATCTTTCGCTTCCCGATTGCGTTGGGGTGTCGAGCGTACGCATGCCTGGTTGCATCATTCCGTCGTCTTCGCATTCGCTTTGAGCATCGAGGCGACTGAAACCGTCTCTCACTCCTCTTATGGATTTTCGGCTATGAAAAATACCGTCGACGCAGCACAGCGACCTGACACTGACACAAACGTACGCGTATCGCCGTGGCTCGTGCTGCTTCTCGCTTTTGCTTGCGGCCTGACGGCCGGCAACGTGTACTACGCGCAGCCGCTCGCCGGATTGATCGGCACATCGCTGGGCGTCGCGAAGGGCGCGACCGGCTTCATCGTGACGATGACGCAGATCGGCACCGGCGCCGGCATGCTGTTCATCGTTCCGCTCGGCGACCTCATCGAAAGCCGGCGCCTTGCGCTGGCGCTGCTGGGCATCGCGGCGCTTGGGCTGCTCGGCGCCGCGCTGTCGCAGCACGTCGCGCTGTTCCTCGTCGCCGCGTGCCTGATCGGCCTGGGCAGCGTCGCGATTCACGTCCTCGTGCCGTATGCGGCGCACCTCGCGCCGGAGCGGATACGCGGGCGCGTGGTCGGCAATGTGACGAGCGGCGTGCTGCTCGGCATCATGCTTGCGCGTCCTGCGTCGAGCTTTATCACGCAGGTTTCGTCGTCGTGGCATACGATTTTCTTTTTATCGGCAGCGCTGATGGCTGCTCTGATGGTGCTGCTTGCAATCGCACTGCCGCCGCGCGAACCGCTGTCGAAGCTGCGCTATGTCGAACTGCTGACTTCGATGCGGCAACTGTTGTTAGCCCACCCGGTCGTGCGGCGCCGGTCGTTCTATACGGGCTGCCTCGGTGCGGCGTTCAGCCTCTTCTGGACGACCACGCCGCTGCTGCTCGCGGGGCCCGCGTTCAAACTGTCGCAAGGCGGCATTGCGTTGTTTGCGCTGGTCGGCGTTTCGGGTGCGATTGCCGCGACCGTATCGGGCAGTCTCGCGGATCGCGGCTGGACGCGGCCGGCCACCGCAGTCGCGTTGCTGGCCGTGCTCGTCGCCCTGCTGCTGGCGCGCGTGGTTCCGCCGGGCGCACCGCTGTCGCTAACCCTGCTCGTCGTCGCGGGCGTCGTGCTCGACTTCGGCGTGTCGTCAAATATGTCGCTTGGGCAGCGTGCGATTTTTTCTCTCGGTCCGCAGTTCAGGTCGCGCGTCAACGGCATTTATATGACGGCGTTTTTCGTCGGCAGTGCGCTCGGTTCGGCATTGGGCGGTTGGTTGTATGCGCAGGGCGGCTGGCCCTTGACGTCGCTCATCGGCGTCGTTTTTCCGCTAGCGGCGCTTGTCTATTTCGTGACGGATCGCGGGCATTTCTCGAAACGCGAATCGCCGGCGTCGTGAGTACAAGCCACATCCGCTTCAAGCGGCGTCCGCGTGCAGCGCTTCGCGCGCCGACGCCAAAATCTCAATGGACAGCGGATCGTCGCGGATCGCGCGCGAGCGTCAGTGCGCCGATCAGCATCGACAGCCGCGCGATCGCGCGCTGTCGGACTTTCTTCGAACGCCGCGTACTCGAGAACGAGATCAGCACGTCGATCGTCGAGCGGACACCGTGTGCGTAGACGCCGCGAATCGGCTGGCCGACGATCCGACCGACATCATCCGCGCGCGAAGGTCCGTTGCTTGGGCGGAGCCGCCCT
>Ga0310811_10013169_pt1 | contig 10768 bp, 11 predicted proteins | sample YCmetagenome_FD_207642 | JGI IMG/M metagenome (GOLD analysis project Ga0310811, IMG submission 207642) | Soil microbial communities from experimental microcosm in Duke University, North Carolina, United States - YC | ecosystem: Engineered > Artificial ecosystem > Soil microcosm > Unclassified ...
AGTGGGGATCTCTACACCTGCATGGAAACTTCACAAGTTAGGCTAGTGCTTGTGAAATTAGAGTGAAATGCACCGAGCCACATCATGCAAATTGTCACAAATTCTTTCCAAGAGTTTATAAGGTGCCATGCACTCATGAAAATGCTGCAGTGAGCTCTGTTTTGAGTTCGCCACGCACATGTGATGTGCATTTCAAGACCTTCATGATAAGATATAATACAAGTCAGAACAAGAATGCACAAAGAACAGACAGCTTACCATCTTGACTGCTAAAGGTGTCAATTTGATGTTGATGCCTTTCATTTGGCATGCTTCATGCCAGGCCTCATTACAGGCCTCTTTTCCTAGCTTTGTCTTGACAGCAATGGTATCCAGAAACGGCACCTGTGTGACAATCAGACAGCAGAACATAGAGGTTGCAGTTATAAGGATGTCTTTGGAGTCAGCCTCAAAATCACCAGCTTTCATATGATGATGGGAACCGTTCGAATTTTTTTGAATCTTCACCACCACTGTGGCATCTTCTGTGTTAAGCAGTCATTTGGTCACACAAGGAGCAGGCGTTTGTTCCTGGATGGAGTTACCATCCTCCTCATTGGACTGCTGAGCTCTGGCCTTGGGTTGAGATTGGTTTAATGACTCTAAGTCGTCACTAGACTTGTCACTAGTGTTGTCCAAGGTAGTACTGGGAGGATTGTCCTGAGGGTTATTGATCGCTGGAGCTGCATTGTCAGGTCAAATAGAAGTGTATTAGTGTACTTACAATTAACAAGTGGCAATTACATACCCTTCAGCCTGTGTGCACTGCCGCTGTTGATGCACAATGTTGGGGGAATTTTCCCTGAACTGAATGTCAGGACTTTAGTATTGGACAGCTTTGTCTGCAGAGTGTGGTCCGAGAACTGAAAAAAAAAAAACAGTTATTGTTCAAGTTGCAAGAAACGAGACAAGTGAGCAAACCATAGTGTCTTCATCCCAATCATCAGATGACCCATTGACCACCAAGAGTCATGCCAACCTCAACAATCCAGTATCGCCTGACCATCCTGTGTTCCCATGGCCATCAAAAGCTATATGTTACCAGCTCTCGTGTATTCCTTATGCTGACATCTCATTCCAGCATTTCATCACTGCACTACTATTCAGTTCCCCGAGGTTGCTGTTTTCTGAGGCACAAAAGAAGGCGATCTTATCTTGGGCAAAGGAACTTGGTGCTCGTGATGTTCCATTGCTGTATGCCTTGAATTGCTCCCAGGAAACTATCCAAAAACTTGTCAGTGATCCAACAGAAAACGTCACCACTCATTTGGCAAACATATTCTATTTCAATAATGTTGGAAAAGTGGTTGCCAAGGTATGTGTTATCTTGCACTCTTATGCGCCTCTCTCATACTGACTTCAACCCTTCTATTGAGGACTATGCCAACCCTCTGACTCGTTTCACGATGCAGGATTACCCGGAAGATGGAGGAAAAGGGATGTCTGAGGTATTTAATGGGGAAAAGATTTTGTTTGAGCTCCCTTCACCCCTGGCAGCTAAAGTTGATGGGGAGATATACTTCATCAATGAGCTCTTGCAGGATGTTACAAGAACATCCATTGTTGGCCTGGCTCCTATTCATTTTCTTCCTTGCCCTTGCCTTTAGTGATGTGCACGGCCTGGCTTGGCCTGAAAGCTGCAGCTTTGGCCTGGCTTCAGATGTCTTTGGCTTTGAAGAACTGTGGGCCAGGCCAAAGCTGTCAATGATGGCTTGGCTTTGGCCTGGCTCTGCCTGAGCCACGACCCAAGCACTGAAAACAGAAAAATGGTTCAGACAAGGATGACATACTATTTACATGAAGTCGCTGTCTGATTCTATAAGATCCTCATCTTCCTCCAGAAGAGCATCCCAACCTTCATCCTCAGCATCACTCAGCTTCTTGGAGTTGCTAGTATCTGACTTAGTATCCAAGTCCTCGAGAGCTTCCTCAGTTGATGATGATGGTCCAGGCTCATGGAAGAGTACATCATGGTGGAGGGCACATTTGATGCACTGAAGTGCCTCAACGATGTCACCCTTGAGATGATTTTGGCGCTTGCTGATAGTGATACTGCCCTGTGAGAATGTGTACTCACTTGAAACTGATGATGCCATAATTGACAGGTAGTCACAAGCAATTGAGGTCCATACTGCCCCATATCTGTGTCCGTTAATCTACAACAAAGAATCAGTCAGTAGCGAGAGGAGATGGAGATGGACTCAGTTGTGTACTTACTCCCTACCATTGGATTGCACTCATTCCCAGTGGAGGTTTTGTCTCTACAGCATCAATATAGTTTTTGAAACTCGCATACCATGGTCTAGATGGATCTGTATGAGTGACAACAGTCTTGTCGTCATCGTCTTCTTCGGAGCTTTGTCTCATGAATAAACTTCTTAAGCCCGCTAGCCTTCCCTTTCTTGGCCAGTGATGGCTGTGATGTGGATGCTGCTTGGCCAAATTCACGATAGCAAGCCTCGAACTACATGGTTTGTAAGTGAATGTGAGCTGGTGAATAGTTCGGTCAGACATACCACTTGTTTGGCACAATTAAGAACATCATCTTGCAAATTTTCCGGACAATTCTTCTTGAAATACAACATTTTACCTGTCGGATCAAGCACTGCATGCAACATTAACATTGAAGACATATGGAACATGAAACAGTCAGCACATACACATGGTCATGACATAGGCCAGTGAGCCAGTGGTCTTCTCATAATATTCATTGAGCTTTTGTGCAGCGAAGAGCAATGCAGGTGCAAAACATGCATATTTTTGCCGTCCCGCACATGAAGACCAAGCTCTATGGAGAGTTTCAAGTGCAGGGATCACAAGATGTAATGTAGTACTCAATTCGGATGAGAATGCCTGCTGAGCCACATCCGCATACTGAAATATCAAATCAACAACAGCATTATATCAAATGACGAAGGTAACTTACAGATAATAAATCAGTGAATTTTCCAACACGGGTCCATTCAGCTGGTGCCAACCTAAGGAAGTCAATCTTTGCCCACTTCATCAAGTCTTGCTCTTGTAGCCCCATCTCGTACACGAAGACGTTAACGTGCTGTTGGGCAATGGAAAATCAGTCAAAACAGAACATCATGTGAACAGTGAATGAACTTGGCATGACTCACCTCTTTATTGGTTTCTGCATGATTAATCATCACATAGGTCAACAACCAATGAACCTTCATATCCAGAAGGAGTTGTGTAGGGCGGGAGATGCCAGCCTTGACTTGGACTGTTTTGTATAGTTCCTTGCACTTCACAGAAGATCACTCCTTTGAAAAAATCAGTAAATCATTGTGTGCAAAGAGAAATCAATCACCTTTACACATATTGAACGTATGAGGCCAATCTCATCATGCTCATGATGCATGGTGGTATCTGGCTCATGAGCATGGGGGTTGTGAGGTTTGTAATGTGGCGCTTTGCTGTATGTACAGATCAGTACTTGCGTACCAAGATTAATTACATGAGCGAGACAGCTGTAAACACAATTGTGAGTCATGTTAGCTGCAAGATAACAAGCAATGTACTTGATCCTTCATTCACACCAAGGGAACTTCTTCTTGAATTGTGTTTCATAGAGTTGAGTGAACTCCTCAAGCATTGTGCCATTGTTGGCAGCATTATCACAAGTAACATGGCCCAACTATATATCATGATCAGACAAAGCCAAGCTGAATGCGAAGATGACATGCCTTATGCACGATACCAACATGATCTAGAACTTTGAACAGCGCACCCCCGAGACGCTTCCTGTTGTGTGCATTGTTGAGCTGGGTAAAGCTGAGAAGTGCCATTTCACTCTCCCATTGCATCATTGACTTCTCTTCAATCCAGTGTCCAGTGATGGCAAAATATCCATTCATATTGGTAGCTTGCCACGCGTCGCAAGTTATATTTATTGCGCCACTAACAGCAGCACTCTGTGTTGGAAAATGAGATGTAATGAAGCAGCATGCAGCACTAGATTGCAACTCACATTTAATGTTGTCCAGAGTCTCGTCAGGTGATTCTTGAATATTTGCATGATTTCAGCATGGGTGGCTCTATGATTGGGGATTTTGACTCCGTTCATTGCCCATGAAATGACATCAATCATGTCTTGGAACTTTGGATGGTCGAGGGCTTGGATAGGCTAGGTTAAAGTGTGTCAATGGTTGAACTATTATATCAAGGGAATCATACATACTTGGTCTGTTGCAACTAATCATTTGATTGCGGCTTGTTTGAATAACTTATCGGAGTATGGTATAACTCGCTCAGCGAGTTTGTGTTCAGTCAGGTGCAAATTGATGGTCTGCTGCACCTGCTCGGCTTTCTCATTCCGAGCTTTGATATTGCCCAGTAGCATAGACTCAAAAGAGTGCTTCTTTGCCCACTGTTGATACTTTCCCTACAGTGTAATCCGAGTCGTATATATAAGCACAATGAAACATATGCACAAAAATACGCACCACAACATTAGCCTCAGCATGTCGATGAAGTGTTGTAGATTCATTGACAAGAATACATTGCTTCCTGTTGATTTGGTGTGAGTGAGTGAGCACAACCATGACCTCGTAGACTTACAAACATATCTTGCACTTTCAATGCTTTTTAACCTTGCCATTAGTTCCTGCATGATCAAACATCACGCCAAAAACACATCGAGATCGGCAGTTTTGCCTTCATGTGTTGGAGCCATGTCTGCAATGGGTTGGATGTCAACATTGATCAGAATACCATCATTGTTGACTAAATCATCAACCAGCGCAGCTAATTTGCACAACCTTTTTGCTGCCAAAAGTTTGGTATCAGTTTGATGATTCATGATGGCAAATACACTTACGTCATGGATTGGTGCACGCATCTTCACATTCCTTGCCACCAGATTCGTCATAAAGGACTTCTTCAACACATGTCCTTTTACCTTTTTCGAGTGCAGCCGAGCTTGAACCTGATGGTGCAGTGTCACCCAGAGGTGAATTCAGGGATGTGCTGGGGGTGGTTTGATCAGCACCAGTGTTGGAAGTATGTTGAGTATCAGGCAACTTTGCAGCCTCTGCTGCACAAAAGGCATTGATAGCCTTGGTTTGTGATGGGAGAGCTGCCTTCTCAGAATGTTGGAGAAGGGTGGCGGTAGGCTTGGTTCAGCGGACTGGCCATGCACGACATTCATCATCACTGTCCACACTATAAGCCGCAGCCTGAGCTGGCAACTTTGGCTTTTCATATTCCCAGGCCAGGCCAAAGCTGTCACCAGGCCATGACTTTGGCTTGGCTTGGCTTATTCAGGCCCGGCTTGGCCTGAAGCTGGGCCATGCACATCACTACTTGCCTTCTACTTATACCCGGAGGACTACGCGTGCATACACATGCAATACCTATTCTGGTTGACTGTACTCTCTCCCTACCTTTACTGGTTATATTCTCTTTGATCACATTCTCATTCACCTGTACTATATCTACTCGCTGGATCCTCGGCTCGTTTCCCCTATGCCCCTTCCAACCTACCAGTACCCATCCTATTATACTCTGAACCCCCTACATTACTATTGGTCCATGACGTCATCACCCCTTACCCTTACTGCACCCTCAGTCGGTAACTCAGTCCCTGTCATCTTTACCATAGTCTTGGTCTGTGACTCAGTCCCCCCTTTACCCTTACCTTACTACCGGTCTCTCACTCAGTTCCCTTTCTGCCTGCCTATCTCTGTACTACTACTTACAGCCTAGTCTGTGCTCAAGGTCCTTACATATATATACCCTGTGTACCACAGCTGTATTCTTTAACTTGAATCTACTTGGTTCTATACAGTTACCTAGTCCCTAACCTCTACTTGTGATCTTCAACATTGCTTTGACCTTTGGTCATTGTGTCTTAAGATCATCAGAAGCCTTCATCATCTCCCTCAATGACTTTGGCTATAGCTCTTAGTGGCTGCAAGACAGCACCTGCCCATTAGCTCATTGACCCGCTTATTCCAAGCGGTTGGACTGTGACTTGCGACCAGTACCTGTACTCCAGGCCTCGTGAGATTATCCAAGTCAGATAGCACCTAAGTCTAGTCGCTAACAAAAGATTCAAGTTACTCATCACCTGTCTCGACATCACTGAGACATCATACCAAGACGTCCTGGTTTGGCTTTAGCCATAGGAAGGAGGAAGACACCTCACCCAGGAAAGAATATTACAAGCCTGCACAGCCAGATATAGAAGGTACCAGATCAGCAAAACCATCAGACCCTCTCCCAGAACATGAGGACACTGCCTCATCTACAGATCAAGAAGACTCCACTTCATTGGATGAATTCCCTGAAGAATAACCACCCCGATGTGATGCACAAACTTGGCTAGGTAGTAGGATCACTCCCTAACCAATATGTGGCCAATACCCTGCCTAGCTGCTATGTCCTAGAAGACAGTGTTTGACCCTAAAGGGTTTCTGATCTAGGCTCAAGCTCAGAGGTAGTGAAATCTCATCAAACTTCAGACTGGTACTGGTGAAAGGGAAACATGCTTATATAAGCCACAAAGTAATGAATGTAAAGGTAAGTAAGAATAGCTAATATCAGCCCAAAGAAAACTAGATTGTCACACCAAAACTTAGCTGTGAATCCTAGTTTCAGAATGTCTAACCCAACCCCTACCACCATCACCACTTCATAATTGAAGGCCAGAGCCCCTTTCCAGTTTAATGGAGATCCCCTCCAAGCAAGACATTTTCTATTCTTGGTGAAAACTTATTTCATCATGAACCCTACTTGTCTACAACACCGATGTAAGGCAGATCGGGCTCACTCTTGCCTATATGAATGAAGGAACCGCTGGCACTTGGGCCCAGACCTTTTATCAAGACGCTTTCAGCTCTAACCCACCTAAGTGTGGAAAATGGGACGATTTTGAGAAGGCCTTCAAAGAGTCATTCTCATCCCCTGACCAAGCAGGAGAAGTGCTGTCAAAGCTTAGAGAACTCAAGCAAGGAAGCGAACCACTCGTCAAATATGTCTCCACATTTAAAGCCCTGGTTAGCCAGGCATCTATCAAGGAAAGTGTTGTTCTCATAGAATGGTTTTGCCAAGGACTTAACTATGGCCTCGTCACATCTATCTACCATATGGAGAATGTTCCTACTGACTTTGACAAGTTTGTCACAGCCACAATGAAGTTGGACACAAATTGGAAGCAAGGTGCTTCCTACCAAAACCATGCCCAGAAGAATAAGAAGGGCAATAGCAACACCAAGTATGTTCCCCATCCTAGCGCCTCTCATAGAGACCCTGACACTATGGACATCGACTGCACCCTCTCCCCCAGTGAGAAGGATAAGGTGTTCCATGAAGGAGATTGCTTCAAATGCAACAAGAAAGGCCACAGGGCTAACCGATGCCCAACCAAAGTTCAGAAGACCAAGAAGGAGGAATCCAAGAAAGGAAAGAAACTGGTAAGACATGCAGAAGAGCAGTCTGATGATGAAGAAGACATGGATGTGCAACTCACTCGCATCACCCACATCAAGAAGGCCTCAACCAAGGCAAAGACTGACAGGAGGACCCCCATTGGAAAGAAGGATTTGTAAGCAGAAGACTGCCTCGATGTCAGTATCTTCCACATGTTTGCTGTATACTAAAACTGTAGGGTGGAAGAATGAATTCCGTGTTCCCATTACAATTTTCTCGGTACTCAGCAAGAAAACTGTCAAAGCAACTACCATCATTGACTCCAGAGCAGGTGGTACATACATTGACGCTGACTTTGTCAGAAGAAACCAAATTAGAACCAACCAGCTCTTGCGACCCTTCCATATCACAACCATGGATGGAAGCCATTCAAAGGCTGGACAAGTAAACTGATACTGCATGCTCTATGTCAGGATTGACAAACGAGTCATGTTTGGTAAGTTTAATATCACAAAGCTATCCAAGAAGGATGACATCCTACTGGATAAACCCTGGCTCTCAGCTATCAACCCCAATATTGATTGGGCCAACAATACAATTTCGATCCCTGCCACCGAACGATCCCAGGAAGTAGAAGACAAAATTCATGAACAATGCCGATCTGAAGGCATCCACCCTTACCTTTTTAGGTGAAGGAAATCAACCATTGAAGAAGAAGAAGAAACACCATTCACCTCACTCAAAACCCTATCTAAGGATGCTAATCACTGCTTAGAACAGATCCAAAAGAAGAAGAAGACAAAGAAGCGCACTTTAACACCCATTCTCAAAGAAATTAAGGAAGCTCTCAAGCCTAAAGCTCTAACTGACGCCAAGAAGACTGCAGAAGGACCTGCTTCGGCCAAAAAGCTGACTAAGGGTGAAGCCCCTAGTCAGAAGAAGACGAGGAAGACGGTGGGGCAGCCCCCCTTGGAGAACCTCCCTAATATGGACACCAAAGAAGACATTTGGGTCGGCCAAATGGCGCCCAAAGTAGAGGAGCTTGCAACATACCCATTACAGGATGATGAGATCCTTATTGAATACGCCCCAGATGGAACCACTGTCCAACTCATTGAAAATCTCTCATTCAATACCCCTCTCACTTGTGATGGAACTTCGAAGAAAGAACAGATGAAGAAGACCCCTTTCCCTCTGAGAAATATTTGGATCCTTGCCGCTCAGGGGGAGGAATACACGAAGATGAGTAATAAAGCTCAAGAATTCGCCAAATAGAAAGCCACCAAACTAAAGAAGAAATCATTCGAGGAATTGGTAGAGCCCCTTTAGTGACAAACTCTGTATTATATGGGTCACCCAACCCACATAATATCCCATATAAGACAGGCCAGCAGACCATGGGCCGATGTTATGTATATCCTTGATGTTGACAGGTGGGCCAGGAGAGATATAACTTCCGATGGAGACAGGTGGGCCAGGGGGAATATCATTACCGATGGAGATGGGTGGGCCCAATTGAGTAATATGTAGAGTAGAATGGGCATGTATATTGTGGACAGCTGGGTTGAAGATAGATGTAAGGCAAATATTATTTTGTAGATGGGTGGGCCGAGAGTGTGGTGAAATATGTATTATATCAACGGGTGGGCTGATATGGGGGGATATTACACAGATGGATGGGCCTACAAGGGGTATATTATGTAGATGGGTGGGCCGATGTAGTAGTATATTGCAAAGACAGGTGGGCTGACATACTAGTATTATTTTGTAGACGGGTGGGCCAATGTGGGGGATATTACATATATGAATGGGCCAAGAGTGTGGAGAAATATTTATTGTATAGATGGGTGGGCTGAGGTTGGGTGTATTACATAGATGGGTGGGCCCAGATACATAGGATTATAGACATATGAGCTGAGGTGAGATATATTATATTGATGGGTTGGCCAAGAGCATTGTGATCATATACAAACATGGTCACAGGTAAATGAGTGCCATAAACATAACTGGGCTGAGCAAGTTGGAAAAAGAAGGAATCATTGTGCTGATGTAGGCAGAACATTTGGGGTACATGCTCACTATGAGTGCATATAACTACCATTGACCACCAAAATTTGAAGCCTGAATCACAAAAACCTGCATGGACCTTCTGACATTCATTCACCAATCATTGAGTCTGGACACCCAAAATCCCTAATCACAGTGTGCAACCATATGATATGTTCTAACACCTAAACACTGAGTTTCAGGATTCGGGACTTGGCACCCAGCACTCAGCACTTAGTGATTCCAATACAGTAAACACATGTTTCATGTTGAAATGTGGGACTCAAGAGTTCACAAACAAAGTTATCAAAACTACCAAGTGCTGAAACCCGAAATCCGGCACTCAGTGGTCAGTAGTCAGTGATTCATGATCAAACAGATCTATGAAAATGTGCACATGAAATGTTTTTGGCACCAACAGATCCAAAAGAAAAATTGAAAAATGAGATTCAAGTCTGGAATCACATTTGTCATTTTTTTTGGGTCTTTGAGTGCCAAGAAAATTTCCTGTGCACATTTTCATAAATGTGTTTGATCATGAATCACCGACTACTGACACTGAGTACTGAATTTCAGGTTTCGGCACTCGGTGGTTGGTGATTGCACACTTGGATCTCATTTTTCAATTTTTTTTTGGGTCTTTTGGTGCCAAAAAAAATCATGTGCACATTTTCATAGATTTGTCCTGAAACCCAGTACATGGAACTTGGTAGTTGGTAGTCAGTAGTCAGTAGTCAGTAGTTGATGATTCAATACTTGGATCACATTTTTCATGTGTGTGTTTTGGGTGTGTGGGTGTCTACCAAATTTCATGTGAACATTTTCAGGGATTTCTTGCTGACTCTCAAGTCCTGAGTTTCAGGTTTTGACACTCGGTACTCGGTACTTGGTACTCGGCAGTTGGTGATTTAATACTTGAATCATATTTTCCATGTGTTGTGCAGATCACACTGTTCATGTTTTTTTTTGGGTCTTGGGTATTCATCCATTGTCATGTTAACATCTTGATAGATTTCCTTGTCTCTTGAATTCTGAACCTCGGGCTTTGGCACTCGGTACTTGGCAGTTGGTGATTCAATATTTGAATCATATTTGCATGTTTTGTGTTCCGGGTGTTCAGGTATCAACTACACTTGATGTGTACATCTGTAGGGATGTGTTTCTGACTGCTGACTCCCAAGGTTCAGGTTTTGGGACTTGGCACTCTGGACTTGGCTCCAGAGGGAACTTTATTGAACAAAATTGTAAATACATCTATCACTATGCAATTATGTAGCAATGTCAACATCCTCCTCAACTTTCA
>Ga0310811_10013170_pt1 | contig 10767 bp, 10 predicted proteins | sample YCmetagenome_FD_207642 | JGI IMG/M metagenome (GOLD analysis project Ga0310811, IMG submission 207642) | Soil microbial communities from experimental microcosm in Duke University, North Carolina, United States - YC | ecosystem: Engineered > Artificial ecosystem > Soil microcosm > Unclassified ...
GGCGCGCTGGCTTCCGCGGCCTCCTGCCTTCTGAACCGGCAACGAAACCTGGTTTGGCTTGCTGGGGCTGGACTGGTCGCGACGCGGATCGTGTTGCTCGCGCATTGGACGAGCGACGTCCTCGCCGGCTTGGCGATTGGTGCTGCAGCCGAGCGGCTACTTCGGAAGTTTACCGGATTTCACTGCTGATCCAGGAGAAGGCTGCATCCACTATTAACCGGAGCCTATCGGAAAAGTGTGACGCGGCTCTTCGAAAAAGATCGTGCACAAACAAGACTCTAGAGTGCGATAGTGGTGACTGACCTTATGCTTTCTTTTTTTCACATGAGGCTGCGGGTGCGGTCGGCACCCGGCCTTCCCTGCACCCTCGATCTTCGAGGGATCAGCATCCGCTGCATCACTCGGGCGCGCTCTGCGCCGCGGGAAGCGCAGAGTCGTGCGGGCTCTTTGAAAATCCAAACCCGGCCGCTTTCGGAGGCCGCCTATCACTGATCGAACGGGTCACTGATCCATGTCCAATCTAATTGAAGAATACGGATTGATCGGCGACGGAGAGACCGCCGCGCTTGTTCACCGAGACGGCTCGATCGACTGGCTTTGCCTGCCTCGGTTTGACTCCGATGCCTGCTTCGCCGCACTCCTGGGAACGGCGGAGAACGGCTGCTGGAAGCTCGCGCCGGTCGAGCCTTCCCACACATCGCGCGGCTATCTCGAGGACACGCTTGTACTGCAGACGGATTTTGAAACCCGCGCCGGAGCTGTCCGCGTGACCGACTTCATGCCGATCCGCCAAAACAATCCCGCATTGGTGCGGATGGTGCAAGGTCTCCGCGGACGGGTAAAAATTCGCAGCGAAATGCGGCTATGCTTCGACTATGGATCAGTTCAGCCATGGCTGGAAATTCAAGGCGTTCAGGCCGTGGCTCGGGTGGGCCCCGATCTTGCGGTTCTACACGCGCCGGCAGATCTTCGATGCGCAGGATCGGCAGTCCTCTGCGATCTCGAGGTGCACGAACACGATACTCGCACTTTCGTCCTGATCTACGGCTCCAGCTCCGAACCCGCGCCACGACCGTTCGACGCAGTCGGCGCGCTCGCCGGGGTCCAGGAATACTGGCGTGAATGGATCGCCCGCTTTGACAAGCCGACCGAATGGCCTGCCGCCGTTCGCCGTTCCCTCATCACGCTGAAGGCAATGATCCACCGCACGTCCGGCGGCATCATCGCCGCTCCGACGACCTCTTTGCCGGAGCGATCCGGCCGAGACTTCAACTGGGACTACCGCTTTTGCTGGATTCGCGATGCGTCCTTTACCCTGATGGCGCTGATCGACACTGGATATGCGTCCGAGGCAAAGGCGTGGCGGGACTGGTTGCTGCGGGCAGTTGCTGGCGAACCCGAGAAGATGCGCATTGCATACCGCGTCGATGGCTCTCGCCGCCTCGAAGAATGGGTGGCGAACTGGTTGTCGGGATACCACTGGACTCCCCCGGTCCGCATCGGCAATTCCGCGGCCGCACAGCGGCAACTGGACATATTCGGCGAACTCCTGGACTCCATCTTTATCGCCGCGAAGGCCGGCATTGAGCGCTCTGCACAGGAAGAACGGTTGATCGACGGAATCGCACAGCATGTCGAAGCCGTGTGGCGACAGCCGGACCACGGACTGTGGGAATTGCGGGGCGAGCCGCGACACTATGTCTATTCGAAGGTCTCGGCGTGGGTCGCGATCGATCGCTACGTTCGGCACCTCGAGGGCGACGGATCGCAGCAGGACGCGAAGCTGCGTCGAATGAGCCGCCTGCGCCGGGAGATGCACGACGAAATCTGTCGCGAGGGCTACGACCCGGGCCTTGGCAGCTTCGTCGAATATTATGGCGCCGAGTCTGTAGATGCGAGCCTGCTGCTGTTGCCGCTCGTTGGATTCCTGCCGGTCGACGACGATCGGATTTCGCGCACCATCGACACCATCGAGCGGGAGTTGATGGTAGACGGTCTCGTTCACCGCAGACACCCGCAGCACCAGGTTCAGCAGGGCGCGTTCCTCGCCTGCAATTGCTGGCTGGCGGAATGCCTGCTGATGCAGGGCCGCCGCGAGGCCGCCCGCAAAGGCTTCGAACGTGTCCTTGCCGTCGCGAACGATCTCGGTCTGCTGGCCGAAGAATACGACGTTCGGGCAAAGCGGCTGGCGGGAAATTTCCCTCAGGCGCTTTCGCATGTCGCGCTGGTGCGTACCGCGATGCGCTTCTCCGTCGAGATCACCGAACGCGGCTGAGGCGAATGAAGACCATTCGATCGCCCCGCCGTGCCAACCCGCGCGATCGCGGCGGCATAAACGAAGAGAGTGCGATCAGCGGTGGTCTTGATCAACTTGAAGCTGCGATCTCGTCGAAGCCTGCGCAGGCGGCCAACTCTGCCGGTTGGAGTAATCCGTCATGCTCAACCCATACAGGAACATCAGCCAGAAAAAACCGCTGACGGCGAACACCCATTTCAACGAGGGCGCGCCCTTTAAGCGCATAAAGAGAACGAACAGCAGCGCGGTCTGAAACAGCGCTATGCCGAACTGGATCACGGGGGCCCAGATCCCCAACCCCAGGAACGCGGTCCACGCGCTGATCCCCGCCGTCAGGAGGATCACGATCCAGGCGATCACGAACGGCAGTGCGCTGGCTCGTCTGGCGTCAACCTCGGGTCCCATCGTCATGAGCGCCCCACCAGGTAAATGCAAGGGTAGAGAAACAGCCACACCGTATCGACAAAGCTCCAATAGATACCCACCACCTCGAGAGGCGCGTAATAGGCGGGCGTGATTTCACCGCGCCGAATTCGCCACAGCAGCATGTAGAGCACGAGCCCGATTCCAATCGTAAGGTGGATCGCGTGCAATCCCGTTGCGACCCAGTAGAACACCCAGAACAGCTCTCCTGCCGACCCTTCGCCGGGCTTGGCTACGAAATCGAGTACCGGGACCACCCTGTCCTGGAAATCCAGATAATACTCGTAGCCCTTGACGATGAGGAACAGGAAGCCGAGCACCACGGTCACGATGAGCCAGCGCACCATTCTGTTGGGCCTTGCGTCCTGCGCGGCTGCGTTGATCGACAGCACCATGGTCAGGCTGCTCGTCACGAGAATGACGAAGTTCAGCGAGCCGCACCAAAGCACCGCATCCTTGGCGGCTGCGGCGAATTCGTGCGGATAGGTTATTCGATAGAGGAAGTAGGTGAAGATCAGCGCGCCAAAGAAGATCGTCTCTTGCGTAAGAAAGACCCATATTCCGAACTGGGCCGTCTCGCCCTGCTGTTCGAGCGTCGCGTACTGCATCTCCGGCACCGGCCGCGTATCAGCGGGCATGCGAAACGCCCTCTTGATCGATGAAGGTGTCGTCCTCCGGATCGTAACTATAGGGACCTAGCGAGACGACCGGCGTCTCCTCGAAGTTGTGTGTGGGGGGCGGCGAAGGCGTCGCCCATTCGAGACCGGTGGCGCGCCACGGATTTGGCCCGGCCTTACGGCCCCAGAAGATCGACCAGCCCAGATAGAGCAGCGGAAGCAGATACGCGATCGCCAGGATCGAGGCTCCTGCGGAGGACAGCACATTCCATGACTGCCATTCGGGAGGATAAGTGTAGGAGCGTCGCGGCATGCCGAGATAGCCGAGCACGAATTGCGGAAAGAACGTCAGGTTGAAGCCGACATACATGAGGATCGCCGCCGAGCGTGCCCACATTTCTGGATAAAGGCGGCCGGTCATTTTGGGCCACCAGTAATGCAGCGCGCCGAAGAACGCGCTGACGGTGGCGCCCACCATGATGTAGTGGAAGTGAGCGACTACGAAATACGTGCCGTGCAGGTCGACGTCGACGGCAAGCGTCGCGAGCATCAGCCCGGTAACGCCGCCGAGCGTAAACAGCAGGACAAATCCGAGCGCGTAAAGCATCGGCGCATCGAAGCTGATACGTCCCTTGTGCAGACTCACGGTCCAGTTGAACACCTTGATCGCAGAAGGCACGGCCACAAAGAACGTCATCAGGGAGAAGAAGACGCCGGAATAGATCGAGATGCCCGCCACGAACATGTGGTGCGCCCAGACGAAGAAACTCAGGATCGCAATCGACATCAGCGCGATCGTCATGCCGGCATAGCCAAAGATCGGTCGGCGGGCAAAAACCGGAATGATTTCGCTGGCGACCCCCATCGAGGGCAAGATCATGATGTAAACCGCGGGATGGGAGTAGAACCAGAACATGTGCTGCCACAGTATCGCGTCGGCGCCATGCTGGATGTCAAATAGCCCGATACCGATGAAGCGCTCGACGGCGAGCAGAAACGTGTCCATGGCCAGCACCGGAGTCGCGGTCAGCATGACGACGCTGACCGCATAGATCGCCCATACGAATAGCGGCAAACGCATCCAGGTCATGCCCGGAGCCCGCATCCTGTGGATCGTCACGACGAAGTTCAGGGCGGTCATGATCGACGAGAAGCCGTTGATAAAAACCGCCAGGGCCGCCGCGAGCACATAGCCGTTTGCATAAACCGTCGATAAGGGGACGTAGAACGTCCAGCCGGTGTCGGCGCCGCCCATGACGAGTGAAAAGAGCACGACGAGACCGGATAGATTGAATACGTACCAGCTCAAAAGATTGACGCGCGGAAAGGCGAGATCCCGAGCGCCGATCATCATGGGAATGAAGAAATTGCCGAAAGTGGTCGGGATCGAGGGAATAAGGAAGAACCACACCATGATGATGCCGTGCATGGTGAACATGCGATTATAGACCGCCGGCTGCAGCAAGCCCTCCGGCGTTGCCAGATTCAGCCGCATCAATGTCGCGGCGGCCCCGCCGACGAAGAAGTAAAACGTGATCGACGCGAAGAATAGAAGCGCGATGCGCTTGTGATCGCGTGTGAAAAGCCAGGAGCCGATGGTGTTTTCCGAGGTGAGAAAGCTGGGTTCGATCGCTGCACTCGGCCCGACGGTCGGCACGCCCTCGAATGTCGTGGTGCTCATCGACGGGACTCCTGATTGCCACCGAGGGATTTGATGTATGCGATCAGTTTCAGCATGTCGCCCTCATCGAGCTGTCCGGAAAAGTCGGGCATGATCGGTGGATATCCGGCGACGGTGAAACTGCGCGGATTGAGGATACAATCCCGAAGGTAGGCTTCGTCGGCACGGCGAACCGAGCCGTCCTGCAGGTGGACCAGCGTGCCGTAAAGCCCGCTCAGCGGCGGAGCGTGGACGGTGCTGTTCTCGCCGTGACAGCCGCTGCAGCCGTGAGCACGGAACAGATCCGCGCCCTGCTGCGCCAGCGACTTCTCGGCGCCCTGCGAGGTAAGCCATTTCGCGTAGTCCGGGCCGGTCATCACGTCGATCTCGCCCGACATCGTCGCATGCTGGAGCCCGCAAAACTGGGTGCATTCGAGCCGAAAGACGCCGGTCTTGTTGGCCTTGAACCATAGCGTTTCGAGCGTGCCGGGAACGACGTCATGCTTGATGCGGAAGGCTGGAACAAAGAAACTATGGATAACGTCCTCCGACGCCATCACCAGCCTGATTGACTTGTCGACGGGAACATGCAGCGCATCGATCTCGCGTTGACCGCCCGCGTGCTCGACTTTCCACATCCATTGCTTCCCAACGACGTAGACCTCCTCATCCGCGGGCGGCGGCCGGTACAACCAGATATATGTTCGCGCACCCCACACGAAGAGGATCAGAAACAAGACAAGCGTGGCGAGGGTCCAGGCGATTTCGAAATGCCAGGTCTTTCGGACCCGGTCGGCTCGTGAAGCCGAGCCGCCTTCGCGGTAGCGAATGCAGAAGGTCAACATCATGATGACGACGCTCACCATGATCAGCGCACTCAGCGCGAGCTCAGCGATGTACAGGTTGTTGACGGCCACTCCATTGACGGCGGCGGTATCGGGCCAGAATGGGATCCAATGGTACATGGCGTCACCCGAAGCGCCGTCGCCGGACAGCGGCGAATATGGCGATCGCGGCCAGGCCCGCCCCGGTCTCAGCCACGATGAAAGCCGCCATGACCGGCGCCGTCCATCGTCCCAGCGGCGCCCCCTGGATGTGACACAGCACGAGCAAGCGAGCGAGCGGCCCTTGCGACTTGTCCTGCTCGGCATCCGCGAACGCGGCGATCAAATCGGACGAAGACGCGGTGAAACCCTCTACGTAATGGCTGATCACGCCGTCGGGCGCGGCCACCACGAATCCGGCGGGATGGATGTAGGCATCGAGAAGAGAATCGTAGCGATACGGAAATCCGATGGTGTCGGCGATTCGCCGAACCGCGGCCGGCTCCCCCGTCAGGAAATGCACGCCGGTCTTGCCGTCGCCGCGCCCCAGCAGCGCAACATATTTAGCTGCAGCTGCCGCAGCGTCGTTCGGCTTGTCGCGGGGATCAATACTGATCGCCACGAGCTTATAGTCGCGGCCGGGTTGAAGCGGCAACTGCTTTAGTGTGTCGCCGACCAGACTGCGGAGCGTCACACCACATAGCGACGTGCAGCGCAGATATTCGAGCACGAGAATGACCGGAGACTTGGTGAAATAGTCCCCAAGCTCGACGGCGCGGCCGCTTTCATCCACGAGCTTTTCTGTCAAGGGCAATCGCACGCCCGGATGCGGCTTGAAAGCGAGACTGGCAAGGTCGTTCGCGTCAGGCGCCTCAGGTCGCGCGGCGTTCCTGGTGAGGGCAGCAATCAGCACGGCACTGCACAGTGCGAACAGGACGGTTAGGGCGAAAGCCAGCCGTTTCATTGTGGCGCCTTCGGAAAGCCGTCGATCCCGTCTCGCGCCAGCTTCTTCATCGCCTCGCTAATCGGGATGTGGACGATGCCCTTCTGCTTATCGATCCAATGGTAGCCGTTCAGCCGCCTGTCCTCCTCGGCGCGAAACCGGCGCAGATCGGCGGCTTCGTTGGTCTGAAGGCGCGGTCCCGGCGGATTGATGTGCAGGGAGCGGCTGACGTCGGCCAATGTGTTGGGATATGCGATAGCGATGACGAAGCATGAGATCACCAACAGCACCAGGACGCCGATATAGATCGCGGCAATTGGCGCCACATCCCAGTCAGTCGGCTCGAATGCCGTCTTTGGCCTCCTCGATCGTTCTGCTTCTGCATTCGCCATTGCGGGCCGTTCCATCTGATTTTGCGAACGATTGAACACGTAGAGTCCGATGCCGATCAAAAACGCGCCGAAAATGACCTTCCACCACGACGCGCGTGCGGGCTTTCGTACATGATCGAGTGCCTTATCAACCATGCTCGGCAGTCCAGGCCGGTCCGCCCGCTGGCGCGATGCGGCGTGCGCGGCCAAGTGCAAAAACGAACAACGACGTGATCGCGCCGCCGAGCGCCAGCACGGCCGCCACGTCAAGCCAGAACGGAGTGGAGCTGGTGAATTCCGGCATGATCAGGAGCCAGGTGTTGGCGAGGCGGCTCACCAGGATCAGCGCGCAGACGGTTCCGACGACGACGCGGTTATATTTGGCGGGCGCCCATAGCAGCACGAAGAACGGTACGACAAAGCCGAGCCCGTAGGAGACGTAGATCGCCGGATGCCACACCGAGGCGAGGCGCTTGAGGTACCAGGGAATTTCGGTCCTGAGGTTTTCCTCCCAGATGATCAGGAATTGCATGAACTCGACGTAGGCCCAAAAGATGGTCGTGGCGAGAAGGATTCGTGCGAGATCACTCATATGCGCGCCTCGCTCGTCGGCGGGCCAGCCGAACAGCGCCACCGTCAGCACGACCATCGCCATTCCCGTGTTGAACCAGCTGGCCGCCTGAACGTACGGAAATATCGACGACCAGAATTTCGGCTCGAGCGAGAGGATCCAGTCGATCGCGGCAAAGCTTGCCGAGAACGCAAGCACGATGAGCCCGATCGCGCTGATCCACGACAATCCGGAGCGTATCGGCTCCTTCCCGGCGCGCGGCCCCCACAGCGCGAAGGCGGCCAACAGGTTCCAGAGCACCACGTAAATCCCGTAGCGAATGAAAAAGGCGGTCGGGTTCAGATAGAAGATGTTCGAAAGGCCTGGCGGCGGGCGGGTCCACTCATAAAGCGAGTGCAGTCCGACAAAGGCCGCGATACCGGCGAGGCTCGCAACCGGCATGGTCATGATCGCCGCGTCCAGCGCCGGACGCGCTACCTCCATCCAGTTGCCGCCGCTGAGATCATGCACCAGCACCAGCGTGACGCCCGCGAGCGGAAGACCGAGCCAGAAGACATAGCTGCACAGCCACGCGTGCAGGAACGCCGTCCAGTCGGCACGGGCGGCGATGATGCAGGCGATGGCTGCAAGGATGCAGATCACCGCGGAGCCAAGCATGAAGCGGTTTGCAGTCATTGCAGCGTGCTCCGCTTGTCAGCCGGCACATACGAGAGTGATGCGCTGGTGCTCGCCTGCAAGGCCCGGATATAGGCCACGATGGCCCAGCGATCCTTTGGCTCGACACGATCGGCGTAGGAATACATGGCGCCGTATCCATTGGTGATCACGTCGTAGAACAGCTGGTTGGGTGCCTTGCGCAGCGTGTCGCTGTGATAGGACGGCGGCCGCGGAAAGCCGCGCTGCACGATCATGCCGTTGCCGTCGCCGAGCCTGCTGTGGCATGGCGAGCAATAGATATCGAACCGTTGTTGGCCGCGTTCGAGCAGCGCCATGGTGACCGGCGGAGGCCCCGGCGGCTTTGCGGGCTCATCGCGCGCAATGGTGTGCGGGACCGGCTCGACAGGCCAGTCGACCTTTGAGCCCGCCGGCACCTCGTACGGATTGAGCTTGGGCTGATTGGCCATGTTGTCGCAAGCCGCCAGCGCGAGAGACAGGCCGATTACTGCGACACCCATTGTCCACCTCACGCGCGCACCTCCTCGATGCGTTCGGCGCCCAGTTCTTCGAACAATGCATGGATCGAATCCGCGTCGAAGCGCGGGTCGGTTGCTTCGATGCAGATCACGAATCGATCGCGGGAGGCGCGCTCAAAGGCGCCTGCCTCGAAGATCGGGTGATAAAGCCTCGGCAGCCGGGAGGCCGCCAACATTCCGAGGAAGCCGGCGGTCACCGCCGCGAGCAGCATGAATTCGAATGTTGAAACCGCGAATGCCGGCCAGCTGTTGTAAGGGCGGCCGCCGACATTGAGCGGATAGTTCACGGCTTCGTCCCAGTACTGGATGAAGTAGGCCAACGCGGCCCCCAGCACTGCGCCGGCGAACATCAGAAGCGGCAGGAACGCTCTCGAGCCGGAATCGATGATACGATCCAGTCCGTCGACCGCAAATGGCGTATAGGCCTCGAAGGCCCGATAGCCCGACTGGCGCAACTGAGCTGCCGCGCTGGTGACCTCGCCCGGCGTCTTGAAGACGGCGATGATGCCGAAGAGATCCTTCATTTGGGCCTCTCCTGCTCGATGATCTCGCGCACTTCGGCGAGCGAGATGATCGGCGCAAAGCGCAGGAACAGGAAAAACGCCGTAAGGAAGAGACCGATCGTTCCGGCCAGCGCCGCCCAGTCCCAAAGTGTCGGGTAGAAATGACCCCAATAGGAGGGCATGTAATTGTGTTCGAGGCTCGCGGTCGTGAACATGAACCGCTCCTGCCACATGCCGACGATGATCCCGCCCGAGATCAGGAAAAGCAGAAGCTGGCTGCGGCGGACGGCGGGGAACCACAACAATTGCGGAATGACCACGGTCAAGATCTTTTCCGACCAGAACAGCGGCGCAGTAAAGCCGAACATGCGCTGATAGGATTCAGTCTTGTCGGCCACGTCGCTGCCGTAGAGCGGGCCGAATGCCTCCCACACATAGGCGTAGCAGAGCATCAGGCTGCCAACGAGCATCACCTTCGCCAGCGCGTTGAAGTGATATTCGGTCAGTACCTTCTGCAGGCCATACCCCCAGCGCACCAGGATCGTCAGCATGATGATGACGGCGGTGCCGGAGATCACTGCGCCGAAGAAGAAGTAAGGCGGGAATTGCGTGTCATGCCATCCCGGCGTGAGGCCACCCGCATAGTCGAGGCCGACCACGCTGTGCACCGAGATGACCATCGGCGCCATGATCGCCGACATGATCGCGTAGACTACGCGCTGGTTTCGCCACTCTGCGACCGATCCGCGCCAACCGAGCGACAGGATGCCGTACAGGATCTGCTTGGAGCGTGTCTTGGCGAGATCACGCACGGTGGCGAGATCCGGCAGGATGCCGGCGTAATAGTACATGACCGACATCAGGATGTAGCAGAGCAGGCAGACGAAATCCCACAACAAGGGACTGCGCATCTGCGGCCAGACGCCCATCACATTGGGATACGGAAACAGCCAGTAGAACAGGCCCGGCCTCCCCAGATGCATGATCGGCAGCAGACCGGCACAGGGCGCAGCCGACAGCAGCATGCTTTCGGCGATGCGGTTGGTAGCCGAACGCCATGGCGATCGGGTCAGGAAGAACAGGGCGGAGACGATCGTCCCGCCGCTGGCGAGCGCAATCCACCAGACATATTCCGCGATCGCGAACCCCCACGCGACCGGTATCTCAACGCCCCAAACACCGATGCCGTTGATGAACAGCCACGCCATCTGGATGATCAGGACGATGAACAGCGCAAACGAAATACTAAATCCTATCCACCACCACCTGGGCGCACGGCTCATCAGCACGCGCTCGCTCACCTCCTCGCTCAAGGAGGTATGCGTAAGATCAGGAGCGACGACAGGCGCCTCTGGCGGCAATTCAT
>Ga0310811_10013171_pt1 | contig 10767 bp, 9 predicted proteins | sample YCmetagenome_FD_207642 | JGI IMG/M metagenome (GOLD analysis project Ga0310811, IMG submission 207642) | Soil microbial communities from experimental microcosm in Duke University, North Carolina, United States - YC | ecosystem: Engineered > Artificial ecosystem > Soil microcosm > Unclassified ...
GCCGCCCGGGAAGCGCCCAGGAGCATCCTGAGCGGCTGCTCCACAAAGAAGCCCGGCTCGTTGCGATCGACGCCTTCGCGCCCCGCAGAACGATCCGTGTGTGTCCGTCAGATCCGTTTGTGTCCGTATCCCAATTGTTGGGGCATCCCAAGCGTCCGGCCCCGTGACCGACATCGACTCCATTAATTTCCGCGCATGTCTGCGATCGACCTACTCGCCATTGCGGCGCATCGAGACGACGTGGAGCTCACGTGCGGCGGAACGCTCGCCAAAGCGGCACGAGCGGGCTATCGAACGGCCATCCTCGACCTCACGGCGGGTGAGCTGGGCACGCGCGGCACGGCGGAGATCAGAGCAGCCGAAGCAGATCGTGCCGCCCGGGTACTCGGCGTCTCGACGCGGGAGAATCTCTGCCTTCCCGACGCCGGAATCGTCAACGATCCGCCGACGCGCGAGCTGCTGGCGCGGGCGATTCGACGGTTTCAACCGAAGGTCGTCATGGCGCCGGCACTCGAAGGCCGACACCCCGATCATCGTGCGACCGCCCAGCTCGTACGCGATGCGAGCTTCGTGAGCGGACTCGCCAAGCTCGCTCCGGACACGCCAAAACATCGCCCGCTCAAGATCCTGCACTGCCTGACGTACCGGCAGGATTTCGTGCGGCCGTCCTTCGTCGTCGATATCTCCGATGTCTTCGAGCAGAAGCTCGAAGCCATTCGCTGCTACTCGTCGCAGTTCGAGGGCGTGACTCAGGCCGGCGAGGTCTATCCGAATGGTGAGCCGCTCGAGAGCGTCGTTCGGCACTACGCGGCGTTTTACGGATCGCTCATTCGCAAACAGTATGGCGAGCCGTTCTACACGACGGAGATGGTCGAGGTGAACGACGTGCTCGGTCTCGAGGTATCAACGTTTTGACCGACGAGCTGACCTACGGTTCGTACTTGGCGCTCGACGAGCTGCTCGAGCTGCAGCGAACGCGCTCGTCGCCCGATCACCCGGACGAGCTGCTATTCATCGTCGTGCATCAGGCGAGCGAGCTGTGGTTCAAGGCCATCCTGCACGACATCGACGGACTGGTCGCCGCGCTCGAGGCGCGCGACGCGGGCCAGGCGTTGTGGCGCATTCAGCGCGTGAACGCGCTCATGCGCATCGTTTCCGAGCAGCTCTCGTCGCTCGAGGCGCTTCCGCCACAGCACTTCGCGCAGTTCCGGACCTATCTCGGGAGCTCGAGCGGCTCCCAAAGCGTGCAGTTCCGCGCGATCGAGGCGGCGTCGGGACTTCGCGACGACCACTTCATGCACGTCCTCGAGGAGCACGGAGCAATTCCCGAAGCCGTCGCCCGAGCGCTCGCTCGGCCGACACTTCAGGATCTCTTCCTCGCGCTCCTCGACTCGGCGGGGGTGAAGATGGAGGACTTGTATCTGGGCCCCGGCCCAACCGTGCTCTTCTTCCTCGCGGAGGCCCTGCTGGAGTACGAGCAGCAATTCGCGCAGTGGCGCTTCAAGCACGTGCAGCTCGTCGAGCGGATCATTGGCCCGCGCACGGAAGGCACGGGCGGCACGCTGGGCTCGCGCTACCTCATGCGCACCATCGACCAGCGCTTCTTTCCGAGGCTCTGGCAGGTGCGCGCGAAGTTCTTCGCGCACAAGTAGCTACGGCGCCAGCCGCCCCGCGTGGATCGCTATATTTTTCGACATGCCCGAGCCCATTTATCTCGACCACGCCGCCACTTCGCCAGTCAGGCCCGAAGTGCTCGAGGCCATGCTGCCGTTCTACGGCCCACGCTTCGGCAACCCGTCGAGCACGCACCGATGGGGCCGTGACGCGCGGACCGCGCTGGACGAGGCACGCGAGCGCGTGGCCCGCTGTCTCGGTGCGCAGCCCGACGAGATCTGCTTCACATCCGGCGGGACCGAGGCGGACAACATCGCGCTGCTCGGCGCCTGGCGAGCTCGCCGCGCGACCGGCCGCAACGCGATCGTCACCACGCCGATCGAGCACAAGGCGGTGCTGGGCGCGGTGCACCAGGCAACCCGTGAGGGCGCCGAGGAGCGTGTCGCGGCGATGCACGAGTCGGGCACCGTTGACGTCACGTCGTTCAACGCGCTCGTCCGCGACGACACGGCTATCGCCTCGGCGATGTGGGTCAACAACGAGATCGGTACCGTCCAGCCAATCGTCGAGCTGGCAGCGCACGCCAGGAGCGTCGGTGCGCTCTTTCACACCGACGCGGTGCAGGCCTTCGGCAAGATCGCGATCGACGCGCGGACGATGCCGTTCGACGTGCTCACGATCTCGGGCCACAAGATCGGTGCGCCAAAGGGAATCGGCGCGGTGTACATCCGCCGCGGTACGGTGATCGAGCCGCTGTTCCACGGCGGCACACAAGATCGCGGCCGTCGACCGGGCACCGAGAACGTCGCGGCGGCGGTCGGCCTCGCGCGCGCCGCGGAGCTCGCCATCGCCGAGCGCGAACAAGAGGTCGAGCATTTGACGCGGCTGCGCGATCGGCTCGAGGCCGCCATCCTGGCGCGAGTGCCCGACGCGATGGTTCACGGACGCACGGCGCCGGGTCGCGCACCGCACATTCTGAACGTGTCGATTCCCGGCACGGACAGCGAGTCGATGCTCATGGCGCTCGACCTGCGCGGCGTCGCCTGCTCGGCGGGATCGGCCTGTCAGAGCGGAAGCGTGTCGCCGTCGCACGTCCTGAGCGCCATCGGCGTACCGACCGATCTCGCCTCGGCCGCCGTCCGGATGAGCCTCGGGGCACTCAGCACGGAGGCCGGAGTCGATCGCGCGGCGGAGGTACTCGGCGCAGTCGTCGCCAAGGCGCGCGGCCTGGCGGCCGCCGGAGACTGACGTGGCCGAGCGCGTGCTGGTCGCCATGTCGGGCGGAGTCGATTCGTCGGTCGCCGCGGCGCTGCTCGTCGAGCAGGGCTATGATGTCGTGGGCGCGACGATGAAGCTCTTTTGCCACGACGGCGATCTGCCCGACCGACCATGCTGCTCACTCGACTCGGTGAACGATGCGCGTCGCGTGTGCCAGTCGCTCGGCGTGCCGCACTACGTGCTCAACCTGGAGAGCGCGTTCGGCCGCGACGTGGTCGACGATTTCGTGAACGAGTACGCGAACGGCCGTACGCCGATTCCGTGCGTACGGTGCAACACATTCACGAAGTTCCGCGATCTGGTAACGAAGGCCGACGCGATCGACGCACAGTGGATCGCCACCGGCCACTACGCGCGCGCCATGTCCGGCGAGCTTCATCGCGGGCTCGATCGCGGCAAGGACCAGTCGTATTTCCTCTGGGGCATCGACCGGTCGGTGATCTCGCGGATGCTGTTGCCCGTGGGCGCACAGACCAAGCTGGAGACGCGCGCCGTGGCGCATCGACTCGGACTCGAGGTCGTGGCGGAGAAGCGCGAGAGCCAGGATATCTGCTTCGTGCCCGACGGCGACCACACGGCCATCATCCGCCAGCGGCTCGGTGCCGACGCACCGGCGCTCGCGCGCGGTCCGATCGTGCTGTCGAACGGTGCGGTCGTTGGAGCGCACGAGGGATTCGCGCGGTTCACGATCGGACAGCGTCGCGGTCTGCCCGGCGGTTTCCGCGAGCCGATGTTCGTCGTCGCGATTCGGCCGGAGGATCGCGCGGTCGTGATCGGTCCGCGCGAGGAGCTACTCGGTCGCGGCGTGATCGCGCGTTCGGTGAACTGGTTGGTTGATCCGCCCGCCGTCGGGGCGATCGTCGAGGTACAGGTCCGTCATCGCGCCCCGCCGGCGCGCGCCGAGGTCGTGCGCGTGGGGCGCGATGAGGTCGAGCTGGCGCTCGACGAGCCGGTCGCGGCGATCACGCCTGGCCAGTCGCTGGTGTTGTACGACGGCGATCGCGTACTCGGCGGTGGACTGATCGAGCGCGCGCAGCGCGCACGCGCCGCGTTGCCGGTTCGCGCGGCCTGAGCTGACACGCTGGCGGCCCAATGCGAGCCGCCGCCTTCCTGCGCGTCACTTTCGTGTTCGCCGGCCTCTACCGGTGACGGGTCTTGCCGCGCATCGAGACAACCCGTCTCTTACCCCAAGTGTCTAAGGGTAGAGACTTAAGGGAACCGAGGCCGCCGTGGCACTGCTCAAGGGAACCTTGGATGTGCTCGTGCTCAAGACCCTGTCGTGGGGCCCGATGCACGCATTCGAGATCGTTTCGTGGCTGGAGGACCAGTCCGGCGGACGTGTCGCCGTCGAAGACGCCGCATTCCTCCAGGCAGTCCACCGGCTCGAGGAGCGAAAGCTCCTGCGCGCGGAGTGGGGCACGACGAAGAACGCTCGCCGCGCGAGGTACTACAGTCTCACCGAGCGTGGTCGCGCACATCTGCGCGTTGAATCCAGCAGGTTGGTCGACCATCTGGACGCGCTAGTCACCATCCTCGGCGCCAAGCAGCGCGCGGCGGCACCGTGAGGGCCGCCATCCGCGATGGTGTGCGGCGGCTTCTTCGACTGCCGTCGCGAACCGCCCGCCAAATCCGCGACGAGGTCGACGAAGAGCTCGACGGCTACCTCGGCGCGCGCATCGAGCAGCTCGTGTCGCGCGGCATGACCCCTGACGAAGCGCGGCGAGAGGCGGTGCGCCGGCTGGGAGGCTCGCTCGAACGAGTGCGCGCCGAACTTCGTCACTCGGCAACGCGCCGGGAGCGGCACTTGGCGGTTCGGGAGCGGGTCGAGGAAGGAATCCAGGACGTCCGGTACGCGCTCCGCGGACTCGCGCGGCAGACTGGCTTCACGGCCACGGTGAGCCTGACCCTGGCTGTCGGAATCGGAGCGACGACGTCGATCTTCAGCGCGTTGAACGCGTTGTTACTTCGTCCCCTGCCCTATGCCCGGGCCGACGAGCTGATGAAGGTGACCCTCGTTACGCCGGGACGCGGCGCTGTCCATGGTAGCGATGAGATGGTCTGGTCGTACCCAAAGTACGCCGTGTTCCGTGACGGACAACGGGCGTTCACGGACGTCTCCGCGTATGCACCAAACGACTTCACGCTCACGAGCGGCGAGGTCGAGCGCATCCATGGAGAAACGATCACGTCGCATTACCTGCCGGTGCTCGGCGTCCGTGCCGAACTGGGTGGCAACTTCGCGTCCGACATCGACGCACACGGTGACGCGCGGCGCGAGGCGCTCATCTCCGACGTTCTTTGGAAGCGTCGCTTCAACGCCGACCCGAGAATCGTGGGACAGATCATCGACATCGATCGGCAGCCGTTCACGATCGCTGGCGTGACGCCGGAGGGGTTCGCCGGGCTAAGCGGACAGGCGGAGGTGTTCGTGCCGATCACGACCCGTTCGGCAGAGGACCTGAATCAAGCGTTCGATCATGAGTACTCGGTCGTCACGCGCCGAAGGCCGGACATCTCCGCCGGGCAGGCGAGGGCGATGACAGCACTCGTTGGACAGGAGGTCGATCGGCGGTTTCCCGATCTCGAGATCGGCAAAGCATGGAGCGCCAAAGCCGAGCCGCTCGACCACGCCAGAGTGACCTCTCGAATCAGGCGTTCGCTGTGGGTTCTCATGGGGGCGGTCGCGCTCGTCCTCCTCGTGGCATGCGTGAACATCGCGAACCTTGTGCTGGCGCGGGCGAGCTCGCGCGGCCGCGAGATGGCGGTGCGCCTCGCGCTTGGTGCGGGTCGCGCTCGGCTCGTCCGTCTGCTCCTCACCGAGAGCATGGTCCTCGCCGCGCTTGGAGGCGCGCTGAGTCTGGTCGTTTCGTGGATCGGGATTCGACTGCTGAGCCGCGTCGATCCCACGGCCATCGGCGGAGTGGGACGCTCGCGATCGTACGGCCTCGTCACCGTCAACTCGATCCACCTCGACATCGCTGCGCTCGTCTTCACGCTCGGCGCGGCGATCGTCGTGGGAGTCTTGTTCGGCCTCGCCCCTGCGCTGCATGCCACCCGAGCGTCCGTCGCGGAGACGCTCAAGGACGGCGGCGTCTCGACAATCCAGTTCGGCCGGCGCCTCAGTGCGCGCGGGCTCCTCGTGATGACCGAGGTCGCCCTGGCTTTCGTACTGCTTGTCGGATCGGGGCTCATGATCCGCAGCGTGGCGAACCTGCTGTCCGTGCCGATTGGCGCGGATCCGCGGAACGTCTTGACCGTCAGGCTCACCGCTCCACCAGGCACCGTTCCGCGCGATTCCCTTCCCGGCTTGTACGAGAACATCCTTCGCCGGCTCGCGGCACTGCCGGGAGCGACCCGCGTGGCGCTTGGAGATTGTCCTCCATTGAACGACGGCTGCAATCGAACCTTCGCCGCTCGTGGCAACGAGACGCGAGGGCCGGATCGTTCTCCGCTCGTCGGCATCCATTGGGTCTCGGCACGTTGGTTCGAGACGCTTCACGTGCCGGTCGTGCGGGGACGCGTCTTCACCGACGCGGATCGCGTTGGGGCACCCAAAGTGATCATCATCAGCGTTTCCACTGCCAGAAAGCTCTTTCCCGGCGAGAATCCGATCGGTCAACGCTTGTCCGTCGGCCAGGGCGGATTCAGCGGCGGGGCGGACATCGTCGGCGTGGTCGGCGACGTGCGGCAATCGATGGACTCGACGCCAATGCTCGATACGTACATCCCGTTCGCACAGTCGCCGCGATCCGGCATGATGATCTTCATCCGCACGGCGGGTGACCCTGCCGCACTCGCCGCCCCCGTGAGATCTGCGTTGCGCGAGATCGCGCCTCGCTTTCCCGTGTATGATCTCAAGACCTTGTCCGCTCGGACCGCGGCGATCAGCGCACCCGCGCGATTCAGCACGACGTTGCTCGGGCTCTTTGCCGCGGTCGGGCTCTCCTTGGCGGCGATCGGGATCTACGGAGTCATGTCGCTCATGGTAACGGAGCGCCGGCGCGAGCTCGGCATCCGAATGGCTCTTGGCGCGGACCAAAGCGCAGTGCGGCGTATGGTCGTTCGGCAGGCGGCGCGACTCGCCGCCGCCGGAGCGCTGATCGGACTCATCGGAGCTTTCTCGCTATCGCGCGTAATGCGGGCCTTGTTGTTCGAGGTGACCGCATTCGATCCCGCGACGTACCTCGTGATTCTCTTCATCCTGTGCGCCGCGGCGCTCGCCGCAAGCTGGATCCCGGCCCGTCGCGCAACGCTGGTGAGTCCGATGGAGGCGCTGCGCCAAGGTTGAAAGTCAGTACTTCAGCCCACTCGCCTCGGCGAATTCCTTCATCGCCTTTTCCTGCTCCTCGGTGAGCTTCTCGGGCACGTTCACCTGCACCTCGACGAGCAGGTCTCCGCTGCGGTCGTCCTTCTTGATGCCCTGACCGCGCACGCGAAAGCGCTTGCCGCTCGGTGTGCCCTTGGGGATGCGGATCGACACCTTCTTTCCGTCGATCGTCTTGACGTTGATCTTCGATCCCAGCGTCGCCTGCGCGATATTGATCGGCACGGGCGCGATCACGTCCAGACCTTCGCGTTTGTAGAAGCGATCGGGCTCGATCTGAAAGGTCAGCACGAGATCGCCCGGCGGCCCGTTGCGTTGTCCGCGGCCGCCCTGCCCCTTCAGGCGGATCTTGGTTCCCGTATCGACTCCGGCGGGGACGGTGATGTTCACCTTCTTTCGCGCGCGGACTTCGCCTGACCCGCCGCAGGTCGGGCAGCGCTCGCTCGGCACCGTCCCTTTGCCCAGACACATCGGGCACGGGCGCTGCACGGCGAATCCGCCCTGCCCAAATGAGATCGTCCCGCGACCGGCGCACTCGGGGCACGTCTGGATCTTGGCGCCCGGTGCCGCGCCGCTCCCCTTGCACGTGGGGCATTCCTCGTTGACCTCGAGCTCGACGGGGATCTTTCCTCCGAGCGCTGCCGTGCGGAACGGGACCTGGAGCTGCATCTCGACGTCCTGACCACGTTCCGGCCCGCGGTTTCGCGCGCTCCCGCGGTTCCCGCCGCCGAACATCGAGCTGAAAAGGTCCCCAATCCCGCCCAGACCGACGTCGCCCAGGTCCTCGAACCGGAAGGTCTGGCCTCCGGCCCCGAACGGCGCGCCGGCGCCAGGCTGAGGTCCGCCGCGGCGTGGACCGCCGCCGAACCCGCCGAACGCGCCGAGCTGGCGCATCTGGTCGTACTGCTTCCGCTTCTGCGCGTCGCCCAGCACCTGATACGCCTCCGAGATCTCCTTGAAGCGCTCGGCGGCTTTGGGATCGCTGGGGTTTTTGTCCGGATGATGCTTGGCGGCGAGCTTGCGATACTGCTTTTTGATCTCTTCCTGGGTCGCCGACGCAGGCACACCGAGGACCGCGTAATAGTCCCTCGTCTGAGCCATATCGATCAGTACGTGCTCAGCCGTTCCACTGCTTCACGACCACACGGGCCGGTCTCAGAAGCTGGCCGTTGAACCGGTAGCCGACCTGAAACACGCGTGCGACGACGTGATCGTCCTCGGGTGAGAGCGCGGGCTCGGTGGCGACCGCCTCGTGGACCTGCGGATCAAATGTCTGATTCACGGGATCGATGATCTCGAGCCCGGCCGCGGTCAGCGTCTTGAGGAACTTGCGCTCGACCAGCTCGACACCTTGGGCAACCGTTGCCGCATCTGCCGTGGCCGGATCGACGTGCGCGAACCGGGCGAGGTCATCGAGCGCGTCCAAAAGTTGGCGCACGAGGTCGGCTTGGGCCCGAGACGTCTGTTCGCTCCGCTCACGCGCGGTGCGTTTGCGGTAGTTGTCGTACTCCGCGGCCAGTCGCAGGTACCTGTCCTGCTGCTCGGCCAACTGCTGCTCGAGCACGATCTGGGCGGTCGCCGGCGTACCACCCGGATCGCCGTCCGCCTGCTCGTCGACGTCGAGGGGCTCGTCCGCCGCGCTGGCGTCGCCGGCGTTGCCGGCACCGCGCGCAAAAGCATCCTCCGACCCGGGGCTACCGTCACCCGCGTCGGTTCGATTCCTGTTTCGAGGCTTCATGATTCCTGAATGTTCGCTGTCCCGTGTGCGCGGTGCAACGGGTATGCCCCCTACGGGCTGCCGGAACGGCAGCGGCGCCGCGGAATTGCGGCGCAAGCAGCACCCCCGAAAACACGGGAGGCGTCAGCCGTGCGCGATCAGTCGCTCGCGCAACAGTGCCAGCGTCCACTGCGCCGAGCGCTGGCGAATCTCTTCACGGTCGCCCCACATGCGAAGCAGTCTGCTGCTCACGTCGCCGTTCACGTCCGCGGCGATCCAGACGGTCCCGACGGGCTTTTCGGCCGTGCCGCCAGTGGGGCCGGCGATTCCAGTGATCGCGAGACCGATCGTAGCCCCGGTGGTGCGCCGCGCGCCGGCTGCCATTTCCCGCACGACTTCCTCGCTCACGGCGCCGTACTCGGCGAGCGCTACGCTCTCGACGCCGAGCATCCGGACTTTCACGTCGTTGTGATACGCGATCACGCCACCGAGGACGACGGCGCTCGATCCGCCGATTGCGGTGAGACGAGCGCCGAGCAGCCCGCCGGTGCAGCTCTCGGCCACCGCGATGGTCAGGCCGCGTGCACGACACAGATCCAGGACGATCGCCGCCAGATCATCGTCGTTTTCGCCGTAGATCGCCGTGCCAAGGCGATCGCGAAGGCGCATGGCGTCGCGGTGCAGGATTTCATCGGCGTCCGGCCACGGCACGTCGCGCACAGTCAGTCGCAGGTCGACGCCGGCGATCGATGGGAGATACGCGAGGTTCGCCGACACCGGGCCTCCGTCCATCGAATCGATTCGGTCGGCGAGCAGCGACTCGGCCACGCCGGTCGTGCGGAGCGTGAGCGAACGAACCACCGTGCTCGCGCCCACCCGCGTCTCGAGCCGCGGCAGCAGCGTGTCCTCGAGCATGCCTCGCATCTCGCGCGGGACGCCGGGCAGCATGGCCACCCAGCGGCCGCGATCGTCCTCGAGCCAGATGCCCGGCGCCGATCCATGATTGTTCTCTAATTTCACTGCGCCAGACGGCAGCATGGCCTGCTGGCGGTTCGTGGCGGGCAGCGGACGATTGAATCGCTTCAGCCAACGCTCGGTCATCCACTGGAGGTGCACCTGATCGAGCTCCATCTCGCGGCCGAAGATCGCCGCGATCGCGGGCTTGGTCAGGTCGTCGGACGTGGGGCCGAGTCCACCGGTCGTGATCACGGCTCCAGTCCGGTCGAGTGCTTCGCGCACGGCGCCGGCGATGGCAGTGGCGTCATCGCCTACCGTCGTGCGCCGCACGATGTGCATGCCGATCGAGGCGAGCGCGCGTGCCAGGTGCGCCGCGTTGGTGTCGATGGTGAATCCGAGCAGCAGCTCGTCGCCGATCGTCACGACTTCGACGCGCGTGAACGCGGGTGACGCGGCCGGTTGAATGTTTGGTGCCGTCACTTTCCAGGAGATGTCGCGAAGACGCTGCCGAAGATTCGGAGGTACAGCGCGAAGGAATACACCGTGAGCACGACCGCCACGACCATCATGAGCGTGCCGACCGTGCCGTTGAACAACGCGAAGGCATGCCACGCGCCACTGGTCCAGCCGGCCGTCGCGGCGAGCGTAGCCGCGAAAAACCAGAAATACGCGCTGCCCTGCCAGACGAGCTGAAAGCCGGTCTTCCATTTTGCCGGCCCGATCGCCGCGATCACCACGCCGCGCCGCGCCGCCGCCTGACGGAACACCGTCATGAAAGCTTCGCGGCCGAGGACGATGACGATGATCCACCACGGCAGGCCGACTTCGCCAAACGACGTGAGGAACGGAAACCGCGGCGCAAGCAGGTACATCGGCA
>Ga0310811_10013172_pt1 | contig 10767 bp, 7 predicted proteins | sample YCmetagenome_FD_207642 | JGI IMG/M metagenome (GOLD analysis project Ga0310811, IMG submission 207642) | Soil microbial communities from experimental microcosm in Duke University, North Carolina, United States - YC | ecosystem: Engineered > Artificial ecosystem > Soil microcosm > Unclassified ...
CGTACGGCGGATCGATCGACGGCGACGCGGCGGTGTTCCGCGTCCGCTCGACGCGCGCGACGCACATGGAGGTGTGGATCTACGCGGCGCCGACCGGTGACGCGGCGATGCACGCGGTGATGGATCGCGACGGCGACACGTGGTCGGCGCGCGTCGCGCTCGCCTCCCTGCGCGAGCACGGGGTCGACACGATCTATTACGGCTATCGCGCGTGGGGCCCGAACTGGACCTACGACCCGACGTGGACGCCCGGCTCGGATCTCGGCTTCGTCGCGCGCGTCGACGCCGACGGCAACCGGATGGATCCGAACAAGCTCTTGATCGATCCCTACGCGCGCGAGCTCTCGCACGATCCGTCGGGAACCGCCAATCGCACCGACGAGACCACCCGCGACGTCGACAGCGGGCCGAGCGCGCCCAAGAGCATCGTCTTGCCCGCGCTCGCGCTCGATCCCGGCGCGCATCCGACCCGCACGATCCGCGACGACGTGATCTACGAAGTCCATCTGCGCGGGCTCACCGCCGCCTCGACGGTCGATTGCGCGGGCACCTATCGCGCTGCCGCCGATCGCGCGGCCTCGCTCGCCGCGCTCGGCATCACCGCGGTCGAATTCCTGCCCGTGCAGGAGACGCAGAACGACAACAACGACGTCGATCCGAGCTCCGACAGCGGCGACAACTACTGGGGCTACTCCACGCTCGCGTACTTCGCGCCCGATCGCCGCTACGCGTGCGATCGATCGCCCGGCGGGCCGACGCGCGAGTTCGCCGCGATGGTGCGCGCGTTCCACGACGCCGGCGTCAAGGTCTGGATCGACGTCGTCTACAACCACACGGCCGAGGGCGGCGGCGCGTCGCTGCTCTCGTGGCGCGGCCTCGACAACGCCGCCTATTACGAGCTCGACGCCGCCGGCACCGGCTTCACGGACCAGACCGGCATCGGCGCGTCGACCAACGCCGCCTCGCCGCTCGTGCGCGACCTCGCGATCGATTCGCTCCGCTACTGGCACGACACCCTCGGCGTCGACGGCTTCCGCTTCGATCTCGCCGCGGTCCTCGGCAACTCGTGCGATCGCACGTGCTTCACGTGGGCGCCGAAAGATCCGGACGGGATCTTGATGCGCGCGACCAACGAGCTCGGCGGCGCCGATCTGATCGCCGAGCCGTGGGGCGTCGTCGCGGGCACGTACCAGGTCGGCCACTTCCCCGCCGGCTGGTCGGAGTGGAACGATCACTTCCGCGATCTGATCCGCGAGGATCAGAACCGGCTCGGCTCCGCCGACGTCACGATGGGCTGGCTCGCCGATCGCGTCGCGGGCTCGCGCGATCTCTACGACGCGCGCGGGCCGACCGCCTCGGTCGATTACCTCGACTCGCACGACGGCATGACCCTCGCGGATCTCTACCGCTGCAACGGCAAGAACAACGCGCAGGCGTGGCCGTACGGCCCGTCGGCGGGCGGCGACGACGACAACAAGAGCTGGGATCACGACGGCGACGCGGCCGCGCAGCGCCAGGCCGCGCGCACCGGCATGGCGCTCGTCTTGCTCTCGGCCGGCGTACCGATGATCGAAGGCGGCGACGAGATGCTGCGCTCGCAGCGCTGCAACAACAACCCGTACAACCTCGACTCGCCGGCGATCTGGCTCGATCCCGCGGGCGGCGACACGACCTTCACGTCGTTCACGAAGCAGCTGCTCTTGTTCCGCGCGATGCACGCGGCCTTGCGCCCGAAGACGTGGGCGCAGGTGCAATGGATGAAGCCCGACGGATCCTCCGCCGCCGGCGGCTTCATGGACGATCCGACCCAGCAGTCGCTGGCGTGGCGCCTCGACGGTGCGGCGCTCGGCGACGTCGCGCGCGCGATCTACGTCGCTTACGACGGCGGCACCGCCGGCGCGAGCTTCACGCTCCCCGCGCACGCCGGCGACACCCACTGGTTCCGCGTCGCCGACACCGCCGCGTGGGCCGAGTCGTGGGGCAACATCGCCGCGCCGGGCACCGAGTACATGATGAACGGCACGAAGTACGACGTCGCCGCGCGCTCGCTCGCGATCTTCATCGAGCGCTGATGCCCCCGTTCACCCCGAGCGAAGTCGAGGGGTGTTACTTCGCGGTGAAGACGTACTCGTGCTGCGCGTCGCGCAAGGTCAGGATCTTCGCGCCGTTCGCCTCACCGGCGACGAACGGGATGCCGCCGATGCCGGTCGTGATCGTGATGAACGAGATCGTGCCGTCCTCGTTCTTGCGCGACGCGATCTCGCTCTTCCACTCGCCGAAATCGAAGACCAGCTTCTTGCCGTCGTGCTTGACGTCGAGCGCGCCGAGCGCGGCGTTCTCGTAGTGCGCGGCGAGCTTGCCGGCCTCGGCCTCGTCGGCGGGCACGATCAAGTGCGGGCGCTCCGCCGCGATCGCGGTCTGCTGATCCTTCACCGCGGTCGCGACGTTCTCCACCGCCTCCGGCTTGCCGTCGAAGACGACCTCGAGCAACCGCCGGCGGAACGCTGCGCGCAAGGTCGGCCCGTTCTCGCTGTTGGTCAGGATCACCGCGCCGATCTGCTGATCGGGGAGCCAGATCATGTCGCTGTGATAGCCGACCAGATCGCCGCCGTGATGCACGACGGGCACGCCGTTGCCGGTCTCGACCATGAGGCCCATGCCGTAGGTCGTGTCCTCCGAGACCTTCACGTGCGGCTTGCGCCGCTCGAGCAGCGCCTCTTCACCGATGTAGCGCTTGCCGTCGAGCATGCCCTTGCCGAGCTCCATGCGGACGTAGCGCGCCATGTCGTGCACGCTCGCCCACAGGCCGCCGGCGGGGCGCAGCGGGACCACCGCGTAGTTCACGTCGAAGACGTCGGCGTCGAGCTTGCCGTCGATGTCGATGCCGTACGCGCCCGCGTGGTTCGACGCGAGCGCCTTCTTGAAGTCGAACGTCACGTCCTTCATGCCGAGCGGGCCGAACACCTGCGTCCGCATCGCCTCGTCGTACGCGGCGCCGAGCTCCTTCTTCGGATAGAGCACGTGACCCGCGATGAAGCCGGCGGCGGCGGCGAGGCCGTTCGAGTACTGGAACATCTCGCCGAACTTCGACGTCGGCTGGATCGTCGCGAGCAGCGCGAGCTCGGCGAGCGGCGTCGCGTTCTTGTACTCGAAGATCCACTCGAGATCCTGGCGCGGCAGGCCGGTGCACGCGCACACGAGGTGCTCGAGCTCCACGCTCTTGGTCGTCTCTTCGTTGCCGAGCTTGAAGTCGGGATAGAGCTCGGTGACCGGCGTCTCCCAGGTCGCCTTCTTCTGATCGACGAGCTTCGCCAGGAGCAGCGTGGTCAGCGCCTTGGTGTTCGACGCGATGATGAACTTGGTGTCCTTGTCGACCTTCGCCTTCTTGCCGACCTCGCGCACGCCGAAGCCGCCCTCGAAGACGACCTTGTCGTGATCGATGAGCGCGAGGCCGACGCCGGGGATCTGGAGGTCCTGGCGCGCCTTGTCGACGAAGTCGGTGAGCATCTTGACGTGCTCGGCGTCGAGCGCGTGCGCCTCCTTGCCCGCGAACGACTCGCGCGCGCCGCCCTTGGGCAGCACCTTGCCGAGCAGCACGCCGAACGCGCCGCCGCGCTTCTCGGCGGTGCCCTCGTTGACGTCGATCGCGACGACGGTCCAGGTGTCGCCGGCGCGCAGCGCGAGCGCCGCGACGATCTTCTTCTCGTTGGGCGAGACCTCGTACTGGTAGCCCTTCGCCTGCTCCCAGCCGTCGCGCGCGGGCTGATCGACCGAGACCTGCAGCGTGCGCTTGAAGCTCGGATCGTACGCGGCCCACGCGGCCTTGACCGCGGCGTCGGCGTCGCCGCCCTTCACGTCGACGAACGCGACGTGCGAGTCGTCCTCGGGCGTCGAGACGATCACGACGTTCTCGTGCGCGGCGACCTTCCACTCCTTCGGCGCGATGAACGAGGTGCCTGCCGACGTCGTGCGCGGCGTGTCGTCGGTCATCGTCTCGGCGACCGGCGCGCTTGGCCCCGGCATGTGATCGACCGGCGGCGCCGGCGTGTCCTTGATGACCTCGGTCGGCGGCGCCGGCGGCGTCTCGGGCTTCTTCGTCGAGCTGCCGCACGCGGCGGCGGCGATCGTGATCGCAACGATGCGCTTCATGCGCGCGACCTTATCGCGGGCGCGCGGGCTCGTCGACGAGCTTGCGCAACAGCTCGACCAGCGTTGCCATGCCGTGTGCGCCGACGCGCTTCTCGAGCTCGGCGAAGATCTCGCCGATCGCCCTGCGCTCGACGGGGGCACGAGGCTGCTAGGGCTTCGGTGCGGCGACGCGCCAGGGGCGGTTCTTGAGATCGCGGGTCAGCGCCTTCACGTCGTCGACGAGCTCGAGATCGGAGAGGAAGGCGGCGGCGGCGCCGTGGCCGTCGGTCGCGTCGTGGACGAGGCCGTGCAGGCCGTCGGCGAGCGACGACGCCGACGCGAGCGCGCGATCGGCGGAGTCGAGCGCGCCGGTCAGGCGCGCGCGCAGCTGCGGCGTGACGTCGCGCGCGCCGGCGAGCGCGAGCGCGGTGCGCACCTCGGCGACCCGCACGCGCAGCTCGGTGATCGCCTCGCCCAGGTGCGTGGCGCAGCCGTCGATCTTCGCGCCGAGGCGATCGATCCCCGCGGGATCGAGCCCGCCGTCCTGCAGCGTCGTGACGAGCGCGCGCGCCTCGTCGATCGCGGCGCTCATGCGCGCGCGCAGCTCGAAGCCGGGCGCGACCTGCGCGACCGTCGCGGTGAGGCGATCGACCGCGGCGTCGATCTTCTTGGTCGCCGGCCGGATCGTGTCGAGGAAGTCGCTGACCTCGGTGAGGTTGTCGTTCGTGCGCTGCAGGACGCGATCGAGGCTCGGCGGATCGACGCCGGTGACCTCGTCGCCGTCGACGAGCGCGCGCGCGGGATCCGCGTGTCCGGGCGGCGGACCGATCGCGATGTAGCGCGGCGCCAGCGGGCTGCGCGCATCGACGAAGAAGTCGGAGTTGATCGGGATGCGGCGCGCCCACGATCCCTCCAACCGGATCACGACGCCGATGCCGCCGCGGGTCGCCATGCCGATCGTCCGCACGTGGCCGATCGTGCGGCCCGCGACGCGCACCGGCGCGCCCTCGACGATACCGGTCGCCTCGGTGAAGTGGATCGTGACGTCGACGCCGCCGTGCTCGATCCGCGGCAGGATCATCACGACGAACACGATCGTGAAGGCGGCGATCGCGAGGACCGCCGCACCGACGCGCCGGGTCAGGCGCTCGTCGTGGATCGCGAGCGCCACGTCACTCCTTCCAGAGCAGCTTCCACGGGTTGTTCTTGAGGTCGCGCACCATCTCGCGGACATCCGAGTAGACATCGAGCCGCGTCAAGAACGCGCCGATCGATCCCTTGCCCGCGCGCAGGTCGGTGACCATGCCGTTGGTGTTCGCGAGCAAGGTGCCCGCGGACTCCGCGGCGACCCCCGCGCGATCGACCGCGAGCATCGCGCGATCGACGCGCTCGACGGTCGCGATCGACAGGACGCGCACGCCCTCCTTCAGCAAGGCGCTCGCCGAAGGCGCCGCATCGGCGACCGCGCGATCGGTCGTCATGATCAAGCTGTCGGCGTCGGCGATCGTCTTGGCGAGGCGCGCGCTGTCGAGCCCGCCGTTGACCTTCGCGAGCACCTTCTGGCCCTCGTTGGAGAGGCCGGTCACCGAGTCGATCAAGCCCGCGACGCGCGCGTGGTTCTCGACGAGGATCTGGTCGACCTTGTCGACCGCGTCGGCCGCGTGCACCAGCATGCTCGCGATCTGATCCTTGTGCTGGCGCATCACGCCCGACATCAGATCGAGCAGCTCGTACAAGCGCGCGACGACGAGATCCGTGCGCGGCGGGTTGACGCCGACGACGATCGATCCCGACGGCAGCCGCTCCTGGTTCCAGTCCTTGCCCGGCACGATCTCGACGTACTGCTCGCCGAGCACACCGGCGGTGTTGATGAAGAACTCGGCGTCGCGCCGGATCGAGTCGTGCGCGCGATCCTCGACCCAGATCTCGACGCGCACCTGCACGCGCCGCTTGGTCTCGGGATCGATCTGCCCGCCCAGGAAGTCCACGCCCTCGACCCGCCCGACCGTGATGCCCGAGACCTTGACCGGCGCGCCCGGCTGCACGTTCCCGCTGTAGTCGTAGTCGACGTACATCGTGAAGCCGCCGCGCAGCGAGAAGTGGCCGAGCACGAAGATGAACGCCGCGAACAGCGCGGCCGCGCCCACCATGAGGAGGCCGACCTTGTACTCGATGCCGCTGTCTGGTTCGTGCATGACATCCCTCCTTAGAAGCCGGGCGTGTCCATCGGCCCGGTCGCGCGGCCGTGGATGAACTGTTGGACGACGGGATCCGCCGACGCGCGGATCGCCTCGGGCGAGCCGCACGCGCGCACCGCGCCCTGGTAGAGCAGCGCGATGCGATCGGCGATCGCGAAGATCGACGACAGATCGTGCGAGACGACGATCGCGGTGACGCCGCGGCGATCCGCGAGCTCGCGGATCAGCTTGTCGATGCGGCGCGCGTCGATCGGCGCGAGGCCGGTGGTCGGCTCGTCGAAGAGGACCACCTCGGGCTCGAGCGTGAGCGCGCGCGCGATCGCCGCGCGCTTGCGGACGCCGTCGCCGACCTCGTGCGGGAAGGCGTCGGCGAGGTGCGCGAGCCCGACCTCGTCGAGGCGGCGGCGCGCTTCCTCGCGCGCCGGCTTGTCGCGCAGCCCGCGATGCTTGCGGAGAGGCAGCGCGACGTTGTCGACCAGCCGCATCGAATCGAACAAGGTCGCGCTCTGGAACACCATCGCGATGCGCTTGCGGATCGCGTGGAACGCGCGCTCGGGCAGGCGATCGATGCGCGCGCCGTCGAGCCAGATCTCGCCGGCGTCGACGCGCAACAGGCCGACCAGGTGCTTGATCGTCACCGACTTGCCGACGCCGCTGGTGCCGACGACGAACATGACCTCGCCGCGGCGCACCTCGAGGTCGAGGCCGTCGAGCACCGGCCGTCCGCCGAACGACTTCACGACCTGCTTGAACGCGATCATGCGCTCGCTCCCAGCATGACCATCCCGATCCACGAGATCGCGAAGTCGAGGACGATCACCGCGAAGGACGAGCCGATCACGGCGGCGGTCGTCGCCGCGCCGACGCCCTCGGAGCTGCCGCGCGCGCGCAGGCCGCAGAAGCCGCTGACGATCGGGATCGCGGCGCCGAACGCGACCGCCTTGATCATCCCGACGATCGCGAAGCTCGGCTTCACCATGCCGAGGTCGAAGAAGATGCGCGGGTTGATGTGGAACGAGTAATAGCCGGTGAGCCCGCCGGCGCCCCACGCCGCCGCCATCCCGAACATCGTCAAGACGACGCTCATCGCGATGCACGCGAAGAAGCGCGGGACGATCAGGTAGCTGACCGGCGTCACGCCCGACATGCGGAGCGCGTCGATCTGCTCGGTGACCTTCATCGAGCCGATCTCGGCGGCGATGCCGGCGCCGACGCGGGTCGCGAGCATCATCGCGGTCAGGCTCGGGCCGACGTCGAGCACGAGCAGGCGCGCCCACTGCGCGCCGACCTGGTTGCGTCCGTCGACGACCTGCGTGGTCAAGAGGCACGTCTGGTAGACCATCACCATCCCGACGAAGCCGAGCGTGGTGAGCACGAACAAGAGCGATCGATTGCCGACGAAGTACAGCTGGCGCGCGATCTCGCGCTTCGGCCGCTTGCCGCGCCAGTAGCCGAACACCGCGCCGCCCAGCGTCGCCGCCGCGACCCGCGCGAGCTCGGCCGCGGCGCGCCCTGCTTCGAGCGTGCCGCGTCCGATGCGGCTGATCTTTCTCCGGAACATGTTCTAGGCCATCAGGTACGTCATCAAGAAGTCGAGGAAGCAGATCGACACCGCGGAGCTGACGACCGCGGCGTTGACCGCGCGGCCGACGCCGACCGCGCCGCCCTTCACGGTGAGCCCGTAGTAACAGGACGAAAGCGCGATCGCGGCGCCGAACACCGCGGCCTTCGCGATGCCGTGCAGGAAGTCGGCGACGCCGAGGTTGTCGACGAGCGAGTACCAGACCGTGAGCGGGTGGATGTCGAGCACGACCTTCGACATGCCCATCGCGCCGAGGATCGCGACCGCGTCGCCGATCGTCGTCATGATCACGAGCGTCACGATCATCGCGATCACGCGCGGCACGACCAGGTAGCGGATCGGATCGATCGAGAGCGCCTGCAGGCCGTCGATCTGATCGGTGACGGTCATCGTGCCGAGCTCGGCGGCGTTGTTCGCGCCGACGCGGCCCGAGAACATGAGGCCGATCAGGATCGGACCGACCTCGCGCAGGACCGAGTAGCCGGTGCCCCAGCCGACCAGCGCGCGCGCGTTGAACTGCTTCACGAACGCGGCGAGCTGGATCACCATGAGCGCGCCGACGAACAGCGCGGTCATGACGACGATGGGCACCGACTTGTAGCCCATCTTGTAGAGCGAACGGAGCAGCTCGCGGCCGTCGAGGGTCGGCGGGAACAGCGCGCGGATCGTGTCGCCGAGGAGGACGACGATGCCGCCGGCGTCGCGCGCGGCGTTCATCGTCTGGCGGCCGATCGATTGGATGAAGCGCTTCACGCAGCTTCTCCCGTGGCGAAGCGCCGGACGCGCGGATCGTCCGCATGGAAGAGCGCGTGCGCCGGACCGAGCCACTGGATGCGTCCCTCGTCGAGGTACGCGATCGTGTCGGCGAACTGCGCGACCGCCTCGACGTCGCTCGACACGACGATCGCGGTCGAGGGTTGACCGCGGAGCAGCTCGTAGATCTTCGAAGTCGTCACGGGATCGAGGCCCGCGGTCGGCTCGTCGTACAACACGACGTCCGGCTCGGCGACGGTCGCGCGCGCGAGGCCGACGCGCTTGCGCATGCCGCCGGAGAGCTCCGAAGGGAGCTTGTGCTCGGCGCCGGCCAAGCCCACCGCGCGCAGGCGCTCGCGCACGCGCTGGTCGATGTTGCCCGTGTCGATCCCAGCCGCCGCTCGGGGTGCTACCCCGGGTCCTCGCATCCGCGCTTCGCGCGGTTCGCTCGGCTCGGCCTGCGGCCTCGGCCCTGCCCCTCCTCGCGGCGGCATCCCGTGGACGAGCGGGAACGCGACGTTGTCGAAGACGTTCAAGAAGTCGAACAGCGCGCTGTTCTGGAACAGCATGCCGATCGCGCCTCGGACAAGGGCGCGCCCCGCGTCGGGCGCGACCAGCCCGGCGAGGATCTTGAGCAGCACGCTCTTGCCGCCGGCGGCGGGGCCGATCACGCCGAGCCGCGCGCCGGGCTCGACCGCGAACGAGACTCCGTCGAGGACGCGCCGCGATCCGAATCGCTTGGTCACGCCGTCGACGGAGATCGCGGTCATCTCAATACTCGATCGCCACGTGCAGCCCGGCGCCGAGGATCCACCCCGACGACGCGAAGCCGGGGAAGCCGGGGTTGTTGGTCTGGAGGCCGTCGCGCCCGGGCACCGGTTGACCGAGCACGTCGATCGCGTCGTCGGGCACCTCGTCGAGCACGTACTTCGGATCGGTGTTGCCCGCGGGCGAGACGAACTTCGTCACGTGGCGCGCGAGCAGGCGCTGGCCGAGGACGTCGACGCCGATGCGGAACCGGCTGCCCCACCCTTCGAGAACATGTTCCACGCCGGCGGCGACGCCGAGCCGATCGTTGTCGACGTAGTTGGTACGCCCGGTCTGATCGGGCACCGGCGACGGCACCCAGCTCGCGTCGATCCATCCGCGCGTCGGAGATTTCGGCCTCGCGTAGCGCAGGCCCGCCGCGATCGTCGCGGTGTCGCTCCACGCGTAGTCGCCGCTCGGCCGATCGTCGTGACGATCGCGATACTGCGACCAGCGCGCGTACTTGAGCTCGCCGCTGACCGAGAACGGCGAGTCGTCGCCGAGGCGATAGGTGCCGCCGACCGCGAGCTGCAGCGGCAGGTACGAGTGGGTGAAGTGCAGCTCGGTCGCCTGCTCGTTGCCGGTCGCGAGCGTGTAGTCGAAGCCGGTGTCGATCTTGAAGCTCGACGGCGTGTGCACGGTCGCCGTCACCAGCGCGCGCTTCGTCGGCGTCCACGCGAGGCCGAAGTGCGGTGCGACCGCGGCGTTGACCGCGATGTTCGAGTCGAGATCGACCGTGCTCAGATCGTTGAGGTTCGACACATAGACCGGCGCGGCCGCCTTGTTCGCGAGCGACAGCGTGAACGTCACGCCGACGCGCAGGTCCGGCGTCACGTGGAAGCCGCCGCCGAACGCGAGCGACGTCGCGGTCAGGCGATCGCCGTACAGCTCCGGGTGCAGGCTGTTCGAGAAGAACTGCTCGCGCTCGTCGTTGTAGAACGCCTTCGCGGTCGTGAACTCGCCGAGCGGGATCATCGCGAACAGCCCGAGCACGAGGCGCTCGTGGAAGACCGGCGCGACCAACCCGACGGTCTGGTACGCGCGCGGCTTGTGGCCCGAGCCGGCCGCCTGGCGCGGGCGCGCGCCGAAGCTGCCGTGCCCGTGCTGGAGCCAATCGGTCGGCACGGTCGGGTTCGCGATCGCCATGCCGGTCGCTTCGTCGCGGAACGACTCCGGTCCGCGATCGTCGACCGCCGGGACGTCGCAGCCGCCGTTCGCGCACGCGGCCGACGTGCTGCGCCCGTCGACGGTGATGCCGATCTCCTCGGCGAGGACGAACACGCCGAGATCGACGCCGGG
>Ga0310811_10013173_pt1 | contig 10766 bp, 11 predicted proteins | sample YCmetagenome_FD_207642 | JGI IMG/M metagenome (GOLD analysis project Ga0310811, IMG submission 207642) | Soil microbial communities from experimental microcosm in Duke University, North Carolina, United States - YC | ecosystem: Engineered > Artificial ecosystem > Soil microcosm > Unclassified ...
CGATCTAAAAGAGACCTTCTTCCTCTTGCCCCTGATCCGAAGGAGATTGGATCTGCCCCATGCTAATGGCTGTGTGATACGCTGCTTTCACTGGGCAATTAAGGTCCTCTGACTCCTCAAAACTATTAAATCCCCGCGCTCGCTCGTCCCCCCGACGGCGCCCCAGCAGCATCAATGGAGGTTGAATATGCAATCTGCTCCTTCAGCGGCTCCTGTCACACCGGGGCTGGTATTCGAAATGATGCAGGCGTATCAGCGCACTGCGGCTCTAAAAGCTGCAGTCGATCTCGACATATTTCGCGCAGTGGGCGAAGGTCCCGGCGACGTGTCTTCCATCGCGCAGCACTGCAAAGCTTCGGAACGCGGTACCAGGATTCTATGCGATTTTCTCGTAATCAATGGCGTGCTTGCCAAAGATAACGGGACATACAAGCACACGCCGCTCAGCGCTACGTTCCTTGACCCGCGCTCGCCTGCATGTCTGGCATCCATCGCGCAGTTTCTTGGCAACGCAGCATTGCACGAGCCTGTCCACTACCTTGCAGATATTGTGCGCAGCGGCCGCACCACTCTTCCCGGCTCCGGCACCGTGGAGCCCGATAATCCGGTGTGGGTGCAGTTTGCCCAGACCATGGCTCCGATGATGGCTCCCTTGGCGGCACCGCTCGGCCAAATTGTGCTGAACGGCCATAACGGGCCGCTGAAAGTTCTCGACATCGCCGCCGGTCACGGGCTCTTCGGTATCGAAATAGCCCGGCAGAATCCGCAGGCGCACGTCACTGGACTAGATTGGGCTCCGGTTTTGCGCGTCGCCCTGGAAAATGCTCAGAAGGCAGGCGTGCACGAGCGTTACGACATGCTGCCAGGTAGCGCGTTCGAGGTCAACTTTGGCGGTCCGTACGACGCTGTTCTGCTCACCAACTTCCTGCACCACTTCGATGTGCCCACTAACGTCGCGCTGCTCAAGAAGGTCCGTTCAGCACTCAAGCCTGGTGGTCGCGCAGCTACGCTTGAGTTTGTTCCGAATGCAGACCGCGTTTCCCCTCCGATGCCAGCGGCATTCGCGATGACCATGCTCACCACAACCGAGTCTGGCGATGCCTACACATATGCCGAGCTTTCGTCGATGTACCAGCAAGCCGGCTTCAGCGACATCAGCGAACATCCAATTCCGATGAGTCCTCACACCATCGTATTGGGGCACGCATAAAACAACGCGTGACCTCGCACCCTCGAGGGCACGCAACAGAATCCCCGCACAGCTCTTCGCGGTGCCTCAATTGATTCGCAAAGCAAGGTATACAATACGCAACGAGGAAAAATCCTCGCTCGAACTGAAACAGAAGGCTGGAATGAACTCCGATGCGTGTTGACGTGAACAAGGTCGCGGAGAATTGTTCCGGTCTACTGCAATCGAAAATGTGGAGGATTATTCATGTACTGGCAGACTGTACGTGCGGTAGTTATTTTCGCCTGGTTCGCAGTTCCCGTCTTTGCACAGCAGGCCTCTGCTTCTCACCCTCTCAATTCCACGTGCACGTTTGAGGATGGGAAAGAGGCAAGGATCAGCTACTCAGCATTTCCTGACGATCCGAAGAAGAGAGAGTTGGAGAGGGATAAGATGTGGACTCCCGGCAACCAGCCGATGAATTTGTTCATCGATGGTTCCGTTTCGTTGGGAGGCACCACGATACCTCCCGGCGCATACTCGCTCCACCTTATTCCGAGCAAAGACAAATGGACGTTGGTTGTAAACAAGGATGTCACGCCAGGACACGAGTACGATCCCAAGCAGGACCTGGTCCGAGCACCAATGGAGACCGGACAATTACCTGGCTCTCAGCCGTTCCAGCTTGCTTTCGCTCGAATGAAAGCAACGCAATGCAGTTTGCGCATCTATTACGGAAAAACTGGTGTTTGGGCAGAGTTCAACGAACAGAAATAGATCGCAAAAGCAAATGCAGCGCCAAACGTCATTCGCTAAACACAAAGAAGCTCCGCAGTCTGCACCTTTCAATCAGTACTGCGGAGCCCCTTCTGATCGATTCACAAATTGCGCTGATCAGGCTTGCGTAGCCGTTACGGTCACCTTGCCATCTCCTACTGCTGCCGCTGGCACGCTGGCCCACAACAGATCTGTTGTAAGCTGCGGACGATACGGCACTGAAAGCAACAGCTTGTCGCTGCTCTTGATTTCGTAAGCGGTAATTGGCTTTGAAGCCGCGATCGCGGTATTCCAACGCACGGCGACTTGATCGCTACCAGCGACCTTCTCGATCTTCACCTCGGAAGGTTGGATGAGTTCCGACTGCTTGAGCTGGAAGTAATTGGTAGTCGCGCCGTAACGCTGCGCCATTTCGGTTTCAATCTTCCGTCGCACTTCTGCGGATGCAGGATCCTGGGTGGCTGAAGCGAGATTGGTAACCAGCTGATCGTTGTCCGGCTTGGTGCGATCAATCTGCCCAATGCCTGTAACGGCGCAGGATACGCCGGGAATGGAAAGCGTATAGCGCACAAGGTCCTCGTGGCTGATCTTGTCCGGCTTGCCCACGCTGCGGATCACATCCTCAGGCACGCGGGAAAAATGCGGACCCTTGCCGTAGAAAACCCCGTCGGCAAAAACTTTCATCGCGATAACGCCCATGCCGCGCGCAATTGCGAGTTGCAGCACATTGTACTCATGCGAGGTATACAGCTTGTCGTTTGCATTAAGAGCCACTAGAAGCGTGTCGATGTTGTTGCCGGTATCGCGACGCAGCACTTCCATCAACACCGGCGAGCTGAAGTGGCCGGTTGCGCCGATGTGGCGCACATACTTCTTGCGCTCGGGATTCAGGCCAGTGTAGTTGGTGCCATCGCGGTAATCCAGCATGGCTGGGATGGACCCGATGCGCTCCGGCATCTTGCCGCCGCGCTCCGCCATGCCCGCATACATCTGATCCGCTTCTTCCATATCTTGAATGGCGTGCATCTGAATCGCATCAATGTACGCGCCTTCTGGAATGTAATCTTTGCCATCGCCGAACATCTGGGTCAGAGTGCGCTTCAAATCAGAGACCGCCGTGGCGCCCGGAGTGGTGGCCGCCTGGCTCGATGGCCCAACTCCGTACCGCTCGCGCGTTTTGCTCGCGATGTAAAGGCTCGCACGAAGCGGCGCATTGTAATCAGCGGTTCCAGGTACAAGGTGCAGCCGCCGAAACGCCTCGCCGTAATTCATCTGACTTGGCCCGTACACGTTTGCTGAGTCGAGATAATTTACGCCGAGTTGCACGGCTCGCACAATGATGTCGGGCGCATCAATTCCCGGCGCCGTCCACTGCAACGAGGCCTGCCCGCCGAGCGCAAGCGGTGTAACCCAGCGGCCGGTACGTCCCAGCAATCGCTGCGGCAACCTCGGTTTTGGTACTTCGGACCATGCTGTAGGGCTTGTTGCAAGATAACCAGCCGCCGGTAACATGCCTAGGACCTTAAGAACATTGCGTCGTGAAGCCATGAGGACTTCCACCTTTCTCCTCGAATGACAGGTAGGAATTCTTAACAGGGCTGTGATTGCCAACAGTGTACACCCGCGGCGGTTGCGCTATATTGGTGGCAAATCAAGGGGTCCTTTTTGTCACGAATGGAGAAATCCATGAAATTGCCCGTTATTTGCGAGGCAGTTGAGGCTCCGCGTTTGCTGAGTGACTCTGCGCGGATGAGTAGATTCATTTCTACGCTTCGGGATCTGGGATTTGATCTGGCCGCCTGTGCCAAAAGGCTCGGTTCGTTTCCACGCCTTGGGGTCAACTTCTGGGACCAGATGAGGCCGGACTGGAGTCCGAATCCAGAAGATCCAATCGACATTCTGATCACTCTGTTTATAGACGGCAAGCACTTGCCCGTTGATCAGCTGCGTGCGCTGACATCGACTGCCTTCGTCGACATCGCGTGCGACATAGGGTTGATCAAGCTGGAAGATGGAATACTTCATCCCAAATTATGCCTGTTTCCCTGTTATGGGCTGTATATCGTGACGGACGGCTCGGCCCGCAACAAAGCATTGAACCAGGTGATGTGGCTATGGGGTGAGAGTTATCTTCTGGGCGGCCTTGCCAGCCGCGCAAAGCGGCGGCGCGCGATCGACTTAGGCACTGGCTCGGGAGTCCACGCTCTGTTGGCGAGCATGCATTGCGACACAGTAACGGCTGGCGACATAAGCCCCCGCGCGCTGGAGTTTGGGCGGTTCAACGCAGCCCTGAACGACCGCACAAATGTAGAGTTTGTCCTTAGCGACCTCTTCAACGACGTGAAGGGCAGCGCCGACATGCTTGTGACCAATGTTCCGTATGCGCCAGACACGGCAGCAAAAGCGGGTGACAACTTTTGGAGCGGTGGTCTGGACGGCTTCGAGTTGTTGAGACGTGTTGTTGCCGCGCTGCCGGAGCGCCTTGAGGATGGCGGGGTGGCACACATTAATTCGCTGTATCCGAACGCTCCCGGCATATCCATTCGCGAATACTTCGACCGCTGGTTGGGCGGCCAGGTCGACGGGTACGAAGTCCTGGATCACACATGGGCCGTTCCTACGTATTCTGACGCTCTTTCAGATGAGCCGTACGAGGGCGATAAGTCAGCCTGGAGGTTTGGCGTTGTGAGCTTGCGTCGAGCGGCTTCGGGCCCTGGCTGGTGGCGTGAGTTAGGGAAACGTGGCGCCTTCTTCGGTGCTGACGGCGCTTGCAGAGTTGTCGCCGACCACGATCAACTGGCGCCCAGCGGCTCAAGCGCACAGGTCGAAGTTCCAGCGTATCGGGTGTAAAGATGAACGCGGACCCATGAGGGCCCGCGTTTGTTTTAGCTTCTAGCTCCGCTCAGTTCTCTGGTTAGCTGAACAGGTCCTTCATCTTTTCGATGAGCCCCGGCGCCGTCGGTTTGTTATCGACGCTCATGGTCTCAGCCAGCTTGGCCACCAATTCGCGTTGCGCGCGGCTCAGTTTCTTGGGGATCTGCACCACCACCTTAACGATCAGGTCGCCATGTCCTCGTTCATTCAAGTAAGGGAAGCCGCGTCCGCGCACGCGAATTTCGCGTCCGCTCTGCGTGCCTTCAGGAATTTTGATGCTGACCGGAGCGTCGATGCCTGGGATTTCAAATTCCGCGCCCATAGCCGCCTGCGGAAAGCTGATCGGTATAACGCAATGCAGATCGTAACCGTGGCGCTCAAAGAAGTCGTGTGCGCGCACGGAAAGCACAATATACAGGTCCCCTTTTGGTCCGCCGCCACGTCCTGCATCCCCTTCACCTCCGTAGCGGATGCGCGTTCCATCCTCAACACCGGCTGGGACCTTTACCTTCAGCTTGATCTCGTTGGTCACACGCGTTTCGCCGCGACATGTCGTGCACGGATCGGAGATTACTGTTCCAGTACCGCCGCAAGCCGCGCAGGTACGTGCAACCGAGAAGAAGCCCTGCTGATAACGAAGCTGACCACGGCCTTGGCAGTGGGTGCAAACGCTCGGCCCCCGACTCGACGCACTGCCCGTACCTTTGCAGGTGGAACAGGTCTCAAGCCGGCGCAGCTTTACTTCGGTCTCGGTACCGAAGAACGCATCTTCGAAGTTGATGGCCATGTCAAAGCGAAGATCGTCGCCTCGCTGTTGCCGTGAAGCACGCTGGCCCGAACCTCCCATCGAAAACATCTCGCCGAAAAGATCGCCGAAGATGTCGCCGATGTCCACTCCGCCTGCAAACGGCCCTGAACCGAAGCCTTGGCTTCCAGAAACCCCCGCATGGCCATAGCGATCGTATGCGGCGCGTTTATCAGCGTCGCTCAGCACTTGGTAAGCCTCGCTTGCCTGCTTGAACCTCTCCTCCGAACTGCGGTCCCCAGGATTGCGGTCCGGATGGAACTTCATAGCTTGCTTGCGATATGCGCTTTTCAGTTCCTGGTCGCTGGCGTCGCGCGATACGCCGAGCACCTCGTAGTAATCTGCTTTGCTCACTGTTGTCTTTGGACTCATTCGCTCGTTTGTTTTGAATTATGGGCGACGCGCACCAGCGCAGGGCGCAGCAGGCGGTCGCGCAGCCGATAACCGCGGCGAATCTCTTCGGCCACATGCTGATCGGGAACGTCTTCGCGCTCGACCGAACCGAGCGCCTCATGCAGGCGCGGGTCAAACGGTTCGCCCACAGCAGGAATTGCGCTGACCTGCATCTTTTGCAGTGTTTCTTCCATTTGCTTCACAATCAGCGCCACTCCGGAACGCAGTTGATCCGCATTACCGGGAGCATTGAGAGCCAGCTGAAAGTTGTCAATTACCGGTAGAAAATTCTCCACCACGTTGCCGGTTGCAATATCGCGAAACTCAACCTTCTCGCGTTCGGCGCGTTTGCGCGCGTTATCAAACTCAGCCTGCAGCCGCGCCATGCGGTCCAGCAGATGATCACGTTCGGCCTTAACCTGATCCAACTCGGTGCGAGAAACCAGCTCAGCGGCGTCCGCCACCGGCTGCGGTCCGGCCGCGGACTGCGGTCCGGCTGCGAATTCCTGCTCCGGTTGCGGCCCCGTTTCGGTTCCAGCAGTGATCTCGGGGGTTTCCAGGTCCGCGAATTCTGTTTCGTGTTTATGCATAGATCGTTTCATCAATGTTATTGTCTCAAGAAATCGGCAGTGCCTGATTCCATTCTATTTTCTTCCAATTTTCCCTGCAGGAGACGTATCCTCCGGGGACAAATCATCACGCTTAAGAGCATCTAGTTAGATTCGTACGGGGCAAAACAGATTCACGCGGCCATTGCTAATCAGCCGGCTTGTCCAGCAGCCGCTCTGAGAGTCCAGCGATGTAGCTCACCGCCTGGATCATCTCCTGATATTGGATCCTGGTGGGAGCAATCACTGCCACTGTACCCAAGCTCGTTCCGCCCAGCCGGGCAGGAGCCCCAATCAGCACCAGATCCTGCATTGCCGGTGAGGCTGCATCCAGACCAACCACCACCCGCACTTCCTGCTGTCTTCCATCGACATATGCATTCAGCAGCTCAATCAGTCTTTGCTTGGCCTCAAGCGCCAAAAGCATCTGCCGGAGCCGTTCGCGATCTACTTCCGTCGTTATCAGGTTGGCCATGCCATCGACGAAGATTGCCGGAGCCGTCAGGTCGGCCGTAAGGGCGCCTCTGCGGCAAAGTTCCTCCACTGACTCCAGCAATTGCCGGTAGGCTTCGCGCTCCGCATCCACCCGCCGCGCAACCTCAGCACGAATGCGATCGATGGGCCATCCGCGGAAATTCTCATTCAAATAGCAGGACGCTGTTTCGAGTTCAACGTGAGTTAGATCCTGCTCAAGCATCAGGATGCGGTCCTGGACCGCTCCACCCTGAGTTACCACTATGGCCAGCACTTTGCCGGTGGATAAGCGCGAAAAGTGAATGTGCTCAAGCACCTGCTGCTCTGTTGAACTGGCCAGTGCCACACCGAGACCCTTCGATATCAGAGCAAGAACATGCGAGGTCCGCTCCAGGTAATCATGCGAACTTGCAACGCCGGAAAAGCTCTCTTCAATCTGTCCAAGGCGCGCTTCGCTCAGCGACCCGGCAGCAGATGCAGACGGCGAATAGTGGCCCGCAGCCATGCGTGATGACTGTGTTAGCTGCTCGACGTAAAAGCGAAAGGCCGCGGCAGTCGGAATCCGGCCCGCCGAAGTGTGAGGCTGCTCAAGCAATCCGGCATCGCCCAAAACGGCCATTACATTGCGAATAGTTGCCGAACTGAGACCTTCACGATCGGCAAAAAGACGAGCAACCGCCTGCGATGCCACCGGTTCGCCCGTGGCGATATACATCTCGATAACTGCTGTAAGTACCAACCGCTCGCGCGGGCTCAGGCGTAGATCAGGCATTTCCCCAACCCTCCATCCCTGGTGCTTTTATGCTCTAAACTACCCGGCCAAGTGCGGCCGCAACCCGGGACATATCCGCTAAACCTTTGTCGGAAAAGCGATTAAATGGAGGAGAATACACCTTCCTTTCTTTAAATTGTAGGTAGGAACTAATTGCAATGTCAAGGACCCAAATGAACGGCTAAGAGCTCTATATACGGGATCCGCGCAGCTTTCACTCATTGCCCGTAGGCGCTATGAAAGTAGAAGATGGTGATGCGCAGACCCGCTATGCCGAAGATCCATCAGAACCACAAAACAAAACGACTTCTAACCACCGCCGTGATCCTGGCCCTCGCAATCTGCACTCCTGCTCCACCGATGGCGCGCGCGCAAGCTGCATCTACGCCGAGTGCTGCGGCCAACACTCTCGAGATGCAATCGTGGCAGCAGAACCTTAAGGCCTGGCGTGAGCAAAGGGAGATGCAGGTTTCTGCACGCGACGGCTGGCTAACGCTGGCGGGGCTCGAATGGCTAAAGCCCGGCGTCAACACGATTGGCTCCGCCACAGACAATACCATCCATCTTCCCAATCAGGTTCCCGCACATCTGGCTCTTTTAACCGTGATGGGGGGCGCCCATGCCGGTCCCACGGCAAACGCGAACACTCCCGAATCTGCAATCGTGCAGCTTCTGTCGCCTGCCGGAGGATTCCCGCCTGACTTTACGGTGGACGGCAAGCCTGCCCGCGAAGGCTCACTTCGGGTGGACGGAACCAATACTTCGGTCATGACGTGGCATGAATTCAGCTTTGCTGTTCTCAAGCGTGGCGACCGCTTTGTGCTGCGCATTAAAAATGCGGAATCCCCTTTACGAACCGGCTTTAAAGGCCTTAGCTGGTATCCGTCCGACCCCGTGTTCCTGGTCACCGCGCGCTGGGTTCCTTTCAAACCGCCCATCGTTCAGGAGATCCCCACTGTGATTGGCACGGTGCTGAAATTGCCCGCACCGGGCCTGGCAATGTTCCTGTTAAACGGCAAGATCATGCAGCTTGAGCCCGTGATTGAGGACCCGACGGGCAAGAGCCTGTTCTTCATCCTGCGCGACGAGACCAGCAAAAGCTCGACCTACGGAGGCGGCAGATTCCTGCATACCGGTTTGCCCGATCACGGTTTAAGCCAGCCCGGCAACCTGGTGCTCGACTTTAATAAATTGGAGAACCCGCCTTGCGCCTACACCGACTTCGCCACCTGCCCGCTGCCTCCGAAGCAGAACCAGCTTGAGACGGAGATCAAGGCGGGAGAGAAACGTTACGAAAGGTGACGGAGGCCGCCATTCAGCCAGGCGGCCGAAGCAAAATGGCCGTACAATTCCCTTTTCCGTGTTGCTTTTGCTTTAGTTGCCTGGAGGCGTTATGACGATTCATTCGCTGGCAAGAAAATCGCTCGTTTCGATGGCGCTCGTTTTCGCTTTCAGTATGACCCTGCCGACGGCTCACGCTGTTTCCGCAAAGAGCCTTGAGAAACACGCCAAAAAAATGGAGAGCAAGCTCGCCAAATTCCCCAAGGGAACGTTCCTGCGGCTTCGCTTTCGCGACGGAAACGAGAGCACGGGGAAATTACGAAACATGTCGGACAACAGCTTTTCGTTCACCAACTCCGAATCGAATTCCGATGAAACCCACACCTACAGCGATCTAACCGATGTTGAGAAAAGCAAAGCTTACATCGGCAAGGATTCAGAATCCCACCATCATCTGCACATGCCGTTTTGATGGGGGTAGCGGCCCATCCGCCATCCAGATGGCCGAAAACGTACCGAAGGCGACGAAGAGCCGACACCGGCTCTCTGGATCTGACTCGCCACGAACATCCAAATTTCTGGCTATGTCCGTATATCCGACGATCCAGACATAACCGATTCCGAGATACTAAGGCGCAACTTCGAGCAACCATCATCTGGTTGGATTTTGCGATGTCGGTCAATTGGCAGCGGCTGCTGTGCTATTTTCTGTGCACCTTGGCCATGCTGCTTGCAGCCTCGGTGTCTTCAATCACGGGCGTTATCTGCAGTTCCAAAAGATCGCCCCACGTTGACTCAAGCTCAGCCACTCCCGCCGCCTCTGCTTCGACCACATGCCATCCGTAAGAGGACCCGGGTACGTGCCAACGTCCGATGGTCTTGACGCCTGCGGGGTCGGGCGCGCCCGTGCTAAGGAATCTGTCGATTGCGGCTTTGTAGAGAGCTGGGGGAATCTTCCAAGCAATCATGAACTTCATCAAGTTCTCCTTTTCACTTCGAATGTGCAGGCCCACCGTTGAGAATGATGGACTATATCTCACGGATCTGCTGAGCGAGCCTTAAGTCTATACGAGCATTCAATCAGAATGATGCGCTCTTGGGAGACTTCATTTCGAATTGCGTGATGCACCTGAGTGACCGCATATTCGGACATAATTTTTGACATCGCCAGCACCGCTTCCCCCGCCATCTCCGCTGCCCTTTGCCGATCATTTCCCCTGCGCGGCGCAAACTAGCGCCAGAGCAATCCATATCGCAACAAGAGGGGAATTCATGCTGATTCCGGATATCAATCCCGCACCCGTCTGCAAGCGCTCCCAAACCGGCACGGCACTCAAGCGTTGCCGCGATGCCTGGCAGCGCGCTTACGATGCCGTCTATGCCGAGTCCATCGAAGGTGGAGAGGACGAGGAAGACTCCATCGAAGAAGCACAACAAGCTGCCTCGATGGCATACTGCAGTGCCCTGCCGGTCCTCTTTGATCAGGGTGGCATTGGCAACTTCATCTCTTGTGTAGCTCACGGCGTTCTCATCAGAGCCATCGATGAGGACGTTTCAGGCCGACTCCTCTACGCCGCGCAGGTGGCAATCAGCGCTCTTCCGCGCCAGCCCAGG
>Ga0310811_10013174_pt1 | contig 10766 bp, 10 predicted proteins | sample YCmetagenome_FD_207642 | JGI IMG/M metagenome (GOLD analysis project Ga0310811, IMG submission 207642) | Soil microbial communities from experimental microcosm in Duke University, North Carolina, United States - YC | ecosystem: Engineered > Artificial ecosystem > Soil microcosm > Unclassified ...
GCGAGCACGTCGATGCGGCAGGTGGTGTTCATTCGCGATCAGCTGGTCCCCGCCGCGCGCGAAGCGTATCGCGTCGCTTCAACCAGCTACAGCCTCGGCGGCTCGTCCGCGCTCGAGGTCCTGACTGCGCGCAGCAACCTCCTCTCCGCCCTCAGCCAACTCGCCGACGCGCTCGCCGCTGCCAACACGGCTCGCGCCGATCTCGATCGCGCCCTCGGTGCGACGACTACTGGAGCAACACGATGAACGCCCCGTCATATCGCGCCGCCCTGTCATCGCGAGCGCCCTGGCTGTCATCCCGAGCGCAGCGAGGGATCTGCACTTCTGTCGTCGCCGCGCTGACCGTGATCGCCGGCTGCTCGAAGTCTACGACCCGCGGCGGCGAAGCCTCTGAGCAACAGGGAAACACACCGCAGAACATTACGCTCACCGAGGAGCAGCGCGGGAAGATTCAGGTCGTCACCGTCCAGCCGACGACCTTCCGCCCCGTCGTGCAAGCGACCGGCAACGTTGCCTTCAACGGCGATCGCTCGACGCAAGTGCTCTCACCGGTGTCCGGACCTGCGACGCGAGTCGTTGCCAACCCGGGCATGCAGGTTCACAAGGGCGAACCGCTCGCCTACGTGTCGTCGCCCGATTTCGCGAGCGCCGTCGCCGACTATAGAAAAGCGCAGACCGCGTATCGGAACGCCAAGCGCATCGCCGACCGCGACTCAGCCCTGTTCAAGAACGACGCGCTCGCGCGGTCTGATCTCGAGCAGGCACAAGCCGATGTGTCGTCCGCCGAGGCGGACCTCGAGGCCGCTGTGCAGAACATGCGCGCGCTCGGCGTCGAGGAATCACAGATCGAAGCCGTGCAACAGGGAAAGACCGCGTCGATTCAGGCGATCATTCGCTCACCGATCGACGGCACCGTCGTCGAGAAGCTGATCGCCGACGGCCAGCTTCTGCAGGCGGGAACGACGCCAGTGGCGACGATCGCCGATCTGAGCACGATGTGGGTGATGGCCAATGTCTACTCCGACGATCTGCCGGATGTCGGCGAAGGACAGTCGGTCAACATCATCACCGACGCGAGCCGCGCGCCGCTTCCTGGAAAGGTGGACTACATCGCGTCGCTCGCCGATCCAGGCACCAAGGCCGTGACGGTGCGCGTCCTCGCACCGAACAACAATCACGTGCTGCGCCGCGACATGTTCGTGCGCGTCGAGATCAAGTCGAAGACCGAGCACCGCGGCGTGCTCGTACCGCTTTCGTCAGTCATGCGCGACGATGAGAATCTGCCGTACGTGTTCCTCGAAGTGGCGGGCGGCGGCTTCGCTCGGCGGCGCATCGACCTGGGGACGCGGGTGAACGATCAGTACGAGGTCACGAACGGCCTCGCGGCGGGTGACAAGGTCGTGGCGAACGGCGCGCTCTTCCTTCAGTTCGCGGAAAGCCAATGAGCGCGCCAACCTATACTCCCCCCGAGACGCCGCCGACTGAGAGCGCCTCGGGGCGCCGGGGCGCGATCCAGAGCCTCGTCGCGGCCGCCGTCAGCCAGCCGCTGCTCATCTTCACGATCACGTTGGCGCTCATCGGCGCCGGCATCTACTCGTTGACGCGTCTCCCCGTCGACGCGTATCCCGACGTGTCACCGACGCGTGTCGGCTTGACGACCCAATGGCCCGGCCACGCCGCTGAAGAAGTCGAGCGGTTGATCACGATTCCGATCGAGACGGAGCTCAACGGGCTGCCGAACCTGGTGGTCTCGCGATCGGTCTCGCTCTACGGTCTGTCGAGCATCGACGTCACGTTCACCGACAACACCGATCTCTACTTCGCGCGCCAGCAGGTGTTCGAGCGGCTCGCCGGCGCGAGCTTGCCGGACGGCGTGTCGACCGACGTCGAAGCGCCGTTCTCACCGTCGGGACTCGTGTATCGGTACGTCATTCAGAGCACGGATCGCTCGGCGATGGATCTGCACGTCCTGCAGGATTGGGTGCTCGACAAGGCGTTTCGCGCAGTGCCAGGCGTCGCCGACGTCGCGTCGCTCGGCGGCGAGACGATGCAGTATCAGGTGCTCGTCGACCCCACGAAGCTCGCCGGCGCAGGACTCGCGATCAGCGATGTCAGCGACGCGCTCGGCGCCAACAACAGCAACGGCGGCGGCGGGTTCATCTCCGAGGGCGGGCAGTTCATGTACGTTCGCGGTCTCGGCCGCTACGCCACGCTCGAGGACATCGGCAACGTCGTCATCGCGGTCAAGAACAAGGTGCCGGTGCTCATCAAGGACATCGGCACGGTGGAGATCGGCTACGCGCCGCGGCTCGGCCAGTTCGGCTTCAACAAGCAGGACAACGCCGTCGAAGGCATCATCTTGATGCGCACCGGCGAGCAGGCGCAGACGGTGCTGAAGCAGGTCGAAGCGAAGACGCGTCAGCTGAACGACCACGTCCTGCCGAAGGACGTGAAGATAGTGCCGTACTACGACCGCAGCGATCTCGTAGCGCTGACGACGCGCACTGTCGCGGACAATCTCCTCCGCGGCATCGTGCTCGTCGTGATCGTGCTCATCGTGTTCCTCTACGATATTCGGTCTGGGCTCGTCGTCGCGATCACGGTGCCATTGTCGCTCTTGATCGCGTTCATCTGCCTCGATCTGCGCGGCATTCCAGCGAACCTCTTGTCGATCGGCGCGATCGACTTCGGCATACTCGTCGACGGCGCCGTGGTGATGGTCGAGAACATCTATCGGCAGCTCGCCGAACGCCGCGGGACGCCGTATCGGGTGAAGGACGTCATTCTCGACGCCGCATCGGAGGTGAATCGGCCGATCGTGTACGCGATCGCGGTCATCGTCGCCGCTTTCCTCCCGATCTACGCGCTCACGGGTCCGTCGGGCAAGCTGTTCCGCCCGATGGCCGACACGACGATTTATGCGCTCCTCGGATCGCTGGCGTTGACGCTCACGCTCATTCCCGTGCTCTGCATGTTCGTGATGCGGAAGGGCGTCATCGAGCGAACGAACAAGCCGTTCGAATGGATCAAACGGCAGTACGCGAAAGGCCTCGACTGGTGTCTCGCGCATCGTGGCGCGACGATGATCGGAACGATCGCGTTGTTCGTCGTCTCACTCGGCATCGCGCTCACGCGCGGCGGCGAGTTCATGCCGAAGCTCGACGAAGGCGCGCTCTGGGTCCGCGCGACGATGCCGTATACGATCTCGTTCGAGGAATCGTCGAAGATCGTCCCGCAGATCCGCGCCATTCTCGCCGGCTTCCCCGAGGTGACCGATGTCGCGTCGGAACACGGTCGTGACGACGCCGGCACCGATCCGACCGGTTTCTTCAACGCTGAGTTCTACGTCGGGCTCAAGCCGTATCGGGAATGGAACGGCAACTTTCACTCGAAGGACGAGCTGATCGCCGCGATCAACTCGAAGCTGACTGCGTTCCCGGGCATCATCTTTAATTACACGCAGCCCGCTGAGGATGCGGTCGATGAAGCGCTGACCGGTCTCAAGGCGTCACTCGACGTCAAAGTATTCGGCACCGACCTTAGCGTTCTCGAACAAAAGGGCCGCGCGATCAAAGCGGTGATCGAGAAAGTTCCAGGCATCAACCACGTCACGCTGGTCCAGGAGCTCGGCCAGCCGAGTCTCACGATCACGGCGGATCGCGCGAAGATGGCGCGGTACGGCTTGAGCGCCGACGCGCTGAACAACGTGATCGAGGCCGCCGTGGGCGGCGTCGCCGCGACGCAGGTCGTGCAAGGCGAGCGGACGTTCGATCTCGTCGTGCGCCTGCAACAGCAATTCCGTGGAACGCCCGACCAGATCGGCAACGTGCTTCTCGCGACGCCGGACGGTCCGCAGATACCGCTCCGCGAGGTGGCGGACGTTCGCCTCGCGAACGGCGCGGCATTCATCTATCGACAGGACAACTCGCGCTACATCGGCGTGCAGTATTCGGTCGAGGGACGCGACCTCGCGAGCGCCGTGAAGGACGCGCAGGCCGCGGTCGACAAGCAGATCAAGCTGCCGGTCGGCTACTCGACGCGCTGGGGCGGCGAGTTCGAGGAGTACACCGCCTCGCGCGCGCAGATGAACATCGTGGTGCCGATCACGGTGGTGCTCATCTTCGCCATCCTGTTCGTGCTGTACCACAACTTCAAGTTCCCGCTCATCACCGTGTTGGGGGTGATTCTCTCGGCGCCGCTCGGCGGACTGCTGGCGTTGCTCGTCACAGGTACGCCGTTCTCGGTGTCGTCGATGATCGGCTTTCTCGCCTTGTTCGGCGTGTCAGTGCAGACGGCGGTCGTGTACATCTCGTACGCGAACGAGCTTCGGCTGAACGGGCACGGCATCGCCGAAGCAACACGGAGCGCCGCCCTGCTGCGATTGCGCCCGATCATGATGACGGCGCTCGTCGCCGCGCTCGGTCTGTTGCCCGCGGCGCTGTCGACTGGCGTCGGTTCGGATACGCAGAAGCCGTTCGCGCTCGTGATCGTCGGCGGATTGTTCTCACGCCTGCTGATCAGCGTGTTCCTGATGCCGGTCCTCTACGCGATGACAGCCAGAGAGGGAGATCACTTGGAGGTCTAGCTCGGAGGCGAGAGGCTCGTCGAGGCGATGAACGTCCCGGGCCGGTACGAGATGGAGGCTATCGGGCGTACCGCCAGAGACCGATCAGGCCAACGACCGCGCCGCCGACCATCATGGCCGTTCCTGCTTTACCGCTCACAATGGCGCCGGCGAATATCGCAACTCCGCCGACGATCATCATCGCGGCGCTCTGCGAGCTCTCGGGCTCCAGAATCCCATGAACTGCAACAGCGCGGGTCGTCGCCCGTGCGCCGACGTCGACGTTCGTCCACGCGGGTCCCGACATCGGCAACCGCAGCGCGGAAGAATCAGGCCCTGAGCACGTGACGACCGTCGCCGCGTTCGGGACGAGGGTGACGGCCAACGTGTCTTGGGCCGCGCCTTCCGCCCCCAGAGGCGAGGCGAGGAGCACTACCGCGATGGCTGCGGTGAGGCTGCGATGAAATGACATGGTGAATCCCTCCGGGATTCGAGGACACAACAATGCGTGATGCATGCTAGCCTCCGCGTACCCCCGCGACCATCACCCAGATGGAGTACTTCCTCGGGTGTGCGGCGGATTGGAACGCGGGCGCTCGGGCGGCGCCGCTATCGGCGAGAATACGCGGCGATCTGCAGGCGCGTGTGCAGCGCCAGCTTTTCCATGACATTGCGCACGTGACTCTTGACGGTGTGTGCCGCGATGTCGAGCCGCTGGGCGATCTCTTTGTTGCTCAGCCCCTCGCCGATGAGTTCGATCACTTCGCGTTCGCGCCGAGTCATGCGCACGTCGTCCACCACGTCGTGCTTGACGTGGCCTCGATGTCCGCCCGCGTCATTCACGATCTGCGAAAAGAGCGATTCCGTCATGCGGGGCGGCAGGACCTTCTCTCCAGCCGCGACGGATCGGATCGTGGCCACGAATTCGTCGAAGTTGGCGTCCTTCAGCACGAATCCGGACACTCCCGCGTTGACGAACTCCATGATCTCGTCGTGCACGGGCATGAGGTCCATCACGATGATTTTCGTGTCCGGCATCTCATCGCGCAGCGCGATCGCCACGCGGAGGCTCTCCTGATCCAGGAGCCCTACGTCGAGCAGCAGAACGTGCGCCGGCGTTGCGGCGAGGGACGGCGACGGCGCGGCCATCGACGCAACCACGCACATGTCCGGGAGGTTCGTCAGCATCGCCGAGAGACCGTCGCGCACCAAACGGTTATCATCGAGGATCGCGACCAGAATCATCTCGCCGTCGATTGGTGTTTCGGAAGTTGCATATTAACTTTACTCACGCTGGGGATCGCGGGGTCGGTGGGTTCGCCGCGGGAGCCTTCTGGCGTCACCACGACGGCCGGGAGACACATGTTCGGAAATCTCCGCAACGAAGACGCGCTGCTCTTCGAGCAGCTGGGCCGCATCACGCGAGACCTCGAGGGCTCGGCACGACTGCTCGAGCGATTGCTTGCCGAGCCGAAAAGCGCGGCGGCCGGTATCGCGCTCGAGGCACGGGAGCTCGCCGCCAAGGTCGCGCTGCATCACGACCACGTGAATGTCCGCGTCTTCACGGGCTTCGCGATGCGCCTCGACGCGACCGAATATCGCGAGTTGGCGATCGCACTCGACGCCGCCGCCGAGGCCGTCCATGAGGCCCTCGCGCACGTAAAGAGTCTCGACGGCAGCGATGCCCCCCAAGGGCTTCAGGCGCTCGCACACACGCTGTCGGCGGCGGCGGCGGCACTCGGGCGCGCGGTGCCGTTTGCCGGCCAGGGGAACGACGAGGCGCTCCATGGCGGTAGTGACGTCCAACGTCTGGCCAACGTCGGCGAGACGCTCTACTTCGATGGCGTCACGGCGCTGTTCGCGGGCGTACCCGATGTGATGCATCTGCTGCGCTGGAAGGGAATCTACGAGAAAGTCTGGCACAGTCTCGACAGCTGCGCCCGCGGAGCCGCGGTTCTCGACCAGTTGGCTCGCGCCAACGCGTAGCGCGGCCATCACGCTTGCTTTGATTTGCCTGAACGGCGAGGGGATCGCGGACCGATCGACTCCGCGCGCCACGCCGCGACGTGCGACGAAGGCGCCTCAAAGTAGGCTTGAATCGCCCACTCGGCGACTTCGCACGAGCGCTTCGCCAGCTTCGGGCTCGAGGGCGCGGCGTCGCGAACCAGATCCTCGAAAACCTTGACGACCTCTTGCACCGTATCGCCTCGCGCGCGCGACCGTTTCGCGTAGTCCCGAACGGAGGCCCACGAAATGTCGGTGTTGTCCGCCGTCAACGGCGCGTTCTTATCGGCCGCTGTCCTCGGAACACCAGCAGCCGCTCGCCTTGTCATCTTCGTCGTCATCAGTCACCGATTCGACACGAGCACCGGTCCGGCATTGGGGGAATCGCCGCCCCACGAGGCGGCGTCGCCCCCCAGCTGGCCGAAGTACGCCTCGACGCACCACAGAATCACGCGACGCTTGAGCGCCTGATCAATCGACACGGGCTCGATCCCCGCAGCATTGACGAGTTCAGTGACCGACAGGATGACGCCGCCCGGCGACGTGCCCGCGTCTCGTTCGGCGCAAACGTAGGTCCAGACGGCGCGTCGAAGCGACCGATCGTAGATCGGTCTCGCGGCGAGCGTGGTGCCAATTGCCAACCGCAGATCGTGCACGTCGGGGAATTCCGACGTCGTGTCGTTCACGGGACGATCACTACGAGGTGAATCCATGGTTTCCTCCGAATGGTGTCGATCAATCGGCTCCGGCGAAACGCAGACCAGCAATCGCGCACGCAAGCTGACGGCGAGTGGCTGCGTCCGCGACGCCCGCCGACACGCGCCGCACGCCGTCAGCCGGCGACGCCAGCAGCGTGTCGAGCATCGCGGCGAATGCGTCGCGTGAGATGGGAAACGTCAGCCAGGCGACCTGACGTGGTCGAATCAGTGAAACGTCATCCACGCCCTGTTGCATTCGCGCGTCGGAGAGGATGAGCGGAATGTGGTGCTCCACGGCGTCGACGATCAGGCGCTGAATTCCGTCCGCGGGTGCAGAGCAGTCGCAGACGACAATGCGCGGCTGCGTTCGTTTCAGCGCAAGCCACGACGATTCCCGACCCACGCAATACGCCGGTGCAAACCCGCACGCGGCCACTAGGTCACCGACGACGTCCGCGAGCGGAGGGCGGCCCGATGCCACGAGGATCCTGCCGCGATTCCCGATCCGTTCGTTCGTTTGCCAGTTCATCGTGCCTCCGAGATGCGATGAAGGAAGTGACCGCGGCCACGGTCAGTTTCACTCTCGCGTACTCATTCGTCGCCGGCGGCGGTAACAGGATTGAGCAACACGGCGAGGCTCACAAAATCGACGCAGGACATATCTCCTTGGCTTTCCTCGACGAGCGGGCTCGACCCTCGAGTCTCGCGCACCTGCGTTTGTCTTCGCGCGAGGTTGGCAGGCTCGAATAGCGTCGCCAGCGACAGCGAGCTCTCCGCGATGTATGCCTGCAATTGGGCCGCCCATGTCGGCGTCGGGCCGCGATCGCTTCGGTGGTAGCCATGGATCGCCATGGCGATCACTACCGACATCACGCGATCGACTCTCATCAGGGCGCTCGGCAGCGCCGTCACGTGCAATCGACCGCGGAGCGCGGTCGCCAGAGCTTGGTATTCGTCGAGGATCCTGTCCTCGGCGCTGTCTTGAAGGCGACGCTGATCGCCGTGTGCCGTGGCGGCACGTACGAGGCGCTCGTTGGCCTCGCTCGACACCTCGCGCGCGAGAACGACGTCGAGAATCGCGCCGATCACCCGGATCATCGAGTCGTCGCCAAATCGCGCTGGAGCCCGATGCCACTCGTTCACCTGCGCGATCCTCGACCACGTGAAGATCATTCGCTCGGCGTCGTACCGGCTGCCCGGGCGAGTGCTCACGGGACGCTCCGGGCGAATTGGCCATTGTAGGGCGGCACCCCAGCGACGCTGGCGCCGGCACGATGGCCATGCGCGGCGTCGCTCGGATCACGGAAGTACTCTTCCGTACCCCAGTGGATCATCCCTCGCATGACTGCCTGACGAACCGAGGTCGGTGCGATGCTCGACGCGTCGGCGAGATCGCTCAATGTCGCGACCAGCTGTCCGAGCACGGCACCGCGATCACGCGCGACACCGACATAGTCCCACACGGCACGCCGGAGCGATTCTTCGTTGACCGGCGTCACTGTGAGTGCGGTCGCAATGGCCGCGTGCTCGCTCGTGGCGATCCCCGAGGGTAACAGCGTCTCGAGCATCGCGCTGAACGCATCGCGCGAGACGGGAAACGCGAGCCACGCCACTCGCTGTAACGGCGACAGAGCGTCGTGATCCGTGGACTGCTGCATCCGGGTGTCCGACAACACCAACGGGGTGTGGCGCGCCGACGCCTCGTCGATCAAGCGTCCGACGCCCTCGGCCGGAGCCGCGCAATCGCAGATCACGATGCACGGCTGCGTGCGCGTGAGCGAGAGCCATGCGTGCTCATGGGCCGACGAGTACACCGGCGTGAAGCCGCAGGCTGCGACCAAATCGCCGACGATGTCTATGAACACGGCGTTGGAGGACGCCACGACGATCGTACCGCGTGTGGTCGCGGTTCCGGCGGTCTGACTGAGCATCGTTCCCTCCGATGGAGCGTTGGAGGTAGCTGACCGGGACGGCTCTCGAGAGTCCGGTGCCCGACGATGCGGCAGAAGACGCGGGAGGGAGCGATACTACGACCGCTCACCAGTTTTCTAAACATAGCTACGCGAGCACGGCGACGCCATGTTTCATTCAAGCACACGGGCGCGGTGTGCCTCGAGAAGTCCGAGCCCTCGGATTGCCCTCGTTGAGACCAGGCCCTTTCTCGTTTCGAGCCGAGGATGAGTCCGGCTCGTCATGCGAGACGTTCAGGCGGCGTCGTCGTCCGACCGTGTTTCGGCGCGTAAGCACGCGCATTTGCTGGCGGAACGTCGCGCCAGCGTTGCAGTCGATGTTACGACACTCGTGGTCAACGAATCGGTGTCGATATCATGTGGGCCGAACAGGCCGACGCGACGATCGCGGCCACGGCGATTGCGGCACTGAGTGTGGTGCGCACCCGCGGACGGCGCAACCATTGGACGATTCGATTCATCATAATGCGCGGTTCATGCGATCCTCGTCGAATGAGTGCGGTGAACGCGAATGCGGTGACCAGGGTGAAGAGCAGTTTCTCCGCCCAGGAGGACACCAGCGGCCATTGCGCCGCAATGCTCAGCGCCCTTGAGGCGTGAACACGGTCGGCGGATCGAGTTGCGCAACGGTGAGGCACATCGAGGAAAATGGGTCTGATCGACCCACGCCCGGTATCGCACGAACGGGTGAAAGAGTAGGTAGACGGCCGCCGAGACTCCGCCATCTTCTCGCACGAACGTGCGATTGCGCACCGTCGACGCGATCCGGTAGTCTGCGCAATGCCACACATCCAGACGTCTCCGCGGATAACCGTTTCCCGAATTCCGGACGGCGCTCGCGCCGCGGAAGAGCTGTTGATCGACATCATCGACGCGGTGCGCGAGCCGTTACTCGCGCTCGATCCGGAATTTCGAGTGACGCACGCCAATCGCGCCTTCTTTCGCGTGTTTCACGTCGAGGCGCGCGACACGATCGGCAAGGTCCTGTTCACGATCGGCGACGGTCAGTGGGATATTCCGCCGCTCCGCAACCTGTTGCATCAGCTCGTGAGCGAACTGTTGGGGACCGCCGTCGGCGCGGCGCCGCAACTGCGCGACGTCGACGTCGACCACGTGTTCCCTCGGATTGGTCGCAAGACGATGTTGCTCAACGCCACGCTCGTGTCGCGCGGGCCCGAAGAGGCACAAATCGTTTTGTTGGCGATCGAGGATGTCACCGAACAGCGCGCCGTGGAGCGTCGGCTGGCTGAGCAGCGACGCGAGCTGGAACGCTCGAACGCCGCGCTGGATGAATTCGCGTCGATCGCAGCGCACGACCTTCAGGAGCCGTTGCGCAAAATCCTCGCGTTCGGCGAACGATTGGAGACGTCGGCCGGGCCGGTCCTGCACGGCGAGGCCCGCAGCTCTCTGGACCGGATGCTCGGCGCCGCCGCTCGCATGCGCACGCTGATCAACGACCTCCTGACATACTCGCAGGTGACGGTGCGCAGCCAGCGCTTCGTACCGACGGATCTTGTCGGGACAGCGCGC
>Ga0310811_10013175_pt1 | contig 10765 bp, 10 predicted proteins | sample YCmetagenome_FD_207642 | JGI IMG/M metagenome (GOLD analysis project Ga0310811, IMG submission 207642) | Soil microbial communities from experimental microcosm in Duke University, North Carolina, United States - YC | ecosystem: Engineered > Artificial ecosystem > Soil microcosm > Unclassified ...
TGCCCGCGCATAGCTGGGACAATCCGGTCCGGGGCGAGCAGCCGCTCCGCGCCAAGGAGCTGCAGCAGCTCGCGGCGCGCGATCTCGCCGCCGGCACGATCGTGCCCGATGGGATCCTGGCCCCCACCGTGCCGTTCGCCGAGGCCGCGCGCGCCGTGCAATGGATCGCCGACACGCCCGAGCGCGTCGTCAAGATTCTGGTGAAACACGATTGAGCGCGGCGGTGGCGCCTGGTCGGGCGCTGGGCTAGGTTGGCCCTCCAAGCGACGATGCGGAGACGCGCGCGGGCATGACCGGCGGATTTCACGAGCCCTTGGTGACGAGCAAGGCCAAGCCGCCCTCGGACCGGGGGACGGGCCTGGTCTTCACCGCCGTGGCGCTGGCGGTGGCGGTGCTGTTCCGCCACAAGGCGCCGGTCTGGATCTCGGCGCTGGCGGTGGCGGGCGTGCTCGCGGCCGTGAGCTTTACGCGGCCGGCGCTGCTGCGGCCGCTCAATCTCGCGTGGTACAAGTTCTCGCAGCTGCTGAACCGGATCACCAATCCGGTGGTCATGCTGGCGGTCTTCGCCGTCGCCTTCGTGCCGATGGGGCTGTTGATGCGGCTCTGGCGCGATCCGCTGGTCCGCCGCCGGCGCGCGGACGCGGCCAGCTATTGGGTTGTCCGCGGCCGCCCCGAGGCCGGCCAATCGATGCGCAATCAGTTCTGACTCGCTTGCATCCCGCCTTTGCGCGAATATGAGCGGTCAATGGAGAAATCGGGGCCATGGGGTCGTTGCTGAAAGAGCTGTTCCGCTACATGCGGGCGCGCAAGAAATGGTGGCTGCTGCCGGTGCTGATCGTGCTGCTGGTGTTCGGCGGCCTCCTGATTCTGGCGCAAGGCTCGGCGATCGGGCCGTTCATCTACACGGTGTTCTAGCGCAGCACCCGCACAAGAGAATTTCGCGCTGATGCACATCCTCGGCATCTCGGCCTTCTATCACGACAGCGCCGCGGCGCTTCTGCGCGACGGCAAGGTCATCGCCGCCGCGCAGGAAGAGCGCTTCACGCGCAAGAAGCACGATTCCGACTTTCCCGAGAACGCGATCGGCTATTGCCTGAAGGAAGGCGGCGTCGCGCTCGCCGACGTCGATTACATCGTCTTCAACGAAAAGCCGTTCCTGAAATTCGAGCGGTTGCTCGAGACCTATCTCGCCAACGCGCCGCGCGGCTTCCGATCGTTCCGCGCCGCGATGCCGGTCTGGATCAAGGAGAAGCTGTTCCAGAAGGGAAACCTCATCAAGGCGCTGGAGGGCATCGGCGGCAAGGGCAGCGTGGGCGACAGACTTTTGTTCGCCGAGCATCACCAGAGCCACGCGGCCTCGGCGTTCTTCCCGTCGCCGTTCCAGGAAGCGGTGGTGCTGACGCTCGACGGCGTCGGCGAATGGGCGACGGCCTCGGTCTCGCTTGGGAAGGGCCGCACGCTCGAGATCGTGCGCGAAATCCGCTGGCCGCACAGCTTGGGCCTGCTCTACTCGGCCTTCACTTACTACACGGGCTTCAAGGTCAATTCGGGCGAATACAAAGTGATGGGCTTGGCGCCCTATGGCGAGCCCAAATACGCCGCGGCGATCCTCGATCACCTGATGGACCTGAAGGAGGACGGCAGCTTCTGGCTCGATCAGAGCTATTTCGACTACGCGACCGGCCTTACGATGACCGCGGCGAAGTTCGACGATCTCTTCGGCGGTCCGCCGCGCGATCCCGCCGAGAAGCTCACCCAGCGCCACATGGACCTCGCCGCTTCGGTGCAGAAGGTGACCGAAGAGGTGATGCTGCGGATGACGCGCGAGCTCGCGCGCACCTATGCGCTGCCCAATCTCTGCATCGCCGGCGGCGTGGCGCTGAATTGCGTCGCCAACGGCAAGATCCTGCGCGAGGGCCGCTTCAAGAATCTCTGGATGCAGCCGGCGGCCGGCGATGCCGGCGGCGCGCTCGGCGCGGCGCTCGCGGCGTGGCACATGCATGTGGGCAAGGAGCGGATTCTCAATGGCGACGCGCATGCGCGCCTTGACGGCATGCAGGGCTCGTTCCTCGGGCCTTCATACGCCCAGAGCGAGATGCAGCAGCGTCTCGCCGGCGCCGGCGCCGCGTTCGAGGTGCTGGACGAAGCGCCGCTGCTGGCGCGCGCCGTCGATTCGCTCGCGGCCGGCGACGCCGTGGGCTGGTTCCAGGGGCGCATGGAATTCGGACCGCGCGCGCTCGGCGGCCGCTCGATCCTCGGCGATCCGCGCAATCCCGCGATGCAGAAGACGCTCAATCTCCGCATCAAGTATCGCGAAAGCTTCCGGCCCTTCGCGCCCTCGGTGCTCGACGAGGACGTGGCCGAGTATTTCGAGCTCGACCAGCCGAGCCCCTACATGCTGCTCGTCGCCGACGTGAAGCGGAACCGGCGCCGCCAATTGAGCGCGGACGAAGAAAACCTGTTCGGCATCGACAAGCTCAACGTCCCGCGCTCCGACATCCCGGCCGTCACCCACGTCGACTATTCGGCCCGGATTCAGACCGTGCACGCCGAAACCAACCCGCGCTACCACGCGCTGTTGAAGGCGTGGAAGGCGCGCACCGGCTGCTCGGTGCTGGTCAACACGAGCTTCAACGTGCGCGGCGAGCCCATCGTGAACACGCCCGAAGACGCGTTCCGCTGCTTCATGGGCACCGAGATGGAGACGCTCGTGGCCGGCAATTGCCTGATGCGCAAGGACCGGCAGAACCCGGCGCTCGCCAAGGACTACAAGCACAAATTCGAGCTCGATTAGAACCGGCCGAGCCGTGCGCGGCGCACGCTCCGAGGCCGCCCACACTTGCCATGAGCCGGCGGCGGCGCGCGCGCCGCAACGCGGTCGCGGCGTTTTTACAATTCGTCAAGTGCTTCGGTGGCCTGCATCGCCAAAAATATTGCCGATCATGGCGCGGTCCGACGCCACTTCTCCCGTTGCCGTCGGCGCATATTGTAGATAGTTTTGCATACATGGTCGGATGGGGAGATTTCCGTAGGGAAATCATCGGCCAATCATGGTTGACAAGATGCAGATACATCGGGGACGTGCGATCGAGGGACCAATCCGCTCCCAGCGAGCGGATTCTCCGCGAATCGAATTCCAGCCCGCTTCCTCATGGCGACAGGTGCGCTGTTCGCAGCCACGCCTGGAGTCGTGAACACAATGCAGTCGCGACGGCGCAAGACGCCGCATCGCGATTGATCGCCCGGGCGGAGGAGACCGCCCGACAACGTCGAAAAAACGCAGCGGGCTTTCGGGGTCGATTCTATGAATGCGGACGGATCCAGAGAACGAGCTGCCGTCAAGATTGGCGCGCTGGAGCCCAGCGTCGCCGGGCGAAAGGGAGTCTTCTTCGCGCTGCTGAAGTCGATGCGGCTCCATCAGTGGGTCAAGAATCTCATCATCTTCGTCCCGCTCGTGCTCGCCGGAAAATTCCAGAGCCGCGAAGCCTGGAGCGCCTGCATCACCGGCTTCTTCGCGTTCGGCATTCTCGCCTCCGCGACCTACATCCTGAACGATTTGCGCGACGTCCGTTTTGACCGCCTGCATTGGTCGAAATGGGCGCGCCCGCTCGCCAATGGCGATCTCCCGCAGATGCCGGCGCTGGCGGCCGTCGGCGCGGGGGCCATCCTGGGCCTCGCGATCGCCGCCACGGTCCATCTCGGCGCGGCGCTGATCCTGGCCTTCTACGGCGCCGTCACGCTCGCTTATTCGTTCAGCTTGAAGCGCGTGCCGGTGCTCGACGCCTTCGTGCTGGCGGCGCTGTTCACGCTCCGCCTAGTCTTCGGCATCTACCTTGCGGACGTGGTGGCCTCGCCCTGGCTGCTCGTCTTCTCGATGTTCCTGTTCATGTCGCTCTCGCTCGGGAAGCGCTACACCGAGATCACGCGCGCCTTGGCGTTCGGCCGCGAGCGCATCCATGGCCGCGGTTATTTCACGAGCGACGGCCCGCTGCTGTTCGGCCTCGGCATCTCGACCGGCGTCGGCGCGGTCCTGATCATGATTCTCTATCTGCTCAACGAGGCGTTCAGCGCGACATTCTACAAGAGCCCGGTGTTGCTCTGGGCGCTGCCGGCCGTGCTGTTCCTCTGGCTCGGCCGCTACTGGCTGCTCGCCGGCCGCGGCGAGCTCGACGACGATCCGGTCGAATTCGCGATCAAGGACGTTTACAGCCTCGGCCTCGGCGCTGGAATGGTCGCGATTTTCGTCGCTGCCTGGCAAGTGTAAACGGCGCGCCGCGGCGGCGCCGCGCTCACCCGGGTCGGCCATCGACGCGCGGGCGGCATAGAATCGGTATGTAGACGACGAGGTAGAGCAGGAAACCGGCGGCCCAAATGAGTCCGGCGGCGGGCAGAAAAAACGCCACGTCGATGTCGAACAGGCTGGCGGCAACGCGGCCCGCCGCGCCGATCGTCACCAGCAGATATGCGATCGTAGTCGGGCGGGAAGCGACGAGCTTGCGCGCGGTATGGCCGAGCGAGGCGCGCGACATCACGGCGAGGACCATCGTCGCCACGGCGCCGGCGCCGAGCGCGTGCAGCGCAACGACTTTCGGCCAGGCACCCAGCCATGCGCCAGTTGCTGCCGCGAGCCCGAGCACGAGCCAGGCATAGCCGAGATGCAGCACCCAGACCAACGGCACGCGCAATGTCGAGAGAGAGCGCCAACGCAGCAAGCGTGCCCCGTTCACGAGCGCTGCCACTCCGGCCGCGATGCCGACGACGCGTTCGGGCAGGTCTAAGGCCAAACTCGCGACGAAGGCCGCGGTCACAGCGATCACCGCGCGGTCGAGCCACGGGGTCGGCGCGAGCTCGACGGGCCGGCCGGCCATGCGCATGCCGCCGACCGTGAAGGGCGGAATGATCCGCCCGCCGATGATCGCGATGAGCAGGATGAAGATGGCGAGGCCGAGCTCGTTGCCCCAGCGCGCCGACACGAACGGCGCGCCGAGCAGCGCCAGATGCACGCCGGCATTGGCTGTGAAAATCGCGGCGAGAACCACGAGGACGACGCCGTTGCGCTTGAAGTTGCGCGCGATGATGCCGGGCCCGACCGCGGCGAACAGCGCCGGAACGAAGGCAAGGTCGAGCACGGCGTAGACCCACGCATCGAGTCCGGAGGCGGCGGCAACCCTGGCCGCGAGCCATAGCAGGACGAGCAGCGCCAGCTTCCAGCCGCGCAGAGGTCCGGAATTCGTCCAGCTCGGCACCGCGGTCAGAAGGAAACCCGCCAGCGCCGCCGAGGCGAAACCGAAGATCATCTCGTGGCCATGCAGCGTCGAAGGCGGCCAGCCGTCCGGCGCGTCGAGCCAGCCCTGGAGTACGCTGACCCAGGCCACGAGCCACAGCGTGGCATGCAGCCCGGCCAGCAGAAAGAACGGCCGGAAGCCGCGCTCGAAGAGCGTCAGCGCCGGCGCGGGGGCTTCGGTGTTCGAAATCGCCGTCATGAGTTCAAACCGTTTCGTCTCCAATACTATGCGCGGGCGGCGCCGCCGCGCGCGACCGCAGTCAGCGTGACGTTGCGGCGCGCGGCCAGCTTCTGCGCGAGCCGGCGCAAATCGGCGGATTGCAGGCGGCCGCGCGCGACCGGCAGCAGCACGGCGTTTTCCCAGGCGATGTGCCGGCGCAGGACTTCGATGAAGGCCAGCGCCTCGGCCGCGAATTCGGGCGGAATATCGTGGCGCTGCGGCCCCTCGGCGAGGGCCTTGAGTTTCGCCACCACGTCGGCGAGGCGCGCGTCGTCGGCGCTGTGCTCGGCCGTGAGCGTGTCGAGCGTCGCGAGAAAGGCTTCGTCGTCGGCGCAGCGGAGGCGCAGCAGCGGGAAGAAATCGGTTTCCTCGTCGGCGGTGTGGAGCGCGTAGTCCTCCGCGAAATAGCGCGCCAGCGCGCGCGCGAGTTTCCGCCTCGCCTCGCCGACGCTGCCGCGCGCGAGCCAATCGAGCTGGGCTAGCGCCGCGCGCAACCGATAATGCTCGGCGAGCAGGAAATCGAGCGGCCGCGCCAAGAGGCGCAGATCAAGCGGCTCGAATGCCGCCGGCTGCCGTCGCGATACGTGCTTGGTCGAGGGCGCCGACAGCATCCGAGCACTCATTGCACGAGCGGAGAGTTCGCGGCGCGCAGCGCGATGCCGGCGATGGCGGCGCGGCCGGCGAGCAGCGAGATGTATTGGCTGACCGCCCGCCGCCACGACGACTCGGTGAGATAGCCGGCGATCTTCTCGCGCACGCTTTCGTAGGGCAGCTCGCGGCCGTCGGCGCGCTCGAGCACGCGCACGACGTGCCAGCCATAGCGGCTCGGCACCGGCACCGGGCAGGTTTCGCCGGCCTTCATCGCGAACACGTAGCTTTCGAGTTCGGCGACCAGCGAGCCGCGGCCGATCTGGCCGAGATGGCCGTCGTTGGTTTTCGAGGGGCAGTCGGAATGCTCGCGCGCCAGCGCGCCGAAGCTCGCGGGATCGGCGACGACCTGGCGCGCCAATTCCTCGGCCTTCGCCTTGTTTCGCGCGCGCGCGTCGTCGTCGTCGGGCGCCGCGGCGAGGAGGATGTGCTGCGCCTGGACGAGGTCCGGCGAGCGGAACCGCTTCTTGTTGTTGCCGTAATAGCGGCGGCAGCTCGCTTCGTCCGGCTCGGGCGTCGCGACCGCCGCGGCGAGCAGTTCCTCGACCGCGGCCTCGTCGTCGCCGAAGCCCTGCGCGTGCGCTTCCTGGCGCAGCAGCTCGCGCACCACCAGCGCCTCGGCGGCGGCGCGCTGCGCCTCCTCGGCCGAAGCGGCGGGGTGATACTGCATCTCGGCGGCCACCGCCGCCGGCGCGATCTCGACCTCGTTCACGCGAATGATTTCCATCGGGCACTCCTAGCGATAGGTGACGCGGTCTTCGCACTGCGTGCCGGTCACGTCTCTGGCGAGGTGCGCGGCGCGCAGCGCGCCGTTGCGGTCGGTGATGCGCGGGGCCGTGTCCACGGCCGGCCTCACTTGGCGTGCGGAGCGAGCGCCCCGCGGCGGCGCACGACCTGGGGCTTCCGGAACACGTACCAGACCGGCGCGCTCCAGATGTGCACGAGGCGGCTGAACGGGAACACGAAGAAGATCAAGAGGCCGAGCCAGATGTGGAGCTTGTAGGGCCACGCCACGGCCGCCAGCATGTCGGAGGCGCCGCCCTGGAACGTCACGATCCGCTGCGCCCATTCCGACAGCACGAGCATGACCGAGCCGTCGCGGTGCTCGAGCGAGAAGGGGATCGTGAAGAGCCCGAGCACGAGCTGCAGCCAAAGCAGCAGCAGGATCGCGATGTCCATGACACTGCTGGTCTTGCGAATGCGCGGGTCGAAGAGCCGCCGGTGCACGAGCATGGTGAGCCCGACGAAGCACATCGCGCCCGCGATGCCGCCGGCGCTGATCGCCAGCATCTGCTTGTTGCTGGCGCTGATGATCGGCTCGTAGACCCAGTGCGGCGTCAGCAAGCCGACGAAATGGCCGAGAAAGAGGAAGAGGATGCCGGCGTGGAAGAGATTGCTGCCCCAGCGCAGCTGGCGCTGGCGCAGCATCTGCGAAGAGCCGCTCCGCCAGCTATATTGCTCGCGGTCGAAGCGGATGAGGCTGCCGATCAGGAACGTCGACAGCGCCACGTAGGGGAAGATGCCGAAGGCGGCGTGGTTGAGATAAGCCAGCATGGGCTCTTCTCCTCAAATCCCTTGGTTCATGCGCGAGACGATGGAGGCGGCACGGTCGCAGCCGCCTGCGCCTTGCGGCGCGTTTTCGGGGCCGAAGGTGACGGCGGCTTCCTCCCAGGCGCGATCGAGCGCCTCGGGGCTGTCATCGTCGTCGATCTCGACGAGGTCGGCGGTGGAGTGGAGCCGCTTGCCGGCGAGCGAGCCGAGCGCGGCGAACACCCCGGCATAGGGCGAATTGCGCTTGGCGAGGCGCGTGCCGAGGGCCTCGATCACGTGCGCGATCTCGGACAGCAGCTCGCGGCCTTCTTCCGCCGGCGCCACGGAAATGTATTCGAGCACGAGCGGCAGGTAGTCGGGCAGCTCGTTTGCCGCGACGGCGAGGCCGCGGCCGCGATAGCGCTCGGCCAGCGCAACCATCGCCTGGCCGCGTTCGCGCGAATCGCCGTAGATGTGCTCGAACAAATGCAGCGAGTTGCCGCGCCCGAGATCGAACAGTGCCACGTAGCGCTCCTGCGCATCGATCAGCGCATCGCGCTCGAGCGCGGCGAACAGAGTCTCGAGCGTGGCGCGGTGCTTGGCGGAAAGGGCGCCTTCATCGGCGACGGCGGCGCGCAGCTCAGGCACCGCTGCTTTGAGCTCGGCGGTGGGATAAACGAGAAGGCGCGCGAGGACGCGAAGCGTGCGCATGGCTACATCTCCACCGGGGTCTTGGCCGTCTTCTTCTTCGGGCTGAACAGGCTCGGCGCGCTGGTGCCGTCCGAGCAGCCATTGCCGAAGCTGAAGCCGCAGCTGCCCTTCAAGTCGTAGGTGTTCTCGGCGTATTCGCGGTGCGTGCTCGGGATCACGAAGCGGTCCTCGTAGTTCGCGATCGCCATCGTGCGGTACATCTCGTCGACCATCGGCGCGGTGAGGCCGACGCGGTCGAGCACGCCCTTGTTCTCGACGCCGTCGAGGTTGCGCGAGCGCATGAAGGCGCGCATCGCCATCATGCGTTCGAGCCCGAGGATCACGGGCGCCTCGTCGCCGGCGGTGAGGAGGTTCGCGAGATAGCGCACCGGGATGCGCAGCGAGCGCACGTCGGGAAGTTCGCCGCTCATCGCGACCTTGCCCGCGTCGGCCGCGGCCGTGATCGGCGAGAGCGGCGGCACGTACCAGACCATCGGCAGCGTGCGGTATTCGGGATGGAGCGGGAAGGCGACCTTCCACTCGATCGCCATCTTGTAGGTCGGCGACTTCTTCGCCGCGTCGAGCCACGCCTCGGGCACGCCGTCCTTCCGCGCCTGGGCGATCACGGCGGGATCGTTGGGGTCGAGGAACAGCGAGAGCTGCGCGGGATAAAGCTTGGTCTCGTCTTGGACGCTGGCCGCCTCTTCGATGCGGTCCGCATCATAGAGGAGAACGCCAAGGTAGCGGATGCGGCCGACGCAGGTTTCCGAGCACACCGTGGGCTCGCCCACCTCGATGCGCGGGTAACAGAACGTGCACTTCTCGGCTTTGCCGCTCTGCCAGTTGTAATAGATCTTCTTGTAGGGACAGGCCGAGACGCACATGCGCCAGCCGCGGCACTTGTCCTGATCGACGAGGACGATGCCGTCCTCCTCGCGCTTGTAGATCGAGCCCGAGGGGCACGAGGCGACGCATGAAGGATTGAGGCAGTGCTCGCAGAGGCGCGGCAGGTAGAACATGAAAGTGTTCTCGAACTGCCCGTAGATCTCCTTCTGCACGTGGTCGAAGTTCTTGTCCTTCGAACGTTTTGCGAACTCGGTGCCGAGGATCTCTTCCCAGTTCGGGCCCCAGACGATCTTCTCCATGCGCTGGCCCGTGATCAGCGAGCGCGGCCGCGCCGTCGGCATGGTCTTGCTCTCGGGCGCGGTTTGGAGGTGCTCGTAGTCGAAGGTGAACGGCTCGTAGTAGTCGTCGATCTCGGGCAGATGCGGATTGGCGAAGATCTGCGCGAGGATGCGCCACTTGCCGCCGAGCTTCGGGCGGATCTTGCCGTTCTTGCCGCGGACCCAGCCGCCCTTCCACTTCTCCTGGTTCTCCCATTCCTTGGGATAGCCGATGCCGGGCTTGGTCTCGACGTTGTTGAACCAGGCGTATTCGATGCCTTCGCGCGAGGTCCAGACGTTCTTGCAGGTGACGGAACAGGTGTGACACCCGATGCACTTGTCGAGGTTCAGCACCATCGCGATTTGCGCGCGGACTTTCATGGGATCCCTTCCTCTCTACTCGGCCGCGGCCTGGGACGGAGCGCGCGCAAGCGGCTCCTCCATCCAGTCGACCTTGGCCATCTTGCGCACGATCACGAACTCGTCGCGGTTCGTGCCGATCGTGCCGTGATAGTTGAAGCCGTAGCTCTGCTGGGCGTAGCCGCCGATCATGTGCGTGGGCTTCGGGCAGGTGCGCGTGACCGAATTGTGGATGCCGCCGCGCGCGTGGGTGAGCTGGCTCCCCGGCGTGTTAATGATCTTCTCCTGCGCGTGATACATGAGCGTCATGCCCTCGTTCACGCGCTGGCTCACCACCGCGCGCGCGACGATCGCGCCGTTGGCGTTGAACAGCTCGATCCAGTCATTGTCCTCGACGCCGATCTTCTTGGCGTCGATTTCGGACAGCCACACCACCGGCCCGCCGCGATTGAGCGTGAGCATGATGAGGTTGTCCGTATAGGTGCTGTGGATGCCCCATTTCTGGTGCGGCGTGATGAAGTTGAGCGCGATCTCGGGATTGCCGTTCGATTTCTTCCCGAGCAGCGGCGTCACCGTCTTGGTGTCGATCGGCGGCTTGTAGAGGCAGAGCGCCTCGCCGAACGCGATCATCCAGGGATGATCCTGGTAGACCTGCTGGCGGCCGGTGAGAGTCCGCCACGGAATCAGCTCGTGCACGTTGGTGTAGCCGGCGTTGTAGCTGACCTTCTCTGATTCGAGCCCGCTCCAGGTCGGCGACGAGATGATCTTCCTAGGCTGCGCCTGCAGATCGCGGAAGCGGTGCTTCTCGTCCTCGCGGTGGAGGGCCAGATGCGCATGCTCGCGCCCCGTCTGCTTGCCGAGCGCCTCCCA
>Ga0310811_10013176_pt1 | contig 10765 bp, 9 predicted proteins | sample YCmetagenome_FD_207642 | JGI IMG/M metagenome (GOLD analysis project Ga0310811, IMG submission 207642) | Soil microbial communities from experimental microcosm in Duke University, North Carolina, United States - YC | ecosystem: Engineered > Artificial ecosystem > Soil microcosm > Unclassified ...
CGGCCCTGGTTATGGGCGATCAGGCCGGAGGCGGCGGCGAGGATATGGCCGGTGGAGCGGTAGTTGCGCTCCAGCCGGATGATCCGGGCGCCGGGAAAATCGCTCTCGAAGCGCAGGATGTTGCCCACCTCCGCCCCGCGCCAGCCATAGATCGACTGGTCGTCGTCGCCGACGCAGCAGAGGTTGCGCCGGCCCTGGGCCAGGAGGCGGAGCCAGAGATACTGCGCGACATTGCTGTCCTGATACTCGTCGACCAGGATGTAGCGGAACTGCTGCTGATACTGGGCCAGGACCTGGGGCTCCTTGGCGAAGAGCGTCAGATTGTGGAGCAGGAGATCGCCGAAATTGCCCAGGCGCTCCTGATACTGGCGGTAGAGGCGGAGCGCGATGCCGTCGGCATAATCCGCCTGCTCGGCCGAGGTCACCTTGTCCGGCGTCAGGCCGCGGTCCTTCCAGCGCTCGATGGCGGCGAGCAAGGCGCGGGCCGGCCATTTCTTGTCGTCGAGATCCTCGGCCACGATCAGCTGCTTCAGCAGGCGGAGCTGATCGTCGGTGTCGAGGATGGTGAAATTGGGCGTCAGGCCGACGACCTCGGCATGGCGGCGCAGCAGCCGGGCGGCCAGCGCATGGAAGGTGCCGAGCCACCAGCCCTCCACCGGCCGGCCGATGAGGGCCGAGATCCGGTCCTTCATCTCCCGGGCCGCCTTGTTGGTGAAGGTGACGGCGAGCAGCTCCTGCGGCCGGGCCTTGCCGGTCATGAGGATATGGCTGAGGCGGGTCGTCAGCACCCGGGTCTTGCCGGTGCCGGCCCCGGCCAGGACCAGGACCGGGCCTTCGGTCGCCTCGACGGCCTCGCGCTGGGATTCGTTCAGCGACTCGAGATAGGGAGCGGTCATCACAGGCGCGTTCATGATCCGGAATTTTGGGCTTGGGCGGTGATCCGCGCATAGGTGGCGAGATCGCCCCGCCACAGATAGGCGGCGAGCAGCGGTTCCGCCAGGGTACGGGTGGCATGGGGCATCATCGACTCATGCCGGATCACGGCGCCCGGCGGCTCCCGCCGCCAGGGCTCCTCCCCCTTCTGCCATTCGGCCTCGCCGGCGAGGGGAACATAGATCTCGACCGCGGGATGGCGGTGGGTGGGGTAATGGATGCCGGGGCCCAGCATCAGCACCCCCAGCGCCAGTTCCTCGCTCGCCACCAGCCCGCCCGGCCCGGCGAGCACGGCGTAGCCGTAGTTCCCGAGGAAATCGGGACTCGGCGGGGCCGCGACATAGTTGGGGTTCTGGACCCAGCCGAGGGCGGGGGCGAGTTCGGCCAAGGGGGCCAGCAGCGGGTCGGCGTCGGTTTCCTTGGCGGCGGTGACCTGCTCCCAGAAGCGGCAGACCGGGAGGCGGCCCGACTGGGGCCGGGGGGAAGAGAGGTCGAGGGCCCCCACGGCAGCGGCGAAATCCGCCGGCAGGCGCGGCGCCAACCCGCCGATGAAGGCATCGAGGTGAAGCTTGGGAAACATCGCGCCAATCTACTGGAGTCGCCCGCCGGCGGTACTACATGATTTTAACCGGCGGCATTTCACCGGGCCCCGGCGACAGGACGTCATCCCGCGGTGACAATTTCAGGAGTATACTCGTGGACGCGAGGAGACGAACCGGGGAGGTTTCCATGCCCTTGTCCTTCAAGCCCGATCGCGCGGTCTACGACCCCAGCCGCGGCGTGATGCGCTTCTTCGCCACGGACGGCGCGTTGCTGGTGAACTGCGGCGTATCCAAAAGCGCCCTCATGGAGCTCGACGAGGGCGCACCGCGGGGCGGCGGCGTGCTCGAGCATATCTACGAGCGCCATCGGGAGCGCATCCAGGCGGCGGCGGCCCAAAAACACCGCAAGCGGCAGACGGAGAAGGATGGGACGATCATCGTCCATCCCCAGGATCTGGCGCGGACGATTGCGCCTTAACGAGCCCGTCAGGGCTCCGGCGGCAAGATCCCAGGCACGGGCGGTGATGCGCCTGCCCGCCCAGGGCCCCCTGCTGGGCACGCGACCTCGGCTCGGCCGCAGAACAGGGGGCCGGTCAAGAGATCTGCTGCCCCACCTCGCGAAGCAGTTTTTGGGTCATCGCGTCCCGGAACGAGCCGATGTTCTGGGCCGGCATGACAAAGGCGCCGGGGCCGCCGATCACGCGGTCGCGGTAATAGGCTTCGAGCTCGTGCGAGCCGGTGATGATCGGCAAGCCGTTTATCGTGATGTCGAGCGCCAAGGCGTCGTTGCGGGCGCGCGCCGCATCACCGCCTTCGTTGTCCACCCCGTCACCGGAGACGTCGATCACGCGCCGTGCGGCGGGGATGGGTAGATTCTGCAAGAGGGCGACACTGAAGTCGACCGCTGCGGCAAGTCCGGTTCCCCCGGGCTGCCAGTGCCTCTCGGCCTGCTCCGTTTCTTGCGCGAGGGCTTCGAGCTCGCGGCGGGTGGCGACCACACGCCATGCGATCGCGATGGCCTGGCTGTTCCGGCTCGACCACTGAACGAGCGCCAAGGCGATCCGCCGACGAGATCCGGCCGCGATGGCCTCAAACAGCGCCGGATTGCGCAGCGCCGCCGCGATTCCGTCCATCTGCAGCCGGTAATCGCCCAAGTCGGCGCTGCTCGAGCAATCCACGGCGAGCACCAAAGCCACGTCGACGGCCGTCTCAGCGTTCGACATGCGTTGCCTCCTGCGGCTGAACGCGCTGCCATGATAGCGCTTCATGGAATTGTGAGAGTACCCTATTGCCGCTTCTCCCGACTCTCGTCCAAGGCGTAAGATTGCCACGGGGCGCCGGAGGGAAATCGCATGAGCAGCTTCGTCTTTGTCCACGGCGCATGGCATGGCGCCTGGTGCTGGAGCAAGGTCGTCCCCCTGCTCGAAGCAAAGGGACATAAAACCACTGCTCTCGATCTGCCGGGGCATGGCGAGGACGACACGCCCATAACCCAGGTCACCTTCGAGGCTTACTGCAACAAACTGCGTGGGGTCGTGGAGGCCGCGCCCGAGCCGGTCATCCTCGTCGGACACAGCATGGGCGGCCGGGTGATCACCCAGGTTGCGGAGCTGTGCCCGGACAAGATCGAGACACTGGTCTACCTCGCCGCGATTCTTCTGCGAAACGGCGAGAGCGCAGCGCCCGAGGACCCCGGCGCGGACGAGACGCTGATCGACCGCAGCATGGTCACATCAGAGGACGGTAATTTTCAGGTCTTGCAGGCGGATGCCATGCGGGAATTGCTGTTCCACGACTGCTCCGACGAGGATGCCGGCAAAGCGATGGCGCTTCTTGCGCCCCGTCAGGCCGCGCAGCCCATGACCATGCCCATGAGGCTTACCGACGAGAATTTCGGCCGGATTCGAAAAATCTATATCGAATGCCTCCAGGACAAAGCCGTGACGCCGGCGCAACAAAGATCGATGTACAGCCTGACTCCCTGCGACAAGATAATCTCGATGAACACGAGCCATTCGCCCTTTCTTTCGGCGCCGGGAGAATTGGCCGGGCATCTCATGTCGATAAGCGACGAGGAATTTGCCTGATCGGCCGACCCGCCGCTTCAGCTGCCCTGCGCGGATACTAAGCAGTGCCAACCCAAACCCGCCGAGCTTAATCCGCCGTTAAACGCCCTTCGCTGTGCTCCTGCTACGCAATCCCCGCCGGGCGCGGCAAATATTCGCCGCCATCCTCGGTTACGTGATGGGCCAGCACCCCACGCAACGTCTTAGATCGACTTGACCGAGCAGCCGAGGACGACGCGGCCCCGACGTCAGTCTGCCTGCCCGGGCCGAACCGACCACCAAACGGCGGCCCCTCTTGCAGGGCATCTCAGGGTTCGACCCGATAGAGCCGCCAGCGCTCCGGCACACCCCTGAGCTGGTGAACGCCGCGATCCCGGAAGCGGATTCCAGATTGCGACATCAGATCCATGACCGCGCTCGACACCAGGACCTCGCCGGCCCGCGCTTTCGCGGCGACGCGGGCGCCGATGTGAAACGCAAGACCGAACACCTCGGCCCCGCTCACTTTGTATTCGCCCGCGTGCAGCCCCACCCTGATCTCCAGCCCCAGGGTGCGCACGGCCTCGCGGATTGCGATCGCGCAGCGGACCCCGGCGGCCGGGGCGCGGAACGTCGCCAGCAGTCCGTCGCCCGTCGTCACGACCTCTTTTCCGCGCAAGGCCTTCAGCTCTCTGCGGACGGCGGCGTAATAGTGATTCATCACCTGTGCCCAGCGCGAATCGCCCAGACGCGCGGCTTTTTCGGTGGACCGGACGATATCGACGAACAGGATCGTGGCGAGCGCCTGCTCGAGCCCGGCGCCACGACCGGCGGGGCGGTTGCGGATCGTAATATTTCCCGCCAGCGGTTCATAACGATGGTTGCGCCGCCGCGCGATGGCAGCTTTTGCATAGGCTCTCGCCCGCTCTTCCGTGCCGCAACGGATTGTTTTCGCCCGCGGCGGAAGCGTCCAGGAAATCTTTCGCCGATCCCCGACTCCAATCACCTCGACGGCGCCCCACTTCAGCAAAACCGTCGCGCCAACCCGGCGAACGCACCATGCCTTCGAGGTGTAGCCGGAGGCGTTGGATTGATGGATTCCGATGCGCAGGAACTTGGGCATCTACATGCGGCCGATCGAAGGACCGTTTGGGGCTAGCACGCCTAATACCTACTCATACAACTGCGAGTTGGCAACAGAACTCCCAATCAAAGATTGCCGATGGCTCACAGATCACATCGCGGCGCTACCGGGCCCGTGAGAACGCCATCGAACAAGCCGTCCGCGAACAGGAGGCAGGTCGAGAAGGCCGGAACGATCATCGTCCATCCGAAGGATCTATCGAACCGGGGCGAGCTCATTAAACTTCTGTCATGTATCGGCCCATCGCTTGCGCTTTTACGCGCCCTTAACAGGGGGGATGCTGAACTGCCTTCGCACAAATCGCGCGCAGCTATTTCGACACGAAGAGAACGTGTCTGCGCCATGGCCGAAGAAAAGGCCGGCAACCCAGGGAGGTGGGAATGGCCATCGAACCCAAAATCGTGGGCAAGGGTCCGCTTGCGGGCACGCATGTGCCGATTACCGTCGGGCTTCCGATAGAACCACTGAACCCGCCGCCGCCTGCCAGGTTCGCCACCTTCACCATGGATAGTTTCGGGATCTCGAACACGAGATCGCTGCACAACGACACCGATTTCGTCTACCTCAGCGCGAATGTCGGGGCGAACCCCATCGTGTTCGTCTCAAAATCCATGGGGGATGTGAACAACGGCACCCATTCCGTCGGGCTCAGTCTCGAAGTCGACATTCCCGACGACGATACGGCCGTGGTGTTCAACTACATGATCATGAACAACGGCCATGGCGGCAACGATGCCAAGGCGAAAGCCGCCCAGGCGGCGTTGAACACCATTGCCCAGGAGATCATCAAGCACGGCGCCATCACCGCGGCCGCTGTCACCGTCGGGTCCTTTCTTGTGCCGTTCTTCGCCTCCGCGCTGGCGGCCGTCGCCGGAATTCTGGCGGCGACCGAAGCGGCCCTGCTGCTGTTCGCGGATTGCGATGGGCTCGTCGCCGCGGGCTCACTGCCTTTCACCGGCAGCGACCTCATCAAGCGAACGGCCTCGGGTCAAAAGATCATCGAGAACGCCAATCATCCCGGCACCGATTCTGCCGACGGCTGCGGCTCCAACTCGCAGTATTCCACGGCATGCACGATCACGACGGCGCCTTCGATCCAGACTGTCCTGGATCTGAGGGGAGCCTGGGCCAGCGGCGGGGTCGCGGGACCCTTTATTTCCGTGACTGGCAATTCGATCTCCATCGACATGTCCGCGTCGCATCGCCCCACGGCCAGCGGCTCGGTTCTCGACGGCACGCATATCTCGGTCAACTTCCCCGACGACAAGACCTACACCGCTGTCCTGCAGCCGCCCAATGTCATCCTGTGGTCGAACAACTCGAGCTGGACGAAAGTCCCGGCGATCGAGACGGTGATCGACTTGAACGGCCGGTGGATGAGCGGCGGCGTCCTCGGCCCCAGCATCACGGTTCACGGCAATTCCATCTCGATCGACATGTCGGCACTGAAGCGTCCGACGGCGGTCGGAACCGTCGTCAACAGCTCGACCATTTCGGTGAATTTTCCCGATGACAAGGCTTACTCGGGCGTGCTGCAGAAACCAGGCACGATCCGTTGGTCGAACAACTCGGCCTGGACGAAGTTCGAAACCTCGGTCATCAAACATCTTTTCGTATTGATGATGGAGAATCGCTCCTTCGATCACCTTCTGGGATTCCAAGGGATCAAGGGAAAAGACGCGCAGACGGGAGCGGCAACGAAGGCGGAAGACCTTGCCCCGCCCATCGTCGTGACGCTTCCGCAGCCGTCCAACGAATTCGCCAATTTGAGATACACGGTCTCGCCAACCGCCGGCGACCGGACGTTCAACACGCATGATGTGAAGCATCAGTTCCCCGACGTGTTGATGCAGCTATGCGGCCAGGCGGCAGGGCAAGCCGTCATCAAGAACAAGGGCTTGAAAGGTGCCGCCTATCCGCCCATCGCCGACGCGAAGGATCGCGGGTTTGCCGCCGACTACGCGCTCAATTCGGACCCGAACAACCCCGGTGAGCCGATGCGGTGCTTTGCGCCGGGTACGCTTCCGGTCTTGACGGCGCTGGCGAAAGAGTTCGTGCTTTGCGATCACTGGTTCAGTTCGATGGCCGGACCGACCGAGCCAAACCGGATGTTCGCCCATGCCGCAACCTCCGGCGGATGGGACGATTCCCCTTCAAACAGCGACTATGAGGAAATTTTCGGTGCCAAAGTTGCAGGCGATGCCAGCGCCGGCGTTTCCTTTGCGAACGGCACGATCTTCGATGCGCTGCGTCGAGCGAAGGTGCCGTTCCGCATCTACGCCGGGGACCAATTCCCCCAGGTTGGGCTGCTGTCGGGGATCAGTCTCTTTTCCGACGTCGATGACTTCGCGAACTTCGCCGGCGACGTCAACGACCCCACCTATGACGCCGCCTATACATTCATAGAACCCAGATACGATACGATTTCCCAAAACCTGGGACTTCCGTTCGTGAACAACTCGCAGCATCCCGCCAATAGCGTTGAGCTCGGCGAAGCGCTGATCAAAACCGTCTACGAAACTATCCGAAACTCGCCGCACTGGAACCAGAGCATGCTGATCCTCATCTGGGACGAGCATGGCGGCTTCTTCGACCATGTGACGCCACCGCCCGCCAAGCGCATTCCCACCGGCACCCCGCCCAAGGACATCGAGGGCAGGAGTTATGGCTTCATGTTCGATCAATACGGGCCGCGCGTTCCAGCGGTCGTGATTTCGCCCTGGTGCCCCCAGAACCTGATCGACCATCGGCCGTTCGAACACTCGTCGATCCCGGCAACGATAGAGCAGCTGTTCGGTCTCCCGCCGCTCACCATACGGGACGCCGGAGCCATCGGCCTGCAAACGCTGGCATCCCTCAGCGCACCGCGCAACGTGACCGCCGTGATACCGGACCCCGTTACCGTCAGTCAGCCCAGCGGGCCGGTGCCGGGAACCTCCGCCGGCGCCACCGGTTCGACGACGATTTCGTCGGCCGGGTCGACCGCCGGGAAAGTGCTGGCGGCGCCCGCCGCCGGACCGGGCGTTGGCACTTCGCCGCCGGCGGCGAAGGTTGGGTCAGCGCCAGCGTTGGATCTCAGCGACCCCTGGCTGTCGTCGGCGCTGGCGGTCGCCATCAAAGCCCATATGGAGGCAGCGCCGGCCGATGCGGCAAACATCAAGGCACGGGGATTCGGGCTGAAGACCGTTGAAGATCTCGCGCAATACTACAAAGACCTCGCGCCGATCGTGCAAAACGCACGGGTGCTGGCGCGGCAGCAGAAAGTTGCCGCACGAAAGCTGTCTGCGTCGCAGGCCGGCAAAATCCAGATAGCTCAACAGGCCGTCGAAGCCCGGATGATCGAGAAGATCGAGTAGGCGCCGCGGCGGCGGAGGGCCGGTGCGACGGCCCCCTCGGCCGCGCCCTAATCCCTCTTCGCCAGGTTGCGCCGGGCGTGGCGATAGACGCTCTCCAGGAGCAGGGCGATGCAGCCCGCCAGCAAAGCGAGGCCGCCGGCCAGCGGCCCGATCCAGGCGCTCTTCACCGCCAAGGTGACGAGGGCGATCAGCGCGATCAGGGTGAGCGCGAGCTGGCCGTCGTCGATGAACATGCCGAGGAGCTCGGCGAAAGCGGTGCGGACGGCGCTCATGGAACTGCCGCCGCGGTCGTGAGATTGCGCAGGAGCCGCACCGCCGCCAGCGCCACGGCGAGGATCAGCAAAGCGATGGCGATCAGCGAGAGATCGGCACCCGGCCAGTTGGCGCCCAGCCCCTCCCCGGTCCAGAAGATGCCGAAGGACGTCAGCATGACGCCGACCACGAATTTCAGGGTGTTCTCCGGTACCCGCGACAAGGGCCGGTGGACGGCGAAGCCGATCGCCAGCACCAGCAGGCAGGCGGCCGCCGCGCCCAGGCTGGCATAGCCGATCAGCCCGCGGCCGGCGCCGACGGCGATGACGATGAAGACGACCTCCACCCCTTCCAGCAGCACCGCCTTGAAGGCCGTGCTGGCGGCCAGGAAATCGGCCCGCCGGTCGGCCGCCTGGCGCTTCAGCTGATCGGTTTCCGCGGCGAAGGCTTTCGCCTCGTCATGAATGGCGATGAAGCCCGCGGCGCGCAGGATCGCCTTCCGGAGCCAGCGCATGCCGAAGAGCACGAGCAGCACCCCGATGGCGAATTGCAGGAGATGGAGGGGGATCAGGCCGAGCAGCGGCCCCAGGACGAGGATCAGGCAGCCCAGCACGGCCAAGCCCAGCGCCATCCCCGTGAGGGCCGGACGCCAGCTGCGCGACACCCCGACGGCGAGGACGATGGTGAAGGCCTCCACGACCTCGACGAAGGAGGCGAGGAAGGAGGCGCTGACGGTCGAGATGATGGTGGTAAGGCTGGTCATCGGGGTTTCCGCTTCGGTGCTTTGCCGCGCCGGGGCAGCCGGCCCCGCTTCAGCCATGATTTATCCAGGGCGCCACGCAGGGCGACCAGCTTGTCCAGGCTGGCGAAGGCCGCGGCGCGATGGCGTGCCGCAAGTGCGACGACGAGCGCCTCGAGCAGGACCAGCGTGGCGCCGTGGAGGGAAAGCCGGCCGGCCTTTCCTCGCGGCACCGGCAGCACCGCGGCCACCCGCTGACCGATCGACGGTCCGAGGCTGTCGCTGATCAGAAGCACCGGGCAGCCCAGGCGCTCGGCATGATCCAAGGTGACCGTGATCTCGCGATAGACGGGCGCATAGGCGATCATCAGCACGACATCTTCAGCGCGAAGATCGAGAAGGCCGTCGGCCAGGCCGATCCCCGTCGCCGAAAGGCCGGCGGAAGGCAGGCCGATGCGATTGAACTGCAGCGCCGCGTAGTCGGCCAGGGCGGCCGACGGGCCGATGCCGAAAATGCGGCGTTGCCGGGCGGCAAGAAGGGTTTCAACGGCCGTGGCGAAAGGTGCGGCAAAGTCCGGTGCCCGCAGCAGCTCCAGGCTTGCCTCATGCATCGCCAGCACATGCGTCAGGGCTTGGCCGGAATCGCCGCCCGCCCCTTCGCCGGCCTCCGCCAAGGTGCGCCGCAGCCGGCCGCCGGGCGTGGGCCTGCCCGCCAGATCCGCCAGCGCGGCCTCGCGCAGGGCGCCCAGGCTTTCGAAGCCCAGGGATTGGGCCGCGCGTACGACCGTGGCATCGCTGGTGCCGGTGCGGGCGCCGATCTCCGCCGCGGACTCCAAGAGGATCGCGCCTTTCCGCTCCAGGAAGAGGCGCGCGACGCGCCGCTCCGCCGGCGAGAGATCCGTCATGGCGGCGGACACGCGGTCGTCGAAGGCGGAGCCCGCGGCGGGGGAGGTCTGCGGCATGACAAGAAAGTAAGTTGCCGTAGCATGCGCTACAAGCGCTATCTTGCCGCAGCACCCGCTACATTCCCGCCATAACCGGAGCCGATGTCTTGTCCCTCCCCGCTTCGCAGCGGCACGATGGAGCTTCGAGATCTTCGCCCGACAGAAGGCCGTGATCGAGGGATAAGGCGACGGGACGCCCTAGTTGCTCAGCAGCGCGATAGCGGCGAAGCGGCGGGCCAGCAGCCATGACGAGATCAGCGACATGACGGCGAGGAGCGCCGCATAGGGCGCCGCGGCGGCAAAGGCCAGAGCGGAGGTGTTGGCCCAGACCTGCGTGGCCAGGGTGCGGGTGCCGGTGGGCGACAGGATCAGCGTGGTGGTGAGCTCCGTCGAGACGGAGATGAACACCATGGCCGCGGCGGCGCCCAGGCCCGGCGCGGCCAAAGGCACCACCACCCGCCAGACGACCGCCAGCCAGCCCAAGCCCAGGGAGCGGCCGGCTTCCTCCAGATTCCGCTGGCCCTGGGACAAGGCGGCCCGCACGGCGACGAGCGCCAGCGGCAGGAAGAGGATGGCGTAAGCGACGATCAGAACGAAGGCGCTCTGATAGAGGAAGCGGACCGAGGTGATCGTGAGGGAGACCAAAGCAAGGGCCACGACGATGCCCGGCACGCCCTGGGCGAGATAGGCGGTCCGCTCGAGAATGACGGTGAGCCGCCCGTCATAGCGAACCGTCAGGAAGGCGAGCGGCAAAGCGAGAAGCAAGGTGAGGGCCGCCCCCGCCACCCCCAAGGCGACGGACGAGACGGT
>Ga0310811_10013180_pt1 | contig 10763 bp, 7 predicted proteins | sample YCmetagenome_FD_207642 | JGI IMG/M metagenome (GOLD analysis project Ga0310811, IMG submission 207642) | Soil microbial communities from experimental microcosm in Duke University, North Carolina, United States - YC | ecosystem: Engineered > Artificial ecosystem > Soil microcosm > Unclassified ...
CTGCGCCTGGAGTAGGGTTGCCGTCGACAAGATAGCCCGCCTGACGTGCATATGACGCCCATGAGCTTGCATTACCCCAGAAACTACCGACCGGCATACCAAGCTGCAAGCGTCGCTCATACGCGTACCACGTACAGTTACCCCATGCGTAACGGTTACCTACAGAGGCTTTAGCGAGATACGCGCTGCCATAGCCACCACTGTAGCTATTGCCGCCGCCGTATGAGGTTGATGGAGCAACATAGCCTGGGCGTTCGTTATTTGGTAATACTGCACCTGGGAGAATGAGCTGTGTGCCCACTGCCGGGTTACCTGTTAGTTCAAGATCGTTAAAAGCAACGATGCTCGCACGATCTGTACCGTACTTAGAAACGATACTATCGAGCGTGTCACCTGATTTAACCGTGTAGAGGACGCCATCGGTAGGAAGAATCGTTAGCTTTTGGCCAGGAGTAAGTGCTTCTGATGTAAGATTATTTACCCATTCGATCGTCTGGGCTGAAATACCATACTTAGATGCAACAGACGGAACAGTGTCACCTGCAACGGCAACGTAGTACTGTAGAGTACGACCATCAGCTGTTGGCTGGATGATCTGCGGTTTGCTAATGACATTCGAGTCGGTTTGCGCCAGAACACTCTCTACAGACAAGGTCTGTGAAAGGTTGGCGACGTTGTTGCTAATTGGCATATCAGTGCTTTCGGCAAGTGATGATGCAAGATCAGTCGCTACAAGTTGGTCAACCGATACATTCTCGGTCGCCTGCACTTGTTGCTGTGTCGTTTGTGCGCCATTTGATGCATCCGCAAGAACCTTCTGATTCACTGGTGGATGATACGCCAAGACAATCATCGAGACAATCAATAAGAAAACGCCAAGGTATGTGGCAATAGTGGTGCCTGAAATAGAGCCTCGCGCCCGGCGTGACTTCGCAGTCTGCTGGACGTTAGAAGATTCGCGCAAAGATGACTGACGGGCTGTCATGTCAACAGATTGATTACGAATAATCTTTCTCCTTAGAGATCTATTACTAGATCCTTTTCTACCTCACTCTGTCTTTCTCTCGCAAAGACGAGACAGGAGCGCTCGTGTCGACCGATATTATTAAATATTATTAAATATGTAGCTATTCGGCGTCCGTAACGACATTTAAAGGTAGGCACCATTGCGACGTTTTGATGTTCCCACTTATCGTTGACCTAAGTCAACCCTAGCGGCAATGTGCTTATACTAGTGTACCAAATAGCCCCTATTTGTCAAGAAAAATGAAACCCTCACCCCTGTTAGTGAATTCTTAAACAGCGCCGCAAAGCACTTGACAGTGATCTTTGATGTTCTGTTCGTGTTCGGCTTCTGTTTTACCGAAATACATCGCTCCGCCACCTTCGTCACCGGCAATAAAGTAAAGGTAGTCTGTTGATGCAGGGTTTGCCGCAGCCCGTAGTGAGTACTCACTTGGTGAGGCAATCGGCCCTGGCGGAAGCCCCTTATAAAGGCGCGTGTTGTATGGTGAATCAAGACTTGGCGTTGGAACGGCACCCGTCAGCCCGGCTGCGTAAATGAATGTAACATCTGACCCTAGCTCCATATCCTGGGCGAGGCGACTGTAAAATACCTGTGCTACTTTTTGCTGGTTTTCATAGCATGCAGCCTGTTTGGCAGTATCGAGGTTGTCGCAGCTTAGCTCGCGTTGGATGATTGATGCCAGCGTGATACCTTGATATAGGCTCAGTCCATGTGCCTTATACTCAGCCACCAAATTATCTTTTTCGACTGCCTTTTCCATCTCGCTGAATGAATCTTTGAGTGCTTCTTCCGGGCCTGAGTCGGCGTTAATGAAGTACGTATCACCGTATATATAACCCTCTAGAGAAGTGCCTGCTGGCTTGCCGGCAAAGAGTGGACCACTATAAGTAGCGCTAAGAGCTGCTGTAATATCAGCGTCGCTAAACCCTGCCGCCTCGAGGCTCCCACGAACCGAGAAATCCTTTTCGCCTTCTTTGAGGTTTTTTGACTTTTCGATTGTCGCGCCTGGATAGAATGTTACTGATTTGAAGTCATGACAACCACTGGTAAGCTTTTTGAGGATTTCTGCCGACGATTCGCTTGGCATCAAGTTGCAGGAGCCTTGCTTGAGATTGCTTACTTCATGATGAATATAGGCATAGATTTGCAGTGCGAGTGAGCTACGAATTAGTTTACGCTCTTCGAGGCGGCCACTTACAAAACTGAATGAGGCTCCTTCGTTAATTTGCACTTGTTGGACTGTTTTATCATTAGCATTGACTGGGGTAAGAGCGTTGACATACCAAAAGTACCCTGCAGTAGCTACCATGAGTAAAAATACAATAACGCCCACTGCCCACCATATCCAGCGGCGCTTTTTTGCCAGTGAAAGCGGCTTGTTATCTGTAGGCTGCGGAGCAGATTGTGCTGTAGGGGGAGTTGTCGCAACGGGTTCAGCTTGCTGAGTCACGACAGGACGAGGCTGTTGCACCAGGGGAGTTGGGGCCTGCAAAGGCTGTGGGTTCGGCGAAGATTGCGGCGCTACGGGGCGCTGGGGACGAGGTGTCTGCGATGGACGCTTAAAGCCGTCCATCAATGCTGCTCCAGATAATCTTCTAGAATAAAACTTGCTGCAAGCGCATCGATATCACCTTTTTCGAAGGGCTTTCCCTGGCGTTTCAACGTTTCCTCAGCCTTAACACTCGTGAGTGATTCATCTTGGAAAACGATTTTTGGGGCAATATCAACAAGTAGATTAGCAAAGGCTTCTACGTACTCAGTCTGTTTGGTTGGTTCACCCGATTGATTGCGCGGGTAGCCGACTACAACTACATCGATATTTTCGTATGTGATAATCTCAGCAATGCGCTTGATTTCGTTGCCATCAACAACGATCGTATCGTATGCAATTGCAATCTTGATCGAGCTGTCGGCAACAGCAACCCCTATGCGCCGCTCGCCAACATCGAGTGCAAGGAAATTCTGCTTAGCCATTCACCTTGAATTCTACGTGAATCTTATTCACATCGTTCGGTGCAGAGTTTACCCAGAATGGAGAGAACTTGATATCAACATTTTCGACGCCATTAATGTTCTGTACGTAGCTTTGGATCTCGCCAAGACGTTTGCCTTTTGCGTATTCTTTGAGTGCCTTGTCGTCGATTTTTGGACCGATCTTACCGTTGGTGGTGATGTTTGCCGTGAAACCACTGTCTACCGCGTTTATATTGGTGAACGAGACGCTCTTGATACCATTATCATAAACTTTTTGGTTATTCTGGCCATCAATTTGCTGAGCGAAGTATGCGTCGAGGAACGTACCAAGCTCTTTCTTTGGTACCGCCACCATAGAGAACGTTACACTGCCGGCGAGCGCGCCTTTACCGCCATCTGCCTCGGTACCCACTGCTGGGCTTGGTTTCACGGCGCTTGTGTCACTCTTGAAGCTGCCGTCGAGCACGACATAGTCGCTACCAAATGCATCTTGGAGAGATTTCTTTGCTGTATCATTATCTGAGCTGCTAAGAATATTGTTTGAGACCGTGTCGACGTCACTTTGCTGAACAACCGTTGCAGTCTTGTCAGTACCACCACTTGTAGCCGACGGGACTGATGCGCTCACTCCAGAAGGTGCCCCCGTCGCGGCGCCTTGAGCACCGTTATATTTAGCGCCACCCTCAGGTGCGGTCAGCGAACCAGAGGCGGTTCCCGGACAAATACCGCCACAGCTAAACGATAAGGTAGCGCCAGGTACCGTTACTGTACTATCAAGCTTGAAGCTAAGGCCGTCTACCGCAAATGTAGTGCCTCCAGGGATTGTGGCCCCATTTTGTGAGGTTGTTGAGAATTTAATTGTCCCCGTTGCTTTTTCACCTACATTCTTAGATCCTGTAGCTGTAAAAGGCACTGAGACGTCCTTCTTTACTGTCTTTGTCATAGATTTCACTGTGCCGTCACGTAAGCTTGTCGTAAGGCTATCGCCCATTTTGACGAGTGTATTTAGTGAGCTATCGGATGTACGCGCGGTAATTGTAATCTTAGCTGATGGCGCAAATGCGATTGCCCAGACTAAGAAGCCTATCAATAGTACGACCGCCGCGCCGATCAAGAACAATTTTTTGCGGAATTTATCGAAGTTTGGGATCTTGATACCCCGACCAGCAGCAGCTCGTGGGCCGCTTGGCGTTGCGCGGACTGGCCGAGCTGGGGCCGCACCGGCGGCAGCTACCCCTAGATTGTCATCTGCCGATGCAATCGCGTCATCAAGATTTGGCTTTACCGGGCCTTTTGGCGTCGCCGCCATATCGCTACCATCAATAACGTCTTCACCGTCATCAATATCGATCGCTGGGATTTCAGCAACTTCTGGCTTGCTCTGGAGGTTCTTTGCCACAGGAATGTTCGCGCTACCCGCAAGTGCCGTGAGTGCCGGGTTGCTCGAAATGAGCACGAGACGCTTATCCGCTTGATCGGCCGCTCGTTGAACGAGTTTCAGATTAACCGCACTCTGAATAGCACCGATTCGCTTCGGTGGTACGAGGGCGACAATTTTGTGATCGCTGGCGCGCACCTTGCCGATAATGGCGGTGATGTCGTCTTCGGTATCGATATAGATAACGTCTTTTTGCATGCTACCCCAGTTAAGTTATATACGAAGCATTCGATTGAGCTTATCGCGCAATGAACCCGTTTCGCTTATCCCAATTATTGTATCATATCCGACGCGGAGCAGCCCCATCGCCGTAATAAAGGTGTGATCATTTGCCTCGCCTGTTACATCAGACATACCGACAACATCAGTTGGCTTGATGTGATGTACAGATGGTTTCTTAGTAAATGGAAGCTCTTTATACCATTCACGCTGCTCGAGTGCGGTCATGAGCTGCTCGAGGCTGGCACCACCACCGCAAAGGAGTATGCGCGGTGGGAGGTGATCGACAGAGTCAAATTCACTGAGTGCAAGCTCAACGCCAGCGAGCCAAACATCGAGCGTCTTATCAACGGCTTTTGCAACATCTTTTTTAACCGAAGCCTTTACTTTGTCGTCGCCGATATTTACTTTGAGCTTTTCGGCTTGTTCGTATGGGATTTCGAGTTCTGTTGCGATGGTGTTAGTAAAGCTGCGCCCACCGATACCGAACATCTTCGTACCTTCAACGCCACCGTCATTGACAACAGCAATATCGGTTGTACCGCCACCGACGTCAGCCAAGATTGCCGTAAAGGCGCTATCGACATCTGTGCCGAGTACGCTACGGCTCACCGCGAACGGCTCAGCAGCGACAGCAACAAGCTCGAGATCAAGCTCGTCTGCCACCTTTTCGAGCGCACCAATATGCACCATTGGGGCAAAGGCGGTGTAGATCTGTACTGCTACGTCTTTACCCTGGAATCCAATTGGATTGCTAACTTTGTAGCCATCAATGTGAATGCTTACCAGTGCTGAGTTAACGAGCTTTACCTCAACATCATCGTTGCCTGTTTCGAGGGCAATCTGTTTTTGCGCCTTAGTCGCGGCGCGGTCTTGAACCTTTTCGATGATGAATTCCATCTCGTTTTCGTCGAGTGGGCGATCTGGCTGTGGGCGACGGTAACGAATGGTATTCGTAACACCTTTTACCAATTCACCGGCAATACCGATGACACAGCGCTTCGCCTGCAAGCCGGCTGCTTCCTCTGCGTGCGCGAGCGCCTCCTCACAGTTACGAACTACACCGGCGATATCTGCAATGGCGCCGGCATGCATATCACCAAGCTCTTGATGAGATTTACCCACACCAATAATTTCAAGCTGATCACCAGAGACCTGAGCAATAAGCGCCTTGACGTATTCAGTACCAATATCAAGACCAACAAGATAGTCTAACTGTGATTCTTTTGATTTATTAAGAATTTTGTCAAAAACCATAATCACTATTCATTATAGCACTTCTTAAAAATGCAAAACGATAATCTGGCAAACTGCCTTAATCGCCATCTGTTACACACATAAAAATACCCCGACGTGCAGGGTATTTTTATAGTTGAGATTTTATAACCTAAACAAGTACAGCCTTGATACGGCGAATGCCGGCGCTGGAGGCCTCTTCTTTAGTAATCTTGAACTTCTTGCCATCTTCAGCGAGCTGACCAGTATGATCAACATGCGGGCCACCACAGATTTCGAGCGATGCCATGTGGTCGCCCTCGCCCATTTGGTATACCTTCACTTCTTCGCCGTAGCGTTCGCCAAATGGCCCGATTGCGCCCATATCGAGCGCTTCCTGGGTTGGGTAGAGCTTGAATGATACCGGGAGATCTTCGGCTATCCAGCCATTCACGAGCTCTTCGGCACGAGCGATTTCTTCTGGAGTCATTTTGCGGTCGATATTGAAGTCAAAACGAAGGCGCTCTTCGGTAATGTTACTGCCGTGCTGGCGGAGTTCTGAGCCAAAGATTTCACGAAGCGCAGACTGCAAAAGATGCGTCGCAGTGTGGTACTTTTTATGGATTAAGTCTTGTCCGCCAAGACCGCCTTTGAACTCACCCTTGGTTGCGGTGCGACTTCGGTTGCGCTGCTCTTCCATTTTGGCATCAAATTCTTCGCGCCAGGTAGGTGAAACCGCAATACTTTGCTTGAACGCTTCTTCTGTGGAAAGCTCTACAGGGAAACCATAGGTGTCGTACAGTGTGAACAACTGTTCGCCAGCGATTGTTTGACCCTTGAGCTTTTCGAGTTCCTTAAGCCCTTTACGAAGCGTCTGACGGAATGCCTTTTCTTCTTTCACGAGTACTGCGATTACTTCATCGCGGTGCTCCTTTACTTCCGGGAAGTCGTTGACGTAGAGATCAGCGATAACTGGGACAATCTCTTGCAAAAAGTTCTGTTCGATACCGAGGTCAAAACTAAAGCGAATCGCACGACGCAGCAAGCGGCGCATCACATAGCCCTGCTCTTTGTTGCTTGGCGTACAGCCATCAACCGCGAGGAAGGTTGCCGCGCGGAGGTGATCGGCGATCACGCGCATGCTTTCGGTGTGGCTGTCGTAGTTTTTGCCGCTGAGTTTCTCGAGTTTTTCAACTATTGGAAGCATTAAGCTAATCTTGAAAACATCTGGGTTGTTGAGCTTCGCTGCCGCGATACGCTCGAGGCCAGAGCCGTGGTCAACGTTTTTGTTCTCGAGCTCTTCGAACTGGCCGTCGCCGACCTTTTTGTAGGCCATAAAGACATTGTTGCCGATCTCCATAAAGCGGCCGCAGTCACAGTTCGGATGACAAAATTCACCAAACTCTGGGTTATGCGGGATATCGAACTCGTAGAACATCTCACTGTCAGGGCCGCAAGGGTCGCCGATTGGGGTGTTGTCTTCATTACCGTTACGACTCCACCAGTTTTTACTGCCATCGTAGTAGAAAATTCGCTCACCTTCTTTGATGCCGCGCGCGTAACCAGCTTCTTCTGAGCCGATCTCTGCTTGTCCGTTTGAAAGCCCCTTGGCGGCAAACAGTTTGGCCCACACATCAGCCGCTTCTGTATCTTTTGCAATGCCAAGGCGTTCGTTACCTGCATAACACGTAACATAAATTTTGCTCATATCGAGCTCAACTACCTCTGATAAGAATTCGAACATCCATTCGATTTGCTGCTCTTTGAAGTAGTCGCCCATACTCCAGTTGCCAAGCATTTCGAAGAATGTCGTGTGGCGGTTGTCGCCAATGTCATCGATATCCTGCGCGCGTAGACAGGTCTGGCTATCGGCTATTCGCTTGCCATCGGGGTGGGCTTGCCCGAGCAAGTATGGGATCATCGGCTGCATACCACTGCCGGTAAATAGAGTTGTTGGGTCGTTCAGGAGCACGAGCGGCGCACGAGAGACAACTTTGTGCCCTCGCTCCTCGAAAAACCTCAGATAGGCGTTACGAATTTCTTGTGTGTTCATAAAAGTAATTATACCAGAGGTGCGAGCTTTGACGAAACAGTAGATTGCGTGTTATAGTAATAGTCCGATCCGCACGGAAGGAGCAACGCAATGCCCAACTTCAAAACGATCATCTCGGTTGTCGGGGCGTTCGTCTTCCTCGTCTTCATCTGTAAGGTGTTCGGCGACCCTATGATCTGGTTCATTCACTGGTCACAGGGTGTGGGCGTTTCTACGAAATAGAGCGCTCGCAGCCGTAGGACGAGAACCCGCTGTCAGGATTCCTCCCTCTGGTCGAAAGAGGCCGTCTGCACCATGGCAGGCCGGATCCCGGGGGGAGCGCCGTGTGAGTAATCGCGCGGCACTTTTCTTGAGGAATCTATTCTACTTTTTACGCTGTGACAATTCCGCCGCCGAGACATTCTTCGCCTCTATACAGAACGACCGATTGACCTGGCGTGATGGCACGCTCTGATTGGTTGAGCTTGAGTACACCCCCGCTCAACTGCGCTGAAATGAGCTGGCCACGGTGACGGATACGCGCCTGGATGTCACCATTTGATGCATCGGTAATCCAGTGAAGATTTGCGAGCGAGACTTCATCGCGCACAAGCTCGGTATCTTGCAGATTGCGCGAGACATAGACTTCATTTTTATCCATATCCTTACCAACAACATAGTATGGCAAGCCCCCACCAAGATCGAGGCCGTGACGCTGGCCGATTGTATAGAAGATTGCACCATCATGCAGGCCAACTTTTTTGCCTGTTTCTTTCTCGATGATATCGCCTGGACGTGTCGTGACATATTGACTCAAAAATTCACGCATGCCGACATTGCCAACAAAGCAAACACCCATACTTTCTTTCTTTTGTGCCGTCCAAAGGTTGCGCTCTTTGGCCATTTCACGAACTTCCTGCTTAATGTAGTCGCCAAGTGGGAATAGTGTTTTTTGCAGGGCTTCGCTTGTGACGCGGTAGAGAAAATACGTTTGATCTTTACCTTCGTCTTTGGCGCGGTAAAGCTTGCCGTCCTTCACGCGAGCATAGTGGCCTGTCGCAATCATATCGGCACCGTCTTCGAGAGCGGTTTCGAGAAAGAGCTTGAATTTAATCTCTTGGTTGCACATAATATCAGGATTTGGCGTGCGTCCATGTTTGTATTCGTCGATCATGTAGTCGACGACTTTGTGGCGGTACTCGCTTTCGAAATCGAAGACCTTGAAATCAATGCCGAGTTGCACAGCGACACGTTTTGCATCAGCCAGGTCCTCGGCCCATGGGCATTTCATACCAGGCAAGTCTTGGCTCCAATTTTTCATATACACGCCTGTTACTTCGTAACCTTGCTCAACAAGCAACGCCGCGGTGACGCTACTGTCTACGCCACCACTCATTCCTACATATACGCGCGTCATTGTCGGTTCACTCCTCCGGTCGCTAGAATCAATGAGTTTACTGTTTCGGGAATTGCGAGCGCCCAGCCCGTCGGCGTAGACCACCACATCGGGCCCCATTGGTTATCGGCTGCGACTGGATGGCCACGCAGTGTGACGCCTGTTGCCCGCCTGTCGAATTCAAGCATCGCGCGACGTTCATGATAGGCACTCGTTACTAAAATTGCTGAGGTAATATTATTTTCTTTGAATATATTCGACGTTTCTGTCGCATTTTGCGCCGTTGTTTCACTAGCCTCGTCGATGATAATGCTATTTGGATCAACGCCCGCGGCAATTGCTTGTTCTTCCATTACCTTCGCATTGCTTGGACCAGATTTATCGGCTGCAGCACCAGAGAAAATCAATATATTGCCCCAGCCATTTTTATACAGCTTAATCGCTTCGCTTGTGCGTGCGGAAGTATCGCCACCGCTAATTGCGACGATTGCATCGGCCGCCTGGCAGCCCTTCTTTGATGACGGCATAGCGTCGCAGTGCTTGAGATCATCGACACCAAGATATGAGCTAATCGCCCATACGATTCCAAAGAATATCACCAGAACTACTACGATAATCTTTACGAATTTCATTTGCCTACCCGCTTTACCTCACCCGTAACTACTGCTTTTAGTATAGCAGCCGCCTTGGCAATATTCGACTCGTCAGTAAGCCGACCCAAGGTAATACGCAGGCTGCCGTCGGCGATTTCCGGCGCAAGCTTAATGGCCGTTAAAACGTGGCTTCGGGTACCCTTATTTGCGGCACACGCGCTACCCGTTGCAACAAGTACGCCCTGCATTTCGAGTAAAAAGATGAGCCGCTCGGCATCGAGCCCCGGGAATGAGATATGCAAGTGACCTGGCAAGCGCTTTTTGCGGGCGCCAGAGAGCACAGCATCAGGGAATGCCGCGATAAGTTCAGATTCTAGGCTATCGCGCAGTTTAGCGAGTCGCTTTGCTTCGCCGTGCGCATGCTGCGTGGCGAGTTCGATCGCTGCCGCAAAGCCGATTGTCCCTGCGATATTTTCAGTACCACTGCGTACGCCGCGCTCTTGGCCGCCACCCCGCACTAGCGGGCGTAGGCGCACAAATCGATCTGTCCATAGGCAGCCGACTTGTTTAGGGCCATAAATTTTACCTGCGTTTAGCGTTAGGGCATCGACGCCAAGGCGTGCTACATGCACGTCGATTTGGCCAAGTCCCTGTGAGGCATCGCTATGAAAATAGATTGGGGTTGCTTCGCCTGCGAGTGCGCGACGCTGGCGCTCTACACGCACAGCCTCGGCAATATCACGGAGCGGCTGGACAGTGCCTAGCTCATTATTGGCAAGATGGATACTCACAAGCTCGGTATCTGGGCGAATCGCCTTTGCGACGCTGTCTGCAGAAATTCGACCCTTTTCATCTGGCTCAACAAATGT
>Ga0310811_10013181_pt1 | contig 10763 bp, 9 predicted proteins | sample YCmetagenome_FD_207642 | JGI IMG/M metagenome (GOLD analysis project Ga0310811, IMG submission 207642) | Soil microbial communities from experimental microcosm in Duke University, North Carolina, United States - YC | ecosystem: Engineered > Artificial ecosystem > Soil microcosm > Unclassified ...
AGCACGACTTCCTCCGGCATCTGCATGCGCTCACGCGTCTCTGCTTCAACCTTGTGCGCATCCTTTTTGCCGCCGAGATGGAAATCGAGATCGACGTAAGTCGAGCCGAGATACTCAGTGGTCAGGAAGCCCTGGTTGAAGGTGCGCGATGCGATAAGCCGGTCCATTAGGGCCTGTGGCATCGGCGCGCCGGTCCGGTAGTGGCGGGCGAATTTCTGGAGAATTTCCGGACGGTCGAGCCAGTGCTCGAAGAGCTGCGAGGGTAGCTCGACGAAGTCCTGCAGCACGCCGGTGCCGGAAATCATCGGATAGGTCACGTCCGACATCAGGCCATGCAAGCCATGGCCGAACTCGTGGAACAGAGTGCGGGCATCGTCGAACGAAAGCAGCGTCGGCTCGCCGGCCGCTCCCTTGTTGAAGTTCATCACGTTGAGCACGAGCGGGCGCACCTCGCCGTCGAGCCGTTCCTGGTCGCGCAGGCTCGTCATCCAGGCACCGCTGCGTTTGGAGGGTCGGGCAAAGTAGTCCCCGAAGAACACGCCGACATGCTCGCCGCCGGGGCCGGTCACCTCCCAGACGCGCACATCCGGGTGATAGACCGGCACGTCGGTGCGCGGCGCAAAGGTGAGGCCGAAAAGCCGATTCGCCGTGTAGAAGGCCGCCTCGATGATGGCCTCGAGCGGCAGGTAGGGCTTGATTTCGCTCTCATCGAGGTCGAAGCGCGCCTTGCGCAGCTTCTCGGCGTAATACCGCCAGTCCCACGGCGCGAGGCGGAAATTGCCGCCTTCGGCGGTAACGATCTCCTGCAGGGCGTCGCGCTCCTCGGCGACGCGGCGCCGGGCCGGGCCCCAGACCGCGTCGAGGAGCCCTGTCACGGCCGCCGGCGTTTTCGCCATCGTGTCGTCGAGCTTGTAGGCGGCAAAGCTGGGATAGCCGAGCAGGCGCGCCTTCTCGTCGCGCAGCGCGGTCAGCTCTGCGATATTCGCATTGTTATCCGTCGGACCTCCGGTATCTCCACGTGCCACCCAGGCGCGGAAAGCCCTCTCGCGCAGCTCGCGCCGGGCCGAGAACTGCAGGAAGGGCTCGACACTGGAACGGCTGAGCGTGACCGCATGGCCGGCAAATCCGCGCTCCTCAGCGTCGCCGCGGGCTGCCGCGCGGGCAAAGTCAGGCAGGCCCGCAAGATCGTCGTCGGCGAGCGGCAGCACGTAGGACTGCTCGTCGGCGAGCACGTTCTGGCTGAAGGCGGTGCCGAGGCTCGCCAACCGATCCCCGATCTCCTTCAGCCGCTCCTTGGCGGCGCCATCGAGCCCGGCGCCCGCACGATGGAAGAGCGCGTGGTAGCGCTCCAACACCCGGGCCTGCTCGGCCGAGAGGCCGAGCGCCGCCGCACGACGATGCAGCGCATCCAGCCGGGCGAACAGCGTCTCATCGAGGTGAATCTCGTTCCAGTGGCGGGCAAGCCGCGGCGCCATGTCGCGCTCGATCGCCTGGATCGGCTCGCTCGTGTGCGCGCCGGCGAGGACGTAGAAGACGTTGCTGACTCTCGTCAGCATCCGCCCCGACCGCTCCAGCGCCGCCACAGTATTGTCGAAATTCGGCTCGGCGCGGCTGGCGGCGATCGCGTCGATGTCGGTGCGATGCTCGGCCAGCGCCTGCTCGAAGGCCGGCGGGAAGTGCTCGGGCCTGATCGCCGCAAGCGGCGGCACGCCGAATGACGCCGTCCAATCGGCAAGCAGGGGGTTGTCCTGGCTCATCATGTGGGCTCCTCGCCCATCTAATGAGGCATTAACGCCCGCCAAACCAGCATAAATCGCAGGCTTGATCCTCCCGTCCCTTTGGTATTGATTGCCCGCCATGCTCGACGCCACCAACCGTCCCCGCGGCCAGCGCCGCATCAACTGGGTCAACGTCTCGACCGTGCTCTCCGCCGCGATCCTGATCTCGGCTGAGGTGTTCGGCGCCGCTTTCGCCGGCGGCTGGGCCTTCGGCAATCTGTTCGCGCTCGGCGAATACGGGACCTACATCCTGCAGATCCTGTTCTTCGCGCTCGGCATCGCCATCATGATCGCGTTCATCCGCTCCGGCATGCGCATCGAGCCTTTCACGACGCGCGAGTGAGTCGTCGCGCGAGTCGGACTGCGCGCATCTCAACAATTCGCTAACGAGATTCTTCTCGCGCGAGAAAAAATTGCTTGCGCTGCGCGAACATTTTTCTTATTTCTCCCTTGCCCAATTTCGCACGTGCCTGTGGCCGTGTGTCGATCGGTAGGCAGCGGGACAAGAGGCCCGCCAGTCGCCTGGGGAGCGAGAGCTCCTCAAGAGATCTGATCGGCAGCCGGAGGCGAAACCGGCGCACCCCGCGCTCAACGGGGGACGCGGCTTAAAGCAACGACGGAGCGGGCTTTTTTGGCAACACCGGCGCAAATGCCGGAGCGTGACTGAAAAGGCTTGTCCTTCTTTGCCAACAGTGCGGAACGGGTCCTTCCCTCATCCGGACTAAGGCAGCAATCGATGTGGTGAGAGCGCGTCCGCTTGGGATCAAGCGGCTGCGCGAATCGCCACAGGAGGTTCACCTTAAGCCGCGGCGAAAGCCGCGCACACCGGATAGGGAATTCTTCGGAATGACAGCTCGCATCCGCGACTTCCTGCGCAACCGCACCGACGACGGGCCCTGCCTGGTCGTCGATCTCGACGTCGTGCGCGACAACTACCAGGCCTTCGCCAAGTCGCTGCCCGACACGCGCGTGTTCTACGCCGTGAAGGCAAACCCGGCGCCGGAGGTCCTGTCGCTGCTCGCCTCGCTCGGCTCCTGCTTCGACACCGCCTCGGTGGCCGAGATCGAGATGGCGATGGCGGCCGGCGCCACGGCGGACCGCATCAGCTTCGGCAACACCATCAAGAAGGAACGGGACATCGCCCGCGCCTACGTGCTCGGCATCCGTCTTTTCGCGGTGGACTGCCAGGCCGAGGTCGAGAAAATCGCGCGCGCCGCCCCCGGCAGCCGCGTGTTCTGCCGCATCCTCTCCGACTGCATCGGGGCGGAGTGGCCGCTCTCGCGCAAGTTCGGCTGTGAGCCGGCGTTAGCGGTCGACGTGCTCGAACACGCGCTCAAGCTCGGTCTCGAGCCCTACGGCGTGTCGTTCCACGTCGGCTCGCAGCAACGCAACCAGCATGCCTGGGACCGCGCGCTCGCCTCGGCGGCCGCCGTGTTCCGGGAGTGCGGCGAGCGCGGCATGAACCTCACAATGGTCAACCTCGGCGGCGGCTTCCCGACCAAGTACCTGAAGAACGTGCCGACGGTGAAAACCTACGGCAACGCCATCTTCAAGGCGCTGCGCAAGCACTTTGGCAACCGCATCCCGGAGACGATCATCGAGCCGGGCCGCGGAATGGTCGGCAATGCCGGCATGATCGAGGCGGAAGTCGTGCTCGTCTCCAAGAAGAGCGCGGAGGATGACGTGCGCTGGGTCTACCTCGACATCGGCAAGTTCGGCGGCCTCGCCGAGACGATGGACGAGTCGATCCGTTACCCGATCCGCACCCCGCGGGACGGGGCCGAGACGACGCCGTGCGTGATCGCAGGCCCGACCTGCGATTCCGCGGACGTGCTCTACGAGCGCGACCCGTACATGCTGCCCGTCAGCCTGGAGATCGGCGACAAGGTGCTGATCGAAGGGACCGGCGCCTATACGGCGACCTACTCGTCTGTGTCCTTCAATGGCTTCCCGCCGCTGAAGACGGTGCACATCTGACACAAGCCGGGAGCCGCTTCGGCGGCTCCCCTTCCCCAATCCCCGAACTGACGACGCGCTCGGATGAGCGCGGGAAGGAGCTGGCCATGGCCACGATCCGCAAGGAGCTTGTGAAGGACATCGGCGCCCGCGAGGCGCTGCTCGATCTCACCTTCGGCGAGGCGCGCTTTGCCAAGGCCTCCGAGCGCCTGCGCGAGGGGCGCTTGCCGGCGGACGGACTGTCGTTCGTCGCGACCGAACGCGGCCGCCTCGTCGGCAGCGTGCGCCTTTGGAATGTGGCCGCGGGGCCCGGGCGCCCTGCCCTGCTGCTCGGGCCGCTTGCTGTGCATCCCGATTTCCGTTGCCGCGGCATCGGGGCCGCCTTGATGTGCCGCTCCCTCGATGAAGCCGCGCGGCGCGGCCACCGCGCCGTGCTGCTCGTCGGTGATGCGCCCTACTACGGCCGCTTCGGCTTCTCGGCGGAGAAGACCGGCGCGCTGTGGCTGCCGGGCCCTTACGAGAAGAACCGGCTGCTGGCACGCGAGCTTGTCGCCGGTGCCCTCGACGGTGCGCGCGGCATGATCAGCCCCACGGGCGACCGCGCGCTGGTTCCGGACCTCACAAGCCTGATCGCGGGCCTTCACCGCAGCGAAGCGACCCCGCGCGCAGCCTAAGACAATCCGAGATGAACCGTGGATGCCGTGCCCCGGCGCGGCGTCCTCTTCCGTTTGGATGATGCGGCGGATATGACCCGCGCAAGTTTGGAGGCTCGAAAAATGACCCAGTGGCCGGTGTACGCCCGCATCAGCGGGCCCATCGTGATCGTCGGCTTCGGCTCGATCGGCAAAGGGACGCTGCCGCTGATCGAGCGGCATCTCACCTACGACAAGTCGCGCATCACGGTGCTCGACCCGAAGGATGAGGGCCGCAAGGCACTCTGCGAGAAGCACGGCGTACGCTTCATCCAGCAGGGCCTGACCAAGGAGAACTATCGCGCGGCGCTGACCCCGCTACTGACCGAAGGCGGCGGACAGGGGTTCTGCGTCAACCTCTCGGTCGATACGTCGTCCGTCGACATCATGGAGCTCTGCAACGAGATCGGCGCGCTCTACATCGACACGGTCAACGAGCCCTGGCTCGGCTTCTATTTCGATGCCTCGAAGGGCGCGGCCGCGCGTTCCAACTATGCGCTGCGCGAAACGACGCTCGCCGCCAAGAAGGCGCGCCGCCCCGGCTCGACCACAGCCGTCTCCTGCTGCGGCGCGAACCCCGGAATGGTCTCCTTCTTCGCCAAGCAGGCACTGCTCAATGTCGCGTCTGACCTGAAGCTCAACGTCCCGGAGCCGAAGACCAAGGCCGAATGGGCAGACCTGATGCGGCAGGCCGGCGTCAAGGGCATCCACATCGCCGAGCGGGACACGCAGCGCTCGAAGAACCCGAAACCGCCGGAGGTCTTCGTCAACACCTGGTCGGTCGAAGGTTTCCTGTCGGAAGGCATGCAGCCGGCCGAGCTTGGCTGGGGCACCCACGAGAGGTGGATGCCGGCGAACGCGCATACTCACGACACCGGCTGCGGCGCGGCGATCTACCTGATGCAGCCCGGCGCCAACACGCGCGTGCGCACCTGGTGCCCGACACGCGGCGCCCAGTACGGCTTCCTCGTCACCCACAACGAGTCGATCTCGATAGCCGATTATTTCACGGCACGGGACGCGTCGGGTGCGGTGATCTACCGGCCGACCTGCCACTACGCCTATCATCCGGCGGACGATGCGGTGCTCTCGCTGCACGAGCTGTTCGGCAGCGGCAAGATGCAGGAGGAGCACCATATCCTGGACGAAAACGAAATCGTCGATGGCATCGACGAGCTCGGCGTGCTGCTCTACGGCCACGGCAAGAATGCCTATTGGTATGGCTCGCAGCTCTCCATCGAGGAGACGCGGGCACTCGCGCCTTACCAGAACGCCACGGGCCTGCAGGTGACGTCCGCAGTGCTCGGCGGCATGGTCTGGGCGCTGGAGCAACCGAACGAGGGCATCGTCGAAGCTGACGAGATGGACTTCCATCGGCTCCTGGAAATCCAGCGGCCCTATCTCGGTCCGGTGAAGGGGTACTACACCGACTGGACGCCGCTGACCGGCCGCCCGGGCCTCTTTCCGGAGGAACTCGACACCAGCGACCCGTGGCAGTTCAGGAACGTGCTGGTGGGGTAGTGCGGGTCAGGCGAGGTCGGCAATTCCCGCCTCGCCGTCCTCCGTCCCGAAGGCGAGCTTCGCGCCGTCCGCACTCCACGCCATCGCCGACACTGGCGCGGCACCGGGCTTCTTTGCCAGGATCTCGGCGCCGTCCTCGATACGCGCCAGCATGACGAGCCCATCCTCGAAGCCGACGGCGACGATCTCCTGCTTCGGGTGACAAGCGATCGCGACGGCGCGCTTGCTGTAAGGCGCAAGCATGCGCGGCTGCTTGCCCATCGGGCCGTCCTTCGATTGGAACGGCCAGAGAATGAGCTGCTCCGAGCCCGACGTCGCGAGCCCCTTGCCGTCCGCGGTCCACGCCATCGAGCGCACCTTCGCCGAATAGCCCGACATCCGCATGTCCTTGGCATCGGCGAGACGCCAGCCATGCAGCATCGGCTCCTGCATCGATGTGACCAGGAATCGCCCATCCGGGCTGAACATCACATCGAGGTGCGAGCCTTTCCATGCGAATGTCTCGGGCGTCGCCTGTGCATTGGGAAACCACAACGTCACGCCGCCGTAATGCGCGATAGCCAAGCGCAGCCCCTTGGGCGAGAACGCGAGTCCCCCGGCACTCGACGGCAGGTCGAGCGATTTCATCTCACCCTTGGCGGACCGCACGAACGCCTGCTTCCCGGCCGACCATGCCAAAGCGCCATCAGGCCCGAGCGCAACGCGATCGATCCAGCGATGCCTGGGGTCCGTCGCGAGCGTTTCAACGCTCCCCGCCGCGTCCGTCGCGACGACCTTGCCGTCGTCGCCGCCGGTGACGACGCGGCTGCCATCCGAGACCGCCGACAGGATGCCGCCGACGTGAACCTGTACGCGCTGCTCGCTGCCGTCTGCCCCGACGAAAAGCAGCGCCTCCTCGCCGAGCACGAACAGGGCGCGATCCTTCAGGAAGTGCACCGCGACGACCGGCGCGCCGGCCGCAACCGGCTTCACGCGATCGGCGACGGAGGGGATGGGACCGTGAGTATCGGACACAGCGATCAGTACGTCGCAACCGTGCTCTCGAAGCCCTTGCGGATCTTCTCCTCGGGCAGATTACGCCCGATGAACACCACGCGGCTCTGGCGCTTCTCGTCCTCGCGCCATTCGCGCTGATGATCGCCCTCGAGCATCATGTGCACGCCCTGGAACACAAAGCGCTGCGGATCGTCCTTCAGCGCAACGATGCCCTTGCAGCGGAGGATGTTCGGTCCCTCGGCCTGCGTCAGGTTCTGGATGAAGGGGAAGAACTTGTCCGGATCGAGGGGTTGATCGGTCGAGAGCGAAATCGATTGCATCTCTTCGTCGTGATAGTGCTTCAGCCCGCCATGTGAATGGGCGTGTGCATGTCCATCGTGATGGTGGTCATCGTGGCCATGATCATGGTCATGATCGTCGGCTTCGAGGAATGACGGCTCGATATCGAGGATGCGCTCGAGATCGAACGCCTTGCGGTCCAGCACCTCACCAAGCGGGATTTGCGCGCGCTGGGTGCGGTGCAGCTTCGCATAAGGATTGATGCCGCGGATGCGCGCCTCGGTTTCGCGCAGCTCCGCGTCGCTCACGAGATCGGTCTTGTTGATCAGGATCACGTCCGCGAAGGCAATCTGGTTCTTCGCCTCCGGCGCATCCTTCAGGCGATCGCGCAGCCACTTGGCATCCGCCACGGTGACAACCGCGTCGAGCTTGGTCTTGTTGCCGACGTTCTCGTCGACGAAGAAGGTCTGCGCGACCGGTGCCGGATCCGCGAGGCCGGTGGTCTCGACGATGATGGCGTCGAACTTGCCCTTGCGCCGCATCAGTCCGTCGATGATCCGGATCAGGTCGCCGCGCACAGTGCAGCAGATGCACCCGTTGTTCATCTCGAACACTTCCTCGTCGGCGCCGACGATCAGGTCGTTGTCGATGCCGATCTCCCCGAACTCGTTGACGATCACGGCGTATTTCTTGCCGTGCGGCTCGGACAGGATGCGATTGAGCAGCGTGGTCTTGCCGGCGCCGAGATAGCCGGTCAGCACCGTGACGGGGATTTTCTCTGCAGTTTCGGGCATCTGTGCACTCCGTAGGGCACAGATATAGGCAATTCGGCGGACGATGCAAAAGCCCGATTCAGCTCATCAGCGCTTCGGCCAGCTGCTTCACGTTGTGGCGCATCATGTCGATATAGGTCGGCGCGAGCCCCTTTTCGTCGGTGAGCGCGTCGGAATAGAGCGTGCCGCCGATGCGCGCGCCGCTCTCGGCCCCGATGCGCTTGAGCAGGCGGTCGTCGGTGATGTTTTCAAGGAACACGGCCGGAATTGTCTGTTTCCGGATCTGGGTGATGATCCTCGCGACATCCCGCGCAGAGACTTCGGATTCCGTCGAGACGCCCTGCGGTGCGATGAAGGCCACGCCATAGGCCGTCGCGAAATAGCCGAAGGCATCATGCGTGGTGATGATGCGCCGGCGGTCGGCAGGGATTTTCTCGACCGCGGCCTTCACCTCGGCATCGAGCGCATCGAGCTTGGCAAGGTAGGCGTTCGCGTTGGCCTCGTACGCGGCCTTGCCGGCGGGATCGGCCGCGACCAGCGCATCGCGGATGTTGGCGACATAGATCTTCGCATTCGAGACCGATTGCCAGGCGTGCGGATCGGTCTCGGCGTGCCCATCCTCGTCCATTTTTCGCGGCTTCACGCCTTTAGTCGCGACAATCATCGGGGCCTTGCTGCCCGACGCCTTGATCAGCCGCGCGATCCAGCCCTCGAAGCCGAGGCCGTTGGTGAAAATCACCCTGGCCTCCGCGAGCGTTTTCGCATCACCGGGGGACGGTTGATAAACGTGCGCGTCACCGTTTGGACCAACCAGCGCCTGCACCTCGACGCGGTCGCCGCCAACGTTCTTCACGAAATCGGCAAGAATCGAGAAAGTCGCAACCGCCTTGAGTTTCTCCTGCGCGGGCGCGGCGTTCACAGAGAGCAGCAAGACCGCGGTCGCTAAAGCGGCACATCGTGTCAGCATTTGACCCTCACGCTTCGAGATGGCGGCCGGGGAAGGCCTGGCGCAGCACGCCGCCGACGCGGCCGAACAGCACCGAGACGGCATAGAGCACGCCCGCAACCAGAATGATTGCCGGGCCTGACGGCGCGCCGACATGGAACGAGAGCAGCAGGCCCGCGTAGCCGGAGATCGCGCCGGCACCGACGGCGATCAGGATCACGGCGGTGACGTCGCGCGCCCAGAAGCGCGCCGTCACCGCGGGCAGCATCATGATGCCGACGGCAAGCAGCGTGCCCAGTGCATGAAAACCGCCGACGAGGTTCATCACCACCAGCGCCAGGAATGCGATGTGCGCCGGAGCGCCGGCGCGGCTCACCGAGCGCAGAAAGCCCGGATCGACGCATTCCAGCACCAGTGGGCGGTAGATTACGGAGAGTACCACAAGCGACACCGTGGTGATCCCGGCGATCAGCAGCAGCGTCTGATCGTCGAGTGCCAGCACGCTGCCGAACAGAAAGTGCAGCAGGTCGATGTTGGTGCCCTTGAGCGACACGATCGTCACGCCGACGGCGAGCGAAATGAGGAAAAAGGCTGCCAGCGAGGCGTCTTCCTTCAGTTCGGTGATGCGCGCGATGACACCAGCACCGACCGCGATGACGAAGCCTGCGATTAATCCACCCGCCGTCATGGCAAACAGCGAGAGCCCGGAAATCAGAAAGCCAATCGCTGCGCCGGGCAGAATGGCGTGCGACATCGCATCGCCGACGAGACTCATGCGGCGCAGCATCAGGAACACGCCGACCGGCCCGGCGCCGAGCGCGAGTGCCAGCGTTCCGACAAGCGCGCGGCGCATGAAGGCGAACTCGACGAACGGGGAAATGAAGGTGTTGTAGATCATGTTCTTTTGCCGCTTTGCGGCGGAAGCCCCTTATGCGGCGCACGCCTCGGCGTGCTCGTCGAAGGCCTCGCACATACGCCGCGCCTTCAGGAGATTTTCCGCCGTGAGCACATCCTTCGTCGGTCCCCAGGCGACCGGCTCGCGCGCGAGCAGCAGCGCCTCGGGGAACATCGATTTGACCAGATCGAGATCGTGCAGCGCCGCGATCACCGTGCGCTTCTCGGCGTGCCAGCGCATCACCAGCTCGCAGAGATCGGAAGCGGTCTTGGTGTCGATCGCGTTGAATGGCTCATCGAGCACGATCACGCGCCCATCCTGCAGCAGCAGCCGCGCGAACAGCGTGCGCTGCATCTGTCCGCCCGAGAGCGTGCCGATCGGCCGCTCCTCGAAACCCGAAAGGCCGACCGCGGAAATCGCGGTGCGCACCTTCTCGCGCTCGCGCTTGCCGATGCCGCCGAACAGGCCGGCCTCGCGCCACAGCCCCATCGCCACCATGTCGTAGACGCTGATCGGAAAAGTCCGGTCAATGTCGGCGACCTGCGGCAGATAGGCGATGTCTCGCGCGTGCAACCCGCACAGGTCGATGCCGCCAGAGAGCGGCTTGATCATTCCGACAATGCCCTTGAACAGCGTCGATTTGCCGGCGCCGTTCGGTCCGACAACCGCCATCAGCGCGCCCGACTGAACCGCGCCGCTGAGGTGATGAACGGCAGGATGACGGTCGTAGCCGAGCGTCACATTATTGAAGGCAAGTGCCGCGCTCATGATGCCATCGCCCAGATGACCGCGCCCCACAGCACCGCAATCAGCACCGCAACCGCCGCTAGCCGTTCCAGCGCGGAGAGGCGCAGAATCGACGGCGACACGGTCGCGGGCGGATGCGTGTGACCCGGATGGTGATGAGGATGCGGCTCCATCGGGTGA
>Ga0310811_10013182_pt1 | contig 10763 bp, 7 predicted proteins | sample YCmetagenome_FD_207642 | JGI IMG/M metagenome (GOLD analysis project Ga0310811, IMG submission 207642) | Soil microbial communities from experimental microcosm in Duke University, North Carolina, United States - YC | ecosystem: Engineered > Artificial ecosystem > Soil microcosm > Unclassified ...
TTGTAGGCATAGGAGAAGTCACGGATCCACACCAGGGTGTCGGGGTAGACCTTGACGTTCTTCTTGCGGATATACAGGCTGCGGGGTTTGCCTTCGTTGCCTTTGGCAGCAGCCTCTTTGAGGTCGAAAGTTTCCGAGTGATACTCCAGCTTGGCGGGATCGATCTCTTTCTTCCCGAAAACGCGGTTCTCGGGGGTGACGATCATGGCATTGAGCTTTTCGACCGTAGCCTTGTCGCCCCATTTGATCGTGGCGGTCTTTTTCCAGTCGATCTGGAAGCGACCGTCGACATCCTTACCGTACTGCAGCTGGGTGGCGGCGATGGAGTCGCGTACCCAGTTGGTAAATTGCCGGTACTCGTTGTTGGTGATCTCAGTAGCATCCATCCAGAAACCGCTTATCGAGATCTGCCTGTTACGGGCAGTGTAGGAATAGTTCATATCCTCGTCGCTGGGACCCATGTGGAAGGTTCCCGGCGGGATATAAACCATGCCTGGGGGTTTGGAGAGATTGTAAGCGCTTGCGGGAGCTACGCCATGTAGCTGTCCGTCGTCTGCGATGCCTTTTCCGGATTTTCCACCTAGTTTACAGCCTGCCATCGTAAAGAGGGCGAATACGGCCGTTAAAACGGATAGGTTTTTCATTTTCATGTTATTAAAGGGTATTGGGCAAAAAAAGTCTTTTGACAACATCTCGCTACAAGTTTAAAATTATTTTTTCGAAAGTCAAAGCATCGCTCCGATCATTTCCCTTGTCTGATCGGGTTACGATGTCGCTTTGAACTGGTTTCCAGATGCTAAAGTAATAAACGCGACCCAGGCCGGATTATTGTACATTCGGAACGCTAATCTTATACACATTTTCCACGAGACGGATTGCCGTAGCCACTTCATTAACAGGGAGTTGGCACGCGTAGTTCTGGCACACAAAGATCAGGGGATCCTGGCCTGCCGGCTTGTCCCTCAGCAAGGGAAATTGGGTATTTTCCTCCTGTGAAGACTGGAAAACCCGGTAAGGAATCAAGTGCGAAAGAAACTCCTTCCGGGCATTTTCCGGCCGGTGGCCGGTGATAACTACCTCCGGAATAGTATACGTAAGGGCTTGTATGATGGTTGCCCAAACGCCAAAAGAGCCGGGGTAGCTGACTGTGGGCCGGTGCATCGCTGCCGCCATCCGGCTTGCGCGCCCGGTCCAGTCCCTTTCATCGAAAACTATTCCGAGGTATAACAAATTGCTTGCCATCATGGAATTTCCAGCCGGCGTAGCGCCGTCGTAGATCTCTCTTTTCCGCAGAAGGATGTCTTTCTGCCCGTCGTGGGTATAGAGGAAGAACCCGGTGTCCGGCTCGCTAAAGTGCCGGATCACGAACTGGGTAAGATCCTTTGCCTCCATCAGGTAGTCCCCATCGCCCGTTATTTCCTGAAGGTGCAGCAGGGCGCTGATCAGCGCGGCATAGTCGTCGAGGAAGGCCGGTACGCGGGCTTCCCCCTTGTAAACGTGGTGGTAGCGATGGATGCCTTCTCCCATGAACCGACTCCGGAGAAATTCCATATTCGCGATGGCCATCTGCCGGTATCGGTCGTCCCCAAGCGCTGCATAAGCCTTTGAAAGCCCGATGTTCAGAAGGGCGTTCCACCCCAGGAGTATCTTGTCGTCCAGCGCGGGGCGGACCCGGGTGTTCCGGCGCTCGAGGAGCCGTTGCCGGGCGGATTCGAGAATGCCCCGTGGCACAGGCTCCGACGGGATCACCGCGGCACGGATGAGAATATTATTTCCTTCCCAGTTGCCTTCGGTGGTCACCCCATAAAACGTATTGAAGAGGGCGGCATCCTCGCCTAGAAGCAGGTCGATCTCGGCCTTATTCCATATATAATATTTTCCCTCCATCCCTTCGCTGTCGGCGTCCAGGGAGGAGTAATAGCCGCCTTCCCCATTGCTCAACTCCCTGTCGATGAAGTCGATAGTTTGGGCGATCGCTTCCCGGTAGGGTTCTTTTCGCGTCAATTGATACCCCTCGCTGAGGGTGGTGAGCAGCAAGGCGTTATCATATAGCATTTTTTCAAAATGGGGGACCAGCCATTCCCGGTCGGTCGAGTAGCGGGCGAACCCGCCGCCCAGCTGGTCGTAGATGCCGCCACTGATCATTTTGTCGAGGCTGAGGCAGGCCTGGTCTAGCGCTGTCTTGTCGTGGGTGAAATAGTATTGATTGAGGAGGAACCGGATGGAGAAGGTCTGTGGGAATTTGGGCGCCCCGCCAAACCCGCCTTCTTCCCGGTCGGCCGAGCTCATCAGCTGATCCATGGCTTGTTGCAGGGTTTCGGGCCGGAAGATCGTGTCGGCGGACCGGCCGGTCTTTCCAGCACCGGCATCTTCCTTTTCCGGGCCGATATCGAAGCTGCCGAGGGTCGCCACATGCCGGGTGAGATTCTCGGCCTGCTGTTCCACTTCCGCGCGCCGGTCGCGAAAGGCATTGGAGACGCCCGTGAGCACTTCCCGCCAGCTGTTGCGGTTGTATACCGGGCGGGGCGGAAAATAGGTCCCGCCATAAAAGGGCTTTCCTTCGGGCGTCAGAAAGACGTTGAGCGGCCAGCCTCCACTGCCGGTCATGGCCTGGACAGCATCCATATAAATATGGTCGAGATCGGGACGTTCCTCGCGGTCGATCTTGATGTTGACGAAATCCTCGTTCATTTGCCGGGCCGTCTCTTCTTCCTCGAAGCTTTCCCGTTCCATGACGTGGCACCAGTGGCAGGCGGCATAGCCGATGCTTACCAGGATGGGTTTGTCTTCCCGGCGTGCGGTCTCCAGGGCCTCTTCACCCCAGGCATACCAATCGACCGGGTTATGCGCATGTTGCAATAAATAGGGACTTGTCTCCTTTGCGAGACGGTTCGGACGGTTCATAATTATTGTTTTGGACCTTCGGTTTCTGCCCAACTTAACCTCCGGTCCAAAACCGTTAATGTCGGGCCTTCGGCCAGCGGACCGTGGTCCGCTTTGGTTGGGGACCCGTGGTCCGCTATTGCTTGTTGCAAACTTTAGGCCCGTCCGACCTGGAGGAGAGCGTGGACGGGATTATTTTTTCTTGACGGTAACGGAAAGATATTTCTCCAGCGCCGAGACCATGGAGGGAGCCTGCGGCAGTGGGGCTTTGATGTCGAGGGTCAGACCGGCTTCTTCGACGGCGCGGGAGGTGTTGCTGCCGAAGGCCCCGATCTTGGTGCCGTTCTGTTTGAATTTGGGGAGGTTATCAAAAAGGCTCCTGACCCCGCTGGGAGTAAAGAAGCAGATGATATCGTATTCGCTTTCGTTGAGGATGTCCTTCACATCATTGCTGATGGTGCGGTACATAAACGGGGTGGCGAAACCACAATTATTATGCTTCAGCCAATTGATGATCTCGTTATCCTGTTGGTTCTCACTGCAAGGGTAGAGGAACTTCTCGTTCTCCTTGTGCTTGTTGATGACATCGAACATGCTCTTGTTCAGCCCGTCCGCGCCATAGAAAACCTTCCGCTTGCGATAGAGGATGAACTTTTGAAGGTAGAGGGCTACCGCTTCGGTGATGCAGAAGTATTTTGTGTCCTGCGAAACACTCACCTTCATTTCTTCACAGATCCGGAAGAAATGGTCGATAGCGTTCCTGCTGGTGAAAATAACGGCAGTAAATTGGGTGATATCTATCTTCTGCTTTCGGAAATCTTTTGCAGAAATAGGCTCCAGGCGGATGAAAGGATGAAACGCAAGTTCGACCTCGTATTTTTTGGCAAGCTCAAAATACGGCGACTTGTCTGTTTCAGGTCTGGGTTGTGTGATTAAAATTCTTTTTTTATCCCCGTTTTTAACCATGAATGCCCCCTCTGGATTAGGTAAAGTTACTACACTTTTGGATTCGGCGTGCTAAAACACTTTTTCCAAATATGTCAACAACACCTTGTAAATCAATAAAAGTGGTGCTATTTCGAAGGCGCAAAGATACAAAAAAAAGTAAAATGGCGTTAGTTTTATTTCATTCCGGACGGGGCGGTACCCTGCCAGTGCCCGATAGGCCCAAAGAACGAACACCATTGCCAATGAAATAGTTATGAAAATTTCACGCAGCTGGGGGCCGGAAAAAGTGATCAAGATCAAGAAGGGCAGCAAAAAAATCCCCAGCATTTTATTCACCAAAAAGACGACGAAGATGTAGATATCGGTCGCGCGGGAGATGGAGAATACCCAGCCTACGAATTTCAGGACGACGAATTTGACCAGGTAGATGGTGGCGATCGCCGCCATACAATAGAGGTACAGGACCCAGAACCCAACTGCTTCGCCGAACCGGGAATAATGCAACAGATAGCAGGCGAAGAGTCCCCCGCTGATGACGAAAAGGATGTTCAGCAGCAGCGAGGGCAGCGGGGTCTGCAACACCTGCTCGCGGATCTGTTGCTGCCGGAGGGAGACGCGAAAGAAAAGCGTCATCAGGTTGTTGAAATATTTCTCGAAGAAGATGCGTGTCAGTGCAAAGTAGAAAAGGATGGCGACCAGCAGGTAGAAGAGGCTGTCCTTGGAGTTGGCGTGATGGATCTCGAAGATCTCGACGACGGGCTTGCCGGTGAAGTTGATATAGGGGCTGATGGCCAGGACGTGCTGCCAGAAGACAAGGGCGGGCGGTCCTTCGGTGACGGTGGGCGGGGGAGGGGCGGGTTTGGCGACGAGAGGGGTTGCGACAACAGAATCCTTGTTTGGAACAGCGGCGGCGACTTTTGGGGTAGCGGCGGCGACGCGGACTAATGAGTCCTTTTTGGCGGCGGCGATGGAATCCCGTTGGGCTGTGAGACGAACCTGCCGGAGGGAGTCACGACGGGCCCTGCGGATGCGGGCGAGCGAATCGCGGCGAACCGAATCGGCGTGGCTGAGCCGGACGACGACCGGGGAGTCCGGTTGTGCGGAAAGGGGCTTGACCGTGTCCGTTTGCGCCGAGGCGCGGGTAAGCATCAACAGACAAAAAACAAATAAAAAGGTTTTGTGCATAGGTGTGGCAAAAATAGCGGGTATGTCCCTAAAAAATGCTGACATACCCCAAGTGAATTTTCGCGTCGTGGAAATTGAAATTCGTGTCGTCCCGCTTTCCCAACGCGTATGAAATATTGAAGATCCCCGCCTTCGTCTCGAAGGCCATCCCCAGCCCGGTGCCGAGAAAGGTATTGTTCAAATGGTAACCCGGCACATCGTTCTTGGCCCACCCTGCGTCGAGGAAGGTGAACAGGAACGAGTTGAGGCCGACCAGGTACCGGTATTCCAGGCTACCGACGGTGTATTGCGAGGCGAGAATGCTTTGCTCGTCGAATCCTCTCAACAGCCGGTAGCCGCCGATGAGGAACAGTTCATTGCGATAGGTCTTTGGGCTGCTGAACACGCCGCCATTGAAACCCAGCTTTAGCGTAGACGCGCGGGTCAGGGGGAAATAGTGGGCCGCCGCCAGCTTCGCGAGGAATTGGTAGGAATGCCGTTTCACGGTGTCATAGAGCGAACCGAAGTTAAAGTCCGGATTGTTGGGGTCCTTTAGCTGGGCGATCAATGCATTTTCCCTGACGGTCTTCGTCCCGGCCGAGCCGAGGAAGCTTAGCTCGTTCCCCTTCAGCGGGTTGAACCGGTAATTGGTGGTGTTGAGATCATAGGTGACGCCGAGGCTTACGGCATTGATATCCGCGGTTGCGGGCAGGGTATGCGAAGCGATGATCGCGAGCGTGTCGACGTTCAGCAGGCTCGAGCTGGCTTCCTGGATAAAGACGGAGCCGCTCTGATTGGCGGATAGCGAATACTGGGCGCCGACCACGAGGTTGACGTTGATATAGGAGGAATCCTGTTTGTACAGATCGAAGGTGGCGTTCAGGCCAAAAGGCGAATGGAAGAGATAGGGTTGGTTGAACAGGAGGTTGAGTCTTGGTGAGCCGGCCTGGAGCTGCTGCCAGTTGAGCCCGATCGACTCCCCATTGCCCAGGGCATTCTTCAGCGCGACCGTCGCCTCGCCAGTGACGAGGATCTTGTTGCCGAGCACGGGGTCGCTGCTGGGCAGGAAGCCCACGAGGGCATTGATCTCGCTGCTCTTCTTCGGTTTCAGGTAAAGGTTGACGACGGAGCCGGCGCCCAGCATGGTGAGGTTCCAGGGCTGCTGTTCCTGCACATAGGGCAGCTCGAGGATCTTCTTGCTGATGGCCTGCAACCTGTCCTTCCGGTAGAGGCTCCCGTTGGGAATATTGAGATAACGCTGGAGGAAGGCACTCGAGATCTTTGCATTGCCGTATATCCGGATGCTGTCGATCTTGTAGGCCGGTCCCTTGTCCACCTTGAGGACGGCCGACACCTCGCCCGAGTCACGGAGCGAGACGCTGTCGAGGCTGATCCGCGCGAAGGGATAGCCATTGTTCTCGAGGTAGTCGAGCATTCCCTGCTGACGGGCCTGGAACTGGCGGTAGTCCAGTGGCCGGTGCGCAAAGTTCCGGGGGTTCCAGGCGACGGCGGCCAGCAAGGCGGGGTCTACGTGCCGGGTGTCTATCGACGCCCAGCGCCAGGCGCGGCCCAGGTAGAGCCGGAGGTGGGCAGCGGACGAGTCATAACTGACGGTATCCACCGAAGCCGTGAAATAACCCTTTGCCTGGAGCAGCGGGACGAGATTGTAGATGTATTCGGTACAGGCTTCACGGTTGCGGAAACTGGTGACGATGCCCAGCTTTGTCTTGAGAAAGGCAGAGTCTCTGTCGACGGGCTCGATCCGCAGGGCATATTGCGCCCAGCCGCCAAGCGGCAGGAAAAAGAGAATCCATACTATTTCGCGAGCATATCGCTGTATCTTTGTGCTATGTCTAACCGCTCCTATCATTGATGGCAGGTATCTATCTTCATATTCCGTTTTGCAGGCAGGCCTGTCACTACTGCAATTTCCACTTTTCCACGTCTCTAGCCCGTAAAAACGATTTTATTTCCGCTTTATTGAAAGAGATCCCGCTAAGAAAGGATTATCTCGAAGGCGAATCGGTGGAGACGGTGTATCTCGGCGGCGGCACTCCCTCCCTGCTGGCGGTGGAGGAGATCGAAAGCATCCTGCATACCGTGCGGTCCCAGTTTCCCCTTGCCGCCGGGGCCGAGATAACCCTGGAGGCTAACCCGGATGATATCACGACCCCGCGGCTGCGAGCCTGGCGTCATGCCGGGGTCAATCGCCTTAGCATCGGGGTCCAGTCCTTTTTTGAAGAAGATCTCCGGTGGATGAACCGCGCGCATACAGCGACCCAGGCATCGGACTGTATCCGGCAGGCGCGGGAGGAAGGGTTTGATAATTTCAGCATCGATCTTATTTATGGCGGCCCCACCCTACCCGACCCGCATTGGAAGGAGAACGTCGAGCGGGCGATCGCTCTTGGCGTCCCGCATCTTTCCTGTTACGCCCTGACGGTAGAGCCGCGGACGGCGCTCGACACGCTGATCCGGCGGCACGTGATGGCCGATGTGAGCCCGGAGGACCAGGCGCGGCAATTCCTGCTGCTGATGGACTGGATGGCAACGGCGGGTTATGAGCACTACGAGATCTCCAATTTCGCGCTACCGGGCCACCGGAGCCGGCATAATTCCGCCTACTGGCAGGGTAAGAAATACCTGGGGCTTGGCCCTTCGGCTCATTCTTACGACGGCGTATCCCGCCAGTGGAATATTGCGAATAATGCGCGATACATTGCCGAGCCGGGGCTTATTGGGGAAAAAGAGGTGCTTACGACCGAACAGCAGCTGAATGAGTATATCATGATCTCGCTGCGGACGATCGAAGGCATTGATTTGCGGGCGATGGCGGAGCGATTTGGGGAGCAGCGCGCGGGAGACCTGCGTCGGCGAGCGGAAAAATATGTTAATGGAGGCAAGTTGCTGCTTGTCCGGGAGATCCTGCAGCTGACGAGGGAGGGTAAATTGTTGGCGGACGGCATTGCTGCCGATCTATTCATCTAGTGGTGATGCCGCCGGTGAGATTTCAAATACTCGATCCCCTGGGCCGCCGCCAGAATGAGCACCATCGTAATGATGGCCACAGCACCGAAACCTTGGAACGAGAAAGGCATATATTGTTTTAACGAGCCCTCCTTACGGGCTCTTTCCTATTAGACAAGATACGGCTCAATTTGTTTAAATCCACTACCGGCTTTAACATTTTCCCATAATATCCGGTAGACCATCTCAGCTATCGGCATTTCCGCTTTTACATCTTTGTTTATCAAGTAAATACACTTACTTGCATTATATCCTTCGGCAACCATATTCAGCTCCAGCTGGGCTGCCTTGACGGAGTACCCTTTACCGATCATATTCCCAAAGGTACGGTTCCTGCTATACAGCGAATAGCAGGTCACCAGCAGGTCACCAAGGTAGACCGATGCGGCGTAGTTGGCCTGCCGCCGGTGAGAGACGGGGTCTTCCGGTCCCTCGTGCACCCCGACCACTCCCGCATGCCGGATACCCACTTTTTGCAGGAACCCGGCCATTTCATCGGCACAGTTGGCGATCAGTACGCTGAGGAAGTTATCCCCATATTCCAGCCCGTGCGCGATCCCCGCGCCAAGGGCATAGATGTTCTTCAGGACCGCCGCGTATTGCACTCCATACACATCCTGGTTGATGATCGTATTGAGGTAATCCGTCGTGAAATAAGACGCCAGCTCGCGGGTGGAGGTTTCATCCTGACCCGAAAAAGTGAGGTAGGAAAGCTTTTCCGCGGCCACTTCTTCCGCATGACAGGGTCCCATCACCGTATAGTAGTCGGTGAGGGGGAAGCCGAATTCCCGGGCGAGCCATTCGTTCAGCAGGAGATTTTGCTCGGGCAGGATTCCTTTGATGGCCGAGAGGACCTTCTTCCCTTCGAGCGCCTTGCGGTCGAGTCCTTCCAGCGTGGAGGCGGTATAGGCCGAAGGCACTGCCATGACGATGCAGTCTGCCGCGGCGATGATATCGGCAGGCTTGTCGCTCATCGTCAGCAGGCTGGTATCAAAATGCACCGATGGAAGATATTGTGGATTATGATGTCTTGCCTGGATATGGCGGATACTGGCCTCATTGCGAACCCACCAGCCGACCGGCTGGCGGTTGTCCGTCAGGATCTTGGTCAACGCCGTCGCCCAGCTACCGCTACCGATCACTCCAAAACGCATTCGGGTAATTAGTTTTTCTTTGCTTCGAACAATTTATCTTTTGGGACCACCTTTATGCGCGTCCCATTCTTCAACGATTTGCTGACGAGGCTGTAGGGGCCCGTGATCACCTCATCGCCTTCCTTAACCCCGTCCACCACTTCGATATAGTTGATGTCCTGGATATCTGTACGCACCTTCACCTTGCGCACCGTATCGCCCGGCTGGCGCAGGAACACCACCTCGTCGAGGTCCTGCGAGTTCCCGGTGCTGACACGGGCCTCGTTCTTATTGTCGCTTCCTGCATCATCGGAGCCGCCCAGCACGGCATTGTCGGTACCCTTTTCCCGAACCGCGACGGAATTGATGGGAACGGCAAGCACATTGGGGTGGGTGCTCGTCTGAATATCTGCGCTGGCGCTCATCCCCGGCCGGAAGGGGAAGTTCCTGGGATGGGTGGGATCGATGAGGTCCTTATAAGAATCGGGCGAGAGGCGGATATGCACCTTGTAGTTGGTCACATCATTGGTCGATACGGTCGTTGTAGAGGTGCCGGCGGCAGTGGTAACGCTGCTGGCGATCTGGGTAACGAGGCCTTTGAATTTCCGGTTGTTGTAGGCGTCGACCGTGATCAATGCCGTGTCGCCGAGATGTACCTTGGGGATATCGTTCTCGCCGACGTCGACGATGGCCTCGATCTTGCTCATATCGGCGACCCTCATCATTTCGGTGCCGGCCATCATCGAGTTACCAACGACCCTTTCCCCCTTTTTGATGCTCAGCAGGGAGACGACGCCCTCGATCGGCGAGACGACGGTGCTACGGCTGAGATTTTTGGCGGCGACGTCGAGGTTATACCGGGCGCTGGTGGCGCCGGCGGCGTTCCCACGCACGCTTTGTTGCGCGGCCATGTAGCTGGCCTGTGCAGTGCGGTAGGTATTTTCCGCCGTTTCATATTCCTGTTGGGAAACCACTTTCTCGTCGAGGAGCTGTTTTGTGCGGTCAAGGGTTCGTTTGGCGGTCTCCATGGAGGCTTTGAGGCCCGGCAGCTGTTCCTCCATGTTGGAAACGAGCGCCTGCTGCTGGTTCACCTGCGCCGCGGCCTGGTCGCGCTGGTTTGTCAGGATGTCTGCGTATACTCTTGCGAGCATCTGTCCCTTGTGGACGCTGTCGCCTTCCTGGACAACTCCCAGCTCCACTACTTCTCCGGATACATCGGGGCTGATCTTCACCTCTTTCTCGGGATAGATCTTGCCGCTTGCCGGGACGATCTCGGTGATGTTGCGGCGGACGACCTTCTCTGCGGAAACCTTTGTTCCTTCGTCCTTCCCGAAGGCGCCGGCTGCTTTCAGCACGACGATGATCAGGACGATCGCTACAAGTATTATGATGATGCGCAGCAGTTGTTTGTTCATGAGGTTATTGTTTTGAGAGTTTTATTCCGAGCCCCTTGTAAAATTCCAGCACCTTCATTTTGAAGACATAGTCGAACTGACTGCTGAGAAGGTTGATCTGGGCGTTGAAATAGTTGTTTTGATTGGTGAGGAGATCGATGGGATTGAGCATGCCGACATGGTAGCGCTTATCCGCAAAATCGGCGCTCTTTTG
>Ga0310811_10013183_pt1 | contig 10762 bp, 9 predicted proteins | sample YCmetagenome_FD_207642 | JGI IMG/M metagenome (GOLD analysis project Ga0310811, IMG submission 207642) | Soil microbial communities from experimental microcosm in Duke University, North Carolina, United States - YC | ecosystem: Engineered > Artificial ecosystem > Soil microcosm > Unclassified ...
GCACGCCGACGCGGTGGGTGGTGGCCGGATCGACACCGTTCTTCTGCGCCAGGAACTGGGTCAGGAAGTCGGTGGACGAGCCGACGTCGGTGATGCCGAGGTTGTGGCCCTTCCAGTCGGCCGGGGAATGGATCTGGTCCTTGACCTCGTTGCGGCACAGCTCGACCTCGCCGGGCGTGGTGAGCATGGACACCACGGACTCCATCTGCTGCCCGAGGCCCTGCATGGCGATCGTGTGGTCGTAGAAGCCGCCCACGCCGTCCACCTTGCCGGCGACCATGTCCGTGGTGGCGTCGACGCCCGCGCCCTCGTCCTGCAGCGTGACGTTCAGACCCTGTTCCTTGTAGTAGCCCAGCCGCTCGGCCAGCATGAACGGCAGGTAGATCTGCTTGTTCAGGCCACCGACCATGATGGACACCTTCTCGCCCGAGCCCCCCGACGACCCGCTGCCCGCGCTCTGCGACGCGGTGTTCGCGCACCCGGCCAGCAGCAGCGCGGCCGTCACCAGACCTACCAACGACTTCTTCACCACGACGATCTCCTTTGACAGCGGGCGATTCACAGGTCGGGGCCGGCCAGTTGGGCCGGGCGCCAGCGCAGCAGGCGGTTCTCCAGGCGCGTGATGAGCCATTCCGCGATCAGTGCGACCACGGCCATGATCACCATCGCCGCCCAGACGCCGTTGGCGTCGAACGTGCCCTGCGCGTTCTTGATCAGGACTCCCAGGCCCGAGGTGCCGCCGAGGAACTCGCCGACGATCGCGCCGATCAGCGCGAAACCGAAGCTCACGTGCAGGCTGGCGATGATCCAGGTGAACGCCGACGGCAGCACCACCTGGCGGGTGACCTGCCAGCGCGACGCGCCGAGGATGCTGGCATTGGCGATGAAGTTGCGGTCCACCTCGCGGGTGCCCTGGAAGGCGTTGAAGAACACGCCGAAGAACACCAGCACGATCACCAGCAGCACCTTCGACTCGATGCCGAGGCCGAAGGCGAGCACGAACACCGCGCCCAGCACGATGCGCGGAATGGCGTTGAGCACCTTGATGAACGGCCCGAACACCTCGGACAGGAACCGCACCCGGCCCAGCGCGACGCCGCACACGATGCCCAGCACGGTGCCGATCACGAACCCGATCAGCGCCTCTTCCAGCGTCGTGGTGATCTGGTCGCCGAGCGAGCCGATCGCGGTGCCCTCGGTGATCCAGGTCGTCAACCGGGTCACGATGCCTGACGGCAAGCCGTAGAGGATCACGCTGCGCGGGCTGTCCTGGACGGTCAGCTGCCAACCGCCGACGACCGCGAGCAGCACCGCCACCTGGGTCAGGTGCACCAGCACCCGGTGCCGGCGGGCGGCCCGGCGATGCGCGGACTCGACCGGCGCCACCTCGACTCGTGCTTGCTGCGCGGTCATCACGACGCCCTGTCCAACCGGGTGCTCTGCGAGTAGGCGATGTCCACCTCGGCGCGCAGCGCCTCCCAGATCTGGTGGTAGATGTCCAGGAACCGCGGCTCGAACCGGATCTCCTGGACGACCCGGGGGCGGGGCAGGTCCACCCGGAACCTGGCCTTGACCGTGGCGGCCGGCCCGGCGGTCAGCACCACGACTGTGTCCGCCAGCGCGATGGCCTCCTCGAGGTCGTGCGTGACGAACACGACGGCCGGTCGGGTCAGGTCCCACAGCGCCAGCAGCTCGTCGGACATCTTGGCCCTGGTCTGGACGTCCAGCGCGGAGAACGGCTCGTCCATGAGGATGACCCGGGGCTCGGTGATCAGGTTCTGGGCCAGCGCGACCCGCTTGCGCATGCCACCGGAGAGCTGGTGCGGGAAGCGGTCCTCGAACCCGGCCAGACCGACCCGCCTGATCCAGTCGCGGGCCGACTCCAGCGCCTCCTTCTTCGGCACGCCGCGAAACCGCGGGCCGGCGGAGACGTTGTCCAGCACGGACTTCCACGGCAGGATCGCGTCGGTCTGGAACATGAAGCCGACGCCAGGAGTGATGCCGTCCACCGGCCTGCCGTGCACGGCCACCGAGCCGACCGACGGCCGTTCCAGGCCGGAGACCAGCGTCAGCGTGGTCGACTTCCCACAGCCGGTCGGGCCGACCACCGCACAGAACTCGCCCTCGGCCACGGTGAGGTCGAGCTCGCGCAGCGCCGTGTACGGGGTGCCGCTGTCCGTGGTGAACCGTTTGGTCACCTGTCGCAGCTCGATGGCGGGCGGTGATTTCTCTGCGCACACGGTAGGATTCCCTCCGTCACTGCCAGCATGTTTCGTTCGCGTTGCCGCAGGACGGTAGGCAGGCCGGGACCGGGCCGACAGATAACGCTCGATACCCGTCGAGGAGTGCGTTTCCCCGAGTTCTGCTCGTTTCGTTCAGTCACGATTCCGGCAAAACGGTCCGCCGGCTTGGCATTGGTGTGACGGCGTGATGTCATTCGCCGACGCCCCGACGAGACGTGGCAGATCGGAGTGGCCATGTGGCGTACCCGCCCGCTGGCGACCCAGATCCTGCTCTGTGTGCTGGCCATCCTGCTGGCGACCAGCGCGGCCGGCGCCGTGCTGTACGCGAACCTGACCGACCAGACCCTGGACGTCCAGTACACGCAGCGGGCACTGGACATCGCCAACACCGTCGCGCAGCTCCCCGAGGTCGCCGATGCGTTGGCCCAGCACGATCCCGACCACCGCATCCAGGCGCTGGCCGAGCAGGTGCGCGAGAACACCAGCGCCAGCTACGTGGTGGTGGCTGACCGCAACGGCGTGCGGTACTCGCACCCCACCCTGGCGTTGATCGGTCAGCGCCTGGAGGAACCCGTTGTCGCGCTGGACGGAAACGTCCACACCGGCATCGATCCCGGCAGCCTCGGCAACTCCGCCAACGCGAAGGTGCCGCTGCGGGCGTCCGGCGGCGCGATCATCGGCGAGGTGTCCGTCGGCATCCCGGAGGAGCGGGTCAGCAGCCAGATCTTCCTGCAGATCCGTGACATCGCGCTGTACTCGCTGCTGGCGCTGGCCATCGGCGTGCTGGCGTCGTGGTTACTCGCCCGCGGCCTGAAACGAGTCACTTTTGGACTGGAGCTGTCCGAGATCGCCGCGCTGTTGCAGGAACGCGAGGCGATGTTGCACGGCATCAGGGAAGGCGTCGTGGGCATCGACGCCAGGGGCCGGGTGAGCGTGCTCAACGACGAGGCCCGCCGGCTACTGGGTATCCGCCGAGCCGGCACCGGCAGCCCGGTCTCGGAGCTGGTGCCGGCGGGACGCCTGCGGGATCTGCTCGTCGACGGTCCGCTCGGCAACGACGAGATCGTGCTGACCGATGAATTCCTGTTGGTGGTCAACAGAATGCCGGTGCTGCTGGCCGGGCGGCCGGCCGGTCATGTGGTGACTTTGCGGGACCGCACCGAGTTGGAGGGTCTGATGCGGGAGCTGCACGCGCTGACCGGCCTGACCAACGCCCTGCGGGCCCAGGAACATGAGTTCACCAACCGCCTGCATGTGCTGGCCGGCCTGCTCGGGCTGGGGGAGACCGACGAAGCCGCGCGCTACCTCGCCGAGGTCGCCGGCGGAGCCGCCGCGCAGGCCGGCGACATCCAGGTCCGGATCGCGCCGGCCGAACTCGCCGCGTTGTTGGTGGCGAAGGTGACCACCGCCGCCGAATCAGGGGTCCGCCTGGTCGTCGACCCTGAGTCGCGGCTCGACCGCGGGTACGCCGAGACCGGGCCGCTGCTGACCGTGCTCGGCAACCTCATCGACAACGCCGTGGACGCGGTGGCCGGGGGCCCGGAGCCGCGCGAGGTGACCGTGCGGATCACCGAAGCCGACGACGTGGCCCGGGTGCTCGTCAGCGACACCGGGCCGGGCATTCCGGCGACGGAGGTCGAGAAGGTCTTCCTCGACGGCTATTCGACCAAGTCCACGCGCAACGGGATGCGGCGTGGACTGGGACTGGCGCTGGTCCGCCGGCTCGTGCTGCGCGCAGGCGGCTCGATCGAGGTGGCCGCCGGACCCGGCGCGCGGTTCGAGATCACGCTTCCGTTGCACACCGCCGAATTGGAGGTGGCCAGATGATCAGAACGCTTGTCGTGGACGACGACTACCGGGTTGCCCGTATCCACGCCGCCAGCGTGGCGCGCATACCCGGCTTCACATGCGTGGGTGAGGCGCACACCGTTGCTGAGGCCCGACAAGCGGTCGTCGACTCCGGACCGGACCTGCTGCTGCTCGACTTCTACCTGCCCGACGGCGACGGGCTGTCCCTGCTGCGTGACCTGGCTTCCGACGACGGCGCAGCGCCCGACTGCATCATCGTCACCGCCGCCCGCGACCTGGCCACCGTGCGGTCGGCGATGCACATGGGTGCGATCTATTACCTGGTCAAGCCGTTCGGCCTGCCGCAGCTGCGCCGCCAGCTCGACGCATACCGGCTGTGGCGGTCGCAGACCAGCGGCGGCGGCGAAGCCGACCAGGCCACCGTCGACGCCCTCTACACGTTGCTGCGCGGCGCAACCCCGTCGCAGTCGGCCGACGGCATGATGCCGCCGACCATGCGGAAGATCCTCGACGCCGTGCGGCTGTCCGTCGAGCCGGTCGGCGCGTGCACCCTCGCCGACCAGCTGGGCCTGAGCCGCCCCACCGCCCAGCGCTACCTGAGCGAGCTGCACCGCCGCGGCGCCGTCCAGTTGCACCTGGAGTACGGCCGCGCCGGCCGCCCGGTGCACCGGTACGCCGTCACGTGACGTCAGGCGTCGCGGCGGCGTAGCAGCACCGCGCCGAGGATCAGCGCAACGGCCGCGTAGCCGCAGAAAACCGCGAATCCGGACCATGGTCCGAGCAGAGCCGCCGGGTCGGGATGCACGACCATCAGTTGCTGTCCGGCGTTGCTGGGCAGGTAGGGGTCGATGTTGGTGGCCCAGTCGGTGGGCAGGGCCTCGCCGAGCACCGGCAGCACCAGCAGGATGCCGAACAGGCTGGCGATGGCGCCCGCTGTGCTGCGTACGACGAACCCGAGACCGACACCCATCAACCCGACGACCGTCAGATACAGGGCCGTGCCCACGACGGCGCGCGCGACGCCGTCGGCGCCGATGGTGGTCTCGATGTGTTGCGAGCTCAGCAGGTACTGGCCGAGGAAGAACGCCACGAACGCGGTGACGACGGTCACTACCAACGTGATCACCGCGAAGACGACGGCTTTGCCCACCAGGACGGGCAGTCGCCTCGGTGCGGCACCCAGGCTGGAGCGGATCATGCCGGTGCTGTATTCGCCGGTGACGATCAGCACGCCGAGCACGCCGACGACCAGTTGGGCGAGGTAGAACCCGCGCAGGCTCACCGCGGTCGGGTCGAAGTGCGCCTGCTCGACCGGCCGCATGTGCGGCCAGCGGTTGGCCGTGACGGCGGCGAACAGGCCGCCGAAGCCGATCATCGCGATCAGCGTCGCGGCCAGGGTGAAGTACGACGACCGCAGCGACCAGAACTTGTGCCACTCCGAGCGCATCACGCGCAGCTGGGTGACGCGGATGTCGTCCGGCAGCGGCTGCGGCGCCGACGACCGCTGGGCCTCGGGGAGCGTCGCGGTCATGACGCGGTCCTTTCGGTGAGCCCGTCCTGGTGGACGGCGAATTCGACGGCGTCCTGGGTGAGGTCCATGAACGCCTCTTCGAGCGATGCGACGACCGGCGTCAGCTCATCCAGCGGAATCGCGTTGCGGCAGGCGATCTGGCCGATCTCGCCGCTGGTCAGGCCGTGCACTTCGAGCAGGCCGCCGTCCAGCGCGGTCACGCTCACCTCGGGTCCGACGAGCAGGTCCCGCAGTGTGCCCGCTTCCTGGGCGCGAACGCGCACTACCTTGCGGGAGAAGCGATTGGTGAACTCGGCCATCGAGGTGTCGGCGATCAGCCGGCCCTTGCCGATGATCACCAGGTGGTCGGCCGTCAGCTCCATCTCGCTCATCAGGTGCGAGGACAGGAACACCGTGCGACCGTCGGCGACCAGCGACCGCAACAGCTGCCGGATCCACCGCACGCCCTCGGGGTCCAGGCCGTTGACCGGTTCGTCGAGCACCAGCGTGTGTGGATCGCCCAGCAGCGCCGCGGCGACGCCGAGGCGCTGACCCATGCCGAGCGAGAAGCCGCCGACCCGCTTACGGGCCACCTCTCGGAGGCCGACCAGCTCGATGACCTCATCGACGCGCCGGCGCGGAATGCCGTGCGTCAACGCCAGCGCGAGCAGGTGGTTGTACGCCGACCGTCCGGTGTGGACGGCCTTGGCCTCGAGCAGCGCGCCGACCTCGCGCAGCGGTGCGGGATGGTCGGCGTACCGCTTGCCGTTGACCCGCGTCTCGCCTGCGGTGGGAGCGTCCAGGCCGAGGATCATCCGCATGGTGGTGGACTTGCCGGCCCCGTTCGGCCCCACGAAACCGGTGACCATGCCGGGACGGACGGTGAAGGTCACATCGTCCACGGCGACCCGGTCGCCGTACCGCTTCGTGACACCGACGACTTCGATCATGGGGTCCTCGTCCCTGCGGTGTGTGTGCCGGACACCGGCACGCCAGGAGGTTGACACGGCTGGGCGCGGCAGGCAAAAGCTGTCGCTGAGATCGGGCTCAGTATGGACAAAGCCCCCGCGGACCTGTCGATTCCCTTTCGATGCCAACGGAATGCGTAACGGATGGCCACCGGCCGAGCACGCTGAGGCTCACCCCATGACGCCGGCCAGCGCGAAGAACTCGTGGCGCGACCGCGCGTCCTCGCGGAGGCTGCCGAGCAGGGTGGACGTCACGGTGCACGAGCCGATCGCCTGCACGCCGCGCAGTGTCATGCAGCTGTGCTCGGCGCGCACGACGACGCCGACGCCGACGGGATCGAGTTGGTCGGCCAGCCAGTCCGCGATCTGCTTGGTCAGGCGTTCCTGCACCTGTGGGCGGCAGGCGAAGTGCTCGACCACCCGGGCGAGCTTGGACAGTCCGAGGATGCGGTCGCCGGGCAGGTAGCCGACGTGCGCGACGCCGACGAACGGCAGCAGGTGGTGTTCGCAGACGGACCGAACCGGGATGTCGCGCGCGAGCACCAGTTCGTCGTAACCCTCGTCGTTGGGGAACGTCGTCAGGTCGAACGGTCGCGGCGTGAAGAGTTCCGCGTAGGCGCGGGCCATCCTGGCCGGTGTCTGGCGCATCCCTTCGCTGCTGTGCTCGATTCCCAGCGCTCGCAACAGGTCGGCGGCCGCCCGTTCGGCGGCGTCGGTGTCGACGGCATCCGGTTCTCCGACCACGCGCAGTGCGCTCTCGGTGCGGGCGTGTGCGGTCCAGGCGGGGGATGCGCTGTTCATGGTTGCTCCTGGTGAGATGAGGCAGGCCGACGTCCCGGCCGGCCATTGATCGAATGAACGTCGTTGTCGCCGGCTGGCGTGTCCCCGGTTCGGCGGCAATCTGTGGGCCATTCGGTCGAGAGTGGGCCTATCGCTACCAGGGGTGTCTACAGTGGTGTAAAAATAAAGGTGAACAGTTAACGCAGTCTGGATTCGGTGCGTGGAGGGCGCTGAAGGGAGGCTGTTACTTCGGCCGGTCACGGCAGCACGTGGTCGGCTTCGACGTGATCTGGAACGAGACGGGCGAATCGTCGAACGGGGACGATTGATTCGGGCCGTGTCGCAGGCCGGTGGGGTGCCCGTCGCCGCGGAGGTGGCAGCGGGCAGCGGGACTTCGGCGTCCCGGGCTTTGTGAATTCGTGTTCCGTTCATATGTTTTCTCCAGTGCTCCACTAATGCGCGTGACGGCTGTGGCACGAGGGGTGGAATGCCGTCCGTCGCGGTGCGCGCTGGGTGTCCGGTGGGGAGGACGGTGTGAACCGGAGAGTGTCGCCGGTGCTTTCAGGTGTGCGCGCGGACGCGCAAACAGCGGCTGAACGGGGGGCTGAACGGAGGGATGTCGGGAGTTCGCAACGTGGTGTGGTCTCCGTTCCGATAATATTACTCAAATCCGGCGAATCGCCGCGGTTGGAAGGACAGGACGAAGCGCACGTCGCCCGGCTGGCGGAGATCGACACACCGTTGCCGCCGATCCTGGTCGACCGGATGACCATGCGGGTCATCGACGGGATGCACCGCCTGATGGCGGCCCGGCGCGCCGGCCGGGAATCGATCGAAGTCGAGTTCTTCGACGGCACCGAGGCCGATGCCTACGTGCGGGGTGTCGCGGCGAACATCGCGCACGGCTTTCCGTTGACCCAGGCCGACCGTCGGGCGGCGGTGGCCCGGATCATCGACCTGCACCCGGGCATGTCCGACCGCGCGATCGCCGAGGTCGCCGGGGTCGGCGCCCGGACGGTCGCCCGGGTGCGCGGCCGCACGGGGACCGGCGCACAGCCGAGCACCCGGATCGGCAAGGACGGCAAGGCCCGTCCGCTCAGCGGCGTCGAAGGCCGGGCCAGGGCGGCGGAGGTCATCGCCGCGCACCCGGAGAAGTCGCTGCGGGACGTCGCACGCACGGCCGGCATCTCTCCCGCGACGGCACGGGACGTGCGTCTGCGGCTGAAGCGCGGCGAGGCGGCGGTGCCGGAGTCCGCCCCCGCGCCGGTCGTGCACACCGCCGAGGCCGGTCCGGCCGCCGCATTGGACACATTGCTGAGAGATCCTTCCCTGAGACAGACCGAGAACGGACGGCAACTGCTGCGTCTGCTGCGCCAGAACGCGGGCAGCGTCCGTGAACTGTCCGCCTTGGTGCCGTTGGTGCCGCCGCACTGTGTGGCGCTGGTCAGCCAGCTCGCGAGCCAGCTGGCGAAGCGGTGGCTGCAACTGTCCGACGAACTGGAGGATCGGCCCGCGGCCGATTCGTGACAGCGGTCAGCCGGCGGCCTGGTCGGCCAGTTGGGTGCGGTAGAGCTCCGCGTACAGGCCGCCGGCTGACAGCAACTCCTCGTGGGTGCCCCGTTCCCGAACCCGGCCGCCCTCGATGACCAGGATCTGGTCGGCATCCCGGATCGTCGACAGCCGGTGGGCGATGACCAGCGACGTCCGGCCGGCCAGCACGGTCTTGAGCGCGCGCTGGATCGCTGCCTCGGACTCCGCGTCCAGGTGCGCGGTCGCCTCGTCCAGCACCACGATCGGCGGCGACTTCAACAGCAGCCGGGCCATCGCGACCCGTTGCTTCTCGCCGCCGGAGAACCGGTAGCCGCGGTCGCCGACCACGGTGTCCAGCCCGTCCGGCAGCGCGGCGATGGTGTCCCAGATCCGGGCCGCCTCGCACGCCTCGACGATCTCGCGTTCGGAGGCGTCCGGGCGGGCGTAGCTCAGGTTCGCCCGAATCGTGTCGTGGAACAGGTGCGCGTCCTGGCTGACCACGCCGACCAGGTCCCGCAGCGAGCCCATGGTGAGGTCCCGGACGTCATGGCCGCCGATCCGCACCGTGCCGCCGGTCGGGTCGTACAGCCGCGGCACCAGGTGGGTGATCGTCGTCTTGCCCGCGCCGGAAGGACCGACCAGCGCGGTGAGCCGCCCGGCCGGCGCCCGGAAGGTGACGTCGCTGAGGATCGTCGCCATGCCGCGTTCCGGCCCGGTCGTGGTGGATTCCAGCGACGCGAGGCCGACTTCGTCCCGACTCGGGTAGCGGAAGGAGATGCCGTCGAACTCGATGTCCGGCGCCGGGCCGTCGCCGGGCACCGTACGGGCGTCGGGCCGCTCGGCGATCAGCGGCTCGAGGTCGAGCACCTCGAAGACCCGGTCGAAACTGACCAGCGCCGTCATCACGTTGATCTGCATGTTGGTGAGCTGGTTGATCGGACCGTACAGCCGCAGCAGCAGCGTCACCATGGCCACCAGCGTGCCGAGTCGCAGCGTGCCGGCGATCGTGAGCGCGCCGCCGACGCCGTAGACGAGCGCCGTGGTCAGCGCGGTCAGCACCGACACGATGATGACGAACATCCGGCCGTACACGCCGGTCGCGACGGCCACGTCGCGAACTCGGCCGGCACGGCCGGCGAACTCGGCCGACTCCTCCTCGGGACGACCGTAGAGCTTGGCCAGCATCGCGCCGGCCACGTTGAACCGCTCGTTCATCAGCACGCCCATCTCGGCGTCCTGCTGCATGCCTTCGCGGGTGAGCCGCTGGATTCGACGGCCGATCGCCTTGGCGGGCAACAGGAAGAACGGCACCATCGCCAGCGCGGCCACCGTGATCTGCCACGACAGGTAGAACATCGTGGCCAGCACCAGGCCGAGCGTGAGCACGGTGGACAGGGTCTGCGACAGCAGCGAGGTGACGGCCTGCTGCGCGCCGACCACGTCGGTGTTGAGGCGGCTGACCAGCGACCCCGTCCGCGCTCGGGTGAAGAACGCCAGCGGCTGCCGTTGCACGTGGTCGAACGCGGCGGTGCGCAGGTCGTAGACCAGGCCCTGGCCGACGCGTCCGGAGAACCATGTCTGCACGAACACCGCGGCCGCGTCGACGAGGGCGAGACCGGCGATGGACAGCGACAGCCACACCACCACCGGCAGGCGCCCCGGCGAGATGCCGTCGTCGATGAGGGTCTTGAGGATCAGCGGGTTCGCCGCCGTGATCACCGCGTCCACCGCGGTGGCGGCCAGCAGGGCGGCGAGCGGCCAGCGGTGGCGCAGCGCGTACGGCAGGATCCGCCGTACCGTGCCGGGCCGGATTCGCTGTCGGGTCATGGATTCGTCGCGCAGCACGGGCACCGTCAGTTCTTGTCGAGGAACTCGATGATCGCGGCGTTGACCTCGTCCGGCCGTTCCAGATGGCCGAGGTG
>Ga0310811_10013184_pt1 | contig 10762 bp, 6 predicted proteins | sample YCmetagenome_FD_207642 | JGI IMG/M metagenome (GOLD analysis project Ga0310811, IMG submission 207642) | Soil microbial communities from experimental microcosm in Duke University, North Carolina, United States - YC | ecosystem: Engineered > Artificial ecosystem > Soil microcosm > Unclassified ...
CCATTCTGGAGCATGTGGAGCGTCGGCCTGTACGTTGAGGGCATCGATACGGTCGGCAAGCTCGGGCAGTTCAACCTCAACGGCGTCTCGCCAGAGTTCTTCGCTACGCTCGGCACCCGGATCATTCGCGGTCGAGGCTTCACGGCGGCCGACGGCGAGAACGCGCAGAAGGTCATGGTCGTGAGCGAAGCGATGGGACGCGTCCTCTGGCCAGGCAAGGATCCGATCGGCCAATGCATCCGCGTCACCGCGGACACGGTGCCGTGCACCTATGTCGTCGGCATCGCGGAGAACATCAAGGACCGCAGCCTCAGCGACGATCCCAGTCTCTACTACTACATGCCGGCGATGCAGTTTCACCCGCAACAAACCGGGCTCTTTGTTCGAACGCGCGGCCCGGCATCAGCGCATCTCGAGGCAATCCGGCGCGAGCTTCAGAAGGAAATGCCGGGTGCATCGTACGTCACCGTGACGCCGTTCAGCGAGGTCGTCGGCGGGCAGACCAGCTCGTGGCGCCTCGGCGCCACGATGTTCGTCGCTTTTGGCATCCTCGCGTTGGTGCTGGCGGCGATCGGCTTGTACAGCGTGATCGCGTACAACGTGGTCCAGCGCACACACGAGATGGGCGTTCGCGTCGCGCTCGGCGCTCAGAGCGGCGACGTCGTGCGGCTCGTCGTCGGCCAGGGGGTACGGCTTGGCGCGACGGGTGTCGCGATCGGCGCGTTGATCGCGGTGGGGGCCGCGAAGTGGATCAAGCCGCTGCTGTTCAACGAGTCGCCGCGCGATCCAATGGTGTTCGGCATCGTGACGCTGACGCTACTCGCCGTGACGATCGCGGCGAGCTGGGTGCCGGCTCGTCGCGCCGCCCGGGTGGACCCGAACGTCGCGCTGCGGACGGATTGAACGTCATCCGGAGCAGACGGCGAGGGATGACAACGGGAAGGATCGGGATGACGATCAATCCACCGCGTATTCGTACTCTGGCATCCGGTATTCTTTGATCTTTCTATATAGAGTTCTCTCACCGATGCCGAGCATCTCCGCCGCCTTGCGGCGGTTGCCGCGGGTCTCCTTGAGCGCAGCCTCGATCACCGATTTCTCGATGTCCGCCATCTTGGTTCCGGGCGGGATCGTCACGACGTTCGGCGGCGGCGCCTGATCGCGGGGCTCGATCGCGGGGACCGCGGGGGCGTTGATCGCCGGCGCGGGCTGGACGTCGCCGATCCAGCCATCGCGGCGCGGCAGGCGATCGTCGTCCATCCGGCGCCGCAGCTCCTCGACCTGGAGCTTGAGCTCCAGCAGACTGTGGACGATGAACTCCAGCTCGCGTCCGGCGGCGCCCTCCTGGCCGCGAACGAGCGGGCCCACATGCACCGGCAGCAGCCGTGCACTCGCCCCTTCCCTGATCTGCCGCGGGAGATCGCCGGGCTGGATCTCATGGCCCGGCGAGAGCACTACCATGCTCTCGACGAGATTTCTCAGCTCGCGCACGTTGCCCGGCCATGGGTACTCGGTGAGCAGCTGCATTGCCTCCGCCGAGATGCCGTGAAAGGGACGATCGTGTTGCGCCGAGTACTCCTGAATGAACCGGCGCACGAGGAGCGGAATGTCCTCACGCCGATCCCGCAGCGGAGGCAGGTGAATTCGCAGGACGTTGAGCCGGTAGAACAGGTCGGCGCGGAAGCGACCTTCCTCCACGAGCTCGCGAAGCGGCTGATTCGTCGCCGCGATGACACGCACGTCGATCTTGATCGGCGCAGAGCCACCGACGCGCATGAACTCACGCTCCTCGAGCACGCGCAGCAGTTTCACTTGTGTCGAGATGGGAATCTCCCCGATCTCATCGAGGAAGATCGTTCCGCCGTCCGCCAACTCGAATCGCCCGAGGCGACGCTCGGCCGCGCCGGTAAACGCACCTTTCTCGTGGCCGAACAACTCGCTCTCGAGGAGCGATTCGGGCAAGGCGCCTACGTTCTCGGCGATGAATGGCTTGTTGCGTCTCTGGCTCAGCATCTTGATCGCCCGCGCTACCAGCTCCTTGCCAGTGCCGCTCTCGCCTTCGATCAAGACGGTGCTCGAGACGGGCGCCATCTGCTCGACCTGCACCATCACTTCGCGCATCGCATCGCTTTCACCGATCAGGCCGGTGAGCTGCTGAAGGCGACGTCGCTCGAGCAGGCGACGCAGACCGCCGATGACCTCCTCCAGGTTCACCGGCTTCCGAAAGACATCGACGTAGCCGAGACCGCGAAGGCGCTCGACGTGTGCGGTGTCGACGTTGTCCGCCAGGCCAACGACGGCGGCGCCGTCCCAGAGCTGTTCCTTCACGATGGCGAGCGTCGACGGATCCGAGAGCTCGCCACTGAAGACGATGATGTCGGGCTTCTCGCGGCGCAGCGCCGAGCGAATGTCGTCGAGCGGCGAGACGAGCGCGGTATCGACGCCCTCGCGCTCGAGCACGGCGTTGATACGGACGGCGGGTTCGACGTCCTGGAGGGTGAGCAGGACCTTCATTCGCGGGAAGCGGAGAGCGGGGAGCGAGATGCGGGGTTCCCGTGGTCAAAATGCTCTGCCCGGAGAACCGCGACGGCGTGATCGATGATCGGCTCGAGGGCGGCGAGGCCGTCTTTGACACCTCCCGGCGACCCTGGCAGATTGATAATTAGAGTTTTCTTACGAGTGCCGGCGACGCCCCTCGACAGCGCGGCCCGGGGAAACGACTCGATCGACAGCACCCGAATGCGCTCAGCGATCCCCGGCGCTTCGCGTTCGAGGACGGCGCGGGTCGCCTCCGGCGTGACGTCGCGAGGCCGGTGCCGCCGGTGGTCAGCACCAGGTCGGCGGTGTCGTCGTCGCACCAAGCGGTCAGCGCCGAGACGATCTGCGTCGTCTCGTCGGGAACCAGCTGCCGGTCGGCAACGGCGTAGCCGCGCGCCACGGCCCACTGGCCGGCGACATCGCCAGACGTGTCCGCGCGCTCACCCTTGGCGCCCGCGTCGGAAATCGTGAGTATCGCGACGCGCACGTTAGCCCCGTCGAACGGGGGTCGAACAACGACTGACTGTTGCCATGGCGGGAAATATGCCGCCTTGGCAGGGTCGGGCAAAGCGGATACTTCGTTCGACTAGTCGGCCCGCAGAGCGTCGATCGGATCGACGGACAGGGCGCGGCGGGCGGGCAGGAATGCCGCCGCCAAGCCGACGAGTACGACGACCCCGAGCACGCCAGCCATCACCGCCGGATCTCGCGGAGAGGTCTGGAAGAGCAGCGGGGCAACCCAACGTCCGGCCGCGAGCGCCACAACAAGGCCAATTCCACCGCCGACGACGGCGATTTGCAAACCGCGCGCGACGACGAGGCGCATGACGTCGGCGTTGCGCGCTCCCATCGCGACGCGAACGCCAAACTCGCGGGTGCGTTGCGAGACGTCGTAGGCCAACACGCTGTACAGCCCAACGGCCGCGAGCACGAGCGCGAGTCCGCCGAGCGCTGAGAACATCGTAGCGCCAAGGCGCCAGGAGCGCTTCTGCGGAGACACGAGACCTTCCAATGGGTTCAGCGACACGTACGGCAGATTGGGGACCGCTGCCTGGAGCTGTCGGCGAACGCCGTTCGTGGCGCCGGCGAGAGTGCTTCGTGGACGTACGAGGAGCACGGACGACGCGCTCTTGCTGACCGACTGCGTGCTTGGGATGAAGTACTGCAGGCTCGTGTCTTCAATGATGGCCTGCCGGCGTGCGTTCTCCACGACGCCGACGACTTCGGAACACGGCATGGTGTCGCCGCCGATCTGAATGCACTTGCCGATAGCGTTGTCGCCCGGCCACCAGAGACGCGCCATGCTCTCGTTGACGACCACGACACGCGATGACGACGACTGATCGGAGTCGGAGAAGCCGCGCCCGCGGAGGATTCTCGTGCCGACGGTCTCGAAGTACCCCGGCGTGACCTCGCTGATGTACGGGCCGCCGTCCGCGACACGAGGAATCGAATCGCGTCCCGGGATTTTCACCGAGACGGCCCACGACGTGTAGAACGGAAGCGACGTCGCGAGAGCCGCGGCCTGCACGTCTGGCGATCCCTGCATCGACTGTAGCAGGCGTACGTACATCGCTCTTCGCTCGTCGCTCGAGAGCCGCGTGCCCTGCGTTTCGACGTGCGCGACGAGGACGCGCGACGGCTCGAGACCGAGGGGCAGCGCGTCAATCCGCCGCAGGCTTCGAACAAAGAGTCCGGCACCCACGAGCAGCACGACGGATAGAATCGTCTGCACGAACAGCAGCGCCGTGCGGGCGCGAACGCGATGCGACCCGTGATCGCGCGCGCCGTCCTTGAGCTCCGTCGTGATGCTCGCGCGGCCGGCATGCAGCGCCGGCACCACGCCGCTCAGCAACCCAACGAGGATCGACGCAACCGCGGTGTATGCGAGCACTCGCGCGTCAATTGTCGAAGCGCCCGCCAGGTCACTCGATCCGAGCAGCACTCGGCGAACAAATCCGCTGCCCCAATACGCGACCACGAGCGCGCCAATGCCGCCCCCAACGGAGAGGACAACGCTCTCCGTGAGCAGCTGGGCCAGCAGACGACCGCGACTGACCCCGAGCGCGAGTCGAACCGCGATCTCGCGCCGGCGAGCCATCCCGCGCGCGAGCTGCAGATTCGCCACGTTCGCGCACGCGATCAGCATGACGATGAGCGAGACCGCACCCAAGAGCGTCGCCACACGCGCACTGGTGTCTCTGGCTCGCGCTTCGCTCGGAAGCAGCGAGATAAAACCGATACTCGGGCGCTGCGCCGCGATCTTGTCGTCGGAGACGCCCTCCGCGTGCATGTTCGCTCGCAGCGTGCGAGTCGCCGCCGCCGCCGCGCCCGCGCGCGTGACGCCGGGTGCGACGCGCATGACGGTGAGCAGCCAAAAGCCATTCCGGCTATGCGCCCATCCGTCGTATTGCGCGGCCGTGACGCCGGCCGTGAGCGGAATCCAGACATCAACCCGATCGAGCTCGGCACCGGTGAATCCCGGCGGCGTGACGCCGATGATCGCAAAGCGTGCGTCGCCGATCGGCAACTCGCGCCCGAGTACCTGCGGATCGCCGTTGAACTCGTGCTGCCAGTACGAGTACGAGATGACCGCGAGGTTCGGCGCCGTTGGCGCGCCGTCGTCCTCGGGGGCGAAGAAACGCCCAAGCCGCGGAACAACGCCGAGCGTTCGGAAGTAGCTTGCGGTGACCTTCATTCCCGGCACGCTGCGCGCATTCACACCACGGCCGATCGCGAGGTCTTGCGACGTGTAGGCGGCGGCATCGGAGAACGCGCCGGCCGTGCTGCGCAGATCGAGATACATCGGGTACGAGAACGAGTCCTGCGAGTTCGTCACGCCGCGATCCGTGCGGAGATAGCGACCTTGCATGACGTTCGCCGGATCAAGGATGTATGGCGGCGGTCGAAGCAGGAGTCGATCGATCACGCCGAACATCGTGGCGTTCGCACCAATGCCGAGCGCCAACACGAGGACGCAGGCGAACGCGAATGCCGGCCTGACTCGGAACGTTCTCAGCGAGAACGAGACATCCTGCTGGAATGCGCTGAGCCATGCGGCCCAGCGATCGCGGGCGAGACGATGACGATCGACGCGCACCAACTCCTGCCGCGATGCACCGAGGTCGCCGTACTGGCGAAGTGCGCGTTCGCGTGCCTCGGCAGGGGCGATCCCCTGCTCCACCAACTCGCGAATCCGTTCCTCGAGGTGGAACCGAATCTCCTCGTCGATATCCCGACGGATGGAGTGCGCGGTTCTGGGCAGCGCAAAGAGCCGACGCAGGCCGGCAAAGCGGCGAGCGCTCACCGGGCCCCCTGCGGTTCCGGAGACTGGAGAATCAGAAAGACTGCTTCGACGTAACGACCGAAGTCGCGCTCGCGGACCTTGAGCTGCTTTCGGCCGTCAGCCGTCAGCTCGTAGTACTTGGCGCGCCGATTGTTCTCCGACTGCGCCCACACACTCTCGACGAAACCGCGATCCTCGAGGCGGTGGAGCGAGAGATAGAGCGCGCGATCCTCGACGGCGATCGCTTCGCGACTCGTCTCGCTGATCCATTTCGCGACGGCGTACCCGTGACGTGGCCCCCACGCAAGCGCACGCAGGACGAGGAGGTCCAGCGTGCCCGCGAGCAGCATCGGCTCTTCGATCCGCGACATTCTCTTCTCCCCGGAGTTTCTCCGGGGAATAAGAGGTCGGGGCCTGGATCTGTCAACAGCGCGGGACGAAGCGTCCTGCTCAGAGGTGCGATGCGTCCTTGTAGAAGGGCGGTTTCACAACCGTGGCCGGAACGCGCTTGCCGCGGATCTCGATCTCGAACGTCGTTCCCTCTTTGGAAAGCTCCGTCGGCAGATAGCAGGTACCGATCGGCGTGCCGAGTGTGGGACTCATCGTGCCGCTGCAGACCACACCACTGGCGGTGCCGTTCGCGAACACCGGATATCCGTGCCGAGCAATGTTGCGATCGCCGAGCGTGAAGCCGACGAGCTTCTTCGGGATGCCGTTCGCCTTCTGCGCGTTGAGCACCGGGCTCCCGACGAACTCTCCTTTTTTGAGCTTCACGAGCCACGCGAGGTTCGCCTCGAGCGGTGTCACGGTGTCATCGATGTCATTGCCGTAGAGGGCCATGCCCATCTCGAGACGCAGCGTGTCGCGAGAGCCGAGGCCCGCGGGCGTCACGTCGCCCGCGGCCATCAGCGTATCCCACAGACGTTCGGAGTACTGAACGTCGTGATAGAGCTCGAAGCCGTCTTCGCCAGTGTAGCCCGTCCGCGAAATGATCATCGGCATGCCGCCGACGCTGCCTTCAGCGAAATGGTAGTAACCGATCTGCGACAGGTCAGTGCGCGTGAGCGGCTGGAGAATCTTCGCCGCGAGTGGTCCCTGCAGGGCGAGGAGGCCCATCTCATCGCTGACGTCTTCAATCGTGACCTCGAATTCGGCTGCATGCCGCGCGATGTGCGCGTAGTCTTTCGCGACGTTCGACGCATTCACGACCATCATGACACGATCCGCGAAGCGATAGACAAGACAGTCGTCCTCGATCGTTCCGCGATCGTTGAGAATCGTGGAGTAGTGGACCTGGCCGAGCGCCAGCGCGGAGACGTCGTTGGTGGTGACGTAGTTGACAAAATCGACGGCGCGCGCGCCGCGCACGATGAACTCACCCATGTGCGAGACGTCGAACAGCCCGGCACGCTCGCGCACGGCTTTGTGCTCGGCGGTGATGCCATCCTTGTATTGCACGGGCATCTCGTAGCCGGCAAACGGGACGATCTTCGCGCCGAGGGCGACGTGACGGTCGTAAAAGGGCGTGCGTTTGAGTGTGGCGGCAGCGGTCATGGGACGGCGGGCTCGAGAGATGAGAGTCGCAGGAAGTATAGCGCGATGGGCGCCGTGACCGTCAGGATGACCGGATGGCGGATTGTTGCGTCAAACCGGTCCCAGCAACAGCTTTTTCCCACCACTCTTTCCTGATCAACTTCATGAATACGCGTTTGTTGCTTGTGGGCGCCGCGGCCGCCGTGGCCTGCTCGTCGCCCAAGCCGAATCCGGCACCCGCACCTCAACCAACTCCGACCAACGCAGCGGGTCGTGGTGCAGCCCAGAACGTCCCGGGCGGCGCCCCGGCCGGCGGTGCTGACACGACCGGCCGTGGCGGTCTCCCCGGCGGCCTTCTCGGTGGTCTCGGCGCGCCGACCGCACCACGTCCCTACAACCGTGTGATCACGGCCGAGGCTAAGACGCGCGTTGGACTGTTCAAGGTGCATCGCGTCGGCGATCGGTTGTACTTCGAGATTCCGTCGAAGGAGCTCAACAAGGACGAGTTGGTCGTCGGCCGACTCGCTCGCGCGTCGGCGGGAAATCAGACGCCCGGACCGGGGAATCCCGGATTCGGCGAGTATGCCGGCGACGAGTTCGGCGAGCGTACGCTTCGCTGGGAGCGAACGGGCAACCGCGTCGTGCTTCGCTCGACCTCGTTCGGCATTACGGCAGACAGCGGACTGTCCGTCTATCGATCGGTTCAGAACTCGAATTACGGTCCTGTGATCGCCGTGTTCAACGTCGACACGTATGGGCCGGACAGCGCCGCCGTCATTGATGTCACGCGACTCTTCACCACCAACGTGCAGGAGTTCGCGGCGATTCGCGGCGCCATCGATCAGACGCGTTCGTACATCGAACATGCAGCGGCATTTCCGGACAACGTCGAAATCGAAGCGACGCAGACCGGAACGCCGGGGCCCGCGGGTCCGACGCTTCCGGGACTTCCGGTTGCGCCAGGCGGGCGGCCGTCGCAGAGCGTCATTGGGCACTGGAGCATCGTGCGCCTTCCTGAGCATCCGATGCGCCCACGACGAGCCGACGAGCGCATCGGCGTGTTCTCGGTTCGCCAGGTCGACTTTGGAACGAACGAGCAGGTCGCGACGCCCAAGCAGTACGTGACGCGCTGGCGTCTCGAATGCTCGGACAAGAGAGAGGGCGATCTCTGCTATCCGAAGCAGCCGATTGTCTACTACGTCGATCCCGACACGCCCGATCAGTGGAAGCCGTGGATTCGCCGAGCGATCCTCGACTGGCAGGCGGCGTTCGAAGCTGCGGGCTTCAAGAACGGCATCGTTCCCGGTGAGGTGCCGAAGAACGATCCGGATTGGTCGCCGGAAGACATTCGCCACACGATGGTGCGTTGGCTACCGTCGACGGTCGAGAACTCCGTTGGTCCGCACGTGCACGATCCCCGCACGGGCGAGATCCTCAACGGATCGTCGATGATCTTCCACAACCTCATCGAGTTGATGGAGTACTGGTACTTCACGCAGGCGGCGCAGGTGGATGCGCGCGCGCGAAGGATTCCCTTCCCTGACTCGTTGATGGGCAAGCTGATCGAGTTCGGCGTCGCGCACGAGATCGGCCACACACTCGGCCTGCCGCACGATCAGATCGGCAGCTCGCTCTATCCGATCGACTCGCTGCGGTCGCCCAGCTGGGCGCATCGGATGGGACACAGCCCGAGCATCATGGACTACTCGCGCATGAACTACGTTGCGCAGCCCGAAGACAAGCTCGCGCTCGACGACATTCTTCCGCGCGTTGGTCCGTGGGACAAGTACAGCATCTCGTACGCGTACCGCGAGATTCCTGATACGAAGACGCCGGACGACGAGCGTCCGTTCCTCGAGCGGTGGATTCGCATGCAGGACTCGATTCCGTGGTATCGCTATTCCGGCGGCAATCCGTTCGGCGGGTACGGCACACAGAGCGAAGCCGTGGGCGACGGCGATCCAGTGAAAGCAACGGGGCTCGGCTTCAAGAACATCGCGCGCGTGATGAACTACGTCAGCACCGCGGGAACGCGCGAGGGCGAAGACAACAGCCTGCTGCAGAACCTCTACGATCGCACGGTCAGCCAATGGGCGACCGAGGCCGAGCATCCGGCGACGATGATCGGCGGTGGCACCGTGCACTACAAGGCGGGCGGCCAGTCAGGTCCGGTGTTCGAGCGTCTGTCCAGGGCGCGCCAGCAGGGCGCGATGCGTTTCCTCAGCGACAGCGTGTTCGCGACGCCGACCTATCTGATTCGCACGGATATCGAGGGTCGCATCGAAGCCGGCGGCATGCTGACGCGCATCGGCAACGCGCAGAACCGCGTGCTCAACCAGCTGCTGGTCGATCAGCGGCTGAACCTTCTGCTCGAAGGCACCGCGACGGCGAAGAACCCGAAGGACGTCTACTCGCTGACCGAGATGCTCGATGATCTGCAGCGCGGCATCTGGTCGGAGTTGAACACGAGCGCACCGAAGATCGATTCGTATCGCCGGCTCCTGCAGAACAACTATTTGACGCAGGTGAACAACAAGCTGAATCCGCCAGCAGCGCAGGCGGCCCAGCTCGCGCAGCTCGCGGCGCTCGGCATCCGCGTCACGCCGTTGTCAGAGGATGCGAAGTCGGAGCTCCGCGGCGAGGTGACGTCACTCCGTGAGCAGATTCGCTCGGCGGCGTCGAAGGCCAGCGATCGCGAAACAAAGATGCACCTGCAAGCCGCTGATCATCGCATCGGAGAGATACTGGATCCGAAGCGATAGGCGAGCGGGGAGCGGCGAGCGGAGTACGGAGCGAGAACGGTGTGCGGGGTGCGGCGATAACGACGCCTACCCGCACACCGTTCGTGCTTCAGCCGAGTGCCTTGACTGCGTCAGCGACTTCGGGAGCGTGACCTTCGGGTTTCACTTTCTCGAAGACCTTCGCGATCTTGCCTGTTTTGTCGACGATGAATGTGGTGCGGGCAACGCCCCAATACTTTCGCCCGTACATCGATTTCTCGGCCCAGACGCCGTACTTCTCGGCGATTGCGTGCTCAGCGTCGGCGACGAGCGTGTATGGCAGCTTGAACTTTTCTTTGAACTTCTGGTGCGACTTCACGGAGTCGGGACTGATTCCGAGAACGACCGCGTCGATTCCCTCGAACCGAGGGAGGGCGTCTCGAAATGAGCACGCCTCGACGGTGCAGCCAGGCGTGTCGTCCTTCGGATAGAAAAACAGAACGACGTTCCGGCCCTTGAAATCCGAGAGCTTGATCTTCTCGCCTCGGTCGTCGAGTGCCGTGAAGTCGGGGGCTTTTTTTCCTTCAGAAACGACGGATTTGGTTTCAGCCATTGTCATCGGGCTCGGGTTCGCAGGGAAAATACATCGCCCGGAGCCGGGAGGAACTGCGTGACATGACAGCAG
>Ga0310811_10013185_pt1 | contig 10761 bp, 8 predicted proteins | sample YCmetagenome_FD_207642 | JGI IMG/M metagenome (GOLD analysis project Ga0310811, IMG submission 207642) | Soil microbial communities from experimental microcosm in Duke University, North Carolina, United States - YC | ecosystem: Engineered > Artificial ecosystem > Soil microcosm > Unclassified ...
TCCGGACGTTTTGTTGTTTGCTGCGCACGACATTCACTGGATTTCGGGCCTTCGCCGGCATGACGGTAAGACCAGCGCGAATACCTCGAGCGGCCCTGCCTTTTAGATAAAAACCTCCGCCCGCAACTCGAACACGCGCGGATTGATCACCAGCCCTCTTCGACTGCTGAACGCCCGGATGTAATTGGCCTGCAAGCGCAAATGCGAACCCAGGTACCAGTTGGCGCCTGCAGTCCAGTCGTGCTCCTTGCCGCCCAGCACAGGGCCGTTGTTCAGATTCAATTCGCTGTAGCGCACGGCCAATTCCACCGCGCCCCATGGATGAGAGGGAATCACGTTGCTGACGTTGCCGTCGTGATATTGGCGTGATTCGCCCGTCAGCACCCAGCTGCCAAATGCGTAATAGCCATCGAGGTCGTAGTTCGGCGTGGAAGTCGTGAACGCGGTCTGCGCGTGCAGGTATTCGCTTTGCACCGACCATGGGCCGCGGATCCATACCTCCTCCAGCCCAAGTCGATTGATGTGATCCACGTTGGTGAGCGTGCCGGAGCTCACCAGGGTGACGGTGGTGAGCCCCGCTTCCGGCGGTGACTTGAAGCTCGCCGTCGCCGGCTGCTGCACACCGAGTGCATTCACCAGACCGTACGGCCGTTCCTGTGACACGGCCACGCCCAGGTGCAGTACGTCCTCAGCGCTATGGATCGGCACCCAGGCGGCACGTGCGGCCAGCGTATGCCCGCGATTCTTGCCGGTGAGGTTCTGGCCGTAGTAGCCGACACTGGCCAGCCAATGGGTGCGCTGGATCGCCCAATCCACGCCGACGCGGCGGTTCTCGTACACCGCCTGCGAGGGCAGCGCCAGCTCGATGAAAGTGGTCTGCGTAGACGTGGTGACGCCTTCCAGGCTCACCGGTGTCTTGCTCTGGCCGAAACGCAACGCGCCGACGTCTGTTCCGAACACTGCCTGCGATTGCAGCCGCGCGAACACGTCCTGCCACTGCCTGGACTGAAAGTCGTAATACACCGTGGCGTCGTACACGCCGGGCTTCTTGATGTAGAAGCCGAGGTACTTGCGGCGGTTCGTGTGCGCATCGGCGAACCTGCCGTCGTCGTGCGAAAAGTCGTTCATGTCGTACTGATAGCGCAGCACCAGACCGATATCGGTGCCATCGCTCAGCTTCGCGTGCGTGGGCCAGTGATAAAGCCAGCCATCATCCGCTAGCGCGGTGCACGGTATCGACAACGCAAGGGCCGCCGAAGCGGCCAGCGTGAACATGGCGTGGACCCGTTCGATTCGTCTTCGTGGCATGAACACCTCCGGCGCCGCATGGCGGCGTCCGTGACAGATGGATGAAAGCAACTCCCCGTGCGATCCATGCTGCCCGTGGCGCTTCGTGCGGCGGAAAGGAGCGGATGGCATGCGGATATGCCTCCCCATCATTTCTTGCTCAAAAAACGAAGTTCTAACATCCATGGATCAGATGGACGTCTAAACGTCCAGGGATCCGATCATGACCGCCGCCACCGCATCGCCGTTGCCCGAAGACAAGCAGCCACTGGTTGCGCGCCTGGTCGACGGACTGGAAGCGCCGGCGCTGCTGTGGCTTTCCGGCTATCTCGCCGGCCTTGCCGGCCAGCGCCATCCTTCGGCCAAAAGCGTCGTCGCCGAGCCTTCACCCGCCGTCGACGTACAGGCGCGGCTCACCGTGCTGTATGGCAGCCAGACCGGCAACGCGAAGCGCCTCGCCGAAGACCTGGCGCGCCGCGCCACCGCAGCCGGGCTGGCGGTGCGCGTCGTGCGTGCCGACGCGTACGCCACGCGCGAGCTCAAGCAGGAACGCCTGCTGTATGTGGTGGTGAGTACGCAAGGCGACGCGGAACCGCCGGACGATGCGCGCGCCCTGGTCGAATTTCTGCTGAGCGCGCGCGCGCCGAAACTGGAAGCGCTGCGCTATGCGGTGCTGGGGCTGGGCGATTCCAGCTATCCGAATTTCTGCGCCATCGGACGCCAGCTGGATGCACGGTTTGCACAGCTCGGCGCGCAGCGTCTGTTCGACGCCGGCGAAGCGGACGTCGATCTGGAAACCGTCGCGCAGCCCTGGCTGGAACAGGCGTTGCAGCAAGCGCGCGAACAACTGAAAGGCTCCGCACCGCTTGCCACCGTCACGCCCTTGCGCACCGCGCGCAGCCTGCCTGCATGGCACCGCGAGCAGCCGTTCGCGGCGCCCGTGCTGCTCAACCAGCGCATTACCGGCCGTGGCAGTGATCGCGATGTGCGGCATCTGGAGTTGTCATTGGACGGCTCGGGCCTGCGCTATGCCCCCGGCGATGCGCTCGGCGTCTGGCCGACGCAGGCGCCGGCGTTGGTGGACGCGGTGCTGGCCGCCGTGCATCTGGATGGCGATACGCCAGTACGTATCGGCGAGCAGGAACACGACTTGCGCCGCTGGCTGAGCGAGCATCGCGAACTGACCCAACTGACACGGCCGTTCTTCGCCGCGCATGCCGAACGCAGTGGTGATGCGTCGCTGCGCGAGCTATTGCAGCCGGCATCGCGCGAACTGCTGTCCGAACGTTTCTCGTGCTGGCAGGTGCTGGACCTGCTGCGCCGCCATCCTGCGGCGTGGACCGCCGATGCGCTGGTCACGGCCCTGCGCCCGCTGGCGCCAAGGCTTTACTCGATCGCCTCCAGCCAATCGGTAGTGGGCGACGAAGTGCACCTCACGCTGAGCCATGTCGATTATGCGTTCGACGGCGAACCGCGCTGGGGCGCTGCCAGCCGCTATCTCGCGCAACACAGCGAAGGCGAGACGGTGCCGGTCTTCATCGAGGCCAACGAGCGCTTCCGCCTGCCCGAGGATGATCGCGACATCCTCATGATCGGCGCCGGCACCGGCGTTGCGCCGTATCGTGCGTTCGTGCAGGAGCGCGCAGAGCGCGGCGCCGCCGGGCGCAACTGGCTGGTATTCGGTAATCCGCATTTCCATTCCGACTTTCTCTACCAGGTGGAATGGCAACAAGCGCTCAGGCAAGGGCAGCTGCATCGCATCGATCTCGCTTTTTCGCGCGACCAGGCAGACAAGCTTTATGTGCAGCATCGCCTGATCGAACAAGGGCGACGCGTGTACGACTGGCTGGAAAACGGCGCGTATCTGTACGTCTGCGGCGATGCCAACCGGATGGCCAAGGACGTGCACAAGGCGCTGGTCGCAATCGTCGCCGAACACGGTGCGCGCTCGGCCGAGGATGCCGAAGCGTGGTTGAGCCATCTGATCCAGCAGGGCCGTTACGCCCGCGACGTGTATTGAGGTGCGAGGAATGAGCGACGCCCCCTTTTCCGACTTCGAACGCATCAAGGCGAACAGCCGCCTGCTGCGCGGCACGCTGGTCCAAAGCCTGGCCGATCCGGTCACCGGCGCCATCAGCGAGGACGACAACAAGCTGCTCAAGTTCCACGGCAGCTACCAGCAGGACGACCGCGACCTGCGCGAGGAACGCCGCAAGCAGAAATTGGAACCGGCATACCAGTTCATGGTGCGCGCGCGCCTGCCCGGCGGGGTGCTGAGCCCGATGCAATGGCTGTCGTTCGATCACATCGCGCGCACCTGGGCGAACCATAGCCTGCGCATCACGACGCGGCAGACGTTCCAACTGCACGGGATTCTCAAGCACGATCTCAAGCGTTCCATCGCCGCGATGAACGAGGTGCTGGTCAGCACGATCGCAGCATGCGGCGACGTCAACCGCAACGTGGTCGCCAGCGCCAATCCAGTGGCCACGCCGGCGCATCGGCTGGCGTATCGCTGGGCCGAACGCCTGTCCGAACACCTGAAGCCGAAAACCCGCGCCTATCACGAGATCTGGCTGGACGAGCAGCTCGCCGCCGGCGGCGAGCCGGAAAGCGAACCGCTGTACGGCCCCACCTATCTGCCGCGCAAGTTCAAGATCGGCCTTGCCGTGCCGCCAACGAACGACGTGGACGTGTTCGCGCAGGACCTTGGCTTCATCGCCATCATCGAGCATGGCGAATTGCTCGGCTTCAACGTATCGGTGGGCGGCGGCATGGGCGCCAGCCATGGCGATCCCAGCACTTATCCGCGACTGGGCAGCGTGATCGGTTTCGTGGAGCCGGAACAGTTGCTGCGTATTGCAGAGGGCGTGATCGAACTGCAGCGCGACCGCGGGGATCGTGCCGAACGCAAACATGCGCGCCTGAAATACACCATCGATCGCATGGGCGTGGCGGCGTTCAAGCAGGCGCTGCAGCGACGCGTCGGCTTCGACCTGCAACCTTCGCGCGCGTACCGTTTCGATCACAACGGCGACCGCTACGGATGGACCGAGGGCGACGACGGCCGCTGGCATCTCACGCTGCAGATCGAATCGGGCCGCCTCGCCGACCTTCCCGGGCAGCCGCACCTCAGCGGTTTGCGCGCGATCGCGGAAGAACACCACGGCGATTTCCGCCTTACGTGCAACCAGAACCTGATCATCGCCAACGTGCCGACGGCACAGCGCGAACGGATCGATGCGCTGGTCGCCGAATACAAGCTGGATGGTTATCGCCGTTTGAGCGGCATTCGGCGGCACGCGGTCGCCTGCGTCGCCCTGCCCACCTGCGGCCTGGCGATGGCCGAGAGCGAACGGTACCTGCCGCAGTTGCTGCCGAAACTGGAAGCGCTGCTCGAGCGCCACGGTCTGCTCGACGAGCCGATCCTGTTGCGCCTTTCCGGTTGTCCGAACGGGTGCTCGCGTCCGTATCTCGGCGAAATCGCACTGATCGGCCGCGCCATCGGCCGCTATGACCTGCGCGTCGGCGCGGACTTCGCCGGACAGCGATTGAACCGCACGCTGCGCGAGAACATCGACGAACCATCCATCCTTGCGGAACTCGACGGCCTGTTCGCGCGCTACGCCGCCGAGCGCCATGAACACGAACACTTCGGCGATTTTCTCGTGCGCAGCGGCACTTTGCCTGCCGCATCACATGCCATCGACGCGGAGGTGTTCGCATGAGCCTTCCTTCGCTCGAACAGGCGGCCGACGATGCAAGCGCACGCGACACGCTCAATGCGAGCCTGCTCGCCCTAAGCGCCGAGGAGCGCATCGACTGGGCGTTGCAGAACCTGCCCGGCGCGCACGTGCTTTCGTCCAGCTTCGGTGCGCAGTCGGCGGTGTCCCTGCATCTGTTGACCCAGTACCTGCCCGACATTCCGGTACTGGTGATCGATACCGGATTCCTGTTTCCCGAGACCTATCGTTTCATCGACCAGCTGGCCAAGCGCCTGTCACTCAACCTCCACGTGATCCGCCCTAGCCTTTCGCCGGCATGGCTGCAGGCGCGCCATGGCGAGCTGTGGAACCAGGGTCGTGAAGGACTGGATCACTACAACCGGATCGCCAAAGTGGAGCCGATGCAGCGTGCGCTGGCGGGGTTGGGGGCTGGAACGTGGTTTGCGGGCTTGCGGCGGCAGCAGGCGTTGAGTCGCGCCGCGACGCCGGTGCTCGAACGCCGGCACGGACGCTGGAAGGTGCATCCCATTGTCGATTGGAGCGATCGCGACGTCGGCGTGTATCTGCGCCGTCACGATCTCCCCTATCACCCGCTGTGGGAGAAGGGTTACGTCTCCATCGGCGATACGCATACCACGCGCCGCTGGGAACCCGGCATGCGCGATGAGGACACCCGTTTTTTCGGCATCAAGCGCGAATGCGGGCTGCACCTGGATGTGTAGCTGAAAGACCGACATACAAAAAAACGAGTGGAAGACGCGCGTACGTATTGCGTTCGCGACGACGCCACGCATAGCCCCGACTGCAAGGATCCACCATGAATGCACTGGTTGCCGAAATCGTCCTGCCCGAACAAGAGGCCCTGATAGCGCCGCACGGCGGCACACTGCGCGATCTTTATCTGCCGACGGCCGAGGCCGAGGCCTTGAAGCGGCAAAGCGCATCGCTGCCGCAATGGACGCTCAACCAGCGACAGCTCTGCGATCTGGAATTGCTGCTCAATGGCGGCTTTTCGCCGCTGCAGGGTTTTCTTGGCCGCAGCGATTACGACAGCGTCGTCAGCGACATGCGCCTGGCGGACGGCACGCTGTGGCCTATTCCAGTGGTGCTCGATGTGGACGAAGCGTTCGCCGCGCGCCTTCCCGAGCATGCGCAGATCAGCCTCAACGACACACAGGGCACACCGCTGGCCGTGCTGACGGTGGAGGATGTGTATTTTCCCGACCACATCGCCGAGGCGCGGCAGGTATTGGGCACGACCGATCGCACGCATCCCGGCGTGGCCGAATTGCTGGATCGCACAGGATCGGTATATCTGGGCGGACGCGTGCGGGGCATCCAGCCGCCGGCACACTATGACTTCGCAGCGCTGCGCCATAGCCCGCGCGAACACCAAGCCCGGCGATGTGGATCACTACACGCGCGTGCGTTGCTATCGCGCGTTGCTGGCGCATTACCCGCAGGGTGAGGCGACGCTGTCGTTGCTGCCGCTGGCGATGCGCATGGGCGGTCCGCGCGAAGCGCTGTGGCACGCGATCATCCGCAAGAATTACGGCGCCAGCCATTTCATCGTGGGCCGCGATCATGCCGGCCCGGGCAAGGATGCGCACGGCGCGCCGTTCTATGCGCCGTACGCCGCGCAGGAATTGCTGGCCAGGCATGAGGAAGAACTCGGCATTCGCGTCGTACCGTTTCCCGCGATGGTTTACGCGGCCAATCGCGATGCCTACGTGCCGCAGACGGAAGTGCGTGCGGATGACGAAGTGCGCGACATCTCCGGCACCGAGTTGCGCCGCCGACTGCATGAGGGCGATGCGATCCCGGAGTGGTTCACGTTTCCCGAGGTGGTGAAGATCTTGCGCGAGCGCCATCCCGCGCAGGCGCGCCAGGGTTTCGCACTGTTCTTCACCGGGCTTTCCGGCTCGGGCAAATCCACCCTCGCGCAGGCGGTGCTGGCGCGCCTGCTGGAAACCGGCAGCCGCCCGGTGACCGTGCTCGATGGCGATGAAGTGCGCCGCCATCTTTCCAGGGGCCTGGGGTTCTCGCGCGAAGATCGCGACGCCAACATCACGCGCATCGGTTTCGTCGCCGGTGAAGTGGTGCGGCATGGCGGCATCGTGATCTGCGCGCCGATCGCGCCTTATGCCAGTGCGCGTACCGAGGCGCGGCAACTGGTGGAAGCGCATGGGCGGTTCATGGAAATCCACGTTTCGACGCCGCTGGAAGTGTGCGAGGCGCGCGATCGCAAGGGGCTTTACGCGGCGGCGCGCGCCGGCAAGATCAAGGGTTTCACCGGCATCGACGATCCGTATGAAGCCCCTGTCGCGCCGGAGTTGCGCATCGATACCAGCATCGCTTCGGTCAGCGAAGCTGCCGCGAGCGTGGTTGAGTGGCTGCGTGCGAACGAATTGGTGTGATGCATGAAGACCGTCGTCCCGGCGAAGCCGGGACCCAGTGCCTTTCGGTGATGGTGCAAAGTCGCTGGACCCCGGCCTTCGCCGGGGCGACGAGCGAGAGTCGTTGCGGTGACGAAGTTTCGCGGCCGAGCAATAAAGCTCAGAAGGCCAGGACCCAGCGTCTTTCGGTGGTGGTTGCAAAAGTCGCTGGGCCCCGGCCTTCGCCGGGGCGACGAGCGAGAGTCGTTGCGGTGATGAAGTTTCGCGGTCGAGCAATAAAGCTCAGGCGGCGCGCGGTGGCGCGGTGCGGCGCACGTTGCGTTGTGTCAGCTCGCCCCACAGCGGTGGCGAAGGCCAGTTCGCTTCGGCGTGGCCGGCGACCACGCGGCGCAGTTCGGCTTCGTCCAGCTGCGGCGCGACCAGCCGCGCGAGCTGCGCGACGTAGCTGCGCAGCACATGATCCCGGCGCAATACCATCCAGCTGGTGCAGACGGGCAGCAAGGTATCGATGTCGAGCGACACCAGTTCGCGCGCATCCGCCGGCGAAACAGCCATCTCGGCCAGGATGCCTACGCCCAGTCCGGCAAGTACATAGGTCTTGATCAGGTCGGCGTCGCCGGATGTGCAGGCGATGCGCGGCGTGAGTGCGGCGGCGGCGAACGCGCGGCGCAGCGAGGATTCCGGCTGCAGCGAGGATTCGTACGTCACCAACGGATATTCGGCCAGATCGTTGATGCGCAGCGGACGTCCGAGCTTGGCCAGCGGGTGGCCGTGCGGCACCACGGCGCGGCGATACCAGCGGAACAAAGGCACCGGAATGCCACCTTCCGGCGCCTGGCCACTGGTGCTGACGACCACCAGGTCGACCTCGCCGCTTTCGAACAGGCCGATGGCGCGGCCTTCGCCCTGCGGTCGGATGTGCACATTGAGTTCGGGATATTGCTGCTTCAGGCGCGCGATCGCATCGGGAAGCACGAAGCGCGCCTGCGTATGCGTGGTGGCGACCGACAGCTCGCCCTGCGCTTCTTCGCGCAGGTTGGCCGCCAGGGCGCGGATGTTGCGCGCCTCGTGCAGGATGGTGCGCGCGCGCTCCAGCACCTGTGCGCCGGCCGGCGTGATCGCATCCAGGCTTTTGCCGCGACGGGTGAAGACCTGGAAGCCCAGCTCGCCCTCCAGTTGCTTGAGCTGCTTGCTGATGCCGGACTGCGTGGCGTGCACGTTGTCGGCGGCGAGGGTGATGTTCAGGCCGGCGTCGGCGATGGCGACGATGTAGCGCAGCTGGGTGAGGGTCATGAGGTGGGCTCCAGGCCGAATCGCGTGCAGGGGCGGGCTGGGCGCGTGGCGCAGCACATGCAGCTCATGAACCACCCTGTACGGCGTTTCATCACGATCTCCACACACATGACCGGTTCATACCGGGTCGTCGGACCTTAACACAGCGTTATTTGGACGTCTATACATCTAAAAATCCATTCCGCGTGATGGATAAGCCTATGCCGCGACGGCATATCTTCCGTCCCAGCAGCCATTTCCATCGTCATGGGCGGCGGCTTAGCGTGGGGAACCTACCTCGATAGCCGGAACCGCGTCATGCCGCTTTATCCGTTGTTTGCCGATTTGCGCGGCCGCCACGTGCTGGTGGTGGGCGGCGGCGACGTGGCGGCGCGGAAAACGGCCATGCTGTTGCGCGCAGGCGCCAGCGTCACGATCGGCGCTCCCGTGCTGGTGCCGGAACTGCGCGAATGGGTGCAACAAGCGCGCATTGCGTATCGCGCCGGCACTTATCAATCCGATTGGCTGGACGGCGTATGGCTGGTGATAGCCGCCACGCGCTCGCGCCCGCTCAACGCGCGCATCGCTGCGGAAGGCCATGCCCGACAGCGGTGGGTGAACGTGGTGGACGACGCCGAACTATCGAGCTTCCAGGTGCCTGCGCTGATCGATCGCTCTCCTTTGCTGGTCGCCGTTTCCAGCAGCGGTATCGCACCGATGCTGGCGCGCCGCGTGCGCGAACGCATCGAAGGTTTGCTCGATCCTGCATTCGGTTCACTGCTGCAACTGGCGCAGCGCTATCGCGCTCGCATTCGCGCGCGATACACAAACCTCGCGCAACGCCGCCGCTTTTATGACTGGCTGCATGACGGTCCGGTGCATGCGCGACTGCGAGCGACGCAACCGACGCAGGCCGAACAGCAGCTGCTTGCGGCGCTTGATGATCGCGTGTCATTTCGCACGCAAGGTTCGGTCGCATTGGTCGGCGCAGGCCCCGGCGACCCGGGCCTGCTTACCCTGCGCGCGCTGCGCGTGCTCAACGAAGCCGACGTAATTCTGCACGATGCATTGATCAGCGATGCGATCCTCGATCTCGCGCGGCGCGATGCGGTGCGCATTGCCGTCGGCAAACGCGGCGGCGGCGAGCACACGCCGCAGGAAATGATCCACGCCTTGCTGCTCGAACATGCGCGCGCCGGGCAACGCGTGGTGCGCTTGAAAGGCGGCGATCCGTTCGTGTTCGGCCGCGGTGGAGAAGAGCTTGCATTCCTGCGCGCGAATGGCGTTGCGTGCGAAGTGGTGCCTGGCATCACCGCCGCGCTCGCGTGCGCGGCATACAGCGGCGTGCCGTTGACGCATCGCGACCATGCGCAGTCGGTGCGTCTGGTGACTGCGCATTGCCGGCAATCGCTCGACACGCTGGACTGGCAGGAACTCGCGCGCGAACGGCAGACACTGGCGATCTACATGGGCGTGGGCCAGCTGGACGAACTCACGCGTCGGTTGCTGGCGCACGGACGCGCAGCCGATACGCCTTTCGCGCTGATCGAAAACGGGTCGTTGCCACAGCAGCGCACGCTGGGCGGCACGCTGGGCGATCTGCCGGCGCTGGCGGCGCGCCATGCGGTCCGCGCGCCGGCGTTGTTGATCCTGGGCGAAGTGGCCGCCGCTGCCCAGGCCTCGCACTGGTACGGCGAATGGATCGTTGATTCGCCGCATCGCTTTTCAACGCCTGGCACCCTGGCCGATGCGGCTTAGCCCTGCCACCTGCCGATGGAGATCAACATGAGCCTGCAACTGGGCGACATCGCCCCCGACTTCACTCTCGATTCCACCGAAGGTCCGATCCATTTGCACGATTACATCGGCGACCATTGGCTGGTGTTCTTTTCGCATCCGAAAGATTTCACGCCGGTATGCACCACCGAACTGGGCGCTTTCGCGCGTCGCAAAACGGAATTCGATCAGCGCAATGCGAAGCTGCTCGGCTTATCGGTGGATGCCGTGGACGATCACAAGGCATGGATCAAGGACGTCGAAGACGTCAGTGGTGCGGCCGTGAATTACCCCATCCTGGCCGA